>Ga0209491_10002193_pt1 | contig 35551 bp, 32 predicted proteins | sample BON02_FD_187213 | JGI IMG/M metagenome (GOLD analysis project Ga0209491, IMG submission 187213) | Freshwater microbial communities from Lake Bonney liftoff mats and glacier meltwater in Antarctica - BON-02 (SPAdes) (version 2) | ecosystem: Environmental > Aquatic > Freshwater > Ice > Glacier... | reverse complement strand
TGGTGTCTGGCGCTGGGCGGTTCAATTCTGCGCGGATTTTTGCATCTAGACCGGCGTGCTTATCTTGTAGGGCGCTGACGTGGGACGTTGCCATATGGCTCTCCTGTTATCTGGCCTCGGACGAGGCCTGCCAAAACGACTCGGATGATTGGAACGAGCCGCCGAACAGCATAAAAACATATTCTAGCCCACTTGCGAAGTGCGGTCTTTCCCGTAAGCGATGATTTACAATCAATATACGACGAAGCGTTGGCCAAAAATTGGTCATGCCGCATTACAGGATCAGACTGGTCGATATTGGATCGGCAAGCAAAGGAAACGCCAGCGGTGAACGAGCAGGAATTGCGCAAGCGGCTGGCGGGTCTGAAAACCGAACATCGTGATTTGGATGCAGCGATTGACGCATTGTTAATGGCCGGATCAACCGATCAGTTGCAGATCGCTCGACTAAAAAAACGAAAATTGCTGCTGAAGGATCAGATCGCAATGGTCGAAGACGCGCTGATACCTGACATCATCGCCTGAGTGGCCGCGCGGTAAGTGGCTGTGCGTTAAACTACTCGCGCAATTCCGTTTCATCGTGGGACAGTGGATATTCGATTCGGGTGAGAAGTGCCATCTGGGTGGCTCACGGCTCGCCACTGCTATAACCCGTGCTGATATGAATCGCCCATTTGACCTTAACCGCACGATTATCGAAGACCTTTATTGCGAAGCCCTGATGCTCGCAGATGAAGCCCGTTCGATTTTCGACCTTACCCCCGTCCGCGACACGGGTGACGAGGCTAACCAGCTGCGGCTAATTATGTCGGTTGAAGGCCTACGTACGACCACACGGGTCATGCATGTGCTGGCCTGGCTGCTGAACCAGCGAGCATTTTTCGCCGGGGAATTGAGCGAAACTCAATTGCGGCGGCACAGCAAATTGCCGCCCGATAGACAGCCGGAAACAGGCAATCTTGCATTGCTGAGTCCAGAAACGCGGCAGTTGGTGCTGGATTCTCAGCAAATGCATCAACGCATTGCGCGGCTGGATTCCCAGTGGCGCGATCATCAGGAGATGCAACCAGACGCAATCTTGGGCCTGCAAGACCGGCTTGGCCAATCCATCTCCCAGGGCTGATTTCGCTAAGCGGCCAAAAGTGCTTTCTGCCACCGTGCGGACCGGCTGGAACGCTCTTCTGGTGACATATCTGGCGCAAAACGATCCAGTCCGCCGCGCATCGCCGCCGATGCTTCCTTCAGCGAGCTATAAAGCCCCGCCCCGACACCGGCCAACATTGCAGCGCCCAATGCTGTAGTTTCGACGAAGACCGGACGCTCGACCGGCAAGTCAAGAATATTGGCGATATCCTGCGCCATCCAGTCATTCGCGCTCATACCTCCATCGATCTTCAGCGATGTCCAAACAGCACCATCGGCGGCAAAGGCCCGCGCCAGATCATCCGTCTGATGCGCCATCGCCTCCAGCGCGGCGCGGGCAATTTGCGCCCGTCCGGTGGAAAAACTCAAACCCGCGATCACCCCGCGCGCCTCTGGCTGCCAATGCGGCGCGCCCAGGCCGGACAGGGCCGGAATGATCACCACCCCGCCGCTATCGGGAATTGAACGGGCCAGCGTTTCAGTTTCTGACGCCGTACCCAGCAGCCCGAGCTTATCGCGCAGCCATTGCACCAGGCTGCCTGCGACAAACACCGACCCTTCCAGCGCATAGGTTCGCTGACCGTCAAATTGATACAGCACAGTGCCGAGCAGCCGGTTGGCCGAGACAGGTATGTCCTGACCATTATTGGCGAGGATGAAAGCGCCGGTGCCATACGTCGCCTTGGTCTCGCCAGGGCTAAGACAACCCTGACCGATAGTCGCGCTTTGCTGATCCCCGGCGAGGCCGGTTATCGGGATTGGCGCACCGAAAAGCTCCGGCAGGGTCATCCCCAATTCGCCGATATTATCAGTCACTTCGGCCAGTGCACCGTGCGGCACACCGAACAAGTCGCACAGGGCAGGATCAAAGCCCGCGCCATCTAGCGGCAACAGCAAGGTCCGGCTGGCGTTACTGGCATCAGAGATAAACGCCCCGCCCGTCAGCTTGAACACCAGCCAGCTTTCGATTGTGCCCAGCGCCAGTGTTCCTGCCTTAGCCGCAGCAGCAACGGCGGGTTCATTTTCGACCAGCCAGCGCATTTTGGTGCCGGAAAAATAGGGGTCGAGCAACAATCCGGTACGGCGCTGGACCTCGGCTTCATGGCCTGCGGCGCGCAAGTCCGTGCAAAAGTCGGCCGTCCGCCGATCCTGCCACACCAGCGCATTGGCTAACGGCTCCCCGGTTGATTTGTCCCACGCGACCACCGTTTCGCGCTGATTGGTAATACCGATGGCGGCAATATGCTCCGCGCCGCCCGCTTTTTCGACCATTTCGCGCGCGCCAGCGAGCGTGCGGTGCCAGATTTCCCGCGCATCATGTTCCACCCGCCCCGGCGCAGGATAATGCTGGGTCAGTTCCTGCTGCGCGCTGCCCAACATGGTCCCATCCGCTGCGAACAACATCGCGCGGGTAGACGTAGTGCCTTCATCAAGGACGAGAATCTTCTGTTCCATATTCCCTGAATGCCGCTGACGAGCGGCGAAGTCGAGAGGCGTCATGCGAAACGTGTCTCGACTTCGCGCGGCACCATCGGCAAGGTGGCTTTGATGAATGCACCGCCGAAACCGTGGCCGACCGGCCTGATCGAACAGCCCGAGCCGCTGGTCCGGCGCGTGCTCGCGCCAAATCCGTCGCCTTACACCTACACCGGTACGCAAACTTATCTGGTCGGCAACGCCGGGACGATTGCTGTTATCGACCCCGGCCCGGACGATGCCCGCCATCTGGCCGCGTTGGAGGCAGCGATTGGCGATGCCAAGATCGGCGCAATCATGTGCACCCATACCCACCGCGATCATTCACCCGCGGCCAAACCCTTGGCAGAACGGACCGGTGCGCCGATCGTTGGCTGCGCTCCGTTGGTGTTTGATGGCACCCTTCTCGATGATTGGGGCCCGCGCGTCGATGCCCCGTTCGATAATACATATGCGCCCGACCGTGTGTTGGCCGATGGCGAGAGCATGACCGGCCCCGGCTGGACACTGACCGCAGTTGCAACACCCGGCCACACCTCCAACCATCTGTGTTTCGCGCTGGAGGAAAGCGGCGCGCTGTTCACCGGCGATCATGTAATGGGCTGGTCCACCAGCGTAATTGTGCCGCCCGACGGTGATATGGCCGATTACATGGCCAGCCTCGCGAAATTATATGAACGCGAAGACCGCGTTTATTATTCTGCGCATGGCGCGCCGATTGAAAAACCGCGCCAGTTGGTGCGCGGCATGATGGGCCATCGCCGCCAGCGTGAAAACCAGATCCTGCGGCTGCTGGGCGAAAGCGCGCAGACGATAGAGGCGCTGGTCCCGCAGATGTATAAGGGGCTGGACCCCCGACTGAACGGCGCAGCGGGCATGTCGGTCAAAGCGCATCTGATCGATCTGGAACGTAGAGGCATGGTCGTACGTTCTAAGGAAAAGGGGCGTTCAGAAGATATATGGCAGACAAGTTGAAATCCGCTCATGACAACGGCGAAACACTCGTGCCCGCGCCACAAGGCGAACAGAATCTTGCGCGGGTTCAGGCGGTTCCTTGGTTGATCGTAATCGTCCTTCTGGCCGCCGTCGCGTGGCTTAGCTGGCGGACCTTTTTCTACCAGGAGGAAGGCGATCCAGTAGGCAGCGCGATGTTGGCTTTTGAAAAGCAGAATTCACTGACCGTGTTCAGTTCCCGCTTTGAAGTCGTCGCCGAAAGTGTGGATAATCGCGGAGTACTCGGGATCGATTTGCTGGAAAGCCGCCAGGCCGCAATCATTCCAGCGACTGTGGAATACCGGCTGGACCTGTCCCGCGTTGACCGCGATCGGTTCGTTTGGGATGCCGATGCGGAAACGCTCGACGTCACACTGCCGACGCTGAAAATATCGAAGCCCAATCTCGACGAAGCACAGTCCAAGGTGTTCACCGAAGGCGCCTATGTAACGCGCGGTGCCTCCACCGATCTCAGTCGCAAAAATTCGGCGCAGGCAGAACGCAAGGCAGCAGCTTTCGCCAAGAACCCCGAAGTTCTGGCCCTCGCCCGCGCTGCAGCGAAGGATGCAATCCGCCAAAACCTTGCTATACCGCTGAGCGTCGCCGGATATGGCGATGTGACCATAAATGTCCGCTTTGACGGAGAGAAAGCCCCACAATGACTGCCCCCACTAAACTCCCCACCGGCTCCGATCTGCGCGCCGAAATTGACCGCCTGCGAAAGCAACGCAATGCGGTGATCCTGGCGCATTATTACCAGAAGCCGGAAATTCAGGACATTGCGGATTTTGTCGGGGATAGCCTCCAACTGAGCCAGCTCGCCGCCGATACCGATGCGGATGTAATCGCATTCTGCGGGGTCAAATTCATGGCCGATACGGCCAAGATCCTAAGCCCCGAAAAAATTGTGGTGCTGCCCGATATGGATGCCGGTTGTTCGCTTGAGGACAGCTGCCCGCCGGATAAATTTCGCGCATTCCGCGAGGCGCACCCCGACCATATCGCGCTGACTTACATCAATTGTTCGACCGAGGTGAAGGCACTGTCCGATGTAATCGTGACCAGTTCCAGCGCAGAAACCATCCTGCAACAAATCCCCGAAAGCCAGAAGATCATCTTCGGCCCCGACCGGCATTTGGGCGGCTATCTCAATCGTAAATTTAACCGCGATATGCTGCTATGGCCCGGTGTTTGCATCGTGCACGAAGCGTTTAGCGAAACCGAATTGCTGAAGCTGAAAGAACAGTACCCCGGAGCACCGATTGCTGCGCATCCCGAATGCCCCGCACAAATTGTCGCGCATGCCGATTATGTCGGATCGACCAGCGGCATTTTGCAGTTCGCCAAAAGCTTTCCCGGTGACACGCTGATCGTGGCGACTGAGCCGCATATCATCCACCAGATGGAAAAGGCGCTGCCAGAGAAGAACTTCATCGGTGCGCCCGGCGCGGACGGCAACTGCAATTGCAATATCTGCCCTTATATGGCGCTGAACACGATGGAAAAACTCTACATCGCCCTTCGCGATCTGGAGCCCCGCATCGAGATCGAAGAAGGCCTGCGCCTGCGCGCGAAAAAGAGCCTCGACAAGATGCTCGAACTGGCCAGCGGGACTGTCGGCATGGGTGATTTGGGGCGTGCGTAAAACGGTGCCCGGGTTAGCACACCGAACCCGAACCGGCCTTCTGCGCGTTACCTAGTCATGACATCATACATCCGTTGGTTGTGGGCCAATCTGAACCACTGACCGGCTGAGGCCGGTAGGATCATGTGGAGGGGCTGAAGCCATCCTTGTGGGTATGCCGGTCGAGATAACGCATAATGATGTCGTTGGTGATGTTGCCGGACGTGGTTGAGAAGTACCCGCGTTGCCAGAAGCGCTGTCCCCAGTAGCGTTTGCGGATGTGTTCGAACTCCTGCTGGATCTTGCGGGAGGAACGCCCCTTGGCCCGGCGCACGAAGTCGCTGACCGAGACATTCGGCGAGATTTCGACAAACATATGCACGTGATCGCGCGACAGGGCACCGTTGACGATGGTCACGCCCAGTTCGTCACACACCTGGCGGATGATCTCGCGAACCCTCAGGCGCACTTCGCCGTGCAGCACCTTGAACCGATATTTGGGTGCCCAGACGATATGATAGCGATGATGAAAGGTCGTGTGACAACCGGTCGAGTAGCCCATAGTCTGTAACCTCAGAAAAAGAGACGTTTCGCCCTTCGGGCTGTCTCTTTTTCTGAGGTTACAGACTATAAAGCGAGTTTAAGGCTGAAGCCAGTATCCGACTGAAGTCGGAGGGGTTCCTCCTAAAAGGGGACTCTAAATTCAAACTATTGGTTCTATCCGGCGCTGTTTTCAATAATTGCGGCAGTGCTGGCGTTTTCAATGATTTGGCTCGACAGAAACGGCTTCGCCGACTTCCTCAACGATGTCGATTGGCTTATCCCTGCACGCCCCACCGGCGCCAACAATATGCTGACCGTGATTGCCGGATCGATGATCGGGGTGGCCTCCACCGTGTTTTCGATCACCATTGCGGCGGTCGCTTATGCCAGCGGGAACTATGGCCCCCGCTTGCTAACCAATTTCATGCAGGACAAGGGCAACCAGTTCAGTCTCGCGACCTTTATCGGTACTTTCGTTTACGCACTGGTGGTCCTTCGCACCGTTCGGACGGAGGATGAAGTTGCAGCCAGCGCCGCGGAGGCAGCATTCACTACATTACCCGGCTTCGTCCCACAATTATCGTTGCTCGTCGCAATGGGCTTGATGGGTTTATCAATCGCGGTGTTGGTGTTCTTCCTCAACCACATTCCCGCCAGCATTCGGATAAATACCGTGCTGGAGGGCATCGGCAGGCGGTTGATCGAGGATATCGGAAAGATTTATCCTGATCCCAATAAAGGGTATCAGCCCGAGAAAGCCCCGGACGGACAACCTGTGCTGGCGGTCGAGAGCGGTTACATTCAAATCATTGACTTCGAAGGGCTGGTTGAACGCGCGGAGGAGGCTGACGCCAGGATTGCACTGGAAGTAAGAACTGGCGACTTTGTGCATCCGGGAATGATGCTGGCGCGGCTGTGCAAAGAAGAGGTGGGCAATAACGAAATAAGTGATGATCTAGCAGCAAAGGTTCGGTCAGAATTCACGTTTGGCGCCACTCGAACGCCTGAACAAGATCCGCAATTCCTGATCGACGAATTGGTCGAAATCGCCTTGCGGGCGCTGTCGCCCGGCATCAATGACCCATTCACAGCCATCACCGCGATGCACTGGCTCGGTACTACGACGGCCTATTTAGGCACGCGGGATTTGCGCAAATATGTTATTGATTCCGAAGAAGACGGGATAGCGCGCATCATTCCGCTGCCGGATGATTTCGAACATTATCTATCGCGCGGGTTCGGCAATGTCCGGACTGGGGCCGCGACCAGCCCGGCAGCGGCGCTGGCGATGCTGGATACTTTGCGCAATGCGGCAGCGCCAATCGGTGATGAAACCCGCAAAGCGTTGCTAAAGCGCGAAGGACTTCGGCTGATTGAACAGGTGCGCGAACACCTTTCCGGGCCTGATCTGCAGGAAGTCGAAGCGCGCTATGTCTTGTTTGCCGAAGCATTACCGGGTTGAGGAGGCGGCTTGCGGCTCCCCCGCGCCAGAACCAGCGCAGCGCCCAGTAGCACCATTCCCAGCACATCCACGGGCCCAATTATCTCGCCAAAGGCATACCACCCGCTCAGTGCCGCGACAGCAGGCTGGGTCAGCAACGCCAGCCCAATGATCAGCGGCGGAAAGTGCTTTAGCGAGAACACCAGTAATCCCTGCCCGACCAATTGGCTGAGGATGAACAGCGCGATCAACGGGGTCCAATTGGTCGGCCACACCGGTTCTCCGCGCAACAGAGCAATTCCGAGCAACACTGGCGCGCCGGCAAGCGCGGACCATGTTAACAAGCTCCAGCTGCCGAGCTTGGCGCGCGCATTTTGCAAGATCAGAAGATATCCCGCGTAGAATAATCCGGCGAGCAAGCAGAACAAATCGCCCACCAATGTCTCGCGCGAAATGTCCAGCGACGTACCCATCAGGATGGCCGCGCCCGTCAGCGCCGAGACTATCGCCAGCCATTCCGTACCGCGCGGCAGCCGCCGCCACATCACGAAGCCCCAGATCATCAGCACCAAACTGCCTGAATTACCAAACAGCGTGGCATTGCCCAGCCGCGTTGCCTCGATCCCGACGTGCCAACTCGCCAGATCGAGCGCAAAGACTACGCCGGCCAGCAACACCAGCATCAGCGCTGGTTTGGCAATTCCACCCAGCCGCTCTCCATTGGCGCGCGCCAGCATGGCTAAAAAAGGTAATGCGAGAAATAACCGCCAGAATCCGGCGGCCACAGGCCCGCTGTCAGCCAGCCGAACCGACCAAGGCCCTAGCGACAATGCGACATTTCCGGCCAGTAATGCCGCCACCAGCAGCCAGCGCGGCGGCGAAGTGACAGCTGGTGCAGTGGTTGAATTGCCCATCACCGCGCCTTAGCTGCCGCTGTAGGTTTTCAGAACAGCAAAAAGGTCACCATCGTGCACGACGCTCTATTCACTCCGATCAAACTTGGCGCCATCGAGGCCAAAAACCGCATTTTAATGGCCCCGCTAACCCGAGGCCGCGCCGATGTGCCGGGCTTTGTCCCTAATGAGATGATGGTGACATATTACCGCCAACGGGCGAGCGCCGGATTAATCATCAGTGAAGCCACCGGGATCAGCGTCGAAGGCCTTGGCTGGCCGTCCGCGCCGGGTATCTGGAGCGACGAGCAAGTCGCCGGCTGGCAGAAGGTTACCGATGCCGTGCATGAAGAAGGCGGCAAGATCATCCTGCAAATGTGGCACATGGGCCGGATCGTACATCCGGTGTTTCTGGGCGGAGAAGCGCCTGTTTCTGCCTCCGCCACCACCGCGCCGGGACAAGCCCACACGCCGGAAGGCAAGAAGGATTACGCCGAGGCCCGCGCCCTGACAGCCCAAGACATCGCCCGCGTTGTTGAGGACTACCGCCATGCCGCCGAAAACGCGAAGAAAGCCGGTTTCGACGGGGTGCAACTGCACGGCGCGAATGGCTATTTGGTGGACCAATTCCTGCGCGAAACCACCAATTTGCGGACCGATGAATATGGCGGCCCACCCGAAAACCGCGTTCGGTTCCTGCGCGAGGTACTGGAAGCCCTGATTTCAGTCTGGGGCGCGGACCGCGTTGCAGTGCGGCTTTCCCCCAATGGTGACACTCAGGGGTGCAATGATAGCGATCCGGCGGCTGTATCTGCCGCTGCGGCGAAGGTGATCGAAGAACTGGGCTTAGCCTTCATCGAATTGCGCCAGCCCGGCCCCAATGGCACATTCGGATCGACCGATGTGCCCAAGCAAGACCCGGTGTTTCGTGAGATTTTTTCCGGTCCATTGGTGCTCAACAGCGATTACGACGCGGCGGAAGGCGTGGCTGATGTCGAATCGGGCAGATGCGATGCAATTGCTTTTGGGCGGCCATTCATTTCGAACCCTGACTTGCCCGAACGGATTCGCGCTGGCGCAGACTTCGCGCCGAACGTGAATGTGCCGCTCAGTTGGTACTTGCCCGGCCCGGCTGGCTACATCGATTATCCAACGATGGCAGAAGAAAAAGAAGCCGCCGAGTAACTTAGCCGATCACTCCTCCGGGGCGGGTTCTTCCGTCTCGGGGGTTGGCTCTGACGCCTCGGCGCTATCATCCTCTGCGTCGGACGAGCCGCCGGATTCACCAGTCTGGGAAGCTACCTTTTCCAGCGGTGGAGGTTGCGACTGGACGGTATCCACTGGCAACATTGCATCGCTGATCGATCCTTCCAGCACTTCACCCGAAGCAGTGCCCCCACCGTCAGTTCCGGGCGCAGGATCACTGCCGCAAGCGCCCAGTGTCAGCACTACAGGCAAAACTACAGCAAGTCGCTTCACTCGATTTCTCCGCATTATGCGTCCAGCGCGGCGAGGAAATCCCCCGCGCGTGCAAGCAATGCCTCATCCCATGCCTGCGGTGCAAGCTGGATGCCCAGTTTGGCCAGACTTGTGACCCCATATTCTGCAATCCCGCAGGGAACAATGCCGGCAAAATGGGACAGGTCAGGGTCCAGATTGACGGAAAAACCGTGCATTGTGACCCAGCGCCTCACGCGGACCCCGATCGCGCCGATCTTTGCCTCAGCGCCATCGACATCGCGGGTCCAAATACCGATCCGGCCTTCGGCGCGCCAACTTTCCACTCCGATATCGCCCAGCGTATCGATTACCCAACCTTCGAGCGCATGAACAAATTGGCGCACGTCGCGCCCGCGCTTGGTCAAATCGAGCAAGACATAGCCGATCCGTTGGCCTGGCCCGTGGTAGGTGTAACGCCCGCCGCGCCCCGCCTCGACCACTTCGAAACGCGGGTCGAGCAATTCGCCCGCTGCCGCGCTGGTCCCGGCGGTGTATACCGGCGGATGTTCGAGCAACCAGATGAGCTCGCTGGCCTCTCCGCTGGCAATCGCCCGATTGCGAACATCCATCTCCGCCAACGCCTCACGATAGGGCATTTGCTCCGTCTCGCGGCGGCATTCGATTTCTGCTGGCCAATCGGCCGAACGGGATGGGGAAAGGTTTTTTACCATTTCCTTTGCGTGGCAACCCTAGTCCGGTTTATCAAGAAGCTTGTTTTGGTTTGGGGGAGTACGTTGTGATGAAATTGGATATGGGCGCCGCTTGGAACGAGGCCACGCGCATGATCTCCGCCAATCGCGAATTGGTCGCGATTATCGCGGGTATTTTCGTGTTCCTGCCCGCCATTGTTCTGGCCGTAATCGCGCCGGGGGTCGCAGCAGGACCAACGAATATGAACCCTGATGATCCGATGGCTGCGATGACAGAATTTTATTCGGCCAATGGTATTTGGATATTTGTTATTGCAATCATCAATGCAATCGGTTCGCTATCGCTGTTTGCGCTGTTCACTGATGGGCGTCCGACAGTTGGCGATGCCATTTCGACCGGCGTTAAAACCTTGTTGCCCTATCTCGCAGCTCAAATCCTGTTGGTATTGGCTCTGGCAGTGGTGCTGGGCCTACCGGTTGGTCTGGCGGCGACATTGGGCGGTCCAGTTGCTGGCGCATTGGTGGGGATCATCGCTGCTGTCGCCCTGCTTTATGTGATGATCAAAGTCACCCTGCTCGCCCCTGCCATGGTGATCGGCGGCATTCTCAATCCGGTGAGCGCACTGAAGGCATCTTGGAACGCGACCAAGGGCAACAGCCTGCGTCTGCTACTGTTTTTCTTTCTACTGGGCTTGGCAGTGGTCGTGATTGCGGCGGTGTTCGGCCTGATTTCCGGGCTGTTTGTGGCGATGCTGGGAACCGGTTCAGTTGCCGCAATGATCGGCGGCGCGTTGAATGGGCTGGTCAGCGCCATCTGGGCGGTACTGATCGTAGCTGTAATCAGCGCGACCTATCGCCAACTGTCGGGGCCAACAGCGGCCTCGGTCAGCGAAACATTCGAATAATTAAAGGTTGCTCAGGGCAGCTGATTGGCTGCCCTGAAGCGATCAAGCCGCGTCGTCCTTCCAGCCCCAGAACAGCTGGCACGGCAGGATATTGAGCAATTCGAAGCCTTGTTCGATTTGCGAAAAATGTACTGACATGAAATCGCGGGCCGCGGCGGAAAACTGATAGACCAGAAATGCGCCGCCGGGGCGCAGGATATTATGGGTTGCCTCCGCGATTGCTGGCCCCACACCTGTGGGCAGGGTTGAGAACGGCAATCCGGACAGGACATAATCTGCATGGTCATGGCCGTGTTCGCGCACAATCCGTTCCACATCAGCTGCCGACCCCAGCACCGCGGCAAAGCGGCTGTCAGTGATTGTGCGGTTGAGATAGTCGATGAACAGCGGGTTGGTGTCGATCACCAGCAAAGCGCCGTCCTGACGCAAACGCTCCAGCACCGGGCCGCAGAATGTCCCCACTCCCGGGCCATATTCCACGAATAATTTGCATTCGCCCCATTTCACCGGCGCCAGCATCTTGGCGATGGTAAAGCGCGAGGACGGAATAATCGATCCGACCATCTTGGGGTGTTCGACAAACCCGCGAAAGAACACTCCCCATTGGCTCATCAATCGGGTGAAGCCGCTGGATTTACGGCCGCGACTGGCGGCGGCAGCGACATTGTTGGAATTGTTCAAAAAAGCTTCCCGATTGCTAACCTCGGCGATCCTGCCGGGTGATCTGTGGGCGTTGGCAAATGCCCAACCTTATTGCAAGTGGTGGGACACCGGCCTAGCGCCGAAATGGTCATGACACACGCTACCCCGCCCCCCTTCATCGGAGCTACGCCGACGGTGCGCCCAATTTCACGCAATCGCATGGCTTTGCTGTTTGCGGTTATGCTCACCACTGCGGCTGGCAACACCGCCATGCAATCAGTGATGCCCGCAATCGGCACATCGCTGGGCGTGGACGATGTGTGGATCAGCCTGGCCTATAGCTGGTCGGCTTTGCTGTGGGTTGTTTGCGCACCGATCTGGGCGCGTAAATCCGACCAGCGGGGGCGCAAGGCGATGATGGCGCTGGGGCTAGTGGGCTTCACCACATCGATGGCCCTGTGCGGCCTGGTTTTGTGGTTTGGCCTGAATGGCTGGTTGCCCGCCCTTTGGACCTTGTTGCTATTCGCGGCAGCGCGCAGCCTTTATGGCGGTTATGGTTCGGCAGCGCCGCCAGCCGTGCAAGCCTATGTTGCATCGCGGACCGCCCGGTCGGAACGGACGCAAGCACTGTCCCTGATCGCGTCGAGCTTTGGTCTTGGTACCGTAATTGGCCCCGCATTGGCACCGTTGTTGGTGTTCCCCGGTTTCGGGCTGACGGGGCCATTCATTGCCTTCACCGTTCTGGGTGTCGTTACCTTGATCGCCTTGCGCATTTTCCTGCCCAACGACGAACCCCAATACGCTGCACGCGGATCAGCTTATGACGCGCCCTATGGCTCTGGCGGGGCCAGCCGCGATCCGGGATCAGATGAGGACGACGAGAGTTCGCCCGAGAGCGAAGAAGCAGCGCCAAAAAAACTTGGCTGGTGGGAACCGCGCCTGCGCCCGTGGGTCATCGCCGGCCTGCTTGGCGGCCACGCACATGCGATGGTGCTGGGTATTTCCGGCTTTCTGGTACTCGACCGATTGGACCTTCGCGGAACGCCGGAAATCGCCGCCGGATATATCGGCATCGTGCTGATGTGCGGCGCGATTGCTACGCTTTTGGCGCAATGGGGCCTGATCCCGCGTCTGAAACTGGGGCCGCGTTCTGCAGTCCTGTGGGGTTGCTGCCTGGCGGCAGTGGGCACAACAATATTTGGCGCGGCGCAGGAACTGCATGGGATTGCCCTTGGCTATTCCATTGCCTCGCTCGGTTTTGGCCTGTTCCGGCCTGGCTTTAATGCCGGCGCGTCGTTGGCCGTATCGCGCAAAGAACAGAGTGAGGCATCCGGCGTTGTCGCTTCTGCCACCGGCGCTGCCTTCATTGCCGCACCCGCCATAGGGGTGTGGCTTTACGGTCATTCCGACTGGCTGGCATTCGCGGTGATTATCGGGCTGTGCTTTACCGTGCTGGCGATCGGCTGGCGTTCACTGTCAGCGGACGAGATCCTGACGGCTGACCGCTAAAGGCAGGTCAGAGGATTTCCTCGACTGTTTCCTTGGGCCTGCATAACCGAACGCCCTTGTCCGTTTCAACCAGGGGCCGATTGATCAGGATCGGTTCGGCCGCCATCGCATCCAGAACCGTGTCATCATCAGCGCTGGTTAGCCCGCGTTCTTCCGCATCGGTGCCCATCAACCGGAGAGCATCACGCGGCGCCATCCCGGCATCCCGGTAAAGCTGTGCCAGTTTTTCCCGAGTCGGCGGATTTTCCAGATAGCGGACAACCGTCAGATCAATCCCCTCCCGTTCCTCCAGAATCGCCAGAGTATTGCGAGAAGTGCCGCATTTGGGATTGTGCCAGATAGTCGCTTTCATGGGGATACTCCGATGAGAATGTTGCCCACCCCCTAGCGCACGGTATTTTTTGAGAAAACCCAAGATCAATGGTTGCAATTGCAAACCATTCTCATTAGCACGCTTCCGGTATCGAGAATTGTTCTCAATAAGGAAAAATATCATGCTGTCACTACCCATCCGTTCGGCCCTGCTTTGCGGCGCCGCTCTTGCCCTGCCAATCGCCCCAGCGCTGGCCGAAGCCGATGAGCAGCCTGTCCGCGATTACCTCCCGGCGGAGATTGTGGTGACCGGCGTTGCGAATGGTTATGGCACGGACGATGGTTCCACCACCACCAAGACCCCGACGCCGCTGATCAACGTTCCGCAGACCGTAGCGGTGATTACCGACGACCAATTGCAGGATCAGGCGATCCGGCAATTGGGCGATGCCCTGCGCTATATTCCCGGTATTTCGATCGAAACCGGCGAAGGCCACCGCGACGAGATTTTCATCCGCGGTCAAGAAAGCTCGGCCGACTTTTACCTCGACGGTCTGCGTGATGATGCGCAATATTATCGCTCGCTGTATAATATCGAACGGGTCGAAGTGCTCAAGGGCGCAAATGCGCTCATCTTCGGGCGCGGCGGCGGCGGCGGCGTGGTCAACCGCGTCAGCAAGACTGCGCAGGCTGGCGATGCCTTTTCTGAACTCGAAGGATCGGTGAACACTTTCGGTGCGTTTGCTCTGGCTGCAGACGTCAACCAGCCGCTGAACGATACCTTTGCGGCCCGCCTGAACGCAGCCTACGAAGAATTCGCCAATGACCGCGATTTCTACGAGGGCCGTTTCATCGGCATTTCGCCGACCATCGCGGCCCAGGTGGGTCCGGATACACGAATTACCGCGACATATTCCTACGATGACGATGCCCGCGTGACGGATCGCGGGGTACCGTCCTTTAATGGCGGTCCGCTAACCGGCTTCGACTCCACATTCTTCGGCGATCCCGATTTCAACTACGCCACTGCCGAAACGCATATTGCCCGCGCCCGGATCGACCACCGGTTTAGCGATAAACTCACCGCCAATGCCTCCATCCAATATGCCAATTACGACAAGGATTACGCCAATGTCCTGCCGCGCGGGACCGATGGCACGAATGTAAGCCTGTCCGGATACCGCGATCTGACCGCGCGGGAGAATTTGATCGCGCAGGCCAATCTGGTGTGGGAAGTACAAACTGGCGCGCTCGATCACACGGTTCTGTTCGGCATCGAAGGCGGTACGCAAGACACTCAGAACAGCCGCCGCAATGTGCTGTTTGACGGTGGCACCGGGTTGGTCAGCACCGCCACTGTGCCGCTGGCGGATTTGATTTTCGTACCACCCGTTTCACTTACCGACACCATCCGCAGCCGCGACAGCCAGCTGGAAACATTCTCGGTCTATGTGCAAGACCAGATCAAGATCGGTGACCATCTGGAGTTGATTGCCGGGGTGCGGTGGGATCGGTTCGACCTCGACACTGTGGAATTGCTAACCGGCGCTGACGGTTCGCGTGTGGATGAGAAGTTTAGTCCGCGTTTTGGCGTGGTGGTGAAGCCGAACGATACGCTGTCATTCTATGCCAGCTATACCGAGAGTTTCCTGCCGCAATCGGGCGATCAGTTCCTGCTGCTATCGGCTGCGGATGAGGCGTTCGAGCCGGAGAAATTCACCAATTACGAAATTGGCGCGAAATGGCTAATCCAGTCAGATCTGTTCCTGACCGCGGCGATTTTCCGGCTCGACCGCAGCAACAGCCAGGCCCCCGATCCGGCCAATAGCGGCCTGACTATCCTGAGCGGCGCAAGCCGCACCGAAGGGGTCGAAATCAGCTTGGTCGGCAACATCTTGCCAAATTGGCAGGCCAGCCTTGGCTACACCTATCTGGATGGCGAGTTGCAGACTACCACCTCCGCCGGACCCGCAGGTACCCGCTTGCAGCAATTGCCCGAGAATCAAATCTCGGCATGGAACCGGGTCCAGATTACCGATAATTTCGGAATCGGTCTGGGCGCAATCTTTCAGGATGATCAATTCGCATCCTATAGCAGCGATGTGGTGCTTCCATCTTATTGGCGGGTCGATGCAGCGGTATTCTTCGATGTCAGCGAACGGCTGTCGGTCCAGCTCAATGTCGAGAACTTGCTGGACGAGAATTATTATCCCAGCGCGCATGGGGACGACAACATTCAGCCCGGCGCTCCGATCAGCGCGCGATTGGGTGTGCGGGTGAAGCTGTAGCTGATTGCCGGAGAAGGTTTTTCTGGAATGTCCGTAATTGGGTGGTGGGTTCAACCGGTGGAAAGCGGACCTCGCCCACAAACATTCGGTCTCTCAAAAAAGACCCCGCGCGAGGCGGGGTCTAAAAGTTGAGAATTTGGTTTTACCAAACCCTTCGGGTCGCGCATCTCGTCTAGGCTTGTCAGCCATTAGGTCAATGTAATTCGAGGTAGAATTAAAATACTGTTATGAAATAATGCCGAATGAATATCTAAAAACTTCAAAACAGGAAGCGTATTTTTCTTTAATCAAAAAACTTCAAGCGCTCCAGCGTAAAATAGCGTCAGTAAAAAACATAGGGTATATTTGATAATATCAGTCCTAATTCATGTGGAGATGCTACTTCCTTACGTAAGTTTCTATCGACCGCAACCACCGCGTTGAAGGCGGTGCTGTCGGCCGCTTCTCGATCGAAGAGTTAAAGCGGAATGCCCCTAGCCGCTATTCCTGTGTGGCAGGCCCAGCTTCAGGTGCTGCCATCGCAGGCACTGCCTTGGCTGCATCCTCTCCGCTGATTCCCGGCGCAGGGGCGGCGCTGATGCGTTCGCGGCGGCGGGATACGCGCCCGGCTTGCTGGATGGCTTCGACCAGCCGGGGATAGACGCCGCAGCGGCATAGATTGGGCACTGCCGCCTCGATCTGTTCCTTCGAGGGATCGGCATTGCGTTCGATCAGCGCGGCGGCGGACATGACGATGCCGGGGGTGCAAAAACCGCACTGGATGGCTTGCTGCGCCACCATTGCCTGCTGCACAGGGTGCGACCGGTCGCGGGACAATCCCTCGATCGTGGTGATGAAACGGCCTTCCGCCTCCGTAATCGTGATCAGGCAGCTACGCAGCGCCTCGCCATCGATAATCACCATACAGGCCCCGCAGTCACCTGCCCCGCAGCCATATTTGGTACCGGTCAGATTGGCGGCATCCCTCAAGGCCCACAGCAGGGGCGTGTCTGGGTCCATATCAAATTGAACTGGCCGTTCATTGACCGTCATGCGCGACATAGGCTTAGTCGCGCCAGCTGTTATCGATCCGGTCGATCTTGCGCTTCCACGCCTCGAAATCGGCATAGCCCGGGCCGCCGGGGGCCTGCGTCTGACTGATGTCCCGTTGGTGCACGGCGATAACCTCATCGGGTACATGAATCGGGATGCCCATCGACATTGTGGCCAGCTGAATTTCGCACGCCCGTTGCAGCGCCCATGTTTGCAAGAACATTTCAGGGATCGTGCGGCCCATCACCACCGGCCCGTGATTGCGCAGCATAAGAATGCGCTTGTCGCCGAGGTTCTTGACCAGCCGCTCACCTTCCTCAGCGCGAACTGTCACGCCTTCAAAGTCGTGATAGCCAACCTGACCGATGAAATTGCAGGCATAGAAATTGGTCGGCAGAATACCGCCTTCGCTGCTGCACACAGCCATCGTCGCGGTCGTGTGCATATGGCAGATCGCATTGGCTGCCGGGACGTGTTCATGGAAATAGGCATGCTGGGTGAAACCGGCCTTGTTCACCGGATAGGGGCTGCCATCCAGAGTCTCGCCCCGAATATCGATCTTGACCAGATTGGACGCGGTAACTTCTGAATAAAGCAGGCCGAAGGGATTGATCAGGAAAGCGTCTTCCTCGCCCGGCACGCCGACCGAAATGTGGTTATAGATCGATTCCGACCAACCCATGTGATCGAAAATCCGGTAACACGCCGCAAGATCCAGCCGGGCCTGCCATTCCGCTTCGCTACATTCCACTTTTGGTTTCAGCTGGGTCGCCATTGTTCTCTCCTGACATATTGCTTTGACCCGCTATCGCACGGCTTCGCAGGCTGCTGCAAGATCGCGTTTCGAATTGACTGGCTAAACCGCTTTCCACACGCGTCCAGCATCGCTATCGCGCACCCACATGACCGAGACAGCAAAATTGACGCGCGGCCCGATCCGCGGGCATCTCGTATCCCAAACCCTACCGATGGTTTTCGCAGTGGCAGCGATCATGTCCATCGGCTTGGTCGATTCCTATTTCATCGGTCAGCTGGGTAGCCAGCAATTGGCCGCTATTAGTTTTATCTTCCCGATCAGCATGGCGCTCAGCAGCCTTGGTGTGGGTGTATCCGTCGGAATCAATTCGGTAATCGCGCGGTCCTTGGGCGAAGGCGATATGCCGCGCGCAGGCAGGCGGGCCAATTTCGGATTGGTATTCGCGGTGGTGATGGGCATCGGCATGTCGCTGACGTTGCTGGCATTGATCGTTCCGCTGTTCCGCCTGATGCAGGCACCGCCGGAACTAATGCCCTATATTCGCGCTTACATGGTTCCTTTCGCAGCAGGATTCCCGCTGCTGATGGGGATTATGGGCATCAACGGTATTCTGCGCGGTCAGGGCGAGGCGAAGCGTACTTCGATGATTTCGCTGACCTATGCCAGCATCAACTGGGTGCTCGATCCGGTTCTGATTACCGGGGCATTCGGCTTTAGCGGATTCGGGATTGCGGGGGCGGCCTATGCTTCCATCGCGGGCTATGCTGTCGCATTGGTCTTCGGGCTATACCTGCTGCGCGCGACACCTTTGCCGATTGATCTGAAAGCCCTCAAGGGCACCGACCTTGGTGCATCACTCAAGGCAATTTTGAGCGTTGCCGGACCTGCATCATTCTCCAATGCGATCAACCCTATCGGCCTGTCGATTCTGACCGCGCTGGTCGCCGCTGAGGGACAAGCCGCCGTTGCCGGATTTGGTGCAGCGGGCCGGTTGCAGAGTTTTGCGATCGTTCCCTTGCTCGCCCTGTCCTCGTCAATCGGCGCAATTGTCGGCCAGAATTGGGGCGCAAAAAAGCCTGAACGCGCGCGGCGAGCGCTGATGTGGGCAGGAGCATTCGCAATTGCCTATGGTCTCGGTCTGGCGGTGGTGCTGTTCGCCGCTGGCGAATGGTTCGCCGATTTCTTCACCGAAGACCCGGCAGTAATCGCTGCCTTCGGCAGTTATTTGTCGATTGCTGCATGGGGTTATGCCGGATTCGGAGTGCTGATCATCAGCAATGGCGCACTTAACGGTGTGGGCCGCGCCGGAACCGCGCTGGTACAATCCTTTGCCCGGGTATTTCTGGTGATGCTGCCATTTGCCTGGCTGATGCGGGATAGCTGGGGTGCAGAGGCAATTTTTGCTGCAGAACTGGCCGCCAATGTCATTGGCGGAACAGTTGCCGGCTTTATCGTCTGGCGGGTCCTGCGCGGCGGACAACCGCGGGCTGCTGCTTCGCCAAGCTAATCCTCGAGCGCCAGCAGCGCAAAGCTGGCTAGCCAATGACTGCCCATGTAATCATCACCAATATGCGGCAAACTTGCCGCGACATGCCGCCGATGCGCAGCGCCTAGAAGATCAGTCAGTGGCTGCTGCGCCAGGGCCGTTGCGAGCCTGCGAAAGGCCCATGCCCGGCTTAGATTGAGCCCGTCCAGATGGGCAATTTTCCCATCACTGCGGTCTGACACAGTGACCGGTTCAAACAGCGCGGCTGGCTGCAAACTCGCTGCTTGCGGCAGAAATTCCCCGAACCAAATTGCGAATTCGGCCTGTTCCAAAACCTCACTCATCAGCAATGCAATGGACAGTGCTGGAGACAGAAATTCATCGCCGCCCGGTTCAAGGCCGTGATAGTCCGTCAGTGGCAAATAGTTGCGACGCGCATAATCTTCCGCCGCCGCTAGCAATTCGGCATCATGTGTTCGCGCCCATCGATGGACGAGCGTTAGCGCAAAAGCAGTGTTGTAATGGGTGCCGGTAGTTATCGGATAGGTCAGCTTGGGCAGATAGTCCTTGAACATCGCGGCAAAACGCCGCGCCAACGGCTCCAACGCCTCTGCCCAAGGAGCGCCATGGCGCGCCAGCTCGCCATGCAGCGCCAGCAACCAGCCCCAGCCATATGGCCGTTCGAAACCTGAGGAATGAGGCCGGTCCAACCGCGCCAATTCGCCCAGCACTTTGGTCGGCACTAACATCACATCGGCTCGCCTGCGGATTTCCAGCGCTTCGGGCAGATCAGGATACAACCGGGCCAGACGCATGATCTGCCACCAACCGTGGACACAGCTGTGCCAGTCGAAACTGCCGTGAAAGATCGGATGAAGCTGTGATGGCTCGACCAAATCTTCCGGCCCGGCGAGCACCAGATCGAGCTTGTAAGGATAGTGCAGGCCAACATGCCCCAGCGTCAATTGCGCGAACTGGCTGGCCAATTGCGGGCTTAAACAGGTCATACGAAGCGGCAATCCTTCCACACAAGACCAGAGGTATGGCCGATCCGCGATGGTGGAACAATCGCGTCTGGCCAATTGCGGCAGGGCCCGGCGACCAATGGTGATCGTTTCTTAACCATCGTCCTGCATAGAAAACCTTGGCTAATTTCGGAGACGCGTATTCATGGACGACCTGCTGGCAGAATTCGTCGCGGAAACGCGCGAGATGCTCGAGGCAATCGAAGGCGAAATCGTCGTTTGGGAAGCCAATCCGGCGGACCGCGCGCGGCTCGATGCGATCTTTCGCTTCGTCCACACGGTCAAGGGCAATTGCGGCTTCTTCGATTTCCCGCATTTGGAACGGCTGAGCCACGCAGCGGAAAGTGCCCTGGCCGAAGTGCGCGCCGGACGGCGCAGCGCCGATGTGCAACTGGTAAATGCTGTACTCGCGATCATTGACCGGATCGGGGAAATCACCGGCACTATCGATGATGGCTCCAGCCAAGATGCTGATCCGGCCGCCAACAGCGCCGATGAATTATTAATCGCGATGCTGGATCAAGCCGCGCAGGATAAAGACTTGGCGGAACAAATTGAACATCATGAGGCGCAAGCCCCCGCCGCCGCTGCGCTCGGCACAAATGCACCGGCAGCAGCCCCGCGCAGTATCCGGTTACCGGTTGATCTGCTGGACCGAGTGATGAGCGGCGTGTCCGATATGGTTTTGGCCCGCAATGATCTGGCACGGCGCCTAAGGGCCTCCGGTTCGGAGCCCGCGATTGACGGTCCATTTGAACGCCTGTCAGGCATCCTGAAGGATGTCCGCGAAGCGACCACGAAGATGCGCATGCAGCGGGTAGAGCATCTCTACAATCCTGTGCCCCGTCTGGTCCGCGACCTGTCCGCAGAGCTAGGCAAACAAGTGATGGTTGATCTGGCCGGTCAAGATGTTGAGATGGACCGCGAAATGATCGAAATGATCCGCGATCCAGTCACCCATATCATCCGAAACGCGATTGATCACGGGATGGAAACTCCCGCAGAACGAAGAACCGCAGGCAAGCACGAGGTCGGTCTGTTGAGCATGACCGCTCGTCAAACGGGAAACCGTATTACGATTGCTATCAGCGATGACGGCAAGGGCCTGGACGTCGGGAAACTTGGCAAGAAGGCAATTGCCGCCGGCTTGCTGACCGATCAGGAAGTGTCGGCAATGTCCCGCGACGATTTGCACCAGCTGATTTTCCAGCCTGGCCTGTCGACGGCAGAAACGGTCAGCGAAGTTTCCGGCCGAGGGGTCGGGATGGATGTGGTGCGGGCAAATCTGGACCGGATCGGTGGCGGGATAATCGTCAGGAGCAAGCCGGGCGAAGGGACAATTTTCATCCTCTCGTTCCCACTAACTCTCAGCATCGTTTCTGGACTGACAGTAGGCATCGAGAAACAGATCTTCGCGATTCCGCGATCCTTCATCAAAGAAATCATGCACGGCGCTGCCGGTGCAGTCGAATTCTCGAGCCTCGGTGCTGCTGATCTTGTGACATTCCGGGGCCAGCGTGTCCCATGCCTGTCCCTCACCCGCGTACTCGGATTGAGCGAGAGCAAGGAACTGTAGGAAAAAACCCTATTGATGGTCCGGCTTGGAACCGGCGATCTGTTTGCGCTCGCGGTAGATCAGGTCTTCGATCACGAGGATCTGGTGGTCAAACCGCTGGCGCCAGCAGTCATGGCGAGCGGGGTCTACGCTGGCACAACCTTGCTGGATGATGGCAGCCCGATCTTGTTGCTAGATATCCAGAACATTGCCGATCAAAATGGCTTGGTAAGTGAAGTTCGCCTGCGTCGGGGTGATCCGGGCAAAGGCCAGAATTGCTCCACCGCTCCGGCCCGTCCGATCATGCTGTTTATCGGGATGGATGGACGGCGGCGCGCGATTGGAATGAATCTGGTCCGGCGGATCGATGTGCTGCCTGCCGATGCGGTGGATATCGAGGGTAACCGCGCGCAAATTGTCATCGACGGCGCAATCCTTCCCCTGATCGGCTTCGATCAGCAAGCGCTCGAGCAGATCGCGCCCGAGGGCAAGATCAAGCTGCTGCGCCTGTCAGATGGACAATGCGAATTGGCCTATGTGGTTTCGGAAGTTTCGGATGCCGGTACGATCGAAAACGAGATTGTCCCCTGCGAGGAAGATCGCTCGATTGAAGGGGTCACGCTGATCGGCGGGTTACCGGTACCGATTGTCGACGGGATGGCGCTGTTCGCCCGGTATGGCCGCGCTGAAATTCCCCGCAACCCACTAACCTGCCGCCTGCCTGCTGATGATGAATGGTCACAAACAATGCTTAGGCCGCTGGTGGAGGCTGCCGGATACCGGATTATCAACTCGTCCGATAATGCTGCCAATGATGCAGCAGATGTGACCTTTGTCATGGACCAGGCAGCTGCAGTTCCAGACGACAGCGGCATTATAATTCGGATACATTCAAACGAGAATGCACCGGCGAGCCCGGAAAGCGGCATTTACCGTTATGACCGCGAAGCGTTGCTATCCGCCCTAGTGGACGCGCGAGTGGGAACGAAATGATGAATGATTTGCTGGTCATGACCGAAATAGCAGGTCGCCGCGCCGCCTTTCGCGCGGTCGAGGTGCAATCGGTGCTTGAGATCGAAAATGTGTCTCCCGTACCCCGCGCGCCTGACTTTATTGCCGGGTTGACCGCGATGCGGAGCAGGTCGCTGACTGTTGTGGATTGCCGCAAATCACTCGGCCTGCCTGCCGAAACCCCGCCCGACAGCCGGGCTGCCGTAGTTGAAATCGATGGTCACCTATATGCGCTGCAAGTCGACAAGGTCGAGGATGTGACTGAAGCCAAGTCTGCTCCGGTTCCAATCAATGGGGGCTTCGGCAAGGCCTGGGAACGGGTCGCTCTGGGCATGGTAGAAACCGCTGAAGGGCCTGCTTTGCTGATCGACATCGAGCAATTAGTTTCCGGGCCGCCTGCCGAAGTGTACCCACAAGGATCAGATGGATCGCCAGCCGCAATCACAGCTTAAGCGGATGGTTACCTTAGCCGGATAAAACAGAAAAAAAGGAAGAAGGGCTGCATTTATGAAGAGCTGTTTAGTCGTCGACGATTCACGAGTTATTCGCAAAGTGTCACGGCACATTTTGGAAAGTCTGGATTTTTCTGTTTCCGAAGCAGAAAATGGTCAGCTCGCACTCGAACAGTGCAATGCGAAAATGCCCGATGTGGTCCTGCTTGATTGGAATATGCCAGTCATGACCGGAATCGAATTCATCGCCCAATTGCGCAGACAGCCTGGCGGCGATGCACCCAAGGTCGTATTTTGCACGACGGAAAATGACATTGCCCATATTCGCGAAGCAATCAGCGCCGGGGCCGACGAATATGTCTTGAAGCCGTTCGATCACGAGACGTTGCAGATAAAATTGCAGCTTGTCGGCATGGCCTGAGGGGCCGCCGGTGAACGCCTCCCCACCTTTTTCCCAGCCGCAAACAAGCCGCTGGTCTTCACGCTCAAACCCAGTGCGGGTGATGATCATCGACGATTCCTTGATCGTTCGCACCGTTCTGTCACGGATTCTGGACGAGGCGGACGGCTTTGAGGTCGCCGCCAAGGCGAGCAGCACGGAATTGGCGCTCACAATACTTGCGCACCAGAGCGTTGATGTAATTCTGCTGGATCTGGAAATGCCTGGCATGGGCGGCCTCGATGCCCTGCCTAAGATACTCGCCGCCGCAGTTGGCGCGCAGGTTCTGGTCGTCTCTTCGCTAACCGATGAAGGCGCTCGGCACACTATAGCTGCTTTGCAAATGGGCGCTGCAGATACGATGCTCAAACCACGTGCGGGCGGGTTTGATCAGGTCTATCGCACCGCCTTGCTGGAGAAGATCCATGCCTTGGGGCCGGGCAGCCCCAATGAATTCAGCTCAACCAAGCCAGACGATCGAGTTCGCGCCAGTCCAGCAGAAAACCCGGGGTTTCCCAGGCTGCGCTCGCCATCGCCAAAGTCTCCGAGGCTAATCGCCATTGGCGCATCGACTGGCGGGATCCATGCGCTGTGTATCTTGCTGCGCAACTTGCCCAGACAATTGGATTTACCGATTTTGGTCACCCAGCACTTGCCTGAAAGCTTCATCTCCGTCTTCGCCCGCCAATTGGAAACAGCCGGATCGCGCAAAACCTTGGTAGCAGGAGCGCGGACCATTATTCAGCCGGGCTGTATTTATGTCGCGCCGGGCGATGGCCATATGATGGTCCGCGAAAGCGGCAAGCAGCTGATGACCGAGATTGGCCACTTCCCGGTCGCCAGCGGTTGCACGCCATCGGTCGATCCGATGTTCGAAACTGCGGCTGATGCCACCAATGGTCATGCGTTGGGGATCGTCTTGTCCGGCATGGGCCGCGACGGCGTGGTTGGCGCGGAGAAACTGGTCAACGCAGGCGGAGCAATTATGGCTCAGGACGAAGCCAGCTGCGCCGTTTGGGGAATGCCGCGCGCGGTGACCGAGGCGGGCCTGACTTCAGCGGTACTGCCGCCCGCCGAGATCGCCGGGAGAATTGGCGTTCATGTGGGAGCAGCCACATGGAAGTGAGCGAAATCTCTCACCGGATTATTGCCGACCTGCTGGCGACCCGGTCTGGCCAGCAATTGACCGAAGGCCGCCGCTGGAGGATCGCCTCGGCGCTGAGCGGCATCTTCCGCGAGCGCGGGCTGAGCAATGTCGATCAATTGGTGTGTTTGCTGGCCGAACCGAAGGGCGATGAATTGGCCCGCGAAGTGGTCGAAGCGCTCCTGAACAACGAAACCTATTTCTACCGCGACCGGGCGATGTTCGAATTGCTGGACCAGCATGTCCTTGCCGCCTTGGCCAAAAGGCGCATTGATAGCAAACGTCTGTCAATCTGGTCTGCAGGGTGCTCCTCCGGGCAGGAGGCTTTGTCTTTGGCAATGATCTTCGCCGAACATCCCCAGCGCTGGGCCGGTTGGCACATTGAGATCCATGGCACTGATGTTTCCCATCAAGCCATAAAAACGGCCAGACAGGGCAGCTATAGCCAATTTGAAATTCAGCGCGGATTGGGGGTCAGCCAGATGCTCAACCATTTCGAAGAATGCTCAGGCGGATGGCAGGCAAGCCGCAAGTTACAAAGCATGATCCGTTTCAAGGTCGGCAACATTCTCGATCCAGTGGAGCAGTCTCATCGCCATGACCTGGTGTTATGCCGAAACGTTCTGCTCTATTTCGACGAACCAACGCGGGAGCGGGCCTTTTGCAGGCTGTCGCAAAACATGGCCCATGATGGTTTCCTCATGCTAGGCGCGGGCGAGACTGCGGTTGGCCGGACCGGGGGCATATTTGCGCCCTCACCCGAACACCAAGGATTGTATGTCAGAACGACGCAAAATTCAGCCTCAAAGAGCTGGACAAATGACCAGGCTGAGGGATCGCCAAGATATCTCTTGAAGACAACGGCCTAGCAATCCCAAGAGGGTAAATTCCAACTTAACGCTTCCTTAGTGACATCGCTTTACACCTCAGTTTGGGTCGTCGCAGACCTCGATCCGAGGGGGCAAGATGTTAAAAATCCTAGACAGTTTAGGATTAACGCCGAAGATATTGGTGCTTGGCCCGATGATGGTGCTGACGCTGGTATTCGTCGTTACCAGCGCTTTGCTGATTATCAGTGACAAAGTACCCCAGGCACCTGCCTCCGCCCTAATTCTCGGCGGTATTGCGACGTATTCACTGGCTGCTTCGTTGCTGGCCCACATTGGCCTGAACACCGTTGATGAACTTCAGGCCCTGGGTATGACGGACAGCTTGAGTAAGCTACCGAACCGCCGCGCATTGCACCATGACGCGGCTGCGACAGTCCTGGCGGAACAGGAATTGGCAATCGCTCTGATTGACCTCGACGGCTTCAAGTTGGTCAATGATTTGTTCGGCCATCAAGTTGGCGATCAGGTGATCAAGGAAGTCTCGGCCATGCTCCTGGAGGTTAGCGGAGCCGAGGGCAAGGCCTACCGCCTCGGCGGTGACGAGTTTTCCATCACGATGGCAGGGCCTTTGGCCGGCACAATTCTGGAAGGAATGTGCCGAAATTTGTTGGAACGACTGTCCCAGACTATTGCCATTCAGGATCGCCGGATCGGCATTGGCGCAAGCATCGGACTGGCCCGCACAGACGCCACCGATGAATTGAATTCCTCCGAATTACTGCGCCGCGCCGATGTCGCCATGTATGTATCCAAGCGCGGCGGGAAAATGCGCTGTAGTTGGTTCCGGCCAGACTTCGACCGTAGCCTCGAAGCGGTCAGGGACATGGACGAAGAACTGCGCAACGCGCTGCTGAACAACGAATTTCAGGTCCACTATCAACCGCTTGTCGATGCCCAAACCCGTCAGGTTGTCGCGGTCGAATCCTTGCTGCGTTGGCAGCGCCGGGATGGCGTGCATGTCAGCCCGAATGTCTTCATTCCCATCGCCGAAGAATCCGGGCTGATCAATTCAATTGGCCTTTGGGTCTTGCGTCGGAGCTGCCTTGATGCGCTTGGATGGGGCCAGATCAAGCTGTCTGTGAACATTTCAGCCGCGCAATTGCGCAACCCCGAATTCCCGATCAAGCTGGGAAACATTATCGAGGAAACCGGATTTCCCCCAGAACGACTGGATCTGGAAGTCACCGAAACCTGCCTCATATTGGACCCGGCAGTCGCAGAACGCAGCCTCGACATTATTCGCGGCTTCGGGGTGAACGTGGTGCTGGACGATTTCGGTACCGGCTATGCCTCGATTGGATTTTTGCGGCAGTTCCGCTTCGAGAAATTGAAGATTGACCGCTCGCTGGTGGTCGAATCCGCCACTAACGAGAGCTCCCTTGCGATGATGCTGTCCAGCATTTCGATGGCCCGCGCGCTCAATATGGGCGTTACCGCCGAAGGGGTCGAAACTGAGGCGCAGGCTGATCTGGTGCGCGCTGCCGGATGCGATCAAATTCAAGGCTGGCTATACTTTAAAGCGATGCCTGCTGAAGACATCGAACAGCATCTGCTTGGACCAGCACTTGGAACCGATGTCGTTCAAACCGAACACCCAATCCAACAGGGGACTGCGGTAGCATGAATGCCATGACCGAAATTACGCCCGCTCCAAATTCTTCAGATTTTTCTGTCGAAACAGCGGCAAGGATTCCGGGCGCTGATCAGCATGCTGGTGCAAAAACCGGTCTGACAGGTTGGTTCGCACGGCAATCAATCGCTGGCAAATTACGCGTTACATTTGGCGGAAACCTTGCCTTTGCAATGGTGATCGCCGGGGCAGTATTGCTCGGTTACACGCTACTTTGGAGCAAGTCGCAAAACGTCGCTCAGCAATATGAGCTGACGCTACAAGCTTCGGAAATTCGCGGCGAGATAGCTGACATCCGCCGCCTGTCAGATACTTTCTTTGCCTCGAACGATCCCGCCGCGGCATCCGCCGCAATCACCGCAATCATTGCGGAAGAAGACGAACTCTCCTCCCTCCGATCAGTGATTGGCGCCGACCAAGTCGCCGTCCGGGCCGAAATCGCCCGGATGGAAGGTGAACTGGCATCGATGCTTGCGGCTGTCAGAGAAGCCGATGCCGAACGCTCGCAAGCTGCCGGACTGGCCCTGGCCAGCGGGTCCAAGGCCCTGTCCAGTGTGATTGCATCGCAGGTCAAGGTCCTCAACGAGGAGCACATCACGCTGCTCGGCCAGCAAATCATCGGCTTCATCATTCTGGTGGTGCTCGGGCTCGCTCTGTCCATGATGGTAATGCGCTTTTTCCATCGTGATATTGGCGGTGTGATCGCCGATATTACAGAGCGGATGGCCGCGCTCGCCAAAGGCCAGAAGGACTTTACAATCCCGGGCCGAGACCGCGGCGATGAAATTGGCGACATGGCACGCTCGCTTGAAAGTTTCCGTTTAGGAGCGTTTGAATTGGAACGCTTGCGGGAAAAGGCGATCGAAGCAGCGAAAAGCGAGCTGGCCAAATCTGCCGAAGAGGCCGAGAGCCGGGAGCAGCGCCGCGATCGTCAGGCGAAGATGGTTTCCAAAATGGCGAACAAGTTTGAACTAACCATAGGCGACATCGTCAGCAGCGTAGCGGCCGCATCGACTCAACTGAAGTCAACTTCGGGCGCGATGGAAAGAACGGCGGAAACAGCTTCTGATCAGGCCAGCCGAGCAGCCCATGCCATGCAGGAAGCGACCTCCGGCGTGACTGCCGCCGCAGCGGCCAGCGACGAATTCGCCATGTCGATAGGTGAAATTAGCCGTCAGGCCGCCAGTTCTGCAGACCTGGCCCGCAAGGCGTCGGAATCTGCCGAAGTGGCGGATGGGAAAATGGCGACGCTGGCCAATTCTGCATCGCAGGTTGGACAAATTGTCGAGCTGATCCAATCGATCGCCCGGCGGACCAATCTACTCGCGCTCAACGCCTCGATCGAGGCCGCTCGCGGGGGCGAAGCGGGACGCGGATTTGCAGTGGTAGCATCCGAGGTAAAGGAACTCGCAGCCCAAACCAGCAGGGCAACCGAAGAGGTTGCTCAGCAAATCAGGGAAATGCAGGATTCCACCAACGATTCCGCGCTCGCCTTGCGCTCGATCGGCAATCAGGTGCAGCAGCTGGAAACAACGGCAATCTCGATCGCCTCTGCAGTCGATCAGCAATCGGTTGCGGGGCAGGATTTGGCCCGCAGCATTGATCTGGCAGCGCGCGGCAGCGGCGAGGTTTCCGCCAGCATTGGCAATGTCCGCGAAAGCTCGCTGGCAACCGGCGCAGCAGCGTCACAGGTCCTGAATTCTGCCACCGATCTGGAAGATCAGGCTGCAACTCTGCGCACACAGGTGGATATGTTCTTGCAGCGTATTCGCCGCGACGATGATTAGCCCGCCGGGAAGGTGATCGTTTCGTCACCGGGCGCCCAAGGCGTAAGTTTGGCCATGACGCCTTCAAACAAGGGCGAAGCCAAATGCGCCGCCAGCCACGCTGCAAGCCGCGGTATAGGCTGAGCCGCGAACCATTCGCGGTCAGTTGCAGCGAACTGGCGAACAAACGGCATGATCGCCAGATCGGTGATCCCCCGGGTGCCGCCCGAAAGGTTCGATTGCGCAGTCAGGCGCTCGTCCAATATTTGAAGATAATCCATCGCCGCAGCGCGGTGCTCCAGCGCGTCGCAATTTTCATACCGGTGCGGATATTTATAGCGGTCAAGGTGGTGCTTGAATGGGCCATCATTGGCCGCAATCAAATCGGGATCATCGCGCTCCAGCCAGCCCTCCGGATCATGCTGCGCCAAGGACCAGCGCATTATATCGATGCTTTCATCAATCACCCGCCCTTCCGGCAGCACCAGCACCGGGACGGTGGCCTTTTCGGACACCTCGATCAAAGCGTCCGGCTTGGCTGACAGTTTCACCTCGCGAATTTCGCAGCGGGTGCCGCTGACCAACAAGGCTAGCCGTGCGCGCATCGCATAGGGGCATCGCCGAAAACTGTAGAGGACCGGAAGCGCATTCATTTCGGCGTCTTACTCGTTTTCAACCGCGCCCCGACATGAGCCACTCCGGCCTCAGCCGCTAAGACTTGCTGACGCTGTCGTTCACGGTATCCTGCGCGCTGTGCTTCGGTCCGCTCGTCAAAACAAGCGGGGCAACTGACGCCTTTTTCGAACAAGTCAGACGCAGCGCCCTCAGCGGTCAAGGGTTGGCGGCACGCATGGCACAATTGATACGAACCGGTCGCAAGCCCTTGCACGACAGTGACTCGCTGGTCGAAAACGAAGCATTCGCCTTCCCACAGAGTTTCCTCAGCCGGCACAGTTTCGAGATATTTCAGGATACCGCCTTTTAGGTGAAAAACGTCTTCCACCCCTTCAGCCTTCAGAAAAGCGGTCGATTTTTCGCAGCGAATACCGCCGGTACAGAACATCGCGACCTTGGGCGCTTTGCCCTGCCCTAGTAACCGTTCGCGTTCCCCCCGAAACCAATCAGGAAAATCGCGAAATGTCTTCAGTTCAGGATCAATCGCACCTTTGAATGTGCCGACGGCAGTTTCATAATCGTTGCGAGTGTCGATCACGATAGTGTCTGGATCGCTGATCAGCGCATTCCAATCGGCTGGCTCGACATATTGTCCGACATCGGCCAGCGGATCGATATCCGGTTGGCCCATTGTCACGATCTCGGGCTTGATCCGCACCTTCATCCGGTGGAACGGCATGGCTGCCGCGCGGGAGAACTTTACATCCAACGCGGCGAATCCGGGAATAGCCCGAATGCCGGACAGCACCTGTTCAATGGCGTCATCGGTCCCGGCGATAGTTCCATTTAGCCCTTCAGCCGCGATCAAAATCGTGCCCTTGACCAGCTGCGCGTCACACAGCTCCGCCAGAGTAGCGCGGTGGACCTCGGCATTGGTCACCGGCGCGAATTTATACAGCGCGGCAACGCAATAGGGCAGTGAAGCGGCGCCAGTCATGGTATTTTCTTCGCGGTGAATATCATAGCTCGGCTACTTAATGCCGATCACGCTCCAGTCCAGTGCTGTGTATGCCTAAGCCGCATCCTCAGCACGCATTTTGACGAGCAACGCCTCGTCCAACCGGTAGCGAAGAAGCAGCGGGATCGCGAGCAGGCACAATATCGCTGGCACCAGCGAAACGCCGATTTGTACGGCATCGAGCACGGATTGCGGCTGGACAATGTCTGGGCCGCGGCCCTGCACCAGCCCTTGGGCCTGTAACAACAGCCCGATCAGGAACGGACCGATAGCGCCCGCCAATGCCTCCACAAAAGTGAACACGCCGCTCATCACGCCTTCGCGCGATTGCTTGGACTGCAACCGGTCATATTCCATCGTATCAGGCAGCATCGACAAAGCGCATAGCAGCGTCCCGGTGCCCAACGTTCCGATGGCGATGGCGCGGGCGAAGAACCAGATCTGGCTCTCCCCTGCTTCCCACAAATACCAAGACGCCAGCGCTACCGCGTACAGCGCGATCAAGGCGATGTAGCATTCCCGCTTGCCGTACCGCGCGATTAACACCCGCATAATTGGCAGAGCGATCAGCCCCGCCACGGTAAACGCCAGAAAGTAAGTCCCGATCTGGCCGGTATCAAGTTTGAGAACGAACCCAAAGAAATAGGGGGTGCAGGCCAGCACTGTTGCCAGCACTGCCAGCTGAAACAGCTTTACCAATGTCAGCAAACGGAACGGGGCATTGCTGAATACGCGCGCCGTGTCGACGAACGGGCTCGCAAGCAATTTTCCAACACCGTCGAACGGAACCGGCCTTGGCCGCACGCTCGGCGGCAGGAAGGCCGCACCGATAAACACGACCAGACACAGCGCCGTGGCAAGGATGCCCAGCACCAGTCCCATCAATTGATATCCGGCCAGATCGCCGCCAACCAATTGGATCAGAAACGGCGCGCCGACCGATCCGGCCGTAACACCGGCCAGTTGGAAAAACACCCGGAAGCTCATCAACCGGGTCCGGCCGTCATAGGACGGCGCGATTTCCGGCGGCATTGCCAAATAGGGGATCGAGAACACCGAGTAAGCGGTGGAATAGAGCATCAGAATGAGCAATGTCATCGCTGCTGTGGAGATGCTGCTGCTGGTAGGCTGGTTGAAAAACAGCGCAAAACTGGCGCCCATTCCGATCGCACCGATCAGCAAGTAAATCCTGCGCGGCCCCCATCGGTGATTGGTCCGGTCGCTGATGGTACCGATAAGCGGATCGATAATTCCGTCATACAACCGAATGATCAGTAGGATCGTACCCGCAACCGCAGGCTCGATGCTGAGAAATGTGGTCATGAAAAACAGCGCAAACAGCGCCATTCCGTTGAACAGTGCGCCAGTGGCGAAGGAGCCTGAGGCCCATGCCAATTCCGCGCCCAGACGGGCCTTCTCGGGCACCGCGGCGGCAGCAGCCTGGGTCAAGTGAAGCTGACCGATTTTCCGGCGCTATGCAGACGGCGCATGACATACACCCCGCCCATGCTGCCGAGATTGATCCGTGTGTCGTCATCACAATAGACGACATCGGAATGGAGTTTTGGCGGCTTCAGTTCGCGGTATAATTCTGCGCCTTCTTCCAGCCCGAATTGGGCACGCAATTCTTCGTCGCTGACACCTTCGGGCGGGGCCAGCTCAACCGCGTAAAATTCAACGGCATAACGCTGCGGGGTTTCTTCTTCGATGTGATAGCGGCCCCAGACGATCAGATTTGCATGATGATCGGTACCCGGCACTGAGACATCGGTGACGTTATTGTAATGCTTGCCATCGACGAGGATTTCCTGATCGATATCATGTACCTGAATGGGAATATCGGGAAACCGCGCGAAGCTCTGCAGCTTCATCGAACTAACGTGATGGATCGGCTTACCGGCAGTATGCTTCGGACCAAATTGCGCAAAACCGGAACCCCACGGCGATTGCACGAATTCCTGATTATCAATCGGGCGCGGTGTCGGCGTATGCGGGAGCAATTCTTTCACCAGCACATGGATTTTGTCGAAGGTTTCATCATCATAGGTGCCGTCAGGCTGTGACGCCTCAATCGCGGCCCATAATTGTGCTTTGATCTGGCTCGCTTCAGTCATGACTTCACCTTAAATGCTACGCTGCTGCCCCGCAAAGAAATGCGGGCGGTCAATTCCCCCCGGGGATTAACCGCCCGCCTACGAAGTTTAGAAGTCCGCGCTAACCCGCACACCGAAGACCCGGCGCGGCGGTGCATAAAGATTGACCGACCGCCCAAAGGTGGAAAGGTCAAAGTTGTTCTGCGCCGAACGCACATCGGTATTCTTGGTCAGGTTGGTGACGAAGCCCTGGATCATGTAATTACCCAGATCAAAGCCCAGCTGCATATCTACATTAACGTAAGAAGGCAGGGTCAGCCGGTTCGATTCCGTCAGGAAACGTGACCCGAGATATTGCGCAGAGGCACCGAAGATCAGATCGACGCCATCAGTGATTGGGCCGCGATAGTCGAGACTTCCGACGATCTGATGTTTCGGCGCGCGTTCCAGACGGTTGCCATTGTAACTGACCTGACAGACGGTGCCGGTACCAAGCGTTATGATGGTGCAATTCGCACCCTCGGTCACGGTGAACGCGCTGGTCGTAGCGACCGTGAAATCAGTATATTCAGTATCCAGATAGGTATAGCCGACATTCAGCGACAGGCCGGGCAGGAAGCGCGGCTGCAGCAGGATCGAAGCGTCCAGTCCGAGGACTTCTGCAGCACCGGCGTTGATCACCGATGCACGGAAACCACTAGGAGCGGCGGGATCTTCGATCAGCTGGCTGACTTGCTTGTCCGTCCAATCCATGAAGAACACGGCTGCGTTCAACGTGATCTGGCGATCTGCGAAGCTGGATTTGAAGCCTGCTTCATAGTTCCACACAGTTTCCGCCAAAAAGCGGGAGTCAGTCAACGCAGATCCGAAGTCCAGTTCGCTGATCCCGGCAGGCTTGAAGCCCTTGGCGGCAGAGGCATAGAACAGCATGTCATCGCTTGCCTGATAAGATATTGCGAACCGTGGAACGAAAGCACTGTCCGAAATGCTATCCGTCTGGAAACCGTTCACGAAACTGGCCGGGATCGATGCGAATGCCGCCTGCAAGAAGTCAGACCGGGTCACGTCGGTGCTTTCATCAATGTAACGCCCTTCGGCGCTGACTGTCAGCCCTTCCGTGAGGTCATATTCCACCAAGCCATATGCCGAAAGACTTTCAATTGTACGGGAGAAAGGCGAGGCATTTACGGTCGATCCGGCAATGATACTGGTAGGCGAGAATGCGGCCACAACCGGGATACCCGAAAGTGGGAACCCGCTGATCGCACGGATCGAACGGCTGTCCTGATTGGTATCAGAATACCAATATAGCCCGCCAACGGCCCAGCGCAGTGGTCCGTCTCCGAAGTCCTGAAAGCGGATTTCCTGAGTGAAGATGTCCGTCGTATTATCGAAATCGACGATGTCAGAAATATTCAGTGGCTCTGCTATGCCAGCGTCAAGAAGCGTAACAAGCGGTTTGCCAAAGAAATCGCCGTCATAAACCAGCCGCTCGCTTTGTTTCACATAACCGCCGTTGTACACCAGATCGACGCCGCCCAGATCAATCGTCATATTGAGCGTGCCGACAAAAGTCGAACCGTCAGAACCGGCGAAATCTTCGCCGGTACGCGGGTCAATCGACAGACCGGTTACGCCGGTAAAAGTCAGATCGCCGCGTGGCGGAACATTCGACGGACGAGACGTGGCGGACAGGCCGCCTCCAGCGATACCTGCAGCAACTGCGATACCTTCTGGCGTTGTCGGCCCAGGACGGGAAACATTGCCCGGTGTGAAGCCGCTGATGGCCTGGATAGCCGACTGGCTTGCTTCATATTCGGTGTAGGAAGCCCGCGCATAGATATTCATGCCGCGATCATTGTCGAATTCCAGCCCCAGCGAACCACCAGTTGCCTGACTGCTGTTGAGATCGCCGCCGGTGACGGGATTGTCGTAATCTCCATCCGTTTCTGCGTGGGTAATACCCACGCGAATGGCGGTAGTATCGCTCAGCGGAGCATCAACGTAAGCAGAACCGGAAATAGTGCCGAAGCTGGCGTAACTTGCTTTCAAGTCCACCCCAAAATCATTGCCGGGACGCTTGGTCACATAATTGACCGCGCCGGCAAAGGCTGCCCGGCCGTACAGCGCGGATTGCGGGCCCTTGACCACTTCGATCCGTTCCAGATCAAGCAGCCGCGCATTCAGCAGCGAACCGCCGCCAGCATTACCCAGCGCTTCAGTAGAAATATCGATATTGTCGAGCAGGACGCCAACCGGCGGACGGCCGCGCGTTGCCGGAAGGCCGCGAATGACCGGACGAGTATCTTGCAGGCTGATCCCGCGGTCGAACACCAGACCCGGCGTATATTTCGCCACATCTTCAATCGTCGCGATGCCGCGTTGTTCGATCTGGTCGGCGCTCAGCGCTTCGATCACAATCGGCACATCCTGTACCGATTCCGCGCGGCGACGAGCGGTCACAATAATCATTCCCTGAGTGGCACTATCTGTAGCGGCGGTAGCGCCGTTACCGGTGCCGTCCTGCGCAAACGCTGGGGCAGCAACCAATGCTGCGCCGAGTGAAACAATTCCCGCACCAAGCAAAAGTGATTTTTTCATCTTAGAGTCTGATTCGAAATTATCCTGAATGATTGCATGGTCTTGCGATGCGCCTTGTGAGCATTTGGACGGAAGCGGCGAAGAGCCAGGCGGTTGCGCTTTCGATGGTTCGTTCGAA
>Ga0209491_10002192_pt1 | contig 35552 bp, 28 predicted proteins | sample BON02_FD_187213 | JGI IMG/M metagenome (GOLD analysis project Ga0209491, IMG submission 187213) | Freshwater microbial communities from Lake Bonney liftoff mats and glacier meltwater in Antarctica - BON-02 (SPAdes) (version 2) | ecosystem: Environmental > Aquatic > Freshwater > Ice > Glacier... | reverse complement strand
TCCCAGTTATGGTATTGAGTTTTGCCAGGAAGCTATTGTAATATTGCCTTCCTACCTGCACTACATCACCTGTTCTCAAATTGATTTCTTTGGTGTTGAAGCTTTCTATTTGCGCCAATTGAACGATGTACGACTTCTGAACCCTTAAAAATAAATTGGAGGGTAATTTTTCCTCCATATCCTTCATTGATTTCCGGATCGTAAAATTTCTATTTTTTGAGAATATCGTTACCATGTTTCCATTGGCTTCGACATAATAAATATCACTATAATCCACCCTTTCAAAACTATTGTCTGCTTTGATATAAACAGCGTCAATCACGAGGTAGGGACTTTCCGCTATTTTGGAAGAGGCACTTTCAGAAGTAGTAGGTCTTGTTCTTTGATTGTATAGAACAATTTCTACCATCGCATGGATGTCATTGCTATTGAAAGGCTTAACAATAAATCCGGCAGGATGTGTTCTCTTCGCTCTTTCTATAATGGCGGGATCACTATAAGAAGTAACATAAACAATAGGGGCATCCACCATTTGCTGGATTATTTCGCCCAATTCAATTCCATCCTTATCTCCTTTTAACTTGATATCCATGAATACCATGTCAGGACGGTATTTTTTTACCACTTTAATGGCCTGATTTGCAGAGTTGGCAATGTCTATGTTTACATAACCTAAAAGTTGTAATATTTCTTCGATGTTTTCAGAAATACTCACTTCATCCTCAACGATCAGTATCCGTTCTTCTTTCATTTCTAAACTGTTTTAATTGAAAAGTATTATTATTGTTGCTGTAACGAAATTTAAAAAGCAAAATACAAATAAAAGCACAGAATAAACAATTAACTGATCATTTAATTAAACTATTTAAGTTTTATAGTTACAGGCTCATTAAATCTTTGAACCTGGCGGCTTGTCTTCGACTGACCTCTATTCGTTCTCCGCCTTTGAGTGTTACTACCAAACCTCCATTAAACCATGGTTCAATGGTTTCCACCCAACTTAAGTTTATAATGTGTTTCCTACTTGCCCTAAAGAATGATTTTTCATCCAATCTCTCATCAAGTGCATTAAGTGACTTGTGAATCATTGGCTTATTTTTCTCAAAATATACCTTTATGTAATTACCATCAGATTCAAAAAGTCGGACATTCGCTAATTTCACAAACCAACATTTGTCTCCATCTTTAACAAAAACCTGGTCGTTTAAAGCAAGCTTATCTTTAGGAGCATCCGATTGGAATTCGTCTTCCTTCTTTAATTCCTCAAGTTTTTTCTCAAGCTTTTTTAAGGTCTCAGTTAGTCTTTCCGGTTCTATTGGCTTTAGCAAATAGTCGAGTGCATTTACCTGAAAAGCCTGTAGCGCAAATTCATCATAAGCGGTAATAAACACTACCAAAGGAACATAATCCAGCTCCTCGAGAAGGTCAAAACCCGTTTTCTCTGGCATTTGGATATCCAAAAACACTACATCAGGCTGCAGGGATTCAATCTTTTCTTTGGCTTCATCTACATTTGGTGCTTCGCCCAGAATTTCTATGTTGTCATTTTGGCTAAGTAAGCTGATAAGCTCTTTTCTGGCCAATCTTTCATCATCTACTACTAATACGCGCATAATATCTATATTTTCCTCTAAATTAACCTTTTTGTTTGGGTATTTTTATTTCTGTCACCACAAATTCATTTCCATAATTGAAAATCTTGAATGAGGCCTTGTTTCCAAAAATAAGTTTTAACCGTTGAATAGTATTGGCAATACCGTGGCCTTCGCCTTTTTTCTTGGTAGCTCCCGATGGTTTTAATTGACCACTGTTCCTTACCCATATGTATAAATCATCCAGCAATCCCACTGTACATTTTATCTCAATTAGTCCACCTTTCATCAAATTTGATATCCCATGTTTGATTGCATTTTCTACTATCGTTTGAAGCATCATAGGGGGGATCCTGTATTGATTGGTTTTAGGCTCCACATCATATATTACCTTTAACCTCTCCTCAAATCTAATAGATTCTAGATTCAAATAGTCCTTTACCGTCTTCATTTCATCTGATAAGGAGATGGTCTTGTGCTTGTCTACCACTAGCGAATACCTCAAAATATTAGACAATTGGGTGATGGCAGATTTAGCTTTAATTGGGTCTTCATCTACCAAAGCACGGACACTATTTAGGGCATTGAAAATAAAATGCGGGTTTAGCTGATTGCGTAAGTGGATAAGCTTAATCTCATTGATCCTTGCCTGGTATTGCAGACTAGAGTTGTAATTGTCCAGAAAGTAAAACAGAAAATACAGCAATGCCCATAAGGAGTAATAAAGAAAGCTTGTAAAAAGATTGACTATCAAAACCAAAGGTCTGAAATCCTGAGGAATGTGCAAAGTGCCAAAGATCCAGTTGATTAGGATTTGAGTGAAAGTATTCAGAATACCCAGGATCAAAACTGCGATCAAGACATGGCTTATGAGTTTGGTAATTGGAAACTCAAGCCAACTTTTGTTTTTGATCAAGTACCGGAAAAAGTGGGTGGATACAAAATAGAAAATGGCCAAAGAAAAATAGGCTCCAATTTGAATCGGCGTTATACCTCGTGCCATAGATACAAAAAACAGGTTGACCAAAGCAAAGCTTAGCCAACCAAAAATTTGTAACAACCAATATAACTTGTATTTATCCATTCAAAGCCATTCTTCCTCCTGCTCTTTAGCCATTACTGAATCGTGGCTGTTTTGTTCAAAGGTATTTTGTCAAGGATTTTATTGATCAAATCACGGGTGCTGACATTGTCAGCCTCGGCCTCATAATTTAATATTATCCTGTGGTTAAGCACATCTTCTGCAATCTCTTTGATGTCTTCAGGCAATACATAATCCCTGCCCTGCATAAAAGCGTTGGCTTTGGCAGCAAGGTTCAGGTTTATTGACGCTCTGGGAGAAGCACCAAATTGGATGTATTTCGCCTCTTCATGCATGCCATATTTTTCAGGATATCTTGTAGAAAAGACCATTTCGATGATATAGTTTTCTAAAGCTTCCGCTATCTGCACTTCATTAATGGCATTTCTTATGGCAAAAATATCTTCTTTACCCAAAATTGCGTTAACCTCTGAAGTAAAGTTAGCATTGGTCATTCTTCTCATGACTTCTAACTCATCGGATTTGGAAGGATAGTCTATGTTTACCTTCATCATAAACCTATCTACCTGTGCCTCAGGCAATGGGTAAGTTCCTTCCTGATCTACAGGGTTTTGAGTAGCCAAAACTAAAAATGGCTTGTCAAGTGGAAACGTAGTCTCACCGATGGTAACTTGCTTTTCCTGCATGGCTTCAAGTAAGGCCGATTGCACTTTGGCAGGAGACCTATTGATCTCATCAGCTAAAACGATATTGGAAAAGATAGGTCCTTTCTTTACCTCAAAATTAGCATTCAATTGATTGTAAATCATGGTCCCGATCAGATCAGCGGGTAACAGATCCGGGGTAAACTGAATACGCTTAAAATCCAGGTGAAGTACCTTCGATAGCGTATTTACGGTTAGGGTTTTGGCTAGACCGGGCACCCCCTCCAATAAAATGTGGCCATTTGTAAATAATCCAATTAAGAGCCTGTTGACCATTTTATCCTGACCAACTACAACTTTTTTTACTTCATTAATTACTTCCTTTATCTTCTCCTGATGCATAATGGATATTTGAAATTTCTATTGATTTTTTGCCTATAAGAAGCCTAAATTAGAACAATTCATTCTTTATCGCAATTTAGTACCTTTTCTTCTTTTTCGTTTTTTGAAATTGAGGCTTTTTAATGCCCTCATCGGTTGGTACTTTACCTGAAATCCCCAAAGTAGGGTAAAGGGAAGCACCATCCATAAGCCTAACTTCACCAACCTCAAACTCTTCAATGGTTAATCCTTCAACCGACCACCTTACCAAGCGAAGTGTGGGAAATCCTACTGCCGCAGTCATTTTTCTTACCTGTCGGTTTTTCCCCTCTTTGAGGGTTATGGCTATCCAAGAATCAGGGACATTTTTTCTGTATCGTATGGGTGGATCTCGTTCAGGCAATAAGCGCGCTACATCCTGAAGTCGTTCTGCCCTTGCCCTTAGAGTAGTGTGTATTTTTTTATTGACTGAAATTTTTACTCCCGTTTCGAGATCCTTCAAAGCTTTATCCGTTATTTCCCCTTCTACTTGAACCCAGTAAGTCCTTTCATGCGAATAATTGGGATCGAGCAATAAATGGTTTAGCCGTGTGTCATTGGTCAACAACAATAAACCCTCGCTTTCCCTGTCCAATCTACCCACAGGGTAAACATCAGTAGGGAAATCGCCAAGCATACCGAGTGTATTTCCTTCGCCACTAAACTGACTCAAAACACCAAAAGGCTTATACACCATGTAATAACTAAATGCCATAATACTTCTTACCGCAACAATTGAAATAGTTCGTTTAATTGAGGGGTTAGAATGATTTCAGTTCTCCTGTTTTTAGCTCTTCCTTCAGAGGTTTCATTTGAGGTCTTGGGATAGTAAAAACTCCTTCCTGCAGCAGTTACCCGCTCCGGCACTACATCATAAGCGTTGGTCAGAATACGCACAATCGCAGTTGCTCTTGCGGTGCTCAATGCCCAATTGTCTTCAAATTTACCCCGGATAGGAACATTGTCTGTATGTCCTTCGACTAATATTTGTATGTCAGGACTGTTATTGATCACTACCGCCAATTTACTGAGGGCCTCTTTGCCATCTTTATTTACAGTAGCACTCCCTGAGGGAAATAATAACTTGTCTTGTAAAGAGACATACAATTTTCCATCCTGTTCATATACCTGCAACTCATCAGATCGATATTGAACCAAAGCTTTGTCAATAGTGGTCTTTAAGCCTTCCATCACCGCTTTTTGCTCATCCAATAGACTTTGTAATAGATCTAATCTCTCCTGCTGCTCCACCATACGTTGCTCTTTTGCAGAAAGCTCTTGCTGTACTGAGGATGAGGTAGCAATGGCTCTGTCAAGCTTGGCTTCTAAGTCTGAATTTTTTCTTTTGAAAGCACTTACTTCCTCTTCCAACATGTTGGACTTTTCCTTAAAATCATCCAGACTGTGATTGGTGCTGTCCAGGTTACTTTCTGTTTCCCTCAATGAACGCATCATCTCTGCGTTCCTTATATTTACTTCGTTGTATTTCTTTTGGGGTACGCAAGAATACCATAAAGGTATTATCAATACTATACTTCGAAAAATTAACTTGTTCCACATAATTATCTTGTTTAAGAAATCTGTAACGAAAAACATACCAATTTAAGTGCTTCTACTGAAAACTTCGCTTTTTCGACCAAATAGTTCAAGAAATCCTGCTCCAATTCATTTCATTCTTTTTAAGCCGTGACAACTGTTCTGCTATTGGCTTATTTTCCTGACTGTTAAGATGGGGATCTTTTTCCAAAATGGATTGGGCAGATGCTCGCGCCTGAACCAGGATTTCACTGTCTTTAACTATATCCGCAATTTTCAAATCCGTAAGGCCTGATTGTTGTGTGCCGGCCAAATCACCAGGCCCCCTCAGCCTAAGGTCTACATCTGCGATCTCAAATCCATCATTGGTTCTCACCATGGTATCTAGCCGTACCCTACTGTCTTTACTCAATTCGTATTTACTCATTAAAATACAGTAGGATTGGTCCGAACCCCTGCCTACTCTCCCTCTCAACTGGTGCAACTGCGAGAGTCCGAATCTTTCCGCATTCTCTATTACCATAACGGAGGCATTTTGTACATTTACGCCAACTTCTATGACAGTGGTCGCCACCATGATTTTCGTCTCGTTTTTTACAAACCTATTCATCTCAAAATCTTTGTCAATGGGTTTCATATTGCCATGCAATATGCCTATAGGCAGACTAGGGAACGCCCGACAAATACTTTCGTATCCATCCATTAAACTTTTGAGGTCAATTTTTTCAGAATCTTCAATCAAGGGGTATACAATATAGACCTGACGGCCTTTTTCAATTTCTCTTTTCAAAAATCCAAACACCTTAAGCCTGTCCTTATCATATCTGTGCACTGTTTGGATGGGTTTCCTTCCTGCAGGCATTTCATCAATCATAGAAATATCTAGATCTCCATATACCGTCATGGCAAGGGTCCTTGGAATTGGAGTAGCGGTCATCACGAGCACATGCGGATAAAAATCGGTGTTTTTACCCCATAACTTTGCCCGTTGGGCTACCCCAAATCGATGCTGCTCATCAATAATAGCCAAGCCTAACTGTTTAAATGCGACCACATCCTCTAAGAGAGCATGGGTCCCTACCAGTAAATTCAATTCTCCTGACTTTAAAGCTTCATGAATAATTAGCCGATTTTTTTTACTGGTAGAACCCGTCAGGAGCGCAATCTTTAGCCCCATCTTGGCGGAAAAATCTTTTAGTCCTTCATAATGCTGTGCGGCCAAGATTTCAGTTGGAGCCATAAGGCAGGTTTGAAAACCTGAATCCACCGCTACCAATAGACAAATAAAGGCTACAATGGTTTTGCCCGAACCTACATCTCCCTGGACCAAACGATTCATTTGTAAGCCGGATTTCAGATTGTTGTATATTTCTCTGATTACCCTTTTTTGGGCCTTGGTAAGGTCAAAAGGCAAAAACTCCTTGTAAAACTTTGTCAATAGACCTGTTTTGTCCAAAACTTTTCCTCTGAATTTTTCAGTTCTGGTCAGGTTCATTTTAAGTAGCCGCAATTGTAAGAAAAAGAATTCTTCAAACTTCAGACGATAGAGTGCTTTTTTTAATGCTTGATGGCCGGACGGAAAGTGGATTTCTTTTAGTGCTAAGGGTTTGGGGTCCAAACTCAGCGTTTGGCAAAGTGAAGGAGGTAGGGTCTCGGGCACCTTTGGAAGGACCAAAAGAAGCAAGGTCTCTAATATTTTGGATAAACCTTTGCTGTCAAGGTACCTGCTTCGTAATTTTTCGGTGGTAGGATAGACTGGCTGAAAATTAACCTCTTTTTCCTGCTTATTTGTGAGTGGTTCGAATTCTGGATGGGCAATGCTAATTTTTCTTCCAAACTGCTGGGGTTTCCCAAAAACCACCATTGGAGCACCTTTCACCAATCTTTTGGCTACCCATTGTATGCCTTTGAACCACGTCAGCTCTATCGCCCCAGTTTCATCTCTAAACTGGGCCACTAGGCGCTTTTTCCTGCCATCGCCGATAGTCTCCATCGAGTAGATAGAACCGATCAACTGCACCTGTTGCATATCCGATCGGATGTCGCTTATCTTATAAAATTTAGTCCTGTCCTCATACCTAAAAGGATAGTGCTGCAACATTTCACCGAAGGTAAAAATATCCAACTCCTTATTGATCAAAGCTGCTTTTTGAGGGCCTACTCCTTTCAGGTATTCAATTTTAGTATCAAAGAATCCGGACAAGTCTTATTATTTAATGCTTCACAGAAATTTTTTCTTTAGCTTCGTTTCAAGCGTTTTTATTTCTTGTCTTTTTTCCATAAAAGCCGCCAGCAACTCCGCTTGATTTTTAGATCGGTGAAGGTTTTGTTCCACGTAATCCACTTGATAATAAATGTTTCCCTTGAGGTGGTCGGTTAGAAAACGAAGGCCCATGATAAGTGTCATCATTTCGGCACCAAATGGGAGAGAGTTTAACTCTTCCTCAGTAATATGTCCTGCGAGGACTGAATAAAAGCCTTCAAGAAGGCCTTCATATTTGAGCATGTCGATCTTTATTTCTCCCCAGTCCAAAGAGGATTCATCTCTTGTACAGGCCACAGTTCGGGCAAGGTCTCCAAAATCATAAAACACGAAACCTGCCATAATGGTATCCAAGTCTATTACTGCATTGACTTTCTTTAGGTCCTCACTAAAGATCAGGTTGTTTATTTTGGTGTCATTATGTGTTGCCCTAAGTGGTAGCTGACTGCGGTAAGCCCCATATTGTTCAAGTAACTCCTTACGGGCTTCATAATAGGCAATCATCTCTCTGGTTTCGTCATTTATTTCAATGGCTGGCGCTTTTAATGCCTCATCAAATTGATTATATCGCCATTCTAGGTGATGAAAATCCTGAATGGTATCCTGAAGTTTGTCGGAATCAGTAGACAAAAACACCCGCACAAAATAAGCAAAGGCTTCCGCGGCCTTGCTGGCCTGCTCCTTTTCATCTATATCATCTCTGGTCACTCCGCTGACAAAAGGAAAAAGTCTGTACAGACCACCATCCAATTCAGTAAATAGGCCACCATTTTGATTTGGGATAGGTAGTGGTAGAATAAAAGGAATGCTGGCAGGGTCAAAATTATCAAGAAGGTAGCCCAGATTGTTTGAAATCCGTTCCGGATATTTAAAAACGGTATCATTAAATTCCTGTAATATAAAGGATTGGGTGTTGCTTTCCACCCTAAATGTTTTATGGATATGTCCTGAACCAAATCTACTGGCAACCAGGGTGTCTGCATCTAACTTATAGGCAGCTTTGAGCGCGTCCAATATTGTTTCTTTCATAGTAATAATTCCAAGTTCTTAGAATGCTAAAGGAATTTAAGTTGACCCGTTTAGCATTTCCAAATGGTAAATTTACAATACTTTTAAATTATATATTATTGAAAGGGTTTATATTTACCTTTGTGGTCTTTTGAAATATCTAAAAGGGTAATTACTTCCCGTTCCACAAATATTTAAAGGAATTAATTAAAATAATTGAAAAAGTTTTATTTATTTGGAAAAATTTTCTTTTTACTCGGAGGTTGAAAAATTAGTTCATAGCCATTATTCGAAAAAATTATAATATAAATACTTCATCATGAATATTTCAATCCTAGATTGGGCAATAATCATCGTATTTTTTGTTATTTCCATGTTAATAGGGGTATACGCCTCTAAAACAGCGGGTAAAAACGCTAAAGAATTCTTTCTTTCCGGAAGGAATATGCCATGGTGGTTATTGGGGGTTAGTATGGTAGCCACTACTTTTTCTGCCGACACACCCAATTTGGTAACTGATATTGTAAGGAAAAATGGTGTTTCAGGCAACTGGGTTTGGTGGGCATTCCTATTGACAGGGATGTTAACAGTGTTTGTCTACGCAAAACTTTGGAGGCGGTCTGAGATCACCACTGATTTGGAATTCTATGAACTTAGGTATGGGGGTAAAGCTGCCGCTTTTTTAAGAGCCTTTAGGGCATTGTATCTGGGGGTGTTTTTCAATGTAGTAATTATGGCAACGGTTTCCCTTGCAGCGATTAAGATCTTTGGCGTTATGCTTGGCCTTAGTTCTATAGAGACGCTTTTGATTGTATCTGTAGTGACTGTGTTTTACAGTTCATTGGGTGGTCTGAAGGGCGTTTTACTTACTGACTTTTTTCAGTTTTTCATTGCCATGGCCGGTGCATTCGGAGCAGCCATTTATATTGTCACTCTTCCCCAAATAGGAAGCCTTGATGCATTGTTGACCCACCCAAATGTAGTGGGCAAACTAAATATCATTCCAGACTTTAGTGATTGGAACGTACTTATACCTTTATTTATTATGCCTTTGGCCATACAGTGGTGGGCCACATGGTACCCTGGTGCAGAGCCAGGTGGTGGGGGTTATATCGCTCAGCGAATGTTATCCGCCAAAGACGAGAAAAATGCAATTGGTGCAACATTGTTGTTCAACATCACCCATTATGCTATTCGTCCTTGGCCTTGGATTATTATTGCTTTATCTTCCCTGATTGTTTTCCCTCAGTTAAGTGATATGCAAGAGGCTTTTCCTAATATAGAAGCCAGCAAAATAGGAGATGATTTAGCTTATTCTGCCATGCTTACCTTTCTCCCTAAGGGACTGATAGGGGTCGTACTTGCATCGTTGATAGCTGCAGTAATGTCTACCTTGTCTACCCACCTTAATTGGGGTTCATCTTATGTAGTTAACGATTTTTACGCCAGATTTATTAAGCCAGAAGCTTCTGACAAGGAACTTGTAGCCGTTGGTAGAATTTCCACAGTTGGGCTTATGGTGCTTGCAGCATTATTAGCTCTTGTGCTTTCCAATGCCCTTGAAGCTTTCAATATTTTGTTACAAATTGGTGCGGGTACTGGCTTGATATTTATTTTGCGCTGGTTTTGGTGGAGAATCAATGCTTATACCGAAATCTCTGCTATGATCGTATCCTTTATAGTGGCAATATATTTTGAGTCAATTCACAATAAATTAGGCTTTTGGCCTATACCTGAAGAAATGGGTTACCTGAAATTACTTTTTGGTGTCTCTATCACAACGATTACTTGGGTGTCTGTTACCTTATTGACCAAACCAGAGGATGATAAAGTATTGATTGCTTTCTATAAAAAAGTTAGGCCAGCATCTTATGGCTGGAAAAAATTATTGGGCAAATACCCTGAGGTAAAAGAAGAAGTTGGTCAACTGCCAATGGAAATAGGATTAATGCTGATTGCTTCTATTATGGTCTTTTCGGCTTTATTTGGTGTGGGATTCTGGATCTATGGCGAAACATTACCTGCAATCATTGCCACAATTATTACATTGGCCGGAGGTTTTCTAGTCTATAAAGGATGGAAAAAAATGAAGTTATCCTAACGGGATTGCTTTTACAGACTTAGACCAGAAAGAAAGGGGTGTTTCTGCTTATTATTTGTTGAAATACCCTGATAGCAGTTGAATAATTAAGTCATTCCAAAAGAAAACTTATGGCTAATAAAACGGCTGAAATATTAAAAGAAAATAAACTAAGAGTAACCAGTTGCAGGAGAGATGTGCTTTCAACCTTCCTTAACAGGAAGGTAGCACTGTCTCACGCTGATCTTGAAGATGCCTTAAAAGACAATTTCGATAGGGTTACTATTTATAGAACGCTGAAAACGTTTTTGGAGAATGATCTTGTTCATAAGGTGCTGGACGATACGGGTGCTGCCAAATATGCATTGTGCAACCATAGTTCCGAGGTGCCTCACCATGATCATGAACATGTACATTTCAAATGTGAGAAGTGTGGGAATACCAGTTGTCTGGACGAAATTTCCCTCCCGAAGGTATCACTACCAAAAGGGTATGAACTTAGGGAAATGAATTTATTAATTCAGGGGACTTGTAACAAGTGCAAATAAAAAGATCAAAAAGCTAAGGGTTTTTTCTCCTTCTCATCGGAAGGCCAAACGATACCTGGTGGTAAATCTATAACCGGTGGCACATTGTTTTCTACTCCACCGTCACCATCTTCATCATTGTTTTTCCGGTTTCTTTTGATTTTAGACCTAGTAAGTGTGGCTACAAAGTATATCAATACCACGTAGGCTACACCACATAAAATCAAATCTATCACCAGGCTATTCATCGTATCGAATGTTTGTACAGTAAGCTACAATAATAATTTGAATAAATCAACTTGTTGGTCTGAGGATTAATCGGTTATATTAAATTCTTAATGGAATAAAAGTAGCTTTTTCTAATAAGCAATTTGTCAAGTTTCTTAAAATGTTTTCAAGTTCTTGTCAATAGAAATATTGACGGAAGATTTGGAAGGCCAGTTTCATTTTTATTGTAACAAAGGGCGACATTTTATAAACACTGAAATAGACAAAAGCTAATATTAGATTCAAGGTAGCCCGCACATTTGATTTCCTAGGCTTAGGAAATGTGGGAACGTTGGCTTGGAGCCATCAAGTAGGGCTTTATTGGCATCAAAAAAGATAAAAAAACAAAAAGGGATAGAGAATAAACTTGCTATCTAATGTATAAGGTAAGATATTTGCCCAGCAAAATGAAAATTTAATAATGATCGTAAAAACAAAAAAATATAAACTGGAAACAGGTACCTATATCAAACAGGGATTAAAAAATATATTAAAACAGCAATGGTGGGTGGTATTGATCGCTATAGCCATAGCTTGTGGTTATTTTTGGATACCCTCATGGTGGTGGATAAGCATGGCATTATTAGCCTACGCATTGTATTGGCTTTTTTGGGTAATACAGTTTGCAGGTGTTACCCAAATGGAGCAGAATAAAGTAATGTTTGAGCGGCTTTCTTATGAAATAGACAGTCGTCAAGTACTTATGAAAATCAATAGCAAACAGGGAATGCCAATTAAATGGGAAATGATAAAAGAAGCCCAAATTAAAGAGGATGCCTATATCCTTGTTTTATCTAAGGCTCAGTTTATTCATCTTCCTTTTAGAATTTTCAACTCTCAAAACGAAGTGAAATTTGTAGAGACAATATTAAAGCGCAAAGGATTTTTAGCATAATTTGTCTACAAACCTGGCAGAAAAAAGGGCAGATATTTAGAATATCCGCCCCTTTTTTATGCCTATTGATGTAATCTCAGGTTATCGAAAACTATCTGCTTCCCTATAAGCCTGAATTACTGCTTCTTCACCTTCCTTACCAGGGTTGGCGTTACCATGTTCCATGCCACAAACACCCTTGTAACCTTTTTCGTAAATGAATTTAAAAACATTCTTGAAATTAATCTCTCCGGTACCTGGTTCTTTTCTCCCCGGATTATCTCCTATTTGTATATAAGCGATCTCATCCCAACACATGTCCATCAGTTTAATCAGATTGCCTTCATTTTTTTGCTGGTGATAGATATCATACAAAATCTTACAGCTCGGACTATCTACACCTTTACAGATGAGATAGGTTTGAGGGGAATACCTCAGGTACAGATTTGGCGTATCACTTAGGGGCTCCAGCACCATAGTAAGACCGTGAGGTTCCAGGATTTCCGTCCCTTTACGTAGGGCTTCAATAACGTTGGCTGTTTGGATGTCCAGAGGCAGTTCACGCTGGAAATCGCCAGGTACTACGGTGGTCCATTTCGCATTCACCCTTTTGGCAACTTCTACTGCTTTTCTACAACCATCCAGGAAAACATCTACAAACTCCTGCTTGCCTGCAGCCAGGGTATTGGCTCCATTTCCTCCCTTATCCAATACAAAAACACCCATGGTCATCCCTAGTTTTGCCAGGTGATTACCTATTTTTTCTTGCATTTCAGGAGTCCTTCTCATCATGCCATTATCCTCCAAACTTCTAAATCCCCTTTCGTGCATGTAAGTAATCTGATCTAGGAGGTCCTCTCCGGCTAGATTCTTAAACATGCCAAAATGTGGCGCATAGTCTAGATTAAAAGTAGCATCTGCCTCAAAATTGTTTGTCTGAGCAGCCTGACTAGTACTAACCCCTGCTATGCCAGCCGCAGCTGTTCCAAGGGATACGTTTTTTATAAATTTTCTTCTTTCCATCAGCTTAAACGACTTTTGTTTGACCTGGAATAGCATGCGGATAGTAGCCGTCCTCTTTAGGTAGTACTTTTGGCATTGCGTCCCATGCCAGCCTATCGGGGCTTAAGTCTATATCAGAATTGATCCCTTCTTCCCAAGTGACTGGTTTTCCGGAATAGGTCGCATAACGGCCCAAAATAGAAGTCATGGTACTTTTTGCACCATTTTCAGCATCGGCAAACTTATACTCTCCTTTTACTACTGCATCAAATAGCATGTCATGTTCCACCTGATAGGGGTTGGCATTATTTTTTCCATCATGGTCATAAAGGCTGTTTCCTTGCAAGTTGGTCAATTTACCCGTATGTCCTGCATTCATGTAGGCTTACCTTTTGTTCCCTGAAAGCTTTCATCTACCCTGTTATGGGCACCCGGGAAATGACGGCACTCACTATGTATTACTGTTCCATCGTCATAGGTAAACAATACGACGTGGTGGTCAAAAATCTCCCCATTTTCTTTGCCTGTTCTCACCATTCTACCACCGGTCCCCTCTGCCTTCACCGGGTAACTGTTTTTGACCCAGTTGGCCACATCCAGGTTGTGGACGTGCTGCTCTGTGATATGGTCACCGCATAGCCAGTTGAAATAGTACCAGTTTCTCATCTGGTATTCCATTTCGGTCTGACCCGGCTGACGCTCTCTTACCCAAACGCCACCGTCATTCCAAAAGACCTGGCCCCCTATGATGTCACCAATTTCACCATTATGAATGCGGTCTATTGTTTGGATATAATTGTCCTGATAATGCCGTTGTAAGCCCACCACTACATTTAACTTTTTTGCTTTGGCGGTCTCAGCAGCAGCCAAAATTCTACGGATACCTATTGCATCAGTGGCGACAGGTTTCTCCATAAAAATCTGCTTTTCCAGGCGAACCGCTTCTTCAAAATGATCTGGACGGAAACCTGGAGGAGTGGCGATAATTACCACGTCAGCATCTTTCATGGCTTCCTTGTATCCATCAAAGCCTACAAACTTCTTTTCTTCAGGAACTAGCACTTTATCTTTACCATATTTTTTTAGAATACGTTCATGGCTTTGGTCCAGTCTGTCCTTAAAGGCATCTGCCATGGCTACCAACTGGATATTTTGTCCGGTTTCAAAAGCCTGGAAAACAGCACCAGTACCTCTACCGCCGCAACCTACTACTGCAATTTTTATTGCATCTTCGCCAGCAGCATAAGCTCCCGGAAGCGTAAAAGGGCTAAGCATCGCACCTCCGGTTATTAATGCTGAAGTTTTGATGAAACTCCTTCTTTCGTTACTTTTATTCACTTTCATTTTATTATGAGTTTATTTTAATAATCTTCCATCGGCTCACTGCCGTAATATTTTTCTATGAATTCTGGACTTGGGGTTGTAAGTGGTCTTACTACCCTCATTCCTAAAAATGGTGCTTCGGGAAACCACCATTGACTTTTAGGGATTTGTGGGTCTATTCTTTTCCATTCTGGTGTACTGGCGGTCCGTTTGCTGCTGTTCATTTCACCTGGACTACTATCATAGCTGCCTCCTCTGATTACTTTAGGGTATAGCTCTTCAGATAAATTTAGTGGGTTATTTGAAGATGACCCCCGGTCACTGTATGCATCGGCCAGATAATGATCCATGGTCCACTCATTTACATTGCCCAGGATGTCATAAAGCCCCCAAGGATTGGCTTTCTTTTGACCAATTGCATGCGTAGTTCCATCACTATTTTCGACATACCAGGCAAAGTCTCCTAATTTAGATGGATCATCTCCGAAAAAATATTTCGTGTTTGTTCCTGCTCTTGCTGCATATTCCCACTCAGCTTCAGTAGGCAGTCTGAAAAATACACCCGTTTTTAGAAACAGCCACTTACAAAACTGAATGGCCCCATACTGGGTCATGGCGATGGCCGGTTTATGCTCTTTTCCCATTCCGAAAGTCATATCCAGGTAGGGTATGGAAGGTCTGGTTAGTCCATCTATTTCGGGACTCAAAGGACCTTCACTGGTGGAGGCCTCAAAACTTTTGTCTAAAAATAATTCGTAAAGATCCCATGTAACTTCATGGGAAGCCATCCAGAAGGGATCCACATTCACCTCGTGTACAGGAGCTTCGTCTGAAGCACCATCTTTACTTCCCATTTTAAAGCTTCCTTCGGGAATGGGAACCATATCAAACGATATTCCTGTTCCCGGAATCTCCTGCGAATAGGGCTCAAATGCCTCATTGATGTGATAGGCACTTGCCAGAAACAAGACAAATGAAACAGAACATACGAATAAAGTTCTTTTTAATAATTTAAACATGGACTACGCTTTGGTATACCTCAATTAAACTACAGGTAATTTACTCTAATTTTTAGAATAAATTTATTGAGTGCTCAAATTACCTTATTTTTTTAAATATTGAAAGTGCGCATTATTTCGGCGGTAAATTCATTCATTTAAACCATCCGTTTACTGAATATAGGGGAAAAAAAATGGGTATTGTAACAGGGTTTTTAAAGAATCTTCATGAGTTTTAAAGGAGGGGGAATAAAATTGTTTTTTTTTCTTCCTGAAGGGATATAGAAACAGTTAAACCCCGTTATCAAGTTAATTTTCGTTGCGTCCTAAAATTCCGGTTTTAAGGGTATAAAGAATGGAATATAATGGGGAATAGTTTCTTATTTCCTTTTCAATTTCCCTCGCCACCCGAGCATTAAAATGGACAGGATCCCTGAAGTTTTGCTCCTCTACTGTTAATTTGGAGGTGTAATTAAAATCAAAGACATCACCAAAAGTTTGCAAATCACTTCGAAATTTATCTTCAAATTCCTTCAGCTGGTATTTTTTGAGGCTATCATGATAATCTTGATGCAATGGAGGGATCCAAAATATTAATTTCGGGCCTTCTTTTTTACAAAATGCGGATACCTCATTTAACTGTTCATAATATTCATCAGGGTAGGTGATGTTTTTGTAAAACTTATCTGTCTCACTTAGCTTCTTTTGCCAATACTCCCCTTTGGTAACCTTCTCTTCGGCTTCAGGCGTTGTCTCCTTTTCAGAATTCCCCAAGGCCCCAGCTAATCCAATAGTAGCATTGAAGGTATACTTGTTAAAAGCATAGGTGAAAAAGTTACTTTTCCTGGAAATGGTCTCTTCCACCCAGAAACGCCTGTTAAACTTATTGTATAAGTTGAGGTTGATACCTACCAATACGGTATCCGGCTTTTCTATTGCTGTTGCCCACCAAAAGGATTGTATCACTTCTTTTAAACTGGCTCCCCCATAGGCTAAATTAGACCAAGTTTTTTCATTCATCGCATCGTACAGCCCGTTACTTCTGGAATCACCCAAAACCAAATTTTTTTTTGGGTCGTTTTGAAAAGCTATTAATTTATACAAATGCGGTTGAATATCCTGAGCTATCGTCTTTCGCTTCTCTTCACTGGTTATTCCGAAGCCGTTCAGGTAATTGAAAGGATCAACAAATGCAATAAGTAAACTGTAGAGAATAAAAGGAATGATGAAATACAGGCAATTAACAATAAAACCTTTCATAAAACTCAAAATTGAAAGTAAATGAACTCTTGCTGAACACCATTCATGATGAAGCAAAAGATAAGAACTACATAATAAAATGACCACCTTATTGCTTTTGGCATTGTTTGGGGGTTAAGTTCCAAACCATGATTTTTTTCTCGCTGAATCCATTCTACCAATATGAAGCCTATTAATAAGAAGAAAAGGTATATCAGGTGGTTACCTGTATTCATGCTCCAAAAATCTTGAATGGGTAGTTCAAAGAACTTTAAAGAAAAGATGATAGAAATATAATCAAAAGCCATGCCTAGGCTGTCTGCCCTAAAAAAGATCCAGGCAAACACAGTTAGCAGAAAGGTTATCGCCATTTGCAGTGTTTCTTTTATATTAGGCAGGTATTTTACTGCGGCTACTGTATCAGCAGTATGCTTTCTGTTCCTTTTTGTCAATAATAGGGGGAGGTAAAAAGCTGCATTTAAAGCTCCCCAAAAAATAAATGTCCAATTGGCTCCATGCCATAATCCACTTACAATAAAAATAATGAATATATTTCTCATCGCATGACCTCCTTTGCTTCCTCCAAGGGGGATATACAAATAATCCCTAAACCAAGTGGAAAGGGAAATATGCCATCTCCTCCAAAATTCAGCGATATCTCTAGAAAAATAAGGAAAGGCAAAATTTCGCTTTAAATCAAATCCAAACAATCTGGAAGAACCTATGGCTATGTCCGAATAACCTGAGAAATCACCGTAAATCTGGAAGGCAAATAACACGCCCCCTAAAAATAAAGTAAAACCTGAGAAATCTTCATAATTATTAAAAATATCATTGACATAGATGGCGCAATTGTCCGCAATGACGATTTTTTTAAATAAGCCTCATAGCATCTGACGCAAACCGTCACTGGCTTTGGGAAAGTTGAATTCTCTATTTTTGAAGAATTGCGGCAATAGGTTTGTTGCCCTTTCTATAGGTCCGGCGACCAGCTGTGGGAAGAAACTAACATAAGAAAAGAAAGAAATAGGTTCTGAGACTGGTGCCAACTTTTTGCGGTAGACATCGATGGTGTAGCTCTCATCGTCTGAAAGGTATAAAAACTAATCCCTACAGGAAGTACAATACTTAATCTTGCCGGATCAATGGGATTGCCCAAGAGTGTAAAGGCGTCTGAAAAGCTTTCTGCAAAAAAATTGTAATACTTAAAAAAGCCTAAAAAACCAATATTTACAAATAAACTAATAAAGAGCAACCATTTTCTGTCTGTTTTTTTCTGCACCCTTGTTAGTTGTATTCCAATCAAATAATCAACCAGTGAACTAAAAAATATTAAAGATAAAAACCGATAATCCCAAAAACCATAAAAAGCATAGCTGGCAATCAAAATCCACAAATTTTGAAGCTTTAAATTCTTATTAAAGACAAACCAATAAAGTAAAAATACAAGAGGAAGGAAAATCAGGAATTCAATGGAATTGAATAACATGACAATACAAGTAATTAGGTAGGTTTTACAATGCTTGATTTAGTTTAGTTGCTATTGAATACCAACCTATACTAACTTTTATAATAGCACAAAACTATGTATAAAATTCATTTATATGACCACTTTACTGGAAAAAAATAAATTTATTCATATAATTAATTGCATTTTACCCCTTCTTTAACTCCAATAGATATTTTCCAGTATAATTATTTGGCTCGTTCATTAAATCTTCTGGAACTCCTTCAAAAACGACATGGCCACCTTTATCTCCTCCTTCAGGCCCTAAGTCTATTACCCAGTCCGCAGCCATTATTACTTCAGTGTTGTGCTCAATTATAAGTACAGTATGTCCCTGATCAATTAGCGAGTTGATAGAGAAAAGCAATTTCTTTATATCATGAAAGTGTAGACCAGTGGTTGGTTCATCAAAAATGAACAATATTTTCTCCTGTTTTTTGGAATCATTTTTCCCTAAAAAGGAGGCTAATTTTACCCTTTGGGCTTCTCCACCACTTAGGGTATTGGAGGATTGACCAAGACCAATATAACCAAGACCTACTTCTTGGAGTGGTCTTAGCTTCTGGATAATCGCCTGTTTTTCGCTAAAGAAGTCCATTGCTTCATCAATGGTTAAGTCCAATACTTCCGAAATGTCTTTTCCATTGTATTTGGCATCCAATATTTCATTTTTAAAACGTTTCCCTTTGCATGATTCGCAGGTAAGGTATATGTCTGCCATAAACTGCATCTCGATCTTCTGGGTGCCCTCTCCCTGGCAAGCTTCGCACCTGCCACCATCTACATTGAAACTAAAAAATGCTGGCTTATAACCCCTCTGCTTGGAGATTGGAAGATCTGCATAAAGTGCGCGTATTCCATCATAGGCTTTTACATAGGTTACAGGGTTTGACCTAGAGGATTTGCCTATTGGATTTTGATCTACAAATTCCACCCTGTTAATATTTCTATAGTGTCCTTCAATTTTGTCAAACCGCCCTGATTCATCATTTACGGTTCCAAGTATCTTGCCGATTGCTGGGTACAATACTTTTTTGACTAGAGTAGATTTTCCTGAACCGCTAACTCCTGTCACCACTGTCAGTACCTCTAAAGGTATTTTAACAGTTATATTTTTAAGGTTGTTTTCTGTTGCACCTTTAATTAAAATGTATTCTGCCCATTTTCTGTTATGGATTTTGGCACTTATAGACTCTTCACCACTCAGGTACCTGGAAGTATGGGTATTTCCCGCTTCCATTAATTCTTTCAGCGTGCCCTGAAATACCAGTTCACCGCCATGAACTCCTGCGTCTGGTCCGATGTCAATTACCTGATCTGCCGTAAGAATGATTTTCTCCTCATGCTCCACTACGATCACAGTATTGCCTAGATCCCTCAGCGCCTTCAATACAGTAATTAACCGCTCCGTATCTCTCGGATGTAAACCTATACTAGGTTCATCCAGTATGTACATAGACCCCACCAATGCGCTGCCCAGTGAAGTAGCCAGTTTTATCCGTTGGAATTCGCCACCAGACAAGGAAGAGGTTAGTCTGTTGAGGGTTAAATAACCAAGCCCTACCTGATCGAGGTATTCAAGTCGGTTAATAATTTCTTGTAACAATCTTTTGGATACGTTTTTCTCGGTCTCAGTAAGTTCCAACGTTTCAAAGAAAGGAAGTGCTTTGTCTATTGGCAGTAACACCATATCAGTAATGGATTTATCTGCTATTTTAACATAGGAAGCATCTTTTCTAATCCTTGTTCCCTTACAATCTGGGCATGTAGTTCTACCCCTAAACCTGGAAAGCATTACCCGGTACTGTATTTTATGGAGTTTGCTTTCGAGAAAAGCAAAAAAATCATTTATGCCTTTAAAATACTTATTGCCCGTCCATAGAATAGCTTTGTCTTTCTCATCAAGGTCTTCGTAAGGTCTATGGATGGGGAAGTCAAACTTTATTCCATCCTTTAAAAGTGGCTGTAACCATTTTTTGCTTGATTCTCCGCGCCATGGTGCAATGGCTCCCTCAAATATTGAAATGGTCTTGTCAGGAATTACCAAATCGGGATCTATTCCCAGGACTGAGCCAAAGCCTTCACAAGTTCTGCAAGCACCATATGGATTATTAAAACTAAAAAAATTCACCGTGGGTAATTCGAAATGAATTCCATCCAGCTCAAATTTATCGCTAAAGGTTCTTACGGCTTTGTCCGGAACAACGATTTTGCATTCACCCAATCCTTCAAAAAAAGCAGTCTGAATACTATCTGCAATTCTAAATTGATTTCCTTCGTCCTCCTTTTTTACCGATACCCTATCAATAAGGATCTCGAAGGTACCTTCAGGCAATTTTTCTACTTCCAACAGCTCTTCTACAAAGGATACCTCACCATCTACTAGTACGCGGGTAAAACCTTTTTGTAACAAGACTTCCAATTCCTTTTCTCTAGCTCTGTCTTCGCTGAAATGTAAAGGGCAACTAATCATGACCTTATCACCTTCCTCGAAGCTGTGAATATAGGCACCTACATCCGTTACCGTATGGTGCTTTACTTCTTCACCACTTATGGGAGAGATGGTCCTGCCTATCCTGCTAAATAGGAGCTTGAGGTAATCGTAAATTTCAGTAGTGGTGCCTACAGTCGATCTTGGGTTTTTAGTGTTTACCCCTTGCTGGATGGCTATGGCTGGTGATACACCTTTAATGTATTCTACCTCAGGTTTCTCCATACGGCCTAAAAATTGCCTGGCGTAGGAGCTCAAGCTTTCTACATACATCCGCTGGCCTTCTGCAAAAAGAGTGTCGAAAGCCAACGAAGATTTTCCTGAACCTGATAAGCCTGTAATTATTATTAGCTTATTCCTGGGAATGGCTATGCTTAGACTTTTAAGATTATTGACCCGGGCATTCTTTATTATGATAAAAGATTTTGGATCCAGGTCTTCGAGTGATGTGCTTTTTTTGACAGTAGTAATACCCATAACATGCAAAGATACCAACCCAAGCCTACAAATGATAAAATGTCATTGAAAAAAAAGACCGACAGTCATAAAGGTGACTGCCGGTCTTGTGTATCGCTTGCGATAATTTATATTTTATAGGTCTTATGAGCAAGTTATGAGCTATAATACGATTTTATCGTTTCATAATTTTGTAAGTTTTTTTCGATTTTGTCGTTTGGATAGTTACCAAATAATGGTTACTAGGAAATTGACGCATATCAATCTGGTATCTCTTATCACCAACCTTCTCAACTAAGGGTTGAGCCCTTACTCTTTGATCTTGACTTGTAAGCTCCACATTCACAATTACATCATCTGAATCCACAAAAAGTAAATCCATAGTAGGGTTTGGAAAAGGCATCAACTTATCGCTAAGTGAGTTGTTTTCGACCCTGATCACATCAGAATAACTGAAAGTGTCGTCCAAGTCTATTTGCTTTATCCTGTAAAAAGTAAAGGTGTTTTCAAAGGAATCGTCCGTATACTGATACTGAACTTCATTGTTACTATTTCCTTGGGCTTCAATTTCTTCACCAAATTCTTTCCAGTTGAATCCATCATTCGATCTTTCTAAGACAAAATGACTGGTGTTCTTTTCTTGTAGAGTACTCCATTTAAGGCAGTTGTTATCACCGCATGGCTGGCCAAGAAAATCCCCCCATTCAAGCGGAAGTATTAGCAATGACTCGACATAGTCGAAAGAGATAGATTGGTTTTCACCAAGTTCATAGTAATCTAAAACTAGTTCCAAGACGCTATCTTCTATAATTTCCATTTGGTAGGTATCCGCTGAGGATTTCTTTCCGCCTACCTTCGTCCATTCGTTAATAACGGTGGTTCCATTGATTAATAACCTGTAACCATCGTCTCCATTGACGCTAAAGTCATAGGTTCCAGGTGATACATTCAAACGCATTCTGTATTGGACTGTAAAGTTCGAGGTTTGGGAATTACATCCTACTCCACTTGGGAAGTTTTGAGTAAATATTGGATTCTGAGTAACTCTGCCTGAATAATTTGAAGTAGCAAAATTTCTAGGGGAACCATAAGCATGTCCTATCCACGAATTGACCCCAAATTCAGTCCGGTCCAAATCAGCGATTGGATTAACGATTACTTCCAATACATTGGTGAAAACATCTACATCTGTACTCGTTAAATCATCCTCTATAATTGTGTTTGTTGCACCTCTTCTATAATACCTAATTCCAGTCCAGTCATTGTCAGGGTCACCTGCATCATAGGTTGGGATTTTGTAATCTTTTTCTGTAGCCCCTGGGATGGTAGTCCAAATGGTTGATTCCTCATTTGTAGTAGCGTATTGCCAAAAATAATCTGTTACTTCTCCGTTAGCGAATACAGCAGGGCCTATAGATCTTATCAGGGTAGGATCAGGGTTGATTCCACAAAAGGTAACAGATCCTGAGGCATCATTGCCCATTTTTATCTCACCAGGACCAAAATACAATTCAATTTCAAAAGAAAATCTGTTGGCGCCGTCTTTTTCATAATAGTTCAATTGCATGAACCATTCCTGAGCGGCTTCCAACTCTACATAATAGTTTCTGATATTTTCTTCATAAACAAAGTTGTCGACACCATCAAACGACAAGGAGTCTGCCTCATTTTTAACCCAGTTATTATGGACTAATTCATCTCCGTTTACATCTAAAGCTAAACTTTCTTCTATATCATTAACGTTAGAGCCCATTCGGAAAAAAGAACCGTCATCACTACCGATTCGTATACGAAAGATTCCATTTTCAGCTGGAACATATCTACCACGCATCATCAAACCAAATAGATTCAATTGCGTATTACATCCACCTGGTGTTGTAGCACTGATACCCGTTTCAAAAAACAGTGAGTCAGAATCGTACCCATTGGCAATATTGGGGTCATTAAAATGGGTGTCAAAATTTACTCCAGTAGTAGGTAGGAAATTAACGCCATCTCTTAATAACATTCCTTTGTACTTTGCGCTATCTTTTTCAAATTGCTTAGGTTCTTCCTTACCAGCAAAATCTCCGTTAGGATTGTATGAAGTTGTCAACTGGTAAACATAGCCGTTCCATAGATTGGTTGGATAACCTTTTTGCCAAGTAATTCCATCTTGCCATGGTTTGGTAAGGCTTAATGGCTTTGTGGTTTCACAAGCCAATTGACCGAAGCTTTGTGTTGAAATAGCTAAAAATAATATGATGGATAAAACTACGCTGTTAAAATAGTTTCCGTTCAGATTTACTCCTCTCAATATCCCCTGCATTTGAAAAATAATTAAAATTGAAATGCTTTTATTCTGCTGTTAAATACAAAATTATGCATTTGAGATTAATATGCAAGGGAAATAGGAGATTATTTTTATAAAATGCTAAAAAAGTTATTTAAAATTCATTTATCTGTGTTTATTTTTGTGGTCCAAGTAAGGCTTTAGCATCAAAAACTGTTTGAATTTTGCATAATAGGTGATGTCATGGATACCTTGAACTTCATCAAAAATGGCCTTGGCTTTATTTAAATCTCCTTTTCGGTAGGCATCCAAAGCATAAGGTAGGGAAGCAAAAGCTCTTTGTACCTTTAAATCTTCTTCAACCTGCGATTCCCCTTGGCGCTGCAAACTAAAATTTAAACTATCCTGACTTACCAATACACTTTGCATACCGATGGCTTTTTTTAACACCAATCCTGCCAAATCAGTGCATCGGCTAAGTGCCACATAGACTTGTCCTGCTTCAAAAGATCTGTCTATTTCCACAATACATTTTTCAAAGGTAAGTCCTTGACTCTTATGGACCGTAATGGCCCAAGCAAGCTTCAGTGGAAACTGTGTAAATCTACCAATAACCTTTGCATCTACTTTTTTCTCCTGTTCATTGTATTGAAAATCTACATTTTCCCAAACCTCTCTTTCAACTTCATAAAATGTCCCATTGTTCGCTTCTACGAGGATTTTGTTGTTATGCATTTCTACTACTTTTCCTATCATTCCATTGTAGTAGTTTTTTTCGGTATTGTTTCGCATGAAGATTACTTGCGCCCCGACTTTGAGTGTGATGTCTATGGGGTCAAAAGGGGCCATGGTTGGAGGAAAATCATCGGCTATGTCCGCCGTGAAAACTTTCTCCTCGCTTTTAATAAGCGCTAATTTCTGCTTATTAATTTGATGGATATTATAGTTATGGGTTCCCAGAATTATATACCCTTGATCAAGAAGATCAAAATGATAGTCGGCTGCCCGCTTGTTTAAAAAATCGATGTCTTCATAGGTATGTCTGCTTTCCCTTATTCTGTTCAAAAGGTCTTTGAATACGGTGTCCTTTTGTCTATATATTTTTTGTAACTCAATATGAAAAGGCATTAATTCCTTAAAACCATAAGAACTAAAGAAAAAGCGTGTCTCATATCTAGTGGACAATAAGGACCAGTCTTTGTCTTTTACTATGGGAGGCAACTGAAATGGATCGCCAATCAATATAAGTTGGACCCCACCAAAGGGCAGGTGCATTTTCCTTCTAAACACACGCAATATTTGGTCAAGTATGTCCAGTATTTCCACCCGAACCATTGAAATCTCATCAATAATAAGAATATCCAGTTGTCGAATAACTGTTAACCGGCTGTTGGTGTATTTGAAGGTATCAAAAATATTTTGTTTCGAGCCTTTGGCCTGTAGTCTGGGATCTTCTGGAAGAAAAATTTGTCTAGGGTCAATTTTAAAAAAGCTATGGATTGTTTTGCCTTTTGCGTTTATGGCAGCAACACCTGTTGGCGCAACCACCACCATGTTTTTAGTTGGGTTAAATCTTCTCAGGGTGTGTAGAAAAGTGGTTTTACCTGTTCCCGCCCGACCTGTCAGGAAAAGTGATTTATTGGTATGCAAGGCAATTTCAAGGGCCTGGATAAAGGGCTCATTGGTCATGTCCAAGCCTTTGGCTTCAAATTCTTGACGAAAAAACGATTTTAAAAAAGACATGAAGTAAAATGTTTGTTAAATAGATACCTAAAATTATTAATAATTTTATCGCTTTCGTATATATTGTAAATTATTGACAAAACTAAAATAGTTTTTAAGTTTCAAATTAAACCTCATGTCGCAATGGATCTGGTATTAAATATTTTTAAATTAATATTAAGTATCATCAGTATTTTGGCTGTAATAGCGTCAAAGCTGAAGGTTAGTAACTGGTGGGTACGTGTATTTGATTTTCCACGGATTCAGTTATTAGTAATGGCAACCCTAGCTATTGTCCTTTTTTTATTGCCTTCTTCAACCTTTAATGCATGGAATCTCTGTTTTTTGGCATTGGTGGGTTTTTCTTGGTTTTATCAGGCGAGAAAAATTTTCCCTTATACCGTCGTGGCTAAAAATGAGGTCAAACACGATAAAAAAAGCTCCCCAGAAAATGAGATTGGCATATTGGTGAGTAATGTACTCACTCCAAATCGACATGTTGAGAAATTAATCCATCTGGTAAATAAGCTTCAACCCAATCTCGTGCTGACCTTAGAGTCTGATAAAAGGTGGGAGGACCAATTGTCAGTTTTAGAAAAAGAGTATAAGTACCAAGTCAAAATACCATTGGATAATCTTTACGGAATGCACTTGTATTCCAATTTGGAATTGAAGGATACCAAGGTTCTTTTTTTAGTAGAGGACGACATTCCATCCATTCACACTACTGTAATCCTTCCCTCAGGAAAACCCATACAAATCCACTGTATCCATCCCGAGCCACCAAGTCCGACAGAAAGCGATACTTCGCTTTCGCGAGATGCGGAACTTCTAATTGTTGGTGAAAATGTAAAGGATGCTGCCCTACCAACATTGGTTTTTGGTGACCTTAACGATGTGGCCTGGTCAAGAACGACACGACTGTTTCAAAAAATTAGCGGGCTTTTGGACCCTAGGAAAGGAAGGGGTTTTTTTAATACGTACAATGCAAAGTACCTACCTTTCCGATGGCCATTGGACCATATTTTTCATTCTGAGGATTTTCTATTAAGAGAGATAAAAAGACTTCCTTCCATATCCTCTGACCACTTTCCTATGTTCATTAAGTTGAAGTTGAAGCCTGAAAATGGCCAGGAAGATCAAAAAGAGGCGCTTGATAAAGAAGAAAAAAACTGGACAGAAGAAACAATAGAAAAAGCCAATCCAAATATTTTGACGATTTAAGCTTATTCTGGATTTAACGTCAGCGAGACGACCTGTGTTTTTTGAAACCGAAATAGGGAATAGGTATTCTATTTCCTATTTCCATTCCACTTACCATTATTCGGACATCCTATAATCTGATTTCGTGATAAAATCTCTTAAAAAACTGACTAAATCGTCACTGCGAACCCTTTTTGTGGGTTGAAGAACAAATACAAGCCCCACCTAATGTTGTCCCCTGAGCTTGCCGAAGGGGTCCTACGGCTTTCTCCCCTAAAAACACTTCCTAAGCCTACTGATGACAGATGTTAAAACTCACGAGTAAGGGGCCACTGGCATTTGTGAAAAGCCGGTTTCACTGTTGAGCTTACTGGAGGCTAATGCCCTACAAATGGCAACTCATTTACACCCCGGGTCGCACCTCCTGCGTCGGCTTACCCAGGGCTACCAAGATTGCACCCCACCGGGGTGCTGCATTGGATACTGTCATCTGGATTTCTGCGTTTTTAAAATGTTAAGCCTACCGATGACGTAATTATTTAAACTACTGTAAATCAACAAGTTGATATCCAAGGTTTTTCTGACTCCTTTCTTTCCGATCATACTCGGAAACAGGCATTTTGCACTATTCGCGACTCGGCCATTTTGCATAGGATGTTACAAAATTACATAATTGCATAGAATGCTACAAAAAAATACATCGTCATTTCGATTTCTGCATTTCGAAAATGTTAGGTCTCGGAATGACGATTTTGATAAGAAATTGGGTTGATCTCAGTTTAATAGATTTGTACCTTAACAGAGAAAATCCGAGGGTAATCGAAGAAGAATTAGGAACTATATTATTAATAGCCACGGATTTCAACCTGTGGATTAGGGGAATAAAAAAAACGCGATTTTGGCGGTATTGTTGCTTTTTTTCTGCAACAATGCTGACAAAATCCTGACCGAAGTTAAGCTACTTAGCGTAATTTTTTCAGCCTCATGGAATCCGGGTTTAATGGGTTGAGAAATGGCAGACATCCCAGGTTTCCAATACCCTGGTTTATCCACAGGCTATTTTACCTAAACGGAATATATTGCCTCAAATAATTACGAGAGGTTAATATAGCCATATTGACATCTGCTTCAGATTTTTCGTAGGCCTTGTCTTCTACTTCTATGCAGCAGGGACCTCTATAACCCACATCTGTAAGCGCAGCAAAAAAGCGACCCCAAGGAACATCCCCCAACCCTGGTATTTTGGGCGAATGGTATTCCAATGGATTGGCAAGGATGCCCACTCTATTTAATTTTTCCTGGTAAACCTTTACATCCTTAAGGTGAATGTGGTGAAGCCGTTCTTTGTAATCATAAATGGGCTGGACGGGATCCATCTGCATCCATACCAAATGGGAAGGATCGTAGTTTAAACCGAAATTAACGTCTGGAATAATGGTAAACATCTTGTCCCAAATTGCCGGAGAAATGGCAAGATTCTTTCCTCCCGGCCACTCATCGTCAGTAAAAAGCATGGGGCAATTTTCAATTGCTATTTTAATGCCTTTTGAGGATGCATGGTGAATGATCTGAGGGAACCGTTCTTCAAAAAGCATTAAGTTGTCCGACACATTCAAGGAAGGGTTTCTACCAATGAAAGTATTGACTACCGGTATACCTAATTTTTCTGCGCCGTCTATTACTTCCATGATATGGGACAGGGCATTTTCTGCTACCTTTTCATCGGGATCCAAGGGATTTGGATAATACCCTAAGCCGGAAACATATACCTTCTTTTCCTTTTGGTAATCTTTGATATGTTGGACTGTTTTTTCATCCAAATTGGCCACATCAATATGTGTCACTCCGGCATAACGCCGTTCAGCTTTGCCTTTTGGCCAACACATGATCTCAACACAAGAAAATTGTTCTTTGGCGGCAAAATCAATTACTTCTTCAAAACTTTTTTCAGCCAAAATGGCACTTACAAAACCTAATTCAAGCATTCGTTTATAAATGATTTATAATTTACATAATAATTCTGCAGCTTTGTCCAGGATGTCATCATCCTTTGCAAAACAAAATCGTAGCAATTTATCATCTCTTTTTTCTTTATAAAAAACGGAAACGGGAACAGAGGCTACCTTGATCTCTTTGGTCAGTCTAATGGCCAAATCGTAATCGTATTCATCGGTAATTTTTTCATAAGAAGCGATTTGAAAAAAGCTTCCTTTTGAAGGTTTCAAGGAAAACCTGGAACTACTTAAGGCTTCATTAAATCGATCTCTTTTCCGCTGATAGAAATCAGACAACTGTTCGTAATGTTCAGGTAGCTTCAGGAAGTCGGCCAGTGCATATTGCATTGGTGATACAGAACAGAAAGTAATGTATTGGTGTATGCGTTGAAACTCTTTGGTCAGTGCGGCAGGAGCAAGGCAATAACCAACTTTCCATCCTGTGACATGGTAGGTTTTACCCACCGAATTACAAATAAATGATTTCTCCTTTAATTCCGGGTGGGTCATCATGGAATGATGAATTTCGCCATCAAAAACAATGTGCTCGTAAACTTCATCACTGACAATATAAATGTCTTTGTTACGAACAATTTCCGCTAGACTGTTGAGGTCCTCCTTGCTAAATACTGTCCCCACAGGATTGTGAGGTGAATTGACAATAATGGCCTTGGTCTTAGGGGAAATTTTGGCTTTAACTTTTTCCCAATCGATTTTGAAATCAGGTGCGTCCAAGGTTACAAATATTGGGATGCCGCCATTAAGATCGATTGCAGGAACATAACTGTCATAGGCCGGCTCCAGTACGATCACTTCATCCCCTGGATATACAACCGCAGTGACAGCACAAAATATAGCTTCTGTGGCTCCCGAAGTGACGGTGACCTCTGTTTCAGGATCATAGGATATCCCGTAAACCTTACTGGTTTTCTCCGCAATACTTTCTCTGAAAGCAGGGACACCAGACATGGGAGCGTATTGGTTATAGCCATTTTTTAGGTAGTGGCATACCAATTCGCTTAGTTTTGGAGAACAGTCAAAACTTGGAAACCCTTGAGATAAATTATAAGCGCCCTCATCTGTTGCTAGTTTAGACATTACCGTAAAAATGGTAGTGCCAACATAGGGTAACTTTGAGGGTAAATTTTTTACTTTTATCATAATTATAAAAAGTCCATCAGAGATTATTTTGGACTGGAAATATTAAGTTTATTTAAAAGCTGCGACTCCAGCTCCAGCAATAATCCCATCATCTGAAGGCTTTGCACCACTCACGCCAATGGCACCTATGACCTGGTCTCCTGATATTATTGGAAGTCCTCCCTCCATAGCCAATACTCCCGGCAGGCTCAGGACATTTAATCTACCCTCCATTACCATGTCTTCAAATTCTTTGGTTGATCTTTTGAATTTTATTGCGGTTTCACTCTTTTCTAATGCCACATCTATACTTCCGGTTTGCGTACCATCCATTCTTCTTAGCGCTACCAAATGTCCACCTGCATCAACTATGGAAATGACGACATTCCAATTGTTATCTTTGGCTTTTGCCTCTGCAGCATCAGCGATAATTTGTGCGTCTTTTAACGTTAGGACCCTGGTTGTCTGTTGTGCATTTGCAGAAAGACTTACTACGGTGAATAACAATAATAAAATTGAAAATGTTAGCTTCTGCATTTTTGAAAATTTAAGTTCTAAAACGTTTAATCTTAAATATAATTAATAAACTGCAATTCTTAAATTTTTTATATTTGAGCATGTATTTAAAGCCTATTAATTTATGAAAACTTTCCAAAAAGAAATCCTATTGCCAGCCTACAGAAGGGGTTTTCACCTCATAACCAGACCTATTGTGGATAACTTTCAAGAATTAAAAAAAATAGAAAAAGGATGGCTTCAAGTATGGATAAAGCATACTTCGGCAGGATTAACGATCAATGAGAATGCAGATCCCTCCGTAAGAGTGGACTTTGAAACCTTCACCAATTACCTTGTTCCTGATGATTACCCCCATTTTATCCATACGATGGAAGGGCCTGATGACATGCCTGCACACTTAAAATCAAGTATTTTTGGTGTTTCAGTTCAGATTCCTGTTACCCGAGGAAAATTGAATCTTGGCATTTGGCAAGGGATTTACCTTGGAGAATTTCGAAACCATGGGGGCGAGAGAAGTCTGGTACTTACTGTAATGGGAGAATAACCATTATTAATAAAAAGTACTTCGAGAACTGCTTTTTTTTACCTTATCCACAATTTTATCCACCAAAAGTTGCCAACTATTTAAAATTCAAGATCTTGGGTAGTGCCACTTATCATTTTGACTGTTTGATAGAATTAAAAGCAACCAATCCTGTAGCCTGTTTGGGGTCTTAAAAGTGTTAGAGCGTTTGCTTTTAATGGCGATAACTTCACCATCTTGGGGATTGACCCAATAGGCAACAGTACCATTCAAAACAGCCTTTTTTAACCTCAATTTTATTTTACTGCCCGTGGGTTGGTACACGAGGATACAACTTTGATCGGCAGTTGTCAAGGCCAGTTTTCTGGGGGTAAATGGCCAATTAATTCCTGCGATTATTTTTCGAGTAGTAAGCATTTGCTGCCAAGGTAAACTTTCGAAAACCCGCCGTAGAATTTCCATCTGAGAGGCTCCCGGTAGATCCAGTGCGGCTTTCCAGGAAAGGTGGGCACCAAATAATGGGGTTGAATCAGCAGAATACATTTGCCAGACTTCATTGCACCCATAAGTATATCCCGCAGCACCAGACATCATGCTCCAATAAGCCGATAATCTAACATCTGATGCATCTAGTCGTTGAAAATTCCACTTGTTCAATAAATTAGGGATATTTTCATAACCTGGTTCACCATTGATAACCGGTCTTAGGGGTTGCCTGCTTCTGGCCTTATTCACAACGCTGTATTCCCGGAAATTTTTCTGGTGTCTGGACTGAAACATGTCTACTTGCAACCATGGGGCATTACCAAAAATATCACTTGCTATCACGCCACCGTTTGGATGGTACGTGATCAGGCTATCCTTGTCAAATTCACGAATTCCTTCAGCCATTTGTTCTATGATGGCTTCGTCTTCTTTGTCTTGGGGAACCCTGTCTCCTCCCAAAACCCAGACGATGTGCTGGTGCTTTGCATAACGCTTGGCCAAACCAGAACCAAAAGCCCTTGCGTTTTCAGGCGTAAAAACTTCAGGACCACTGCCCCATTTTTTATTAAACTTATCTCCCCAGGTAGGAAGAATTGCAAGGTACAAACCCATTTCTTTAGCCAGGTCTATTACCTGGTCTACATGGCTGAAATAAGCTTCATTTGGTTGGCTGGGATCTAAATCCGTCAACGGTAGGTCTCCATTGGCATTTTGCACGGTAAGGCCATCCAATTCTGCCAAAATCACGGTTTGAATGATGGTAAATCCTTTAGTTACCCGGTTTTGAAAATAGAATTGGGTTTCGGCCAAGGTTAACCTGTGGATAAGTTCCCAAGCTGTGTCTCCCAACCAGAAGAAAGAATCTCCATTCTGCTTGGTTAAGTAGCGTCCATTTTCGCTTATCTTAAGGGCAGGCAGCTTCGCTTTCATTACAAATGTTGCATCCAGTTGATGCAACTATTCATCCACCCTTTTTGAGTGCCTTCTTTGTTGATAGAGAGAGAAAAACCATGTGCTCCTAAAGGGTACAAGTGCATCTCTGCAGGAATTTGCCTTTCTAGCAAACCTTCATAAAACAAAAGGCTGTGTCTGATAGGTACCGCTTTGTCATCTTGTGAATGAAAAAGAAAGGTAGGTGGTGAATCTGCTCTAATTTGTTGTTCGTTGCTGAAATAGTTGATCCATCTGGTTTCAGGGTTTTTACCTAACAGGTTATTTCTGGAGCCTATATGTGTAAATTCCTCATTAAATGAAATTACCGGATAGCCCAGAATCATGAAATCAGGCCGGCAGGATTGCTGCAAAATGCGGTCATCAGCTCCCGGATTACCGGAATCAAAGTGAGTCCCTAAAGTTGATGCTAGGTGTCCTCCAGCCGAAAAGCCCATAATACCTATCTTATCAGGAGCGATGTTCCACTCTTCAGCATGAAGCCTTACCAACCTGATGGCCTGTTGTCCATCGGACATAGGTACCAGATGGGGACTCGTCTGTGTTTCAGCAGATGGCAACCTGTATTTCAAAACGATACCAGCAATGCCGTGACTGTTTAGCCATTTGGCAATATCAGTCCCTTCCCAATCATAGGCCAAAACACCATATCCTCCGCCAGGGCAGATGATAACTGCCTGGCCAGTAGCGGCATTTTTGGCCGGTAAAAATACTTGTATTTGAGGGGTTTGAACATTACTTAGAATAGTAATGCCATCAGTTTTTATTACTTCTTTTACCTGTGAGATCTTCTTAAATGGTATTTCTCCAGGGTAAATGTCCATTATAAGAGATTGATTTTGGGCACTTAAAGATCCCACTATGAAAACGAAACTAAAAACTAGAAAAAGCTGATTCATTGAGATGGTTTGGTTTAATTTATTTAAATGCATTTAGCATCAAGGCTGCCCCATAGGCTGATCCTAATGGAAAATCAGAAAATTCGAGCTCATATCCTTTCAGAAGGGCATTTAAAAAACGGATAAACACCTTATTATGGACAAAACCGCCATCAATATACACTTTTTTTGTAGTGGTTGCACCTTTAGCAAGCATCAATGAGGCCACCTGCATCCTGACCAGTCCAAAAATAAGGTGGTGATAGGCTTGCTCATAATCTGAAAAGGAAGAAATGTCCCAATTATTCTCAGGGAATATTTCGGCTACCAATGGTGTCCTTGCAATTGCTTCAGGATAAAATGTCCCTGAGATCTCACCACTTAAGAGCTGATTTACTAACTTTTCATTGGGCACTATGTCTTTGTAATATTTTGGTTCTTTGCCGAATACCTTGTTCATTTTATTCAGCTGATTGTCCAATTCATAGCCAAGGAAAAAACGACTGGCTTTAACCGTCTTGCCAAGGATAGATAAAAAATTCAGACAATCATTTTGTAGCTCTTTGAAGGTCAGTTCTCTTTGGGGAAAAGGGTTAAGTGATATGCTCCAAGTGCCGGTAGAAATCAGTAGAAAGGGTTCTTTAATTTTGATCAAATAAGAGGCCAGAGCAGAGGAAGAGTCATGAATTCCAACTCCTATTTTTACTTTTTGACCACAAATTTCTTTCTCAAAACTATAGTTAGTGGGTACTTGACGGGGTAATTTCTCGGCAATTCCTTCTTCATACACCCATTCATGATAGTCTCCCTTTGGGAAATCCCACATTTTGGTGTGACAGCCGATTGAGGTGGGTTCAGTTACCGCTTCGCCCGTAAAAAGATAGGAAATGTATTGAGGGAGATGTAAAGAGTATTTGATTTTTTTAAATACCTCAGGTTTTTTCCTTTTAAGCCAGTACAATTGCAAACCAGAATTGAGCATGCCTAGTGTAGGGGAGGCTGTAATCTGATTGATACTTTCTTCAGGGTATTTCTCGTAGAATTCCTTGTGAACATCCTCAGGGAAATCTTTGAGGTAGTTGTAAATTGGGGTAACGGGCTTGCCATCTTCTCCAATAGAAACGAAGGTGGCGCCATAAGTGGAGAAATTCAATGCCTTGATCTCATATTGAGGGTCTTGGCATAATTTCTCCACAGTTTCCTTTGCCCATTTTGTGATTCTTTCTAAATCATCACACTCAAATCCGTCGTCATCTTTAATCGTCGGAAACTGTACATATTCTTCTTTGATCTCATTCAGATTTTCATCAAAGAGGAAAAATTTCTTGTTTGTTTTTCCTATATCAAAAATGGCAATTACCGGAATGGGCATTGTATTGTCGTATTTTATTGAGTGTATTGATTTAGCTTATAAACCGGTAGCAAGTGTTTTGGCTCCCCTTTCTTTGACCAGTTGCTTTCTGACAGCCAAGTCCCTGTATACCTCTATCGGTGACAGGGCAGCGTCTGCCTGAAATCTGGCTTCTGCGATTAATGGTCTCAAATCTGTTCGAAAGGCATTTTGCAAGATTTCCTGTGCCAGTACGGCATCATTTTCTTCCCTGGCATTTTCCAATGCAATTCGGTCTACTGTCAATGCCTGCGCATAGGCCAATTGGATGGCTTCTACTGATTGAAGCAAGTCCTCCATTGGATCTTTCAGGTTGTGACTAGCATCTATCATCCAGGCAGGTGAAGGGTTTTTGGAATCCTTGTCTTCCATGCCTTCTACCAATTCATTGAATATCAGAAACAATTGGTAAGGTTTCATGGCACCTACAGTCAGGTCGTCATCTCCAAACTTGGAATCATTGAAGTGAAATCCTCCCAGTTTACCTTGCATCATTAGGGTGGCCACTATTTGCTCAATATTCGTATTGGGCAGGTGGTGGCCCAAGTCGACCAAAGTAAATGCCCTATCGCCCAATTGGGAAGCCAATAAATGAGAGGTTCCCCAATCCTGAATGACGGTATGGTAAAAATAAGGCTCATAAGGTTTGTATTCCACAAACATTTTCCAATCCGAAGGCATTCCCTGGTAGATCTCTTTTAGAGCATTCAAAGTGCGTTTTAGGGCTTTCCGAATATTCATTTGGCCAGGAAAGGAAGAGCCATCTGCCAACCAAACCGTTAAAGCTTTGGATCCAAGTTTATCTCCATACTTAATCACCTCCAGGTTATGGTCAATGGCTTGTTGCCTTACCTTGCTATCTGTGTGGCACAATGAGCCAAACTTATAGGAATGTTCTTGCTCAGGTTGATCCTGAAATGTGTTGGAATTGACGGCATCGAACAGTAAATTGTGGGAGGCTGCATGGGCTTTTGCAGCTTCAATATCACCAGGTATGTCCCAAGGGATATGAAGAGAAATAGCACCAGATCCAGCATTCAATGCGTGTATTAGGCCTACATCATCAATTTTTTCCTCAAGCGATCTGGGTTCACCACCTCCGGGGAATCTAGCAAAGCGTGTACCTCCCGTCCCTAGGGCCCAGCTAGGTATGGCAATTTGAAAATCCTGAATCTTTTGAATAAGTTCATCAGGATCCAGTCCTT
>Ga0209491_10002191_pt1 | contig 35564 bp, 15 predicted proteins | sample BON02_FD_187213 | JGI IMG/M metagenome (GOLD analysis project Ga0209491, IMG submission 187213) | Freshwater microbial communities from Lake Bonney liftoff mats and glacier meltwater in Antarctica - BON-02 (SPAdes) (version 2) | ecosystem: Environmental > Aquatic > Freshwater > Ice > Glacier... | reverse complement strand
CGCAGTTGATCTGGGTATTCTCGAATTACGAAAATAGGAAACCCTCGAACGGAATTCCGTATCGAGGGCTTTCAAATGGCTCCGGCGCTTGGGATCGAACCAAGGACCTAGTGATTAACAGTCACCCGCTCTGCCGCTGAGCTACACCGGATTTATTTTGAGGTCGCGACTTACGACGCGGGCGGGAAGATGGAATCCGATGACCCTTTCTTGCAAGGGAAAAATAGGTTTTTTGCGGCTTTTTCAAAGTTCATGGGTCAGCCGCCTGCCGCGAGGGTGACAATTTCGAGTTTATCGCCCGGGGCGACGGGGGTGATTGGGAAATTGCGGGGAAGGATGGCCTGTTCGTTGAGTTCGGCGACGACGGGTTTTCCTTTCAGGCCGAGGCTGGCAAGGAGGTCGGTGAGGGTGGTTTCCTGGTCAATCGGGTGCGGTTGTCCATTGAGAGTGATCTGCATGAGATAAGGATGGATGTGTCCGAGGAATTTTCAACGCCATTGGGCGAGTTGTTCGGGGAAGGGGCATTGCTCGCAAGCGGAAAAGTCTTCGAGGCAAAAATCGTGGTAGAGCTGCAGCATGGCCTGCTGATGGGCGATTCGGCGCTGGAAGGGTTTGGCGGCTTCCTCGCTGCCAAAGAGGCGGATGCCGCAGCGTTTGATTTTCTGGTTGATGGCGGAGTGGCGCTGCTTGTGATAGTCGCGGTAAGTGAAGCGATTTTCGTGGAGGGCGAGGGGAATGAGGTGGTTGGCGGCGAGCTCGAGGGCGAGGTTTTTTCCGAATACGGAGATTGCTGTGTTGCTGCGGTTGGAGGTGAGGGTGTGGTGGTGCGACCAGAAATCGTGGCGCAGGCTGTGGAGGAAATCGGTGAGTGATTTGATGGAAAAAGGATTGGCGAAGGCGAGACGGCGGAAGGTAGACCATTCCCGTATTAAGGACGAGAGGCCGCCGACGCGGCGGTGTGGATGGTTTGCGGGACGTTGGCCGTGGGTTTTCCATGCCGGGGACCGGCTTTCGACTGGTTCGTGGTTGGGTCGGATTTTCCACCAGGTTTCCCACAGGTTTAGGAGGTAGTCGCGGGTGTCCTCGGGGGCTTGGAGGTAGAATTTTGCATCGAGGAAGCCAGCGGTGCCGAGGAGGATAGCCTCGGCTTCGTCTGCTTGAGTGCGGAGCATGCTGATCGGGGCTCGCTGGGCGAGGAGTTTCATCGGTAGTGAGTTTCCTCCGTATCCGAGTGTTTCGGCGGTCGCCTGGAAAAGGGCAGAATCGAGGCCGTGTGCTTCGGTGATGCGAAGGAACCGGGCGACTTTCTGAGAGGCACGGCGCAGGGCGGCTTCGCGAAGGAGCCGTTCGAGTGCGAGTTTTGGAATTTTCCGCAGTGGCTGGAGGCAGCGCCCGGGGATGGAGATGGCTGTTTCCCGAGATGGCAGTCGCAGGGCATCGCCGAGCTGGGTGGGGGAGATGAGTAACTCGGGGACTTGCCGGTGATCGGTGGTGCGGACGAACATTTCCCTGAGATTGGGCTCGAAGGCGACGTGGAGAATCGTGTTTGCAAAGGCGGGATTGGTGGAGTGGCCGTGTGACTCCCAATCTGAGGTGCGGGAATCGATCTCGATGTCTCCGGTGAAATGTGAGCCGTCGATCTCTATGGCGGCGTGGGCGAAATCGGGACCGGCTCCGTGGTTCCATTCGCCGAACTGGGTGATGCGGAGGGCGCGGCCGTCCTTTAGCTTGAACTCCCGACCAAAGGCCCCGGAATACCAGAGCGCTTGGAGTTCTAGTTCGGGTGGCAGAATATGTGCGGCGACTTCCTCAAAGGCGAGAGGAGGGTGCCAGACACTCTCAAGGAGGAAGCTGTAGTTCATCTAAGTTTTAACGTTTTAAATTTAACCCTCAAATTTTTATAAAGAAGTTCACTTTTTGGGGATTTTGGTGGGGTTGGCGATGGGAGGAGGTGGTGGATCCAGAATGTCGAGCCAGCCGGACAGGGCTTGAGTGGCAGGGAGGGATCCGTATTTCTCCTTAGCGGCGCGCAATTCGATGATGGCTTTTTGTTTCCGGCCTCCGGCGCGGTCGATGGCGATGAGTTGGATGTCTTGGCGGAGCTTGTCCTCGTCTTCGGTGAAATAATTCCGGGCGTTTTCCAGCCACTTTTGGGCGTTCGGGATGTCTTTTGATTCGAGGTAGTCGAGTGCAAGGCCTTCGGCGAGGTTTCCCGAGGAGAGTTTCTCGGCTGCTTCGGCTAGCTTTCTACGTCTTCCTGTGGCGTCGTTCGGCCACTGTCGGGAAGCGGCACGGAGCGCACGGAAATCACGATCGCCGTCGCGATTTTCACCTGTCCCATCGATGTGGAGGAAGGGCCGGTAGAGTGGATCTCCGAGGACGACGCCTTGCCATGAGGCGACGGGCATCGCGGCCCATGATGCTTCGGCGAAGGTCCAGCCGTTGAGCAGGCGTTCGTGGAGGATATCGAAATGGTGAGTGAGAGCGAGGTAGGGTTCGTAGACGTTTCCGACAGTGGCGGTGGCACCGCGGGTGAGCATGGGTGCGGCCCAGTTCTTATGAGCGTTGGTGAGTTGTTCGGCACTGAAGGAATGGAGGTGGATGGCGATGGCACCGGGACGAAACTGGAAGGTGGGGTTAAGGAAGGGGCCGCTGACGTTCCAATCATACCAGCCGTAGTAGAGGGCTGTATCGGTCATCGGGTAGTTTTTTGGCAGGGTGTCTTTGAAGCGATCAGTGATCGTCGGGATACCGTATACTTGGTTGGTCGCGATGATTTTTTCGAGCCATTGGTCGCCCTGGGGAAATTTGTTGGCGATGTCCACGTAGGCGCGTCCCCAGAGGCCGGTTTTTTCGGTCTCGACGGCGGCGGTGATCATTTTTTTACAAGTGATATAGGCGGGGGCGTCGATGCGGGTGATTAAGACGAGGTAAGGTGCGTTGGCTTCTGAGAGCGGGACTTTGCTTTCAAAAAAAGCATTTTTGAGCACGCCTTTGGAAGGGACGGTTTCGATGCCGAAGAGAGCGAGTTCGGAATCGACCGATGCCTCGTCGCGGGGGGAGACGGGATCGGTGGGAGGTTTTTCGCCTTCTTGGGGCGGAGTTTTAGGGGTGGGCTGGATGCGGAGGGGAACGCCGCGCATCAGCACGATTGCGCGGATGCGGTTCTTGGTGGGGAGAAGAAGGCCTTGGGCGTCCCTGGCGCGGGTCCACCAGTTTTGCTCATCGAAGTGGTCGCGCAGAGGCTGGAGGATGGTGGTTTCGAATTCCTTGCGGGTGATGTCTTTTTGTTTCGATAGCTCTAGGCCAAGGATCTGTGAGGTAGGGATTGTGCGTGCCTTCTGGTAGACCTCGGCGAGCTTTCTCGATTCGGGATCGGAGCTGTTGTAAACGACCAGCACGTCTTTGCTGGTGAGATGTTCGGCGTTTGTTGCAACGGCCAGGAATCCAGCAATAAGGAGTTGGAACAGGGCCGTCGTTTTGCTCGCTGTGATAGATCTGGCGCGATTCATATGGGGGAATGATGAAGGAGCGGTAAAATCTTGCAACCCTTAGGAAGCTGCGATGAGGCAGCTATTTCAGGGGGATGCGTAGGCCGTCGTAGGCTGGAGACACGGTTTCAGGGAGCCTCGTATCGAGGGACGCGTGGTCTAAATCGTGGCCGATGTGGGTCAGCAGGGTGCGGCGAGGAGAAAGTTTCTCCGAAATGGCGAGGGCTTCGGGAACTGAAAGATGTGTGGAGTGGGGGCCGTCACGGAGCGAGTCGATGATGAGCAGGTCGAGATTCGCCAGGAGTTTCATCGTGCTCTCAGGAATGGACTTCACGTCCGGAAGATAGGCGAAGGAGAAGCCGTACGGTGATTCGAAGCGGAAGCCAACGGTTTCTACGCTGCCGTGGATGACTGGGAGGGGGCGGATCAGGAGGTCGCCAACGGTGAACGTGGGAGTGATGATCCTTGGATCGGGTTTCACGTATCCGCGGTGGGTGTTGTTATCGTGAAAGGCCCATCCGAACATGTTTTTAAGGACTTTGAGGCAGGATTCGGTGGCGTAAAGGGGTAGCGGTTCGTCTTTCCCCCAGCAGAAGGCGCGGAGTTCGTCGAAGCCGACGACGTGGTCGAGGTGGGAGTGAGTGTAGATCACCGCATCGATGGCGGTGATGTCCTCGCGCAGGGCCTGTTCTCGGAGGTCGGGGCCGGAGTCGATAAGGATTTTTATTTCCGGTGTGGAAATAAAGATGGAGGAACGGCTGCGGTTGTTGCGCGGGTCTGGTGACTGGCAGACCGGGCAGCTACATCCAATTACAGGTACACCGACAGAAGTGCCGGTGCCTAGGAAAGTCAGGAAGGGATCGGCCATGGAAACAGAAATGCCGATTGAGGCTCAGGATGGGGATGGCATGGCGGATGGAATCCTCCGTCACGGAATTAGCCGCAGCAACCTTCACCGCCGCCACCACCGCAGCAGCCACCGCTTTTGGCTTCCTCGATCTCTTCGTCGGTAGGAACGCGGCCGAGCTCGAGGGTCATGCCGACGTATTTGGCGACATCTTTTTGGATGGCCTCCAGGGTGCGTTGGGCGTCCATAAAGTCGGCGGCGACTTTGTTGTTGAAAAGGGCGTCACGAGAATCTTCGAAAGTTTTGATTTCGGACGCACCGAGTTCGACTCCAGCGTGTTGCTTTTGGTGAAGTTCATCGCCTTTTTCGTGGACGGACTGGTATTGGAGCTTCGCGGAATCGTCGGAAAGGAAGCGTTCGACATCTGCTTGTAGCCTGATGAACTGATCGTCTTTGGCGATTTGTTCGCAGAGTTCCTTGGTCTTTGAAATGATGGATGTTTTTTCTAGGAGCATGTTCATGAGGAAGTGGTAAGCGGATAATTACTGCCGTGCAATGGTGTTTTTGACGAAAAAAACCAAGGAACGCTGGCGGGTGAGGAAATCCGTGCGATTTTCCTCTCATATGCTTGTAGCAATGACAGAAACTGACGGGCTTGCGTTGGCGATGCTGGCGATGGTCACATTGGCCTTCGGGGTGATACTGACACTCTTGGTGTGTATGATAAGGAATAGTTCGAGGCGGGACGCGGAAGTGGATCGCTTATTGGAAGACTTTCAAGAAGACGAGAAGAAGGGCGAGCCAGCAAAGACGGCGATTGAGGAGAAAAAAGAGGATTGGGAGAAAGACGGGGATTGGTGGAGAGGGTGAGAAATCGCGTTCGGAGTCGCGTTCTCCAGATAGCGGCTCTTGCCTTAATGCCGATCGAGATACGGTCTTCCCACCTTATTGAGATCCCGACGTGCGGAGCGGTTCATTAGGGCGAGCCAGATGAAAAGCAGGGTGGCTAGGTTAGCGATGCCGATGAGGTAGATGGGAACCAAGAGCAAGCCTCAGACATCCTGACCTAGCCATGAAGAGATAGGATTCGTGGACATTGACTGGGAAATTCATTGATCCCACTGTGGCACTTCATCCAGCATTTGGAATCGTTCAGCAGTAGGCCAGTGGAGACCATGATTCGCAGCCCAACGGGCTGGCACATACTAGCCCATGGCAGCGCCATGGGTTGCTTGAATAAGCTATTGGCAGGCTGAAAGCTGGCATCATCATTATTTGATTTCCCGTTACCTTATGAGGCAGACCTTCTGGCTGCTGTGATTTTTTGGTAACTAACCTAGGGCGGCGACCGCTGGTGCGATCTTCCACTAGGTTAGTATGCCTTGCCCCTGTGGGGCGGGAGAATGAATCACAAGCAAACCCTTCCAAGAGACGTGACATTTTCTCTCGGCCTTAGCTCATTCAATTTTCAACGAGGTCAGGATGTCTGAGGCTACCGATTAACGCAAAAGCCAAGATGATTCGCGCGAGGCGTTCTTGAGAAGAGCACTCTGGATCAGTTGGAAGATGAAGTCGCGTTCTGGAGAACGCGACTCCTACTTGGGCGTGGAGGCTGCTTCGTGGAGTTCTTCGGCGGCTTCTAGTTCGGCGCGTTCTTTGGCGATGACGCGGACGAGTTTGCGGGAGGTTATTTCCCAGTCGGCGAGGAGGTCGAGGGCTTGTTTGGAATCGGTTTTCTGAGCGTGAAGTTCGATCAGGGATTTGACTTCCTCGATATCCTGCGGGCGGGTGATCGGCATGGCGACGACCATCTCGGTATTGACGCGGGAGTAGAATTTTCCGTCGACGTCGTAAACGAAGGCAGTGCCACCGGACATGCCTGCGCCGAAGTTTTTACCGGTTTTTCCGAGGATGACGACGGTGCCGTTGGTCATGTATTCGCAGCCGTGGTCGCCGACGCCTTCGACGATGGCCGTGGAGCCGGAGTTACGGACTGCGAAGCGCTCGCCGGCGCGGCCGTTTGCGAAGAGAAATCCGCCGGTGGCTCCGTAGAGGCAGGTGTTACCTGCGATGGAGTTAGCAGCGGCAACGAAGCTGGCGTTTTCGGGGACGCGGATGATGATTTCGCCCGAGGCCATGCCTTTGCCGACGTAGTCGTTAGCTTCGCCGATGAGTTCGAGGGTGACTCCGCTGACGAGGAAGGTGCCGAAGGACTGGCCTGCGGAGCCTTTGCAGGTGATGTGAATGCTGCCTGCTGGGAGGTCGTAGTTTCCGAAGACTTGGGCGATGCGGCCCGAGAGGCGGGTGCCGATATTGCGGTCGGTATTGACCACATCGTAGACCAGCTTTGCGGGAGCGCGGTCAGGTAGGAGGCTAATCGCTTCGAGGATTTCGCTGCGGATGGAGCCTTCGCCGTATTCTGTACCTTGCGTAGGAGTGATCCCGACGTGGGTGGCGATGTCGCTGAGAATACCTATATCGATGGAGGATTTTGCGATCCCGTCGTTGCGGTTTTTGGTGCAGAAACGGTCAATTTCTGACTCGGGCCTTCCGGTGGCAGCGGCGACAGCCGGGACGACGTCTTTAAGCAGGCGGGAGAAGTCCAGGGTGTTCGCTTTCGGGTGATTGGGAACCTCGCGTTGGACGAGGAGATTGGGGTGACCAATCAGATCATCGAGTTTACGGATTCCGAGTTTGGCCATAATTTCGCGGGCTTCGTGGGCGACTGCGTTGAAATAGTTGATGACCATTTCCGGGGTGCCTTTGAACTTTGCGCGGAATTTCGGATCGGTGGTGGCGATGCCGACCGGGCAAGTGTTGAGGTGGCACTTGCGGACATAGACCGGGCAAGTGTTGAGGTGGCACTTGCGGACATAAACACAGCCCATCGCGATCAAGGCGGTGGTGCCGAAATTGAACTGCTCGGCACCGAGTATTGCGGCGATGACGACGTCACGGCCGTTCCTTATGCCGCCGTCGGTGCGGAGCACGACACGGTCGCGGAGGTTATTGATGACGAGTGTTTGCTGAGCCTCGGAAAGGCCGAGTTCCCATGGAGAGCCAGCGTGTTTCGTGGAGGAAAGCGGCGACGCGCCAGTTCCACCATCGTGGCCTGAGATGAGGATGTTGTCGGCGGCAGCTTTTGCGACACCAGCGGCGACGGTCCCGACACCTGCTTCGGCGACGAGTTTCACAGTCACACGGGCCTTGGGGTTGATTTCCTTGAGGTCGTGGATGAGTTGGGCGAGATCCTCGATCGAGTAAATATCGTGGTGAGGAGGCGGGGAAATGAGCTGGACGCCGGGCTGGGTGTTGCGAAGTCGGGCGATGAGTGCGTTGACCTTGTGGCCGGGGAGTTGACCACCTTCACCGGGTTTGGCACCTTGGGCCATTTTGATCTCGAGCTCGTCGGCATTGATTAGATAATTTGCCGAGACACCGAAGCGGCCGGAAGCGATTTGCTTGATGAAAGAGCGGGCAGAGTCGCCGTTCGGGTAGGGTTTGAAACGAACTGGGTCTTCGCCCCCTTCACCAGAGTCGGACTTTCCACCGATGCGGTTCATGGCGATGGCCAACGTTTCGTGAGCCTCGGGAGAGAGTGCTCCGAGCGACATGGCTGCGGTGGTGAAGCGGCGGCGAATGTCTTCGACGGGCTCAACTTCATCGATAGGAATGGGGCCAGATTCGGCAGGCACGAAGTTGAGCAGGTCCTTGATGGCAACCGGATTGGTTTCGAGGCAGACTTTGACGTATTCCTCGTAGTCCTCCGGCTTGCCGGATTTCACGTATTGGTGGAAATTCTTGATAACTTCTGTGGTGAAGGAGTGGCGTTCACCGGATTTCCGGTAGCGGTTGTAGCCGGGGTCGCCGAGGTCGAGTGTTTCGCCCTCAGGGACTTCGGATTCGTATGCGGCCTTGTGCCGGATGAGGGATTCCTCAGCGATCTCTTCATAGGCGATTCCGCCGATCTGGGAAGGGACTCCGGTGAAGGAGAAATCAACGACCTCATTGCCGATGCCGATAGCTTCGAAAGTTTGTGCGCCTTGGTAGGAGTTGAGGACGGAGATGCCCATTTTGGACATAATTTTGAGAAGGCCTTTTTCGAGGGCCTTGCGGTAGTTGGTCATCGCCTTCTGCGGTGTCATGCCCTCGCCGAGCTTGTCTCTACCTTGGTCGGCGAAAACGAGTTGGCGCACGGTTGCGTAGCCGAGGTAAGGGACCACTGCGGTGGCCCCGAAGCTGAAGAGGCAGGCGATCTGGTGGACGTCGCGGGCTTCGCCGGTTTCGACGACGAGAGAGGCGCGCAGGCGTTTACGGATGCGATTGAGGTGGTGGTGAATACTACCAGTCGCGAGCAAGGCTGGGATAGGAACGCGCTCGGATGAGGTGGCGCGGTCGGAGATGATGATGATTGAGACTTTCCTATTCACTGCTTCCTCGGCTTCCTTGCAAAGTTCGTCGATGCGGGCTTTCAAGCCGCTTTTACCAGCGGCGGCGTCCCAAGTGCAGTCGAGCACGTGTGAGGGGAAGCCGTATTCGGCCATATGGGATATTTTTTCAAGCTGGTGCTCGAATAGGATAGCGGAATCGAGGGAGATTGATTTGCAGTGGTCCGGGCTTTCTTCGAGGAGGTTGCGCTCAGGGCCAAGGCCAGCGCCCAAGGACATCACCGCCCATTCGCGGATTGGGTCGATGGGTGGGTTAGTGACTTGGGCGAAGCGCTGTTTGAAATAGGTGTAAAGCAGGCGCGGGTAAGTGGAGAGGATGGCGAGCGGGATGTCGTCGCCCATGGAGAATACGGCCTCTTGGGCGCCCTTGATCATGGGCGGGAAGACCATATCAAGTTCTTCGATCGAGATCGCGTTGGCGACTTGGCGGCGTGAGAGATCAAGTCCCTCGAATTCGATTTCCGGGACGTGTGCGGAAGGCGAGATGAATTTTCGGAGTTCGAGGCGGTTTTCGTCGATCCAGCGGCGGTAAGGCTTTTGGCGGGCGAGTTCCTCTTTGATCTCCATGTCGAGGCGGAGTTTTCCGGTCGAGGTGTCGGCGGAGAGCATTTGCCCGGGTCCGAGGCGGCCTTTGCGGACGATGTTGGAGTCGTCGAAGATCACGGCGCCGGCTTCGGATCCGATGTAGAGAAAGCCATCAATGGTTACCTTGTAGCGGGAGGGGCGGAGACCGTTGCGGTCCAGGGATGCGCAGATTTTTTGGCCGTCTGTGAAGACCAGTCCGGCGGGGCCGTCCCAAGGCTCGGAGAATGAGCGGACGTATTGGTAGAAGGCGCGGAGTTCGTCGGAGATTTCCTCGTCGTTGCGGTAAGCTGGGGGGACGAGCATGCACATGGCGTGTTCCGGGGAGCGGCCTGAGAGGATGAGGAGTTCGAGGCAGTGGTCAAGGGAGGCTGAGTCCGATTCGCCGTGGCGGATGAGGTTTTTGACGATATCGATTTCGTCGCCCCAGATTGGGGATTCGAAGAACTCTTCGCGGGAGGTCATCCAGTTGCGGTTGCCCTCGACGGTGTTGATTTCGCCGTTGTGGCACATCATGCGGAACGGTTGTCCGAGTGGCCAGGCAGGGAAGGTGTTGGTTGAGAACCGTTGATGGTATAGACAGATCGCAGTTTCGAAATCGGGGTCGGTGAGGTCTGCGTAGAAGGCGCGCAGGGCGTCGGGCATCGCCAGCGCCTTGTATGAGATGAGACGGCTGGAAAATGACGGCATGTAAAAGCTGGCGATTTCCTTGGTGGTGTGTTCGATTTCGCGGCGGCAGAGATAGAGTTTACGCTCGAATTCGAGGGCATCCATGCCTTCCGGCCTGCGCATCAAAAGGTGTTCGATCTCGGGGCGGGTTTTTTGGGCAACCTTACCGAGAGCATCGATATTGACTGGAACCTCGCGCCAACCAATCGCGGTGATGTCGCGTTTGGCGATGGTTTCTGCAGTGATTTTCTTAATGGAAGCTGTTTGGGCTTCGTTTCCGGCGGGGAAAAAGAACACGCCTATGGCGAGCTCAGCGGGGTCGGTAACTTTGGTGCCGAGTGTTTCGGCTGCCTTGAGAAAAAGAGGCAAAGGAATTTGCGAGAGAATTCCAGAGCCATCACCAGTTTTCATATCGGCATCAACTGCGCCACGGTGGGTCATGCAGGAGACGGAGGTGAGGGCGTGGTTCAGCACGGTGAAAGAGCGCTTGCCTTCGAGATGGGCGATGGCACCCATGCCGCAGTTGTCATGCTCTTGGGAAAGATTGTGGAGTGAGTCCGGGACAAGTGGCGTGCTGGAATGGTAGAAAGGATTAGTCATGGTTGGTCGCGAGAATAAAGAACAGGGGAAGGCTGGGGACAAGTAGGAATTATTTTTGTCTGTTGGAGGGGAATGTCCAATCGTGTAGATCGGCGGGAGGCCGATTTCACGGCCTTTGGAGGGACGCCCGCAGCTATGAGCGCTTAGCGGAGTCCTTTGAGGGAACCTTTTCCGGGTTGGTCGAGGGTCATGTCAGTGATGGAGGAGCGGCGGCCGTTCTGGAAGGTGGAAACTTGCATTTTGCGCAGGGTCCAGACGTTATCGGCGACTTTCATGACGTCTTCGACTTGGAATTCTTTGAGGATGTCTCCGTTTTTGGCGTGACCGTGGATTTTCATGAACGCGCCAAATTTGGTGTGAACCCAGACGTAAACCGCGAAGTAGTTCCCGGCCACTCCGGAAGGTTTGTCGAGTCTGAGTTTGTAGGTTTCTTCGATGCCGATTTTTTCGATTCCTTCCAGTTTGGGATTGGGCCAGTAGAAGAAACGTAGAGCGAGGTCTTCGTAGGTGAGGTCGGTGCCCGCGATGGATTCGGTCAGTTTCGCGCGAGGAAAATCACTTGCCTTGCCATCGATAATTTCGAATAGGTCGAATTTATTATCGTTGAGGCGGAGATGGAATACTCTCCATTTTTTGTTCTCAAGGAACTGGAACTGGATGTTCTTCCCTTTCAGGAAAATGGTGATGGGTGTTTTTCTTCCGTTATGGGAAAGGTGGCCTTCGAGGCCTTCGTCAAGTTTGGCCAATGCGACACTCATCCGGGCACCTTCGAGAATGAGCTCTGGATCGGGAGCCTCGGCTTGGAGCGGTGAACTGGTTGTGATGACGGCAGCGAGTAAGGTGATCAATAATCTCATATTTGGATGATAGGTTTTGTTTCAGATTGAACAAGGCTGAGCGTGAAATCATTCAGACAAACTTGGGTGGGGCGCTGTATCCATATCGGCGACCCAAAAAAAACCGCAAATCTTGGAGATTAGCGGATCTGAGAATCGATAGAATCAAGACGCTTTTAAGAGCGGTGGATGAGCTCCTACCCATACTGAGAGCCAATGAGAGCCAATTGGATCTTGGTTGACAAAAACCTGAGGTGGTGCGGGAAGATGAGAATCCGTCTTGCAGACACCGGGAAGTGAATAAATGCCGCCGATTGAATGGTCGGAGACGAAAGAAGAATTTTTAGAATAATCAAGACCGGGGGGGGGGGGGGATGATTAGAATCTCGCCGTCATTGATGGTAGAGCGGATACCAAGTGAAAAGTCCCAAAAGCAATTACAGGGCGAAAAACTTTTCAAAATAGAATTAGAAGTCTTTCTAAAAAGTTAAGATGCGTTGATCAAATTTCGAGCGGTGATATCGAGTCGAAATTTTGCGCCTTACCAGCAGTCAGGGAAGTGGAGCGTAGCGGATTCGAACCGCTGATTCTTTTCCATGCCTATATGAAATATGGGATTTCTCATTTTTATTGCCATTGGGAACAGGAATGGGAACAATGAACAGCATCGGACGTTCCCAGTTCTGTTCTCACTGAATCCACCCAGTCACACGCCATGGCACACCTCATAAAGCGCGACGGTTCTCCCTATTGGATTGCAGCATTTGATGTAACCATGCCCGACGGTAGCACCCGGCGCTTGAAGAAGTCCACCAAGCGGATCAAGCGTTCGGATGCGATGGTTGAGGCCATCCGCTTGGAGGAAATTGCCAAGAAGGGGAATACTTCTGATGAGGAAAGCACCAACAAGTCATACAGCATCCTCGCGGAAGCCGCAGAAGCGGCTGCCAAGGGCGAGCTTTCGGAAGGCCGTGCTCGGGAGATTCTCTCCCGCTTGTGCGAAGTTTCCAACGGCTCCCCGCTGAGATTCTACACCGTCCGATCCTGGGCGGCCGATTGGCTTGCCATGAAGGCAGCGACAGGAGCGAAAGCGACTCTGGCACGATACTCGGCTCATGTGGAAGTCTTCCTCCAATGGCTTGGCTCCAAGGCTGACGCGAAGCTCGAAGCGATCACCAAGGCCGAGATCCGCACGTTTCGCGACGAGATCCGTAAAGGTTGGGTTCTGCCAGATCCGGATGCGCCAATCGTTAAGACCGGCAAGGGAAAGAAAACCGAAAAAGCTCCGCCGCCGATCCGCACCGCCAAGACGACGAATCATTACGCCGCTGACGTGGCCTCCATGTTCCGCGCCGCCGTCCGGGAAGGGTTGTTGCTAGCCAGTCCTGCTTCCGCACTCGACCGTCTGCCTGAACACGACTCCACCGAGCGGGAGGTTTTCAGCGTGGCGGAAGTCGGACAGCTCGTGAATGTCGCTGGCTTGGCCGATTGGCAAGACACCGTGTTCCTTTCCACCAAGGATGAGCACCAGGAACGTGCCGACCGTAGCGCCGATTGGCAGGGTGTGATTCTTTTGGGGTTCTACGCCGGGGCACGCCTCGGCGATTGCGCACGCCTCACATGGGGGAGTGTGGATCTCGAAAGCCGCACCCTCACCTTCATGCCTGCGAAGACCGAAAGGAAGCGCAAGCGACTGGAGGTGCCTTTGCATCCCCGCCTCGTGTCATGGCTGGAAGGCCGTGAACTTTCCGCAAGCGACAGCACCCCACTTTTTCCGACGCTGTTCGCATCTCCGATTGGGGGGCGGCACGGCCTCTCGTCCCAATTCATCGCCATCATGGACGCTGCCAAGATTGGGCGAAAGACGGTACGCGCTGCTGACAATGGCCGCCGTGCCCAGCACGCCCGTAGCTTTCACTCGCTCCGCCACTCCCTTACCTCCACACTTGCCAACCTCGACGTTTCAGAGGAAATCCGCCGCCGTATCGTTGGTCATGAGTCGGCGAAGGTTCATGCCGGTTACACGCACCATGAACGCGAGACGCTGGCTCGTGCCGTCGGTAAAATGCCGAGCGTGTGAGTGGTTGGCGTAAGTGCCGAGGAAACGCGGCTTTGGCGTTGCCCTCACCAAGACCGTGCTTGCTGCCGAGCCCTCAGTGCCGCGAGGCGTGCATAGATCGCATTCGGCGTGCTGGGAATTTTCTCATTCATGGTTCCACACACCGCCGCCGGATGTCATCAAATCGCTCCGCGACCACGCCGCTGCCCTCGGCATCGACGCCGGCCTCATCGGTCGCCCCGAACATCCCTGCCGCCTCCCCGGCCAACGCCATGAGAAGACGGGCGGCATGTCCCGAGTGCTGTGGTTACAGCAGGCGTGAAGCAGTGTGCGGGTTACAGCCTGGTTGGACGCGCTGAAAGGTCAGGGCGGAAAGCGAGCCGGATCATCAGAGCCAAAAAATACCGCTCTCACACCCCGCCGCCCGCAAGCGGAGCTGCACCGCAAGGATACGAAGAAGCCGCACTTCACAACGAGACGACGGCCTATTTGATGGGGGATACGCCCGTATCCAAAAAGCGTGACGCAGCTTATTAAAATTGAGCGCAGCGAACGCGACCGGTGAACAACCGATAATCCACGATGAAAGCTAAGACTCCAAAGAAAAAGGTGGCAAATAAGCCAGCAACTGGCCAACCAACTGCGCGGAAAGTCGGCCGAGAATTTGAGTGGACTGACAAGAACATCGCCGAGTATTGCGGGCTAATCGCATCAGGTCTCGGAATCATAAACATCGGCAAAGGGCATGGATTCCCACACCCGACAAGCGTTTACCGGAAGATGGCCGACGACCCGCAATTCGCTACACGTATCGCGCGTGCGCGGGAGTGCCAGCAAGAGCGGGAGATGGATCACTGCATCGACCTTGCCGACGAGGCGACACCTGAGAACTACAACGTCAAAAAGCTCCAGATTTGGGCGCGGCAATGGAGAGCGTCCAAACTGGCTCCGAAGAAATACGGGGACAAGCTGGACATCACCACGCGGGATGAGACGCCGCCGGTCACGCGGGACGCAATGGTGGGGATGTTGAGGGGATCAAAGGCGCTGATGGCAGAATACGAGTCGATGATTGCCGAAGCTAAAGCCCCACCCACAAAGCCCAATGTCTGAGGATACGATCACGCCAGGATGGAAGGCGGCTACGCGGTGGAACACTGCTGCATGGATGGAGAGCGCGGGCATGATCGCCAACGCCGAGGGAGACATCGTTCCTGTCTCGGATACCGGATGTAACGAGTTCCAGGCCGAGGTAAGCGAGATCATCAAATGGTGCCACGAAAACAGCAGGCCGTGCCGTATCATCATCCTGAAACCGCGCAGGCGAGGAAGCTCGACCGTGAGCGTGGGCGCAGCGCATACCCGGCTCAAGGCACGGCGGGGAACCGGATGCATCGCTGGGGGAGCGCATTTCCAAGGGAAAAAGCTCTTCAAGATGCTCGAAATCTTTTCAGACGGCGACAAGACCGATCCGGGCGCCTGCGATGTTTTGACCGACATTGCCCGATACTCCAATGGTTCGGAGATCGACAGGATCACGCTTGCCAATGCGACGGCGGGACGGGCTGGGGGATACCAGGTTCTGATTATCACCGAGATGGCGTTCCTTTCCGATGAGGGTGTGGCGGACGCGGCCACCGTGGTTTCTGGACTCATCAAGACGGTTCAGTACGTGGGAGACACCATCGTAATCCTCGAATCAACTGCAAACGGCGATTCCGGCGACTACTACGAGCGGTGGCAGGTAGCGATCTCCTTTGAGGATTTCAAGAGCGGGCGCAATGGTTTCATACGAGTGTTTTATGCGTGGTTCAGGTTCCTAGACCTGCGTATGCCTCCTGCTTCCGAGGGCATTTCCACCGAGGCGGATCTGGATCAGGATGAATTGCTCCTGAAAGAGAAGTGGGGGCTGGATCTCGAACAGGTTGCCTGGATGCGTTGGAGCATCAGGGAAGAGTGCAGCGGGGACTTTGGGAAGTTCTGCGAGGATTACCCCTTCGATGCGGAATCGGCCTTCCGTAGCTCCGGGCGGTCGCGCTTCGATGGGGATGTGGTGGCCGCATGGACAAGGCGGGCAAAGTATCAGACCTTCGAGACAGGTTTCCTTCACCGGCAGGAGCACGATAAGCAAATCATCTTTTCCCGCAGTTTGGAGGGTGGGGACATCATGATATGGGAGCGGCCACGGGAGGGATTCGCCTACGTCGTGGCATGTGACCCTGCAACCGGAGAGAGCCAGACCGTGGTGGCCGATCCCGATAGCACCTCCATCATGGTATTTCGGCAGGCCTACATCGACTCCGTGACACGCGAGGTTGTTCCCGCAAAGCTGGTGGCGCGGGTGATCGCACCGTATTTTAAAGACGATGACTTTGTGGCGGGGCATATCGACCGATTGAGCGCACTTTATGGCCGGTGCATCGTCGGCTTGGAGGTCAACCAGGGCTTACAGGTGCTCCGCTGCCTCAAGGATGCGGGAGTGCCGCTCTACAAGCGCATAGTCCCCTCCGCCAAGACCAAATCCAAAGAGGAGCAATACGGCTTCAAGCTGACTTCCGCAGACCAACGCCGGACGGTGATCGACGGGCTGGCCGCCGCAATTAGGGAAGACAGGCTCGACATACCCTGCCCGCATGTGTGCGCGGAACTGCGGACGTTTGTCGTCAAAAAGAACGGGCGGGCGGAGGCATCTAGCGGACACCACGATGACGATGTGATGTGCCTCGCGATGGCATGGGAGATCCTGCCGCTGGCCACCACCTTCGTTTACAAGGTCAAGCGCGATGTTGATCCCCCTGATATGGTTCAGCAAAACTCCCGGCGCAGCGGTTGGCGCACGGTCAATAACACCAAGAAGGGCTGGTAGAGGATTGCGCCCGTATCATTCCACGCGGCGCAGGTGCAATCTCACCGCATGTCATCCAAATTCCGGGAAGATCCGCCGCTAGATATTAATCAATACCTCAATGAGGTGAAAGCTGGTAGGGCTGGGGAGGATGCTAGGGCGCAGACCCTCGCCAGATCGTCAGGCAACCCAAGGGCGCAGGCTCAGGGCATCCGGATGATGGGCCAGCGGGCGGATCAAAACCAAGCCAACCGGGACGACTTTGCCAGCCAACAGGAAGCGCAGGCAAAAGTTCAAGCCAAAGCCGCCGAGGACGCAGTAAAAGACCAGGCAAAGCAGGCGGAAGACCTACGCAAGCGCAACGTGCGGGCAGGCGCGGCTGCGGGCATGAAGACCTCCACGGACATCGAGACGGGGAAAAGGAGCATCCAGACCCACCCGGACGGTGCGCCGGTGTTTGAGGCTGGCCCAACCGGCCCAGCGCAAGAGGTAGGCACGTCGAGAAGTGTTTTCAGAACGCCGGATGGGAAAACGACCGCTCCTGGAGCATCCGGTATCATGCTCGGCGGCGGCGGATCGGACGGTGCTATCGGCGCGGGATTCGGTGAATCCAGATCAGTTTTCAGGCAACCAATCCGCGATGACAGGGGGGAAGTGACTTTTCAAGAACCCGATGCCACGACACAGGCAAGCACCGGCCTCCAAACCGTCACCGAAACCGACCCAACCACAGGTAGGAGCAAGAAACGCGCCGTGGGTGTCGATGAAGCGGCCTACGCCAAAGCTCAAAAGGATAAGGAGTTCGAGATGCGCGGAAACCAGATCGCCCTTCGAAAGAACGCGGTGGATACGGCACGGTTTCGATTTGATCCGCAGTTCAAGCCGGTCGATGACGAATTCAAAGCCTCGCAAAAGGAGATGGAAGCTCTCCCTCCGGTATTCGTCGGGAACAACGGCGTGTGGAAATACACCGACCCGAAAACCCTGAAAGTGGTTTCCACCTATGATCTTGCCGAGGTCGAAAGAAACAAGAACCTCCGCACCAGGGCAGAGGCACGCAATGCCCGCGCCAAGGAAGCCTACGACCGTATGGCACCTACTTCCGAGAACTTCGCTCGCAACGACCGGGAGATAGAGGAAGAGAAGCGCAAGCTCGAAGGGGAGAAGATCCGCTTCGATAACGGCCTTCCCGAGGATGATGGTGGAGCATCCAAGATCCTCGACCGCGCACAGGCAGGGGAAACCGTGTATCAGAAGGAACTCGACGACGCAAACCTAAAAGCCATCGGCATCGACCCGGGCTTGTGGAGCATGGACAAAGACGGCATTGCAACGGCAGAGCAGTTCCCGCCGGATCAACGGGCCATAAATGCAGCCAGCAACACCCAAGAGACTGCAACGGCGGAAGAAATCACCGGACCAGGCAAACCGCTTATCAACCCGGACACCGACGAACAGGCTGTTCGCAGCGCCTACGGAGCATTGAGAGGACTGGAGAATGTCAGCGTTCAGCAAGACGGAGCCAGCACAACCCTCTGGAAGGATGGGCGTTTGATTGCAAGCATCCGCGATGGTGGGGGATCTCCGATTATTGTTCTGCTAGATGGTGCGAGAACGGATGCCGACATTCAAAAGATCGTTGCCATGGGGGAAACCAGCGGCGCACCGCTCTACATCCGCAAAAGTGACAAGCGGAAGAGTCTCACCGAGGAAGCAACCGGCGTGGCGGAAGTATTCCAGACCATCAAAGATCCATCGCTCTACTCCCCAGATGGGAAGCCACTCCCCGCCCTTTCCGATCGCCTCGAAGCCCTTGGCGCAACACCCGCCCAGATCATGCGGAGTGTGGATGCCGGTGAACTTTCCGTTCAGCACGGCCAGGCCATGCTCAAGGATCTTTACGGCATGTCCATGGAGGCCAGCGACCCAACCGATCCCAAAGTGTTTGAGAAGTGGGTGGCGGATACTACCCGGCGCGAGAACAAGGATCTCCAGGAGCTTTACGACAAGCCCAACCTGATCAAAACCGACAGCACCGGGGCAAGGATGGAAGAGGCCACCACCGGGATTAAGGATTTCGGCACCCAGGACGCGATCAAAAAGGATTTCCTTGTCGATCAGTTCCAGCAAAACCACGGGAAGCCCGACCAGACCTTCTCCAAGTATGTCCAGCTTCATCGCGGGGTGAACAGTAAGACGGGCGCAGGAGCCGCTGATATTGTTGGGTCATGGGCTGGATTCGCTGGGAAAACCATCACCAACGATGTCCTCGGCTCCATGCTCGGACTCGCCACAGGAATGGCCGTCCAAGGCGGCGCGGGCATCATGTCCCTTCTTGGAGACGAGGAAGCAGGCAAGACCAATGCGGAGATGACGGAATTACGCAACCGTTCATTTGCGAACTTCACCCAAGGAGTGAGCAGGAACGCCGCCAAATGGGGAACATCCGAAGGGCGCAAGAACATGAGAACTTTCGATCAGTCGTTTCAGGCTTTCGGGGACATCATCACGGCGGAAATGGACAAGCCCATTGGCGAGCGCGATCAAAGCCGCATCCAAGGGGCGAAGAATGCGCTCATGAACAGCGCACTTGCTCTCCATGAGCTATCCCAGGACGAAGACTGGCCGGTGACTGCCGACAACCTCAATCCCGATAAGGATCCAGCCCTGCAAGTGGCGCTCGCTCGCTTTGCCGCCACGGCAGATCCTCGCGAACTGGAAGCCATGCGCTCCCGTCTTCTCCTCGACAACGGAGGCCGTCAGCTCGCCGGGAAGCTGGAGAAGAAAATCCGCAGTGATGGATTTTGGGGCGCGGTCGAAGGCGGAACCTATGCAGGATGGCAAGAAATCGGGACGGAACTGCTTGCCGATGCTGCTATACTTGTGACGGCTGGAGGTTCGAAGATCGTGCAAGGTGCGCTAAAAACCGCCGGAGCGGTTGGCAAGGCGAAGCGCATCGAGAGAGCGGGTGCCAGAATCGGCAGCGCGATTGACAAGTTCAACGAGTTCGGAATCAAGAAAGCCACTCTCTCACAGGGGCTTTCCACCGCCGACAAATCCGTAAACACGGCCAAGGGGATTGCCAAGACGGTTGTTGTAGGCGGCGGCGGCGAGGGACTGGAAGAGGTTATCGTCGAGGCGGGCGAATCCGACCCGAACCTGGCCTATGCTTTTGGCGTGGGGATGCTGGGCGGTGTCGCACTCACTCCTGTCTTCTACCCGGTGCAGCGTGGCATTCAGGCCGGACAGGAACGGCAGAAAGCGGCCACCCTCATCAAGCAGAACACGGATTACGCCCGTAACTACAACGCCGCCAACCAAGGAACGCCGGGACACGTTGATCTCACTCCGGAGACTGCGGCCACCGCCCGCACTTTCATCAATTCCTCTGCTTTCACCGCCCGCGAGAAGGCGATTGGTAATATCCAAGCCATGCTGGCAGACACAGGGGTTACTGGTGTTGGGGACAGCACCCGCGCACGACTGGAAGCCAGCTTGCAACCTCTTATCGCAGAGCAAGCCATCGCCGATGAGGGAGCCATCGAAGCCGCCCGCGAGATCGCGGCCATGCCCGAAGAGCAACAGCGCGTTTTCCATGCAGGCATTGCCAAGGTTGCGACTGGGAACGCCTCCACTCTGACCAGCGCGGAACGCAACGCGATCACCGGCGCAAGCACAGCCAGCGGCAACGCCTACTTTGCGGAGGTCAACGGCAAGGAATACCTCACCGACGAGGCGCGGGCGGAAGTCCTTTCCACCTCCCCGGCGCTCGGATCGCTCATCCAGACCACGGAGAGCCAAGCGATCTACGAGCAAGCGCAAGCCGCCGCCAATTTCGAGGATGCGCCATCCTCACAAACACCTTCCCAGCCCGCGCCGGATGGTTCGCAGGGAGATCCTGCGGCCGGCGGGGTTGTAACGCCGCATGAAACAAAGGGCGGGCTGGGGACTCCTTCAACCGCCGCGCAGATGGACGCGGGGATCTACGAATCGCAACGTGCCGCAAATCCCGGACTCGCCCAGATCGGCGATGTTGTCGCGCAAGCATTTGCATCCGGCCAGCCGGTCAGCGCGAGCATGGTCAACGCGACTGACATCGAGATCCCAGACGGGTATCAGAAGAGCAAGGGGATGTGGGTCAATCCAAGCCAAGGGACACAATCTGGGACAGGATCGGGTCAAAGCCTTGCGCCGCAAGACGTAGCGGGGGACATTCCCGCCAAACTCACGGGCAGGGCGCTCATGGTGGAAAAGATACTCCTTGCCAAAGGCATCGACCCTGAAACAGCGAGGGCGATAGCCCCAGGCGTTGCGGAGGAACACAAAGGGGTTGCCAATACCGAACAGTTCCGTGAGGTAGTGGTCAGTTCACTAAGGGAAGCGGGATTGACGTTCCCAGAAGACCAGTCTTTCTACAACGAACAGGCAGGGAGATACAAAGATGAGGAAGGTTACAGCGCGGACGAGCAGGCCGCCGAGTCCGTCAGGCTAAATGATGAGTTGCGCCAACAGATCGTGGGCAAGAACAAGGAGTTCTCTGCGAAATACGCCCCCGCGCAAGCTCAGCCCCCCAAAAAAACCGCAATCAAAAGGAGCGTCCCGAGAAGCCCTAACGATAAGCAAATTTCCGCGCCAACTTCGGAGTCTCGTGGTGATGTCGTCTTTGAAAGACCTGACGGATCACGATACACCACTCAAGACATTAGAAAGACGGATGATGCGTGGACAAAGCTGGACGGAGCAACGGCTTCCATTCCCGGATACCAAAGCAGCAACGAAAACGGAGGCTTTACGCTTACGGAGATACCTTACAGCGCAAAGCATGAAGCAGCGGGATTCAACCCTGCCGACACCATCTATGATGCTAGGGACCACACAGGGCGATCGTTTGCTATTTCAGCGACATCATTGCAAAACCAAGGGGCGGTAGTCACCAAGCAGCCAAAGGCCAAGAAAGAAAGTTCCACGGAAGAAACATCGAAACCAGAAGGCAATCCCGAGCCAATCACCACGCCCGAACGCAAGATCGCCGAAAAGATCAAGGCCAACGTCGAGAAAGCCATCCCAGGCTTGAAAGGCCGCATCGAGATCGTGGAGTCCGCCACCGACACCGAGGGTAGCTTCATCGGAGAGACGGGTGGAGCGTACGCCGATGCCGATGGGAAGATCCGCATTTCACTCTCCGACCTCCGGCGCGATATCCGCGCATCAGGGAACCCGGAAGCAACCGCCGAGGCTGTCGAGAACATTGTCATTCGCCATGAGGCTGTCCACGTCGTCCAGTATGAGGCGGTGCGCCGGATGTGGGAGGAAGCGGGAAAACCTGGCAGTTACGCTGACTTCTTCCGCACCGTCTATGGAAAGATCGCCACCGAGCTTTCCCCGGAAGCAATGGCCGCCGCCCGCGCCATCTACGGGGAAGAGGCATGGGACAGCATGGAGAAGACGCCGGCCAACCAGGCGGCGGAACTCGTCAGGATGCTCGTGGAAGCAAAGATCGACCCTTCCAAGGCGGAACAATTCTCGGAGCTTTACCGCGCCGTGCTGACCAGTAACTCCCCCACCCTCATCGACATGCTCCGCAAAGCGGTCGAGATGCTTTCCGAGATGATCCGCACGGGCAATCTTCCGGAGAGCGCCCGCATCCATGTCGATGCAGTGGAAGCCCTTTACAACGAGCTTCTGGGCGAAACCGGGCTACCAAGTCAGGAGAGCGCGGAAGTATCAAATGATACCCCGAGCGGCTTCACCATCGAACCGGCAGCAGGTGGCATGTCTCAGGTTTTCAGGAACGGCACTCCAATCGGCCAACCGATGACCCTGGAGGAAGCGCAGGAGGAAATGGCATTCCTGCAAAGCATGGAGCTATCCCCGCCGCGTGTTGCGGGACTGGCGATTGCCGCTGCCGGGAAACGCCACAAACTTTCCCCCGAGGATCTACGGGAACTGAGCTTCGCCACCGAGGATATTCAGGAGCTGCTTGAAACCATCGAGCCGACCGAGCGCATGGCGTTCATTGACACGGAGATCGACAAATGGGCGGAAACCCAGAAGGAAGCGGCAAAAGAAGCCACCGAGGAAGCCAAACCGAAGACGGCAAAGCAGCGGGACACCGAGACGGCGGCGCAGAAGCGGGCAGATCAGATCCTGAACAGCGGAAACTTTCCTGCCATCGACGCGATTGTCAGAGGCGGCGCGGGAAAAATGATGCCTCCGCTCAACTGGATTGCCCTGGCGATGAAACGAAAGCGCGATGGGGCGCGGCTTACAAACAAAGAACTGAAGGAAATCAGTTCAAATCGGAGTTACGACGGCTGGATCCCGATGTCTTCGTTCCAACGCTCAGGCAATGGGATGGTAGCAAGACACGTTCTCGGAAAGCTTATTGCCAAGCAAGGCGAAGGCATGAGGCTCGATGTAGTCGCCGGTTATTGGAAACCCGATGCAACCCCATCAGACTTCCTCGTTCAACTCGACAAGGAGCTGCGAGCCATTTCCACCGGCACCGCCCTCGAAGGTGATAAGGCAGACCCAAACCGCGAGCGCACCGATGCGGAGATTGCCGAGGAAGAGGCGGAAGCAAACGCAGCAGAGTTTAGAAGGCCGAGCGTCCCGGATACCACCGAGGCGATTCAGGAAGCTGCCGCCGAGGAGTTCGGAGAGGATTCACAGATCGCTCAGAAAGCAGGCGTGATGCTACGTTACCAAGACCGATTCGATGCGGCATCCACCGAAGTCTTCAACGGCTTCCTTTTAGAAGAAATGGAGATGATCCGCCAAGGCGTGGTCAGCCCGAAAAAATGGACGGCTCAATCCGACTTGTGGAGCGAAAAGGAGGCGAGCGACTACGCCAAGTTCACCGGCCTCAGCAACGCCCAGATCGAAGCATGGGCGGAAGGCTTGGAAGTAATCGAGGAGGAAGACCCGACTGCGCTCTTCTCCAGCCCTTCCCCGCTCCCACAATTCAGTTCCAGTAATGTCTCTGAACTCCGCAAAGACAAAACTGAATGGCTTACAACCGGAGGCGGACTCAAAGGGGCGCTTGCCATCGTGGACAAATACAACAAGCCAGGCGCATACGCTTTGATTCCCGCAGACGCCATTCTTGTCCCTATGCCGTCCACATCCGGCAAGAACCTCCTCCCGCACGCACTGGCACTCCGCATCTCACGGGAATCCGGGCAAGCTATGTTTGAATCGGAGGTCGCAACCGCAGGAGCGGAAAAGGAAGCCAAAGCCAAGAACTCCTACTTCGCCAAGATGGCCGATCCTGTCTTTTACGAGCCAACACCGGAAATCGCAAAGCTCGCAGCCTTGGGAAAACCCGTATTCATTACAGAAGATGTCCATAATACCGGAGAGAGCTGGCAATCCTTCGCAAAGACACTTCAGGAAAATGGAATTGAAGTCGCGGGAATTGCTACACTGGTTAGCACAGAGCAGCGCAAGACCAGCCCCCGAGACATCGAACGACTCGCTGGAAAAGTTTCGAACGCAACATCCATCCCGCTTGACGAGACGCTTTCACTGATGCAGTCTCTCTTCGATGGCACCTTCAAGCAACTCTTCAACAAGGCCGAAGCAGCGGCAAGTAGAAGCTCCGCAGACGCAGCCCGGATACTCGAAATCGCAAGATCCCGCCCTCGGCGTGAGACTGGCGACACGCAGCAAGCTCAACCAAGCGATGAACAAGGAAGCGGGGGACTACGCCCGCAAGATGGGAATTCCACTGGCGTAGATACGCAGAGATTCCCACTCCGTTCCTCCCCCTCGCAAGGCTCCATGGACTTCGGAGCCAGCGGAGAGATGGGAGACAGGACACAGCGCGGCCTCAGCTTCGATTCCATGCCAGAGACAGGCGAGAAGGCGAAGTATCAGACCAACGCCCAGAAAGCCATTGACGAGGCACCCAACGAAAAAGCGCGGGAAGCCATCGCCAACCGGATTGCGATACGGGAGGGCATCAAGAACCCGGCGACGTTCATCAAGGCCGCTATCGGCGGGCAGGCGGCGTTCGACTTCGGCACGACCGGCAGCTTCGGCACCAGGCAGCAGGCGGGGTTTGATTTCGAGGCGAAAGCCTCACCGGCGGCAGCGGAGCCAGCCAAGGACACGAAACCAAGCAATAAGCTAAGCTTTTCGGTGAGAGACGTTAAAAAAGGTGGGGTAAAAGTAATCCCATATATAGGAAGTAAATTCACGCAAGCAGAGGTGGATACCCTCAAAGCAATGGGGGCAGAGATTTCAAGAACTGCTTCCGGCAATGAAAACGGCGTAGAGTTCTGGGGGACTTATCCAAACACCGAAGCATATCGTAATCTCTACTCGTTACTAGATGAAGCCAAGGCAGAAACAGCTTTTGAAAAAACGCAGATAGAAGAGCAAAATCAGAAAGACCTCAAAAAATCATCCGATAAAGACTTCTTAGCAAAGAATCAAGTCCTCATCAAATGGTGGCAAAAAATCACAGGAGAATCATATAAAGCCCCGTCATCGTATCGAATTATTCAAGACTATTTGAACGGAGAACGAGGCTTTCCGGCAGGCTTGACGAATTACGCCGCGACCCAAGAAATGGAGAGAAACGGCTATGCAGTAGGAGGAAGAGCTGATGATGTTAAAATACGAGATGAGTGGCAAACCGCAAAAGCCTCACCAGTGGCAGGAGACATGAATTCGGACACCGCCCCGGCAGTCCGCCCGGAGCCGAAAACACCGGAGTTCAACCTTCTCCCTAAAGAGGACAAACAGGAAATCACCAAGGCAAAGCAGGCACAGGCGGACTTGAACAAATCCGGCATCCAGGACTTTGGCGAGAAAATGGCCGGAGCACGCAAGGACGCAGAGACATCCACTTCCCGCGACATCAGCGACGAAGACCTCGCCACCCTTCCATTCTCGAAAATCTGGCCGAAAGCCGAGGTTGATGCAATCGAGGATCCGGACATGGCGGCACTCGCACATGCCTTGCGCTCCGTGATCCCAGCCAAGCCGAGGGTTTCCTACAAACTCAACCGATGGCTGACACAGGTGAAGCAGGCGCGTGAATTCATGCGGATTGCCGAGACGGCTGGCATGGAGAAGGTGGGAGCGGCAATGAAGGAGAAATACGTCTTCTTGCAGATGACCGCCCACACGGAACTTCTTCAAAGCATCCCGAGGGCTGAATGGGACAGGGTTTCCGAAGTGAACAGCCATCCGGACGCCTACCGGTTCGACGCGGAAAGGAACCGCGTTCCTGCACCCTACGCGGATGCAAAAATCGATGGCTTACGCATGACCGGAGAGAACATCCCCGCGCTGGCGGAAAAGCTGAACGAAAAGCTGGCCGAGGGCAAAGCAGCAGCGCCAAAGATGAAGTTCGAGGTTCGCCAGCGCCGTGCCGGTGGCGATGCGTGGATCAACAAGAAGGGAGATCCGCTGAGGCGCAAGCTCAAGACCTTCCCAGACTCGACGGAAGCCCTGCGATACGTCCGCGACAACAACACCGACCTCGTGGCGGAATGGGAGAAGGTCAAGGACAGCGACAACGTGAAGGAATCCGATGTGCGCGGGACGGAGAACCGCCCGCGCTCTGCAAAGGATCATCGCAAGGGCAAGGATGCCACACCGGAGATGTTCGAGAACGCCTTTGGATTCCGTGGGGTCGAATTCGGCAACTGGGTATCCCAAGGCAAAAACACCAAGGAGCGCCAGGGAATGCTCAACGCCGCCTATGATGCGCTTCTTGACCTATCGGACATCGTGGGTATCCCGCCCAAGGCGATTTCACTCAACGGCGAGATGGGACTGGCCTTCGGATCGCGTGGCAAGGGAGGAGCATCCGCCCACTACGAGCCGGGGAATATCGTCATCAACCTCACCAAGACCCGTGGCGCGGGAACGCTCGCCCATGAGTGGTTCCATGCGCTCGACCATTACTTCTCCCGCCAGCGCGGCGGCAACGGGAAAATCATCAGCCAGGAGCAATACCGGGATGACAACTTCATCACCCATAGGCCGGAACCGCTCTTCGTCCACAAGCAGCACGGCGGCAAAGGCATGACCCGCTCGATGCTGGATTTGAGGCAGAAGCAGAACCCGGAATCAGGCTACTTCAAGGAAGATAACTGGATGCTTGACCCAAAACACCCAAAGGGAGTCCGCCCGGAAGTCGAGCGCAGGTTCGCCGTGCTGGTCGATGCCCTCGTTTCATCCCCGATGGCAAGCCGCGCAGCCAAGATCGACAAGGGGAAATCCGGTGGATATTGGAGCCGCACCCTGGAGCTGGCCGCCCGCTCATTCGAAAACTACACCATCGGGAAGATGATGCAGGAGGGGTATCACAACGATTACCTCGCCAACGTGGTTGACTTCGATGACTTCGGGCGCGACGACGGACGCTATCCCTACCTTCTTGCCGAGGAGCTGCCGCCCATCGCTGAAGCGTTCGATGACCTGTTCGGCACCATCCAGACCGAGGAGACGGATCAGGGAGTGCGGCTTTTCAGTTCGCCGTCCCAAGTCCGGTCTTACCTTGACAGCAACGGCACTCCGAGCGACGTTAGCAAACGTGAATCTGAACGAGTATCCCGAGCCTTGGCACAGCCTCGACCAAGCCGATTGGCCGAGGGCGGAGCGACTTATTCGCAAGATGATCTCTTCGGAGTCGATTCCACCGACATTGGCCAAGAGATTGCAGATGCAGGTTCCCGCGCCAAAAATAGCGCCAAGGCTAACCCCACCGGAAACGCCGTATCTGACGACCTCGCAAAAGGCCTGACCGGCGATTGGGCGGCTCTTGCCCGCGAGGTCAACAACAAGGGACGTGCATCGACCATTCTGGCCGACCTCATCAACCGGGAAATCCCCGTCTGGAACGTCAACGGCACGATCATCGAAAGTCCGGCCGATGTCCACGCCCTGATGATCCCGCTCCGCTCGCCCTACTTCGAAAGCATGAAGGTGATGGTTGTCGATGGGAACCAGAAGATCGTGCATTCGCAGATCATGACCGTGGGGACGCTCAACGAAACCAACGCACATCCCGGCGAGATCATGGGGGCATTGGCTCGCCTGCGGGAAATCCATGGGAAGAAATACACCTCCCTGATTATCTCCCACAATCACCCCAGCGGCGACCCGCAACCATCGCGACCCGATTTACAAATCACCGAAAATCTTCAACGGGTGGCAGAAATGACCGGATGGAACTTGATCGATCACATCATCACCAACGGGGAGAAGTATTTCAGCTTTAGGGAGTCCGGAGGTCTTTCGTCTAACATGAACGATCCAGAAAAGCCCTACAAGCCCCGCAAGCAGGACGGGAAAAGGGTGACGCTTTCCACCGAGGACACCCGGAAAGCCCCATGGGAGGCGGTCTTGCCATCGAAGTTGCAGTTGCTTGATTCACCTGAGCCGATCAGCGAAGCCGCAAGGCACTTACGCCAAGGTGATCCAAGTCACGCTCATATCTTCTACATGAACACCAAGCTCCAGATGCTTGCAGTGGAGCGTGTGGAAGGAACGGCCTTACTCGACAAAAGGAAGTTTGCTCAAATCCTTCTAGCGGCCAGAGGAAGAGAAGGAGCTTACGCATTTGCCGTTGACTATCCGGCAGCCTTCGCGCCCTTGCAGGAAAAAAGGCTAAGCAACAACATAAACGAGGTTTCCCCACGAATTGGAATAAGAGCTCTTGATGCGGTGAAGCAGGCCCAGAACGGCTACGAGAGCATGAGGGAAGCCGGAACGCTCATGGAGGATGCGGCACAGTATGGGAAGAAGCAGGATCAACCCGACCTCTTCGCCGCCGCAACCGCGCCAGATGCCGCCCAGAAGCTCGGAGGCGTCAAAGTCGGCACCATGAACGCGCTGGGAGCCTACCGCACCCTTACGGCCAAGCGTGCGAAGCTGGGAAGCATCTCCGCGAAGGAAGAGCAGCAGCTTCTCGACGCGGAAACCGCGCTCGGGCAGAAGATGGCCTTCGACATGGAGGCCGTGAAGGGTAATGAGTCGTCAAGGAATCCTTTACAACTCCCAGCGCAGGGCATGAAGCCCAAACGCGCCCAGGCAGAGATCGACACTGGCGACAACCTTTTCGGCGACGACAATTCCTTCAAGGCCACCAAGGACGGGCAGATGACCCTTTTCAGCAGCCCATCCAATAATACGGACGGTCGCGGCACGTTTTCAAAAGAAGAAAGGAAGCAGAAATTTGCCGAATACAACCGACTCAAAGAAGTAGCCAGAAACATTGCGGGAGACGGCGACTTGACCGCGAGGGAAGCCAAGCGATTCGAGGCCATTAACAAATCGATCAATGAATTGGTGTTCGACATAGCTCCCCGTCCGAAAGTGGAGAAACTGAAGTCTGAGGAAGAGAGAAAAAGCACTCTTCCCTTTGATGTGGTTACAACCGCATGGGACGATCAAATGCGTTCGAAACCAATCTGGATGGCGATAGCAGAAGCGGCAAACGGAGTCTATTTTGACAAAGACACCGCCATTGACGAAATCATCGATGGTAAAAACGCAACCGTTACGCCGGAAGCCTTCCGCAATGCGTTCAAGGCTACCCGTGAGGCACTACGTTCGGCATTTGGCGACGACATCACCTTGTATCGTTCTGGAGGCTTACAGAAATCCAAAGCAACTCAAAACTGGGCAACCACGCGCGAATCTGCCGAGCAATTCGGCAGTCGGGTCGAATCGAAGCAGATTCCCATTTCCCAGATTGTCGCGGTGAACGTCGGAGCAAACGGTAATTACCACGAGATGATCGTGGAAAAGGACGGGCAGGCGCTCTTTTCCTCGCCCTCCCCGTCTCCGAGCCAATCCGCCGCCCGCGCCGCGCTTGACTCCCTGCCACCGCGCATGGTTGCAATCTACGATGCCGTGAACGCCGGGATGTCGCCTTCCGAGATTATGAAAACCTTCGGTGTTACCGAAAGGGGCATTTCCAACGCCATGGACAAGGTTCGCGCCCGCATCGTCACGGCCACCGCCGCCGCCAGGGATGAACTCAATCCCGCCATGAAAGACGGGATGTATGACGGTGGACGGCCAGACCTCGCCCTTGGTGCGGAAGACAACTTTGCCGCGGTGGATCAGATCCGCAACGAATCCGGCATCCCGGATGTGCGCGGCTGGGATGAGGTGAACGAGGAAGCCGATGCCATGCTGGCCGCCGACTACCAAGGCACGTATGACATGCTCCTGAAAAAAGCCCGTGACGGACAACCCATGACCGATACGGAAGTATCTGCCTCCAAGCGCATCATCGCACGGGAAACCCTTTCTGGAGCGATCAACACCGAGCAAGACCGCGTGAAGCTGGCCATGATGATCCACGGCTACCGCGACCAAGGAACCGAAGCAGCCCGATCGCTTGCCATCCGCCGCGATCCTCATCTTTCTCCTGCGGAACGCCACGCGCAATTCATCGCGGAAGCCCTTTTCAGCCCGGATGCCGCCACCCGCAAGCGCATGAAGAAGAATCCCAAGGCTGCGGAAACCGAGCTGGCCGGATGGATGGCGCGCGCCCAAAACATCGAACAGGAACTTCTCGCCCAAGGAATCAACATCCAGGCCACGCTCGCCGCCTTCCGCGCCGATCAGGAAGCCGTCAGGGAAGGCATGGAGGACAGCCCGAACACCGCCAAGATCATCGAGGATCAGACACGCAAGCTCTCCCTCCGCCATAAAGCCATCATCGAGGCCGTGCGCTCCGGCGCTCTTGTCGGGGAAATCTCGTTGCTCACCGGCGTTTCCACGGATGAAGTGAAAGCGGTCTATTCCAGCTACCTTGCCGGAATCAAGGCAGCGATGGCGGAAAGCGCAAAACGCTTCATGTCCTCCTCGCTGGCATCTTCGCCGAGCAGCATGATGGAAGACATCCTGGCCGATCTCGGTTTGCCATCGCTGGAAAGCATCGACGACACCGCCGACCAACGCCAAGGATTCCTCGGAGCTATCTAGCATCGCCCACACCGTCGTCAGGAAACCGGCGCTGTGAGGCTGGATAGGCTCCGGTTACATGACGGTTACACTCATCCGGAATCTCTCTGCTATCCGATCAGGTTCCCTACGCATCCTGGTTTCGCACGCATCATCGGATTGCGCGTCTTTGCCACCCCAGGTTTCCGGAAACCTAGGAGACCCTGCTCTTTCCCCCTCTTTGTCCTTCCCCGCTAACGGGTTTCCCGCTTGTCTTCGGATACACTTATATCGCCGCGACGAACTCTCCCTACTGAATGCCAACCGTATTTGACAACATCGAGACTCCTTTCCTGGACGGAGAGGACGGAAATGGACTGAAGCAAGCCCTCAAACTTGCGAAGCGGGGAGATTTCTGTGTAGGCTACTTCAACCTCCGTGGCTGGCGGTGCATTGATGGGGTAATCAACGACTGGAAGATTCCTGACGGTGACGACGCTGTTCCTCCCGCCAGACTTCTGGTCGGAATGCAGCGACTTCCCCATGAAGAACTCCGTGCATGGTTGTCGAATGATGTTGATCGTGCTCCCGACAACAAGACCCTCTCCAAACTCCGGAAGGATGCCGCAAATGAGTTTCGCAAACAGCTCACCATCGGAAACCCGACTGACAACGACGAAGCGGGACTCCGCCGTTTGGTGAAGCAGTTGAAGGAAGGTCGTTTGCGCGTGAAGCTGTTTCTGAAACACGCCCTGCATGCGAAGCTCTACCTTGCCCATCGCGACGACTCCATCAACCCGATCATCGCATACATCGGCAGCAGCAACCTCACCATGGCCGGCCTCAGGGGCCAGGGGGAACTCAATATCGATGTCCTCGATAAGGATGCCGCCAGGAAACTCAGCGACTGGTTCGTTGCTCGCTGGGAGGACTCGCGCTGCCTAGATATTACCGAAGAGCTGATCGAGATCATTGAGGAAAGCTGGGCTGGCGAACGGCTCGTCCCGCCCTATCACGTGTATCTCAAGATGGCATGGCACCTCTCCCAGGATGCCCGCGACGGCATCAAGGAATTTCGAGTTCCGCACGACATCCGCGAAAAACTCCTCCCCTTCCAGGAAAAGGCCGTCCAGCTCGCCTGCCGTCACCTCAACAAGCAGGGTGGAGTGCTGGTGGGAGACGTTGTGGGCTTGGGAAAAACTCGCATCGCCGCCGCCATAGCTCGCGTCATGGGAGACGACCAGGGTTTCGAAACTCTCATCCTCTGCCCTAAGAACCTGACAAAAATGTGGGAAGACTATGCCCATACCTTCGGCCTTCGCTCTCCGAAGGTAATGTCCCAAAGTGTTGCTCAGCGCGATCTCCCAGAGCTTCGTATTTACCGGCTGGTCATCATCGACGAATCCCACAACTTCCGCAACAAAGAAGGCAAAATCTACAAGGCAATTCAGGAATACCTCGAACAAAACGGTAGCAAAGTCATCCTCCTCACCGCCACACCCTACAACAAGACCTACCTCGACCTCGGTGCCCAGCTCCGCCTCTTCGTCCCGGATCAGAAAGACATCGGCATCCGCCCGGAAGCGATGCTCCGGAAAGAGGGGGAATCAAAGTTCGCCCTGAAAAACCCCAACATTCCCGTCACCTCCCTCGCCGCCTTCGAGAAAAGCGAAGAACCGGACGACTGGCGCGACATCATGCGGCTCTTCCTCGTCCGCCGCACCCGCTCGTTCATTATCAAAAACTACGCGACCAAGGACGAGCGCAACGGACTCCACTACCTTACCCTGCCCACCGGCGAGCGCATGTATTTTCCGGAACGGAAACCGAAGTCCGTGAAATTCCGATCCGATCCCGATGATACCTCGGACCATTGCGCGCGTCTCTTCCGCGAAGAGGTCGTCTCAATCATCGATCATCTCAATCTCCCGCGCTACGGTCGCAGCCTCTACAAAAAAGACATCCTCCCCCCGCTTACCGATGCCGAGGACAAGATCATCGCGGATCTCTCCCGGGCGGGAAAACGGATGAAGGGCTTCTGCCGGACGAACCTTTTCAAGCGCCTCGAAAGCTCCGCTAACGCCTTCCTCTTATCCATCCACCGCCACATCCTCCGAAACCACATCGAGATCCATGCCCTAGAGAACGGCCTTCCGCTCCCCATCGGTCAGCAGGATGCCGCCCTCCTCGATACCCGCCTCCACGATTTCGGAGATGGCGAACTCGACCTCGACGACGGCGAGGAACCGCTCCCACCGCTCGGCCTCTGGGATGAAAGCCACTACCGCTCCCAAGCCGCCGCCATTTATCAAACCATCCGCAACCTGAAGACCAAGCGCTACAAATGGCTCCGCACTGACGTCTTCAAGAAAACCCTCCTCCGTGATCTCAAAATAGACACCGCTTCCCTACACGGCCTCCTTGTCGATACAGGTGAAATCCCCACCTCAGCCGATTACAAGCTCCAGGCGCTCATAGCTCTATTGAAGCACGACCATCCCACGGAAAAATTCATCCTCTTCACCCAGTTCGCAGACACAGCGAAATACCTCGCCGCTGCCCTAAACGAAGTCGGTCTCAAGGATGTCGATTGCGCCACCGGCGATTCCGAAGACCCCGCGAAGCAGGCGTGGAGATTCTCCCCGGAGTCCAACGGCAAGCTCAAGCAGTTCCCGCCCGGACACCAGACCCGCATCCTCATCGCCACCGATGTCCTTTCCGAAGGTCAGAACCTCCAGGACTCCGCCCGCGTCATCAATTACGACCTCCCCTGGGCCATCATCCGCCTCATCCAGCGCGCCGGGCGCGTGGATCGGATTGGTCAGAAGGCGGAGGAAATCCACTGCTACTCCTTCCTCCCCGCAGAGGGCGTCGAACAGATCATCAAGCTCCGCAAACGTCTCGTCCACCGCCTGCGTGAAAACGAGGAAGTCGTCGGTTCAGACGAATCCTTTTTCGAGGATCAGACCGCTCTCGACGAAGACGCCCTCCGCAACCTCTACGACGAGAAATCCGGTATCCTCGACGAGCCGGAAGACGACGAAGTCGATCTCACCTCCGAGGCCTTCGAGGTCTGGTCACAGGCCACCAAGAACGACAAAGCACTCCGCGATGCCATCGAGAAAATCCCCGATGTCGTCTATGCCACGAAAGCCCACATCCCGCATCCCGATCACCCCGCCCAGACCCCGCCCGGCGTCCTCTGCTACATCCGTACGCCCCAAGATCACGACGCCTTGATCTGGATCGATTCCGAGGGGAAAACCGTCACCGAATCCCTAGTCCGCATCTTCCGGCAGGCGAAATGCACGGCGGAAACCCCGGCTCTGCCGCGCCGCGATGACCACCATGGACTTGTCGCCCGCTCCGTGAAAATCGTCCAGGAAGAACGCACCATCACCAAGTCCGGCCAGCTCGGCTCGCCGCGCGGCGTCCGCTACAAAACCTACCAGATGCTCGATGACTACCTACGCCACCGCGAGGGCGACCTTTTCCTCACGGATAAAGTCCGCGCCGCCATCCAAGCCATCTACGATTTCCCCCTCACCACCGAGGCCGCCGACAAGCTCAACCGCCAGCTCCGCTCCGGAATCACCGCAGACGATCTCGCCAACCTAGTCACCACCCTCCACCGCGATGACCGCCTCGTCGTCGCCAATCTCCACGACCAGCCCACCAAAGAACCCCGTATCCTCTGCTCCCTGGGCCTCGCCGATTAAAAACCCATGCACCTCATCTACATCGACGAATCTGGAAACTCGGGGACAAATCTGTCCGATCCGCAGCAGCCAGTCTTCGTTCTTGGAGCCCTATTGATACCTGAGGTATCTTGGAAAAATCTCGTATATGCCACAGAAGTTCTTCTCAAACCTATGGAGAAGTTTATCGGGAGCGAATTCGAACTACACACGCACAAGCTTATTAACGGTAATGGAAGATGGAGAAATTTACCCATAAAAGATCGTTTAGAGCTTATCGACCAGCTAATGTCATTATTATCTCTGCACCGAACCAAATTCATCTACCAGTTCATTGTGAAAAGACAGTTCGCAAGGTGGGTAGACAAGCAATACGGAGGCGCTGCGGTATTAAATCCTCATGTGGCTGCATTTCCCCGTCTGGCAGCTGATATCAATCGGACGCTACAAAATGGGAAATCCTCCGATCTGGGTATTCTGATCTGCGACGACAATAGAGAGGTTCACTTGGATATCGAAACTTCACTACGTTTGCTGCAGAGAGATCCCGGATCTCTGCGTCTTGACCGCATAATTGAAAAGGGATTTTTCATTGATTCGCGAAAATGCATTCCCCTACAGCTAGTAGATATTTGCGTCTATTATGCTCGAAAAACGGAAGAAAGGCTTATCGGAGCCAGCCCCCGTAGAATTGATGATGCTCCTATCGAAGCCCTAAAGAGTTTAACCGCCGACAAAGAGTCTGAAGATCTCGCCTTCGATCTTTTTGAATGGGGTGGACTGGAAACCCACTACTCTGAAATAAAAGGAGCGGCCAGGATCCCCCGCAAAGGGGATCGGGTCGGTAAAAATGACCGGCCACACTAGTCGCTGACGAAGTAGTCGCGCCTCCCGCAATCAATTTCAAGTTAAATCATCCCTAAATGACCGCCAAACTCAACCCGAAATCCGCCCGCACCCATCTCCAGGCATTCGCCTTCGCTGATCTCTTCATCGAGGATCTCGGCTGGAACCACCCGGACGCTCGGAAAGCCTTCCCGCTTGCCATCGAAGGCATCACCTACCACGCCACGGAAATTTCCCAGCTCTCCGGCTTCCGCGTCTTCGAGGTCATCCCCACGGATCAGGAAACGCCCTTCCCGGATGCGAAGGCCCAGCAGGCGCTTTGGAAAGCGATTGCCCCGCAGGCCGTGGAAAACATCCTGATCTTCCTCGATCCCTCCCGCGCCCGCTCCGTCTGGCTGTGGATGAAACGCGACGGGGGAAAAACTTTTACCCGCCGCCACCATTACCTCAAGGAACAGCCGGGCGATCTCTTCCTTTCAAAACTCTCCGCCCTCTTCGTCGATCTCTCCGAGCTGGATGAGGACGGGAACATCCCCATCACCGAGACCGCCACCCGCGTCCGCAACGGACTGGACATCGAGCAAGTCACCAAGGCTTTCTTCAAAGACTTCCAGGAAGAACACTCCAAGCTCCTCCAATCCATAGGCGGCATCCCCGATCCCCGCGAGCGGCGCTGGTATGCTTCCGTCCTGTTGAACCGCCTCATGTTCATCTGGTTCCTCCAGG
>Ga0209491_10002189_pt1 | contig 35568 bp, 37 predicted proteins | sample BON02_FD_187213 | JGI IMG/M metagenome (GOLD analysis project Ga0209491, IMG submission 187213) | Freshwater microbial communities from Lake Bonney liftoff mats and glacier meltwater in Antarctica - BON-02 (SPAdes) (version 2) | ecosystem: Environmental > Aquatic > Freshwater > Ice > Glacier... | reverse complement strand
GATTGCTGCGCAATCGGTCGAACTCTTAACGTTCGAACCTCTCCCCCGCTGTTAGCGGTGGTGGGTTCTATTGGGCTTGGGGATGGCAATCGAGGTGGGAGATTCTGAAATAGTGGCGGAGGGGGAGGAAGCCAAAACGCGCTATAAGGTATTGTTTTACATAGAGTTATAATTTTGGAACGCCCGCAGATACTGACCCTTTGCAAAATACTTGTCTTATCTTGTGTCATGCCGTAGCATACAATGACATTATTTATGATAGGTATAAAGGAGGGTAGGGGATGCCCAAGAAAGCGAAGGAGCTAAGCGCGACCGAGGTTAGACGCCTGACGCATGCAATCAGCGCAGGCGGTAAGCGATATAACGGACTGCACCCGGTCGGAGGAAACGCCGGGTTATTGTTACAAGTTACACCGTCTGGTGCAAAGTCGTGGATTTTTCGCACGGTAATAGGCAGAAAGCGCCGCAGCATTGGTTTAGGTGGTTTCCCTGACGTAACACTGGCAGAAGCACGGCAGAAAGCGAAGGAGCAGCGCGAGCTTATAGATAGCGGTATTGATCCCGTGGAACAGCGCAAGGCCAACAAACGCGCCTTGATAGCCTCACAGCTAACGTCTATGACCTTTGAGAAGGCGGCACACGATTACATTGCCATGAAGGAAAAGGAATTCAGAAACCCGCGCCAGTCGGCACAATGGACAAGTACCCTGAACATTTACGCAATGCCGCATATCGGTAAGGTACCAGTGCGGGAACTGAATCTGGCGCATATTAAATCTGTTCTAGATCCGATCTGGGACGCCATAACCCCCACGGCCAACAACATTCGAGGCCGCATTGAAAACATATTGGGCTGGTGTGCTATCCATGGCTACCGCAGTGAAGAAAATCCTGCCCGCTGGAAAAATTACCTCGACAAGGTATATGCAGCCCCGAGCAAAACGCACCAAAAAGGACACCATGCAGCATTGTCTTGCGATGACCTGCCCGCCTTCATTCAGGATCTAAAAAAACGTCACGGCACAGCAGCCCGCGCCCTTGAATTTTTAATCCTGACAGCCAGCCGCACCAATGAGGTTATTGGCGATAAACGAATAGGCAAGCCCGGCATTACATGGCAGGAAGTAGACTTTATCAAACAGGTGTGGACCGTTCCGGCTAACCGCATGAAGTCGAACAAGGTTCACCGCGTACCACTAACCGCAGCCGCGATTGAGCTACTGCAATCCATAGGACAAGGTGACCCGGCCGAACTTGTTTTTAGCAATCCCAAAGGCGGCATAGCGTCAAACAACTTCCTGACATCAGTATTAAAGCGCATGGACATTCCCGTCACCGCGCATGGTTTCAGATCGACATTTAAAGATTGGGCCAGAGAACATACCGGCTACGCTGATGAAGTGTCAGAACTGGCGCTTGCTCACGTCAATGATGATGCCACCCGCGCCGCCTATGCTCGCTCTGAGCTCATAGATAAGAGGCGTTTGCTGATGCAGGACTGGGAACAATTTTGCTACCACGGACACACACAGAAGTCTGGCAAGGTGGTTCCCATCAGGGGGGATGCATGAGCGATCATCCTTACTATAATTATGAGGCGAGCATTCAAAAATTAGTAGAATGGTTAATTTTGAGGAATAAGTCTGACTGGAGTCCAACGCCGCGAGTACTAGAACTGAAGATGCTGGCTCAACGATTGGAAGAAACGGCCGATCTAATCGGTGAACAACGATGGATGTTCGTGGAGGAAGCCTACAACACTGATCCACCTCCGGAAATTGGCAAAGACGGATGGCCGATTGAGCGCGATCCGGAAGAAAGCATGCAGGGTATGTGGGAGGCAACAAAATGGAGATTAAGAGATATCGCTGCGACGGCCTTGCAGGAAGCAGCACTCTATCCTGATTCTCGCGCTAAACCAGAAATCCCATGGGGTGCGAGCGCCTTTCTTCATATCTGGTATCAATGCGGAAAGGACAGGCCAACGATATATGACAAGAGCGAAGCGGTCCTGGCCTTTGGCAAGGTTTGCGTCGATGCTGGAATACATCTGTCAGATTCGAGGTATAGAAAGGCTCTTGGTGCCGCGTGGGAAGAGTTTGATCCGCTCAGTCAACCTGACGGATTAGATCTAGTTCTCGTTTATCACCAGTAGGGCAAATTCAGCACCCTTTTATCGACTCCAACTTATCCTAGTTAAAAAAATAACGCCCCGCTAGGCTTTCACCTGCTATCGCAAATACGTTCAATCAATCACAGACAGGTGAAACAGCATGGGAACCGCACCAAATAGAACAGCTCAAACCTCAGAACAATACCTCAGTGTCAAACGTGTTGCCGACCGTCTTGATACAAGTCCCGCAACAATCTGGCGATGGACCGCTGCCGACCAATTCCCGAGACCTGTAAAGTTATCACTAGGCTCCACCAGGTGGAAGTTATCGGATATTGAAGAATGGGAAAATGGGAGGGCTTAAGGAATGGAAACTTTGAAGCACCCCCCCATGGCAGGGGGGCAGGCCACAACAAACCAACAGTTTGATCTTATCACAGAAACGTTGCGCGCGGTCCTTCAGGAAATTGACGGAGACTTTTACCACTGCACGGTGTGTGCGTCCGCCCTGGCTGACAGCAAGAAATTGACCCCAGCCGACCAAGCGAAACTGATTGATACAGCCAGGCGCTTCCATGGCTTAGCAAGGTTGGTCCGCGATGACTTATAACTTGCTGGATAAAATTGTTGCCGATCAATTCACCCCCCAAAACGTATGGCCGGATCCACAATCATTAACCGCCAGCCATGAGGCCGAGCCTTATCCTATTGGCGCGTTACCAGGCATCGTCCGGGCCGCTGTGACCGAGGTGGCGGACTTTGTTAAGGCACCCGTGCCGATGATCGCATCAAGCGCACTGTCGGCGCTCTCGCTGGCGATTCAAGCCCACGTCGATGTTCGGCGGGCAGACAAGCTGCAAGGCCCTACCGGACTGTTCCTGCTGACCATCGCCGATTCTGGCGAGCGTAAATCTACCTGCGATGGCCTATTTACAAAGGCAATCAAAGACTATGAATCAGCCGAAGCAGAGAAAGCAAAGCCCGATATAAAGAACTACAAAGCAGATCTTGATGCATGGGAAGCCCAGCGGTCCGGAATCAAGGATAAAATTCGGCAGCTATCCAAGGAGAGCAAACCTACGGCTGACATGCAATCAGCCTTGCGAAATCTGGAGCAAGAGAAACCCGAACCGCCCAAAATTCCCAGGTTGATGTATCAAGACGCCACCCCTGAAGCACTGGCTTTCGCACTGGCGAAGCAGTGGCCATCCGCCGGAGTGGTATCTGCCGAAGGCGGGGCCGTGTTCGGCGGGCATGCCATGAGCAAGGATGCAGCCATGCGGAACATGGCCTTGCTCAATCAGTTATGGGACGGCGCCACCCTGAATATAGACCGCCGAACCAGCGAATCATTCACGGTTCGAGGCGCACGGCTGACCATGGCTCTGCAAATACAGGAACCGACCCTGCGCGAGTTTTTCAGCAAGTCCGGAGAGCTGGCGCGCGGCACTGGCTTCTTGGCACGCTTCCTTATTTCGCGGCCAACATCAACACAAGGATTTAGACCCTTCACCGAGGCACCGGCCAACTGGCCCGCACTGGCCGCATTCAATCGGCGCATTGCCGAGATTCTGAATCAGCCGGTTAATATAGACGATGACGGAGCGCTGACCCCGGCCATGATGTCGCTGTCACCTCAGGCAAAGAGGGCATGGGTTGAATTTCACGACACAATTGAAAGCGATCTTGCTACTGGTGGCGCGTTATACGACATTAGAGATGTGGCAAGCAAAACCGCTGACAATGCGGCACGGTTGGCGGCACTTTTCCAGGTGTTCGAGCACGGCACTGGCGCTGTTAGTGGTGATTGCTTCGAATCGGCAAGCCGCATCGCTGCCTGGCACCTGAAGGAGTCCCGGCGCTTCTTTGGTGAACTGGCATTACCGGCAGAGCTGGCGGACGCTGTACGGCTGGATAGTTGGCTGACTGAATACTGTAGCCGCGAGCGCAAGGGAATTGTCAACAAACGCTTTCTTCACCAGCACGGACCGGTTCGGGATAAGAACCGGCTTGATGCAGCAATCAGTGAATTGATCGAGCATGACCGGCTTCGATTGTTAAAGGCAGGGAGGAAAGTTGACCTTTCTGTGAACCCGGCACTGTTGATTGCTACAGCTACAGTTGCTACAACCGCTACGCATATGAACGCAGACAGCCAAACTACTGTCGCAAGTGTAGCGAGTGTAGCCGTAGCAAACCTGTTGCTTGCCGAAGAGGAAGCAGCAATCAGGACATGGCTGGCGCGCATCAATGAAACCAATCCGGAGAAGATTGAGGATGCAATTGCCAAGTGCCGGAGCGATCCGAAAGCGAGGATGAGTTGCCTTGAGCAAGCAAAGGCAGACTTCGCGCTTTGACTCAATCAGCCCCCCCCGGGGATAAAAAGTCTGGCGCTTTCAGGATCCAGACCGTTGAGGGTAGACGTTTATTCACGCATGCAAAATTTCAAAATTGGATATTTATTATGGCCAGACCAGTTAAACCGCGATCGTTAAAAGTTCTCGCAGGAACACTCCAACCATGCCGTGATCGTGCTGCCGGCATTGAAGTCCCGCCATTGACTGAGCGCCCGGCTCCTCCCGATTGGCTGCCGAACGCGCATGCCGTCACAGAATGGAACCGCCTGGTGCCGATCCTGCTATCCAACAAACTGCTTGCCGAAGGTGACCTTGCTGCCTTGGGCCATATGTGCGCTCTGCACGGAAAATTAGTTCAGCTGTGGACCGCTGGAGAAACTCCGGCAGCAAGCCTGATTGCCACGTTGCGCGGTATGCAATCTGATTTCGGGTTAAGTCCCCACAGCCGGGGTAAGGTTCCACCCGCCGCAGACAATCCATCGGGCAATAGGTTTGCGAGCAACGGCAGGCGGCCACCGGACAATCGGTTTGTTGGCATAGGCCGCAGGCCACCTGATGGCTCGCAGGGCTGATCTATCTGGGGAATTCCAGATTTGCAATCCGGTGGATCTGGACTATAAATGAGTAACTGGCAGGAAGCGCTTATGGCCCCTTCATATTCTGGTCGGGGCTTTTTTTTGTCTCAAAATAGCAGAAGAACGTATCATTATTCTTATGATAGGTAGGAAGATAGGAAAAAATATTTACCAATTATAAGTTATTGATTTATAAAGAATAGTGGCGGAGGGGGAGAGATTCGAACTCTCGGAAGGCTTTCACCTTCGTCGGTTTTCAAGACCGGTGCAATAAACCACTCTGCCACCCCTCCGCATTCAGGGCCGGAATGTTACCTTAATTATATTTTCAGTCAACCGCAGAATGAGCGTTGCCGGGCTTTTCTTTGAAAAGCGTTGATTTTAACCGTTCGCGCTGTATGATTGGGTTCGTAGCAGTTTGAATTTGCTGGAATTCATCCCCATATAGCGCGTAGAACGTAAGAAAATGCTATTTTTCCATCCAGCTTTAGATGATCTACCCAAACCCTATCGGAGGTTTTAGTAACGATGAGTAATTACGAATTAAACGTTGCACATGCAGGCGAATCGGCTGTTGCGGTCAACAAGGTACTTAAAAATACTTATCTGCTGCTTGGTTTAACACTGGCATTCAGCGCGATTATGGCTTCCCTGAGCTTCACTGCCCCGCCCATCAATATGTGGGTTTACATTATCGGCCTCTATGGCCTGTTGTTTGCGACACACGCTCTGAAAAACAGCGCATGGGGTCTGGTCACGGTTTTCGCGTTTGCTGGATTGATTGGCTACGGCACCGGACCCCTGATCGGCATGTTGATGTCAAGCAGTGCTGGCAGCTCCGTGGTAATGACAGCTCTGGGCGGAACAGCGTTTATTTTCTTTGGCTTGTCTGGCTATGCGCTGGTATCGAAGAAAGACTTCTCCTTCCTGAACGGCTTCATCTTCGCGGGCTTCCTGGTACTGGTAGCGGCGTTTGTGCTGAATCTGTTTATGCAGATGCCAGCACTGCAATTGGCGATGTCAGTGGGCTTTATGCTGTTTTCCAGCGCGGTCATTCTGATGCAGACCGGAGCCATTGTTAATGGCGGTGAGCGCAACTATATCGTCGCGACCATCACCCTGTATGTGTCTATCTACAATATCTTCATGAGCCTGATCCACCTGTTGACGGCTTTCTCAGGCGATGATTGATATTTAGATTTGTTTGATACTGAAAGCCCTGGCCTCTGGTCGGGGCTTTTTCATTTCAGCAACACGCTTATGGTCACTTAAACAACGTGAAATTCACTATCGTTATTTACTCTGCGCCCTGTTCTTCTCAGTCGGCTACCAGTGCCTGGCAGTTTTGCAGCGCACTGCTTGATGGCGGCCACAGTATCTACCGTTTATTTTTCTATCACGACGGGGTGCACAACAACAGTCAGCTCAGTGTGCCAGCACAGGATGAAATTAATCTTCCGCTGCAGTGGGCGAAACTGATTAAGCGGCATCAGATAGACGCGGTAAGTTGCGTGTCCTCGGCGCTGAAACGTGGGGTGCTGGATGCCATGGAAGCGCAGCGGTATGAGAAGAGCTGCCATAACCTTTCTGACTCTGCCGAGCTTTCCGGACTCGGGCAATTAATTGACGCCTGTATCGCGTCCGATCGCGTTGTGAGTTTTGGAGCCTGATGCCGTGACCCAGATCCCCACTGAAGCCACCACTGAAACCGTCATTGAAAGCACTGCCGTTAAAAAAACGCTGACCTTCATCTCCCGCAAAGCGCCCTACGGTCAGAGCTATGCCAAGGCCTGTCTGGACATGGTGCTGTCCGCCTCGGTTTTTGATCAAAAGGTTAACTATGTGTTTATGGATGACGGCGTCTACCAGCTCTTGAAGCACCAGGCACCGGCTGCGATTCATGCTAAAAACCTGAGCGCGGCATTTCCTGCGCTTGAGCTCTATGATATTGAGCAGGTATTTGTCGATGAGGCTTCACTGCTCGCACGTGACCTGAGCGTCGATTCTTTGTGTCTGCCGACTTCTGTCATCTGCTCCATGGAGCAGATTCAGGCCTTAATCAATAATTCTGACGTGGTATTTAATCTGTGAGCAGCCTGCATACGGTCAACAAATCTTCCAGCAGTGCAGACGTACTCAATTCCTGTCTGCGCACCGCGGTGGCTGGCGATACTGTATTGCTGATCGAAGATGGGGTTTACGCCTGTGGCAGCAGTCAGGCTGATCTGTTGCTGTTCAGTGAGCTTGATCCGGCTGTCAGGCTCTGCGCGTTGCAGGAAGATCTGCAGGCACGTGGAATCGACCTGAGTGGGGGCATGAACGGGCGCATTACCGGCCGCATTGAAGCCATCAGCTATCCACAATTTGTAGAACTTGCCTGTCACCACGCAAGGACAATAAGCTGGTTTTAAACAATGCCCATGAATGCTTCAGACATCCATAATCCCGACGACCCGGCGCTGAATCTGGACAAAGATGGCTATCTGCGCGAACTCAGCGACTGGAATGAGAATGTTGCGGCACAGTTGGCCGCAGCTGCATCCATTGAACTGACACCAGCGCACTGGGAGGTGATCTACCTGCTGCGCAAATTTTATGCCGAGCACACCTTATCGCTGTCAATGCGGCCTTTGGTTAAGCTGGTCGCCCGTGATCTTGGTCCGGACAAAGGCCGCAGCATTTATCTGTTGAAACTGTTTCCTGGTAATCCAGCACTGCTGGCCAGCAAAATTGCCGGACTGCCCCGGCCAGAGAATTGTTTGTAAAATGTTCTGTCTACTTCCAGCACCAACTACTGTGAATAAATAACCTCCGGCGCATCCGTAAATGGCCGAATACCAAACTCTGGATAAATGTCACTGGGAAAATAAAATATGCCGTCCTTAGCGACCAGCGAGATTGTCTTAATTGCTTTCAGATCAACCGTTGGGTCGCCAGGTACTAAGAAAAAATCAGCCAGTTTGCCTTGCTCGATAGAACCTAGTTCCTCGTCCTGACCTAAGTAGCTGGCCATATCAAAGGTTGCCATTTTGAGCACCTCGCCTGGGGTCATGCCTATCTCCTGGTAGAGCTCTAACTCGCGGTGGTAAGTGAACGAACCACCAAGGTCAGTGCCGGGGATGATCACGACCCCTTGGTCTCGCATCTCGCGTACCGTCTCTAATATTTTGGCGTAGCCTTGTCGATAAGCGATGTCGTCCTCAGGCGTTGCGATCTCTGAACGGGCTGTCTTAGCATTGCGCTGCACGCCTACAGGCATATTGTCGATGTAATCCAACATGCCCGGTGCCACCTGGCCATTGCGAGACAGCATAAGATTTTCATGAATCGCAAGAGTTGGGTCCATACCCATGACACGGTCCGCCATGCTCGAAATGTTGAATTGCACGGGTGCGGAATCGATATCGATAGCTGGAAATCGCTTCATAGCAGTCAGCCGCAGCAAGGTGCGGGTATCTTCATCAGGGGCCAATACCCAGCCCAGCATTAGTTGATTAATATGAGTAAGCTCATCGTATCCTGCTGCGATCATGGCATCAGCATTGGAGAATGCGGGCACATGTCCAGCAACGCGCAGGCCGCGCGCGTGCGCCTCGGCGACCATGGCAGGCACCCAATCCGGGTTAATGCTGTTGTAGATTTTTATCTGGTGAAAATTGCCTTGGTCGGCATACCACGTTACTGCATCGAGTGCTTCTTGCTGAGTAGAAACCAGGATGCCGCTATTGGAGTTAAACGGGCTTTTGCCTTCGATAAAACCGCTGCGGCTGATTCGCGGGCCAACCAATCTACCTGACTCGATCTTGGCAATTAAGTCGCTTAGCACTTCATTGTTGTTTCCCATATCGCGGAAACTAGTGACACCAGCCGCGATATTGAGAAGCGCACTGCTTTGCCCAGCGTGGGCATGCATCTCATACATGCCAGCAATCAGTGTGCCGCCAGCACCATCAATAAGTATTTCATTAGCATCTGTACCCTGCGCTACTGCGTCAATTGACGCAATCCGGTTATCTACTGTCAACACCGATGAGTAGTCGGACAGGCTTAAGCTTGCTGGATTAAATACCCTTACGTTATTAATGCGCACAGGTTTATCAAAAACACGCGTCACTTTCTCTTGTATGGTTTCAAACCGACGGGTCCCGTATTCGGCAGACAGATCACGCAAGCGCTTCTCTTCCCCCTCGAAACCAGATCGAATGAGTGCAAAATTTTCACTCATCGAGGCGAATAGCAATCCAGACTCATCGAGTGCAAAGTAACTCGGGTTCAAATCAATTCCGGATAGAGCATAGGTGGTGATTGTAATTGATTTTTCGCCGCTGCCAGTGACATCGAAATTTTCGATTGCCTCAAGTCTGAGCTCACCAGCGGGTAGCACCGCTAAGGCATTATCATCATCAGCCAATAATAACCTTGAGTAAACCCACAAGGCATAAGGGCTGGATTCTTGCGCCACATACAAATTGGCTGCGGCCATATCCGACTCGCTCGAACCGGTGGTGTCTGTCCAGTAGGCTCTACCTTCTTCAACCCGGAACTGCTCTTCTATGATATTGCCAAAGGTTGTCGCGCCCGTAACGCTCCAGCTTTCTGGCACGCCATCATCATTAAATTCAATCACCTCCTTAACCGATGGGCCACGACCATTGTTGCGGTACTCATAGCCAACATGAGTGACATCGCCGTGTTCAACTTCCATCTGCCCAACGCGCGTGCCTGAGATAAATGCGGTGAACGATTCAACGCCGGCAGCTTGCGCAAACTCTGTAACCGCCGACGCAGCTGATTCTGGCTGCTCCTCCGGGCTGCAACTTACGAGTGATAAAGCCGCAATGGCCAGAATAAACAGCGGTTTGGCGGGGTATCGAGGGTTCATTACATTCTCCGTGAGTTGAAGGTTTCTACCTTGGTCGAGGAAAAATCCAAACCGCTCTTGAATAAGGCAAATGGCGGGCCACCGGCTGGTTGATGCGGTTCCATAGCATAACGCTGCAGCCTTATTTTGCCAATGCGCCGGTATCCTGAATCGTCGGCCGCCCCAATCTGAGAATTGTCTGTAAAATATCTCGTCTACTTCTTAAGAAAGTGATCTGGTATTATTTCGCCCCCAACTATGAGGAAGCTGTCCCATGAGTCTCGCCAATCGGGTTCTGGCCGTTAATAATGACCTCCCTATCCGCACCGACAAGCCCGTGCACAGCGGCAAAGTGCGTTCTGTTTACTGGCTGACTGATGCAGACAGCAAGCGTCTGATCAAACAGCGCGGCTACCATGTCGCCGCTGATACACCGCTGGCAATTATGGTGATCAGCGATCGCATCTCAGCGTTTGACTGCATCTGGCACGGTGAAGATGGCATTCAGGGTGTGCCCGGCAAAGGCGCATCACTGAATGCTATTTCTAACCACTGGTTCCGCTTGTTCCGCGAGCATGGTCTGGCTGAAAGTCATATTCTTGAAATCCCGCATCCCTTTGTCTGGATCGTGCAAAAAGCGCGACCTGTCATGATCGAGGCAATCTGTCGTCAATACATAACAGGTTCGATGTGGCGCTCATACAGCAAAGGCGAGCGCGAGTTTTGTGACATCCGGCTTCCCGATGGTTTGCAGAAAGATCAGAAACTGCCCGAGCTGCTGATAACACCTTCAACCAAAGGCATATTGACCGGCATCCCCGGTGTGCCAGCGGCCGATGATGTCAACATCACGCGCCAAGACATCGAGAATAATTTCGAAGCCTTCAGTTTCCGCAGCCCGGCTGATATCGACTTTTACGAGAAACTGCTCCGTGAAGGTTTCAATCTGATCAGCGGTGCGCTGGCAGAACTGGATCAGATTTTTGTCGATACCAAGTTTGAGTTTGGTTATGTCACTGACCGCAATGGTGCACAAAAACTGATTTACATGGATGAAGTAGGCACACCGGATTCCTCGCGCATCTGGGATGGTCCCTCGTATCGAACCGGCAAGGTAATTGAGAAATCCAAAGAAGAATTCCGGCAATTATTGCTCAACTACTTCCCGGACCCGGATATTCTTTTGAACAAGGATCGTATGCCTGAGCGTCAGGCGCTGGCGCGCGACAATGCCCTGCCCGCTTCTGTGCTGATGCAGGTTTCGGCAACTTACCGCGACATCGCCGAAACCATTACCGGACAGAAAATCGTGCTATCGGATAATCCGAAAGCAGAAATAATCGAGATTCTCAAAAGAGATTTCGATTTAATCGTTTAATAATTTCACAGGTTCTTAATGAAAGATTCAATTACAGATTTACTGCCAGAATTGTGCGACCGCTTCCCTGATCTGATTGAAGTGGCCGATCCCATGTTTATCAATTTTGGTGGACGCGAAGCATTTGGCGGAGAGATCGTTACTGTTAAAGCCTGCGAAGATAATTCGCTGGTAAAGCAGCAACTGGAGCTTCCCGGTTCGGGAAAAGTGCTGGTGGTCGATGGCGCGGGTTCGATGCGTCGATCAATGCTCGGCGACATGCTGGCTGAAACGGCAATCGACAATGGCTGGGAAGGCGTCATCGTGTATGGTTGCATTCGTGATGTGAACGCAATCAGCATGCTTGATTTTGGTGTTCTGGCGCTGGGCGCCATTCCGCTGAAGACTATCCGGCGCGGCGTTGGTGAGCTGAACATTCCAGTGACTTTTGCCGGCGTTACTTTCCACCCTGGACACTATGTCTATGGCGACAATAATGGCCTGATAGTTTCGTCAGAAGATCTCACGCTGCCGGAAATGCATTAGTTTTTAAAAAAGTACCAATCAATCACAAATCAATGAGGATGACACAATGATCGGCTATGTTACGTTTGGCACGAACGATATGGCAAAATCTGCTGCGTTTTATGACGCGCTTCTGGCAGAGGTGGGTGCGAAACGCGCCATGGAAATGGACGGTTTCATCGCCTGGGGTACGTCGGCTGACAGACCCATGCTTGCCATTATCAAGCCCTATGATGGTCAGCCAGCAACGATTGGCAACGGTGTGATGGTAGCACTTGCTGCTGACAGCCCGGCTTCTGTTGATCGGATTTACAACAAGGCGATTGAACTTGGCGCAAAATGTGAAGGTCCGGCAGGCCCACGCGGTCCCACTTTTTACGCAGGTTATTTCCGTGACCTGGATGGCAATAAGCTGGATGTGTTCTGCATGACTGCCGCGTGATTACTGCAAAAAAATCCAGACAGATTAAACTCTGACTCAAGCCTGCTTCTTAAACCATGAATATTGTCGGTGCAGTTTTACCACTCTGCCGACAATAATCAGGGTTGGCGGCTGAACCTTCGCTGCATTTACTTTCTCTGCCATCGTCTCCAGAGTGCCGATTACCACTTTCTGATTCTGTGTAGTGCCCTGCTGAATCAACGCAATTGGCATATCCCTGCTCATTCCATGCGCCATTAATTGCTGGCAGATATTTTCCAGACCGACCAGGCCCATATAAAAAACCACAGTCTGATGCTCGCAAGCCAGTTGATCCCAATCCAGCTCAGCGCTGCCTTCCTTAAGGTGACCGGTGACGAAGCGCACGGACTGCGAATAGTCTCTGTGTGTCAGCGGAATACCGGCATAACAGGCACAGCCGGAAGCTGCCGTTATGCCAGGGATAACCTGAAACGGAATGCCCGCCTCAGCCAGTTGATCAATCTCTTCGCCGCCGCGGCCAAAAATAAACGGGTCGCCGCCTTTAAGGCGCAGCACTTTTTTACCTTCTCTGGCCAGACGCACCAGCATGGCATTGATCTGTTCCTGCGGTACCGTATGATCAGCGCGCTGTTTGCCGACATGAATTTTCTCAGCATCAGGCCGAACCTTTTGCAGGATCTCTTTCGACACCAGACGATCATAAAGTACCACGTCTGCCTCATACATCAGTCGCAGTGCTTTCAGGGTGAGTAGTTCCGGATCACCAGGTCCCGCGCCGACCAGAAATACTTCGCCCTGTACCTGCAGATCTTCAGCGCCCGCCAGCGCCTGATCCAGATACGCCCTGGCTTCATCTTCCTTGCCAGAGAAAACCATCTCCGGCATGGGACCAGAGAGCACGCGCTCCCAGAAGCGCGAACGTTTAGTGAAGTCACTGATCGTCTGTTTCACTTCAGTGCGATAGCCGCGCAGTAACTCAGCCAGGCGACCGTAGCCACCGGGAATAACAGTCTCAAGCTTTTCTTTAAGTTGACGCGTTAAAATGGGCGAGCTGCCACTGCTGGAAATCGCAATGACTACCGGTGAACGATCAACTATGGCGGGTACGATAAAGGTACACAACTCCGGGCGGTCAACAACATTAACCTGCAAACCACGCTTTTTTGCCAATTCAGAGACATGGGCATTCAAGGTTTCATCATCGGTGGCGGCAACGACCAGCAGCACCGCATCCAGATCACTCTCAAGGAAATCGCGCTGCTGCACAATGCCCTGCCCCTGCCTGAGCAGATCCTGCAGCTGCTGGCTTATTTCAGGCGCAACCACCAGCAGCTGTGAACCAGCGCGGTCCAACAACACCGCTTTGCGATAGGCAACCTCACCGCCGCCGACGATCAGGCAGCGCGCGCCTCTGACATTTAGAAATACTGGCAGAAATTCCATGCTCAACTCTTAATCACAGCTTATTTACAGCTTGCTGATGCCACCCATGTAAGGCGCCAGCACAGCAGGTATGGTTATTGAACCGTCGGCGTGCTGATAGTTTTCCATGATGGCTACAAGCGTGCGGCCGATGGCCAGACCTGAGCCATTAAGTGTGTGCAGCAATTCCGGCTTGCCGGTCTCTGGATTACGCCAGCGCGCCTGCATGCGGCGCGCCTGGTAGTCACCAAAGGTGCTGCAGGAAGAAATTTCGCGATAGCAATCCTGCGATGGCAGCCAGACTTCCAGATCTATAGTCCGTGCAGCACTCGCGCCCATATCACCACCACACAACAGCATTGCGCGGTAAGGTAACTCCAGCAGTTGCAGAATCCGCTCGGCGTGGCCGCTCAACTCCTGCAGCGCCTCATCGGAATCTTCAGGACGTACCATCTGTACCAGTTCGACTTTCTCGAACTGATGCTGACGAATCATGCCGCGGGTGTCGCGACCATAGCTGCCCGCTTCACTGCGGAAACAGGGCGTATGACAAACAAATTTCAGTGGCAGCTTTTCTGCCGGAATTATTTCATCTCGCACCAGATTGGTAACCGGCACCTCCGCCGTGGGTATCAGGTAGTACTCATTATCGCCTTCCAGACGAAACAGGTCCTCGGAAAATTTCGGCAACTGACCGGTACCCATCAAGGAATCTCTGTTGACGATGTAAGGTACATAAACCTCTTCGTAGCCATGCTGCACCGTGTGCTGATCAAGCATGAACTGAATGAGCGCGCGATGCAGTCTGGCGATTTTTCCACGCATCACCACAAAGCGTGAGCCGGTCAGTTTAGTGGCAGCAGCAAAATCCAGTGCGGCACCGGAAACTCCTTCTTTTTCGCCAAGCGCCACGTGATCCTGTATCGGAAAGCTAAAAGTGGCGGGCGTGCCCCAGCGATGCAGCTCGACATTTTGTTTCTCGTCACGCCCGGTTGGCACATCCTCCTGGGGTAGATTAGGAATCTGCAGCCAGAGTTCATTAAACTCGTCCTGCACGACAGCGAGGGCTTTTTTGGCCTCTTCCAATGATGAACCCAGTTGACTGACTTCCGCCAGCAAGGGCTCGACATCCTGACCGGCAGCTTTAGTCTGACCAATCAGCTTCGAGCGCACATTGCGTTCATTTTGAAGTTTTTCGGTTTCCTGTTGCAACACTTTGCGCCGGGCGTCCAGCGCATTAATCTGCTCCAGGTTAAGGGTGAAGTTTTTCCTGCCAAGTAAAGCAATGAGCTTTTCAGGTTCGGCACGCAACCATTTTGGATCCAGCATCGTATTTATTCTTCCTGACTAAAAATTTAATATTCCAATATTCTAAAACCAGCACCCTCTCAGCACCCTCCCAGCACTCTGTCAGATTGCTCTCATTCCGATAACCCCAAGCCATGTAAACAAAATGCAGACCAATACGCTGCTCACAATATAAGCTGCGGCCTGCAGAACCTGTCCATGTTGCATCAGCATTAAGGCATCCAGAGAAAACGTGGAGAATGTAGTGAATGCGCCGATGTAACCGACCACTAAAATGGCGCGCCACTCTGCTGAGATAAGCGCTTTCTCCGTTATCAACACAAACAATACGCCGATCAGCAAAGAACCAAGCACATTTACAAGCAGGGTGCCCCAGGGAAACCGGAACTGACCTGGTTTGACTACAGCAAAGCTTTCCACGAAGGAAATCATCCAATAGCGCGAAACCGCACCAAATGCACCACCGATAGCCACTGCCAGATAGTATGCCAGAGTCATCTCCCTGTTGTTTTTAACATACGGGTTTTAAGTATACCGTTTCCGATTGCTGTTCTGGTCACGCTGACGCAGATAATCCAGTTTTTCGCTGATTCTCTGCTCCATGCCATTTTTGCCAGGATAGTAGTAGCGGGTATCTTTTAATTGTTCCGGAAAATAATTTTCTCCGGCTGCGTAGCTTTCCGGTTCGTCATGCGCATAGCGATAACCACTGCCATAGTCCATATTCTTCATCAATGAGGTTGCTGCATTGCGTAAATGCATTGGTACTTCCTGCGAACCGGAGTTTTGAATATCCGCTCTGGCGGCATTGAAGGCATTGTAAACAGCATTGCTCTTTGGAGCGCAGGCCAGATAAATCACCGTGTGTGCCAGCGTCAGCTCACCTTCAGGGCTGCCCAGCCTCTCCATCGTGTCCCATGCTGCCAGGGCCAGCGGCAACGCACGTGGATCGGCATTGCCAATGTCTTCGCTGGCCATGCGCACCAGTCGTCGCGCAATGTAGAGTGGATCGCAGCCACCGTCGAGCATACGCACCGCCCAGTACAGCGCGGCATCCGGGGAGGAACCGCGCACGGCTTTATGCAATGCGGATATCTGTTCGTAAAAGGAATCACCGCCTTTGTCGAAGCGCCGGCTGCTGGTCTGCAGTACCTGCTCCAGCACACTGGTGCTTATTTCGCGAACTCCATCATCACCTTCTTCAGCCAGATCACTGGCGATCTCCAGCAGATTGAGTGCTTTGCGGGCGTCACCATCGGCAGCCCGCGCTAACCTGGCTGCATTTTCCGCTGATATCTGCAGACCACGGCCACCAAGCCCGCGCTCAGTATCAGCAAGTGCTGCGTTAATAGCCGCTTGCAGCGCATCTTCTTCGAGGCTTTTCAGCACATAAACACGGGCGCGTGACAGCAGCGCGTTGTTTAACTCAAAGGAAGGATTCTCAGTGGTGGCGCCGATGAAAATCAGTGTGCCATTCTCGATATGGGGCAGAAACGCGTCCTGCTGACTCTTATTAAATCGATGCACCTCATCAACGAACAGCACGGTTGCCTGACCGTCGCTGCGCTTGCGCATTTGTGCTCGCTCTACGGCTGCACGAATATCCTTCACCCCGGATAGCACTGCTGAGATGCTCTCAAAGTGCGCTCCCCCGGCCTGAGCCAGCAGATGTGCCAGCGTGGTTTTACCTACCCCTGGCGGCCCCCAAAGAATCATTGAATGCGGCTGGGCTTTGCGGATCGCTTCGCGCAGAGGTTTGCCAGGCCCGAGGATATGTTGCTGGCCAATGAATTCATCCAGCGTTAGTGGACGCATCCGCGCGGCCAACGGCTGCGAAGCCAAAGGTGTACGCGCAGCAGCACTCACGCCAGAATCCCTGGTGGCATCCGGGTTGACTGCATCAAAGCTGGTGTCGTCAAAGCTGGTCTGTTTCATTGGCCATCAGTTGGAGACGGTATTATCGATAACTTCGATATCATCCGGCGGGCTGAATACAAATACCTCATCAGCAACCGCTTCATTAACCGTTTGATTGTTAAACTCCCAAAGGGTCCTCTGACCGCTACCACTGATAAGGTGCATTGAATCCAGTTCACCCGCCTCAAAGTAAAGGGTCACCCGCTCGTAGATACTACCTGGATCGAGCGGAACCAGAAAGAATTCCCAATCCCGACCATCAGCGGCAGACTGTGCACTGACGGTATATTCGCTGGCAATTTCCTCAGTGCGTCCACTGAGCAATTGTGCCGCCAGCTCAGAGCGGTCCGGATCCCAGTCATCCACCGTCACCTGCAGCAGGTCAGGTTGATAATTCCACAGCTTATTGCCATCAGTGACGATCAACTCAGGATAAGGCTCCAGAGTTTCCCAGTAGAACCCATGCGGTCGTTTCAAAATGAATTTAATTTCACTCTCTTCGAGTACGCCGCCGGTTGATTCTACAATCAGCTGCCGAACATCCGCCTGAAAAGTGTCGATGCCTTCTAATAATTCCGCCAACCGGGCGACTGCTGCCGAATCGCTACCGGGCTGGTCTGGCGTACCGGGCGCATCGGCTGCTGCCGCACTGACTATCACCGGGCTGAACATCGGAGGGCTGACCATCAGCACGCTGAACACCAGCAGCAGGGCCATCAGCACACTGTAATGGGAAATTTTCATAGAATCGCTCAATTTATGGATCGGGAATAATTTGTGATTCGCACAAACTTTAACGAGGTGGCGGTGCAATCACTTCTCTGCTGCCATTAGTACCCATGCCGGAAACTACCCCGGCAGCTTCCATCGCATCAATCATCCTGGCCGCGCGGTTGTAGCCGATGCGCAATTTGCGCTGTACCGCAGATATCGAAGCCTTGCGGGTTTCAGTAACGAAGGCGACCGCCTCATCATACAAGGCATCATCTGTCTCAGCATCATCAGCGTCGAAACCACTGCCACCGCCCATGCCCATGTCACGTTCTTCTGCGCCCTGGGTAATCTCATCGATATAGACCGGCTCGCCACGAGATTTCCAGTCAGCGACTACGCGATGGACTTCCTCATCACTGACGAAGGCACCATGTACACGAGTGGCCACTCCTCCGCCAGGCGGTAGAAACAGCATATCACCGTTACCCAGCAATTGTTCGGCTCCGCCTTCACCCAGAATAGTGCGCGAGTCCACCTTCGACTGCACCATAAAGGACAGACGGGTTGGAATATTAGCCTTGATCAAACCCGTCAGCACGTCGACCGAAGGCCGCTGAGTTGCCAGAATCAGGTGAATACCAGCGGCCCGCGCTTTCTGCGCAATCCGTGCTATCAGCTCCTCTACTTTCTTGCCCACCACCATCATCATGTCGGCCAGTTCGTCAACGACGACCACAATCTGCGGCAATTGCTCAAGATTCGGAGCCTGCTGATCGTCCTGCAAAGCCATCGGGTCCGGACGCCAGACCGGGTCGACAATGGGCATGCCCGCTTTGTTAGCATCCAGCACTTTCTTGTTATAGCTGGCCAGATTGCGCACTCCCAGCGCTGATAATAATTTATAACGCCGCTCCATCTCCGCCACACACCAGCGCAGACCGTTAGCGGCATCTTTCATATCAGTGATGACCGGCGTGAGCAGATGCGGAATACCATCGTACACCGACAATTCCAGCATTTTTGGATCGATCATGATCATGCGGATCTGTTGTGGCGTGGCTTTGAACAGCAGACTAAGGATCATCGCATTAATACCGACAGATTTACCTGAACCGGTGGTACCGGCCACCAGCAGATGCGGCATCTTACCCAGATCCACAATCACCGGATTGCCGACGATATCGTGTCCCAGCGCCATACTTAATGAGGACTGCGCCTTGTCAAATTCAGGAGACGCCAGCACCTGGCTGAGCATGATCATCTCGCGATGTGCATTAGGAATCTCTATGCCGATAACCGTCTTACCAGGAATGACTTCAACCACCCGCACGCTGACCAGCGCCAGGGATCTGGCCAGGTCGCGGCCCAGGCCACTGATCCGGCTGGCCTTAATACCGGGCGCAGGCTGCACTTCAAAACGGGTAATTACCGGTCCGGGATTTACCGCAGTCACTTCAATTTCAATACCGAAATCCTTCAGCTTAAGCTCCAGCAATTTGGACATCGCCGCCAGCGACTCATGGGAATAACCTTTACTACTGCCGGATTTTGGTGCATCAAGCAGACTGATCGCAGGCAGATCGCCCGGTGCAGGAGCGATAAACAGTTTGCCCTGACGCTCCTTCTCTACCCGCTCGCTGCGTACCGGAGCTGTGATTACCGGCTCAATTCTGGGCGGTGTGCGTTTTTTCTCTTTCTCAATATGAATATCCAAAGAACGTTTACGACTTTCCACAACGTGACGCGCACTCTTTTGCTGACGCCTGCTTTCCAGCCAGCGCCTTAGCTTATCCAGCATTTGATTGAGATAATGCAGTGTCCAGTAGCCGGTTCGATCAATCACCCGCAGCCATGAAATATGGAAGATTATTGTCAGACCAAACAGAAATATAGCGATGTACAGCAGCGTGCTGCCGAATACTGCCAGCACCGGCAGGGTTAGCTTAACCATCAGCGAACCGGTCAGACCGCCAGCGCCGGCAAGTCCGGAAGCACCCGAGCTCATTTTAAAGTGCAGGGTAGCCAGCGCGCAGATACCGATTGCCAGCAGAATGACTCCGCCCGTCTTTATCCCAAAAATCCGCCAGGAAAAGGTTTCAGTTTTATCCTGTTCTCGAAACAGCGACACAATCTTCAACGCCAGCGCCACCGGAAATAGAAAGGCGAAATAGCCGAACAGATGCAGCAACACGTCCGCCAGCCAGGCACCGATATTACCGACAGCATTCTCTACTGAGGAACTGTCACCGGTGGTGAAGAAGCCAGGGTCGTCTGACGAGTAAGTTAACAGCGCAACCAGTAAAAATACCCCTACGAGGAAAGAGACAATCAGAGTCCCTTCTCGCAGCAGTCGTTGTGAGACAGAATTTAACTGCTGTTCTGTCGCATTGCGTTTATTAGCTGTATTTTTCAAATTTTTCAATCGCCTGCGCTTATGAGTTAGCTTATTTTCTCAGAATATTTGGCGCTATCATAATCAATTTTTGGTGTCGCTGACATAAGGAATTTAAGTCTCGTGTTAATATCCCGCTTTAAATCGGTGATGTCAGCCACAATATGCATTTAATCACTAAAAATCAGACTGGAATTTAGCTTCTATGAAAGAAACGCAGCACCACAGACTTATTATTCTTGGCTCGGGACCCGCCGGTTACAGCGCCGCCGTATACGCCGCTCGTGCAAATCTCCATCCGGTGGTTATCACCGGTATGGTCGAGGGCGGTCAACTGACTACCACTACTGATGTCGATAACTGGCCAGGTGATGTCGAAGGACTGCAGGGACCCGCTCTGATGGTGCGCATGCGGGCACATGCCGAGCGCTTTGATACTAAGGTGCTGTTTGACCATATCAATAAGGTTGATTTGCTGCAGCAGCCGTTTACCTTATGGGGCGATTCAGCCGTTTACACCTGTGATGCGCTGATTATTGCTACCGGCGCCTCTGCCCAGTATCTGGGGCTGGAATCCGAGACCGCATTTATGGGCAAAGGCGTCAGTGCCTGCGCAACCTGTGACGGCTTCTTCTATCGCAATAAGCCGGTTGCGGTAATCGGTGGCGGCAATACCGCCGTCGAAGAGGCGCTCTATCTGTCCAACATTGCCTCACATGTCACGCTGGTGCATAGACGTGACACTTTGCGTGCTGAGAAAATTCTACAGGACAAATTGTTTGCAAAAGTCGTCGCCGGTAATATCACCCTGGAATGGCACCATCAATTGAACGAAGTGCTTGGCGATGCGATGGGCGTAACCGGTATCGAGATAGCGCATACCGATACCGGCACAAAACGCACTTTAGCGGTAGATGGCGTGTTTATCGCGATCGGGCATAAACCCAATTCAGAAATTTTCAATGGCCAGCTGGATATGCACGAGGGCTATATCAAAATTCAAAGCGGTATCAGCGGGGATGCGACGCGTACCAGCATTCCTGGCGTATTTGCTGCCGGTGATATTGCCGACCATGTCTATCGACAGGCGATTACTTCCGCCGGGTTTGGCTGCATGGCAGCTCTGGATGCTGAAAAATTCCTGGATCTCTAGCCTGGCTTAGCGCTACGGATACCAAATTTCCGCCGGTGAACGATGCCCTGCCGGAACCCAACGGCTTGCTGGCGGTCGGTGGCGATCTGCGCCCCGAACGCCTGCTCAAGGCTTATTCCTGCGGCATCTTTCCCTGGTATGAAGAGGGGCAGCCGATACTGTGGTGGTCGCCTGATCCGCGCATGTGTCTGCGCCCAGAACAGGTAATCATCTCCCGCAGCCTGCGCAAATTGATCCGCAAACAGCACTTTCAGATAACGATGGATTGCGCCTTCAGCGCTGTGATCCACTTATGCGCACAGACCCGCGCTATTGATCCTGGCACCTGGATAAGCCCGGAAATGCAGGCGGCTTATTGCGAGCTGCATCGGCTTGGTTTTGCGCATTCAGTTGAAGTCTGGGAAAACGATAAGCTGGTGGGCGGTCTTTACGGCGTTGCGCTGGGGCAGCTATTTTTTGGTGAATCCATGTTCAGCCTGCAAAGTAATACCTCAAAAATTGCCTTTGCGTTCCTGTGTCGGCAACTGCAGAACTGGAATTTCCAATTGATCGACTGCCAGATGCCTACAGAACACTTATTCAGCCTGGGCGCGGCTGAGATGTCACGCGCACAGTTTCGGATGCGCCTGCTTAGCTACCATGATAAAGAAGCCAGGATAGGAGCGTGGTCGCTGGAGCCCGGTCTGTTGCTGCCGTAATAGCTTTTGCTAACTCTGTGGAAATAGGGCAAAATGCGCGCACTGTTTTTCCAGTACTTTCCCGGAACTCTTGTAAGCAATCGATTCGGTAAAATAAAGTAATTATCTTCGAGACAATTTTTTTAAAAAGGCTTTTCCTTAATGGCAAAAGAAGATCAGATTGAGATGGATGGCGAAGTGGTTGATACCCTTCCCAACACCATGTTTCGCGTCAAACTGGAGAATGGACACATCGTTACTGCACATATCTCCGGCAAGATGCGCAAGAACTACATACGCATCCTCACCGGAGACCAGGTTAAAGTGGAGTTAACTCCTTACGATCTGAGCAAAGGCAGGATCACCTACCGAGCCCGTTGAACTGACGGGCTGCCTGCTCAGCCTGGCTCGCTGCTCAACTCCTTGCCCTGCTTACCCGCGGCCCGGCCGGCTACCTCAAGTTTGACCTCATCGTTTTCAATCGATACTGTCACCTCGCCACCATCGGCCAGATCACCGAACAGGATTGCCTCGGCCAGCGACTTCTTCAGCTTTTCCTGAATCAGTCGTGCCATTGGCCTGGCCCCCATAGCCTCGTTATAGCCATGCTTAACAAACCAGTCGCGGGCTGAATCATCAACCTGCAGAGTCACCTTTTTGCTGTCCAATTGAACCTGCAGTTCAACCAGGAATTTATCAACCACAGTGCGTACTGTCTGTGGCGTAAGCGATCCGAACTGCACAATCGCATCAAGACGGTTGCGAAATTCGGGACTGAAGGCACGACGAATAATCTCCATTCCGTCTGTCGAGTGATCCTGCATGGTAAATCCGATCGAGGATCGTGACATTTCCTGAGCACCGGCATTGGTCGTCATAATCAGGATCACATTACGAAAATCTGCCTTGCGCCCATTGTTGTCGGTCAAGGTGCCATGATCCATGACTTGCAACAGAATATTAAAGATATCCGGGTGCGCTTTCTCGACCTCGTCGAGCAGCAACACACAATGCGGATTCTTCGCAATTGCTTCGGTCATCAGCCCACCCTGATCAAAACCGACATAACCTGGGGGCGCGCCAATCAGACGCGACACCGTGTGACGCTCCATATATTCGGACATGTCAAAACGCAGTAACTCAATGCCCATGATTTTCGCAAGTTGACGGCTTACCTCGGTTTTACCCACGCCGGTAGGTCCGGCAAACAGGTAGGAGCCGATGGGTTTGGCTGGATCGCCCAGGCCGGCACGGGAGAGCTTGATCGCCGAAGCCAGAGTTTCAATGGCCTTATCCTGACCAAACACCACCATCTTGAGATTACCCTCAAGGCCACGCAGGGCTTCTACATCCGATGTGGTGACGTGTTGAGCTGGTATTCTGGCTATCGCCGCAACCACTTTTTCCATATCAACTGCCTGGATCAGTTTCTTGCGCTTGCTGATTGGCTGCAGCCTCTGAAACGCGCCAGCTTCGTCGATAACATCAATGGCCTTATCAGGCATGAAGCGATCGTTTATGTAACGGCCAGCCAGCTCTGAAGCCGCACGCAAGGCACTGTCGCTGTAGCGCAGATCATGGTGCTCTTCGAAGCGCGACTTCAGACCCTTAAGAATCTTATAGGTGGTTTCGACATCTGGTTCTTCCACGTCAATTTTCTGGAAACGTCGTGATAAGGCGCGATCCTTCTCGAAAATGCCACGATATTCCTGGTAGGTAGTCGAACCAATGCAGCGCATATCGCCGCCACTCAGAATCGGTTTAAGCAAATTGGACGCATCCATAACGCCCCCCGAAGCGGCACCAGCGCCGATAATGGTATGAATCTCGTCGATGAACAGTATCGCTCCGGGATTCTTCTTCAATTCAGCCAGCAGGGTTTTGAAGCGTTTTTCGAAATCACCACGATACTTGGTACCAGCCAGCAGCGAGCCAAGATCGAGCGCATAGATAACTGTGCCCCGCAGGATCTCCGGCACCTGATCCTCAACGATTAAGCGCGCAAGACCTTCAACCACAGCAGTTTTACCAACGCCTGATTCACCCACCAGCAATGGATTGTTTTTACGGCGACGCGACAGCACCTGGATAACGCGCATTACCTCTTTCTCTCGGCCAATCAATGGATCAATTTTACCCTGCATGGCCAGATGATTGAGATTAGTGGCAAAACTTTCCAGCGCACTGGCATTGCGATCGAGGGTTTCTTCTTCAGTGTCGTGGCCCGGTGCAGGATTGCTGTCCTGCATATGGTCCTGACCAGCGACTTTAGAGATGCCGTGACTGATGTAATTGACCACATCAATGCGGGCGATACTCTGCTGCCTGAGCAGATAAATTGCCTGGCTGTCCTGTTCGCTGAAGATAGCCACCAATACATTGGCACCGGTAACTTCGCGCTTGCCTGAAGATTGCACATGAAATACTGCACGCTGCAAGACTCTCTGGAAGCCCAGCGTAGGCTGAGTTTCCCGATCAAGATCTTCAGCAGGAATCAAAGGCGTGGTGGCATCAACGAATTCCTGCAGCTCGCCCCGCAGCCTGCTCAGATCTGCGCCACACGCTTTGAGGACGCCCGAGGCGAGATCGTTGTCAAGCAATGCGAGCAGCAGGTGCTCGACAGTCATATACTCATGTCGCTTTTTCAGCGCCGCTGCAAAAGCAATATTTAAGGTGATTTCGAGATCTTTACTCAACATAGATTTGCCTTTTTTCCCGCCGATGAATCGGCTTCAAGTAAAGTATTCAGCCGTTACCGCATTTACCGGTCTGCCTCTACATTGCACATCAGTGGCTGTTCGCAATCGCGCGAATAGTCGTTTACCTGCAGCGCTTTGGTTTCCGCTACATCCCTGCTGAAGACACCACATACTGCTTTGCCCTCAGTATGGACCTTGAGCATTATCTGTGTCGCTTTCTCTAGATTGAGAGCGAAGAAAGTCGTTAAAACTTCCACCACAAACTCCATAGGCGTGTAATCGTCATTCAGCAACACAACTTTATACAGCGGAGGTTGATCCAGTTTTGGCCGCACACCCGCTGTTGCCAGATCACTGTTATCCCCCGCATCAGGGTCTCCATGCGCTCGCACCTGCAGTCTTGTGCGTTGATTTACTGTTAAAGAAAATTTGAACTGCCGTGACACCTGAATACATTCCTCGTAGTACTGGCCGGTTAAACAGCCAACGAAAAACCTGGCCTTGAAAAACGGATTTGGAAATTGAATTCAAACCGTTTTGTGGCAAAAGCCTGGCCTGAATTTGCAAATTCCAGCCTTGTACAGCGCCGGCTCTTTGCTTTGATTATGGTTTCCATAATACGCCTGAAAACCAGCCAGACGAATAAAAATATATGGATTTAATTAAATTACCTGCATGGAAGTTGATTTCACCCTTGAAATAGTTGCAGAATGTTGCAAATCGTCAAAGTTTGAGAAAAAAAAACATATTGACTTCTGGCGATGGAACCGATAAACAAACCACGAATCCTGAGTGGATAAAAATTAGAACAAAACGTTCCAGGGAGTATCGCGATGAATACCGGGCAAGTTAAATGGTTTAACAATGCAAAAGGGTTTGGTTTTATTCTTCCTGACAATGGCGGCGGCGATCTTTTCGCGCACTACTCCGCAATTGGCATGGAAGGCTACAAAACGTTAAAGGCTGGCCAGCCAGTCACTTTTGAAACTATCGAGGGTCCGAAAGGACTTCATGCCACCAACATCAGACCGCTGCACGAAGAAATCACCGCCGACGCGGTTGGATAAAAAAGCAGCAACTGACGATAAAAAAACGGGATTGTCCGATTCCTTAAAGAACCGGCAATCCCGTTTTGTCTTTCAATTGCGATATCACATCCGCGAAAAATTACATATGAGCAATAACTTCATCACCAAATTCGGAACACTTCTTCAATGTAGCACCGGTCATCAGTCTTTCGAAATCATAAGTTACGGTTCTGGCTGAGATAGCCCCTTCCATGCCTTTGAGAATCAAATCCGCCGCCTCATTCCAGCCCAGATGACGCAACATCATCTCGGCGGACAGAATCAATGAACCAGGATTAACTTTATCCTGACCCGCATACTTCGGCGCGGTACCGTGAGTTGCTTCAAACAGCGCAACCTCATCACCAATATTTGCACCAGGGGCGATACCGATACCACCAACCTGAGCAGCCAGTGCATCAGACAGATAGTCGCCGTTCAGATTCAGCGTTGCAATTACTGAATACTCATCCGGACGCAGCAGAATCTGCTGCAGCATCGCGTCAGCAATCACATCTTTGATGACGATTTCTTTGCCAGTAACGGGATTCTTAAATGAGTGCCATGGGCCACCATCAAGTGGTTTGGCGCCAAATTCTTCAACGGCCAGTTCATAACCCCAGTCCTTGAAGGCACCTTCTGTGAACTTCATGATATTGCCTTTGTGTACCAGAGTTACCGACGGGCAATCCTGATCAACGGCGTATTTCAATGCTGCGCGCACTAAACGCTTGGTACCGGCTTCTGATACCGGCTTGATGCCAATACCACAATTTTCCGCGAAACGGATCTTGGTAACACCCATTTCATTCTGCAGAAAATCGATAACCTTTTTGACTTCTGGTGAGCCTGCTTTCCATTCTATACCGGCATAAATGTCTTCGGAATTTTCGCGGAAAATTACCATATTGGTTTTGCCAGGCTCCTTGACTGGCGAAGGCACACCTTCAAACCACTTCACCGGGCGCTGACAGGTATACAGATCAAGCTCCTGACGCAGAGCCACATTCAATGAACGGAAGCCTCCGCCTACGGGGGTAGTCAATGGGCCTTTGATGCCTACGACAAACTCTTTAAGTGCGCTAAGCGTTTCCGCCGGGAACCAGTCACCGTCGTAGGTTTCTGCTGCTTTTTCGCCAGCGTACACTTCCATCCATTTAATCGCTTTCTGCTTACCAAAACACTTTTCAACAGCAGCATCTACCACCTTGATCATTACTGGTGTTATGTCTACTCCAATACCATCACCTTCAATAAAAGGGATGATCGGTTTGTCAGGTACGTTGAGCGATGCGTCGGCATTGATAGTAATTCTGTCACCATCCGTTGGAACCGAAACATGTAGATATCCCATTGCATACTCCACTGAATTTGATTTTATGAATGAAAAAACGGCGGCAAGTATACCAGCTCAAACTTTTAAACTGGACTGCTTTCTTAAGTAATTTCGCATAAACTGCCGCGCATGCCTGATCTTATACTCTTTAACAAGCCTTATAATGTGTTGTCTCAGTTTACTGATGAGAGTGACCGCCCCACTCTGGCCAGCTATATTAAGGAACCGGGATTCTACCCGGCAGGACGACTTGACCAGGACTCTGAGGGCCTGTTAATTCTTACCAACTGCGGGATTACCCAGCAGCGCATCAGCGACCCGCGCTATAAAATGGGCAAGGGGTACTGGGCTCAGCTTGAAGGCCTGGTCACTGAAGAGGCTTTGGCACAGCTGCGCCGAGGTGTGCTGCTCAAGGATGGGATGACCCGGCCCGCGCAGGCGCGGCAGTTGCCTGAGCCTGAAGTGTGGCCACGCATCCCGCCGATTCGTGAACGTAAACTTATTCCGACCAGCTGGATAGAGCTGACTATCTATGAGGGCCGCAACCGCCAGGTAAGGCGGATGACTGCTGCGCTTGGCTTCCCGACTCTAAGGTTGATTCGTCGTCAAATCAGTGACTGGGAGCTGGGGGAGCTGCAGCCGGGTGAGTGGCGCAAGGTGAGGCTGGATCCTTAATCAGACCTGCCAGCGCGAGGCGGCTTCCTTGTCAGAATCACGACTCTCAATCCAGTCAGCGCCAGTGCTGGTGCGCTGTTTCTTCCAGAACGGTGCCTGGGTTTTCAAATAGTCCATGATGAACTCAGCCGCGGCAAAGGCATCGCCGCGGTGAGCACTGGCTACACCGACAAAAACAATCTGATCCCCAGCATACAGTTCCCCAACCCGATGAATGACTTTGCAGCTGAGTATCTGCCAGCGATCACGCGCTTTGTTCACTATGTCCTGCAAGGCTTTTTCAGTCATGCCAGGATAATGCTCAAGGTAAAGGCAAAGCACTTTGTTCTCCGAGTCATCACTTGCATCCGCGTGATAGAACTCGCGCACCAGCCCGGTGAACGTTGTCACTGCACCGACATTGGCAGCCAGACGCCGTAATTCTGCGTACTCTGCACCGACGTCGAAATCCTTAGTCTGTACCGAAATAGTTTGATCGGAAATAGTTTGCGCTGTAGTCGTTTGCGCTGAAGACGTTTGCGCTGTAGTCGCCGCCGGAGCCTGTTCGCCCATCTTCAACCTCCGGTCATCGGCGGAAAGAAAGCCACTTCTTCATGGCCCTGCAAGACATGACTGCGATCGACGATGGTTTGATCGACGGCAACCAGCACCTGAGCCTGGTCCTGAAGGACCAGCCAGTCCGCAGACCGATCAATGATCAGATGAGTAATCAGCCCTCTGACATCACTTATTCCTGCGGGCAGCTGCAGATCCTCGCTGGCAAACCCCAGGGTTTCGCGCAGGCTTGCAAAGTAATTAATGGTCAACATATGAATTTCCACTGTCGAATCTGTCTGCTACTCAAGACCGTGGTCCGGTCTGAAACGTTCTCGTGCATTAAGGCTGAGGCACCTTATAAGGCATGTTCGCGACGATAATCACCGGACTTACCACCGGTTTTTTCCTGCAGGCGAATGGACTCTATCACCATACCCTTGTCCACCGCCTTGCACATATCGTAGATAGTCAGCGCAGCAACAGACGCGGCAGTCAGCGCCTCCATTTCCACGCCAGTCTGCCCGTCCAGTTTGCACAAGGTATCGATAATCACTTTGCTGTCAGCTACATCCAGTTCAATCTCAACCTGCACCGAACTGAGCATCAGTGGATGACACAGTGGGATCAGATCAGCACATTTCTTGGCTGCCTGGATACCCGCGATGCGCGCCACCGCAATTACATCCCCTTTTTTATGCCCTCCCTCAGCAATCATCTGCAAGGTAGCAGGCTGCATGGAAACTATCGCTCTCGCTCTGGCAACACGATGGGTGACGGCTTTGCCACCCACATCTACCATCTGCGCCTTGCCCTGTGCATCCAAATGCGTCAATCCGCTCATCGCTCAATCCTGTCGTCTTCATCTGTTAATGCCCGGCATTATCCACCTTCCCACCGGGGATGTGTAGCAACTGGAGTATTTGTCAGCAAAATACGGTAGCATTGCGGCTTCGAATTAAACAGCTGTCAGCGCAGACTTTTTACGGGATTGTTGCCTTCGCGGCACCTTTCGACCAGGCCCTTTACCCATGCAGTGGCACCCTCATAACACAGTGGCAACCTTGATTGAGCGAGATAATCGTTTTTTGATGGTCGAAGAAATCATCAATGGCCGCCTTGTCTACAATCAACCCGCTGGACATCTTGAGGAAGGCGAAACACTCGCGCAGGCAGCGCTGCGGGAAACCCTGGAAGAAACCGCCTGGCAGGTAGAACTGATCTCCTTATTGGGCATTTACCAGAACACCTCTCCGGAGACTGGAATCTGTTATATCCGCACCTGCTACATCGCCCAGGCGCGTCAGCAGCTGAAGGACAGCCCTCTGGACACAGGCATTGTGCGGGCATTGTGGATGAGCAAAGCCGAGATTGAAGCTAAGAAGGATCAATTACGCAGTCCCATGGTGCTAACTGTCATCAATGATTATCTGGCTGGACAGCACTTTCCTCTGCACGCCATTAAACACGTCGAATCCTGAATCCAGATGACCGCTCCCCTGTCTACAACAGCAATACAAACCAGCAAAGTTATTGTCGGCATGTCTGGCGGCGTCGACTCGTCGGTTGCCGCATTGTTGCTGCTGGAGCAGGGTCATCAGGTCGAAGGTCTATTCATGAAGAACTGGGATGAGGATGATGACACTGAATACTGCACCGCTAAAGCGGACCTGGCAGATGCTGAATCAGTCTGCAAGAACCTGGGCATAAAGCTGCATACTGCCAATTTTGCGGCCGAATACTGGGACAATGTGTTCGAACATTTTATTGCGGAGTACTCTGCTGGCCGAACTCCGAACCCGGATATTCTGTGCAATCGCGAAATCAAATTCCGCGCCTTTCTGGACTATGCCACTGAGCTTGGCGCAGACTTTATTGCCACCGGACATTATGTTCGTAAAGCTGTCATTAAGGGCAGAACCTGTCTGCTCAAAGGCCTGGATACCAACAAGGATCAGAGCTACTTCCTCAGCGCTGTCAATGAAGAAAGCCTGCAGCGCAGCCTGTTCCCGGTGGGCGAGCTCGAAAAAGACCAGGTGCGCGAGATAGCAGCAAAGCATGGCTTTATCACGCACAATAAAAAAGACAGCACCGGCATCTGCTTCATTGGTGAGCGTAAGTTCAAGGATTTTCTACAGCGATATATTCCAACGCAACCTGGTGTGATAGAAACTACCAGCGGGGAAGTAGTCGGTGAACATCATGGCCTGATGTACCATACCTATGGTCAGCGTCAGGGTCTGGGTATTGGCGGTCTGCAGCAACACGAACAGTCACCCTGGTATGTAGTTGCTAAAGATATACAGCGCAATGTCTTAATCGTGGCTCAGGGTAATGATAGTCCCTGGCTGTTTTCGTCCAGCCTGCTGGCCGCCCAGTTGGCGTGGATTAATCATGAGGCTCCAGCGCTGCCGCTGCGCTGCACAGCGAAAATTCGTTATCGGCAAAATGACCAGCAGTGCCTTGTAGAAATTGCCGATACTCCCGCAACGGTGCGTGTGAGTTTCGACAACCCGCAGCGGGCGGTGACTCCGGGTCAACAAATCGTATTTTATCAGGATGATATTTGCCTGGGAGGAGCTGTGATTGAACAATACTTCCGTTGAGTTCAGTGAGTGGGAATATCGAAACATCGCGCTGGCAGCAACGGCACAATGTGCGCTGCTGGTTCACGAACTGGCCACCAAAGGTGATGCCGATCCACGCCAGTTACGCGCCTGTGTTGATCCTCTGCTGGTGCTGGACCCGAAGTCAAATGCGGATGTCTACCCCAGTGTGGCAGCCTTCAGTACCGGTTTGAATGCGTTACAGCAGGCATTCAGCGGCGCTAACACCCAACAGTTTCCCGAAGCTGTACGTTATATGCTGGGCATGACGGTATTACAGCAGAAAATTTCCAGAATGCCTGGTTTACAGGCAAAGATACGCAAGGGTCTGCAGGCTGCGCAGCCACTTGCTACCGGCTTCACTGATGATGTTGCAACAACCGGAATTGCAGCAGACTTTCCCTATGCCGAGACCGCCAGACTCTATCAGAACACCATCAGTACGCTTAGCTACCGTATTCATGTCGCCGGCAATCCCGAGCATCTGCGCAATCAGTTGGTCGCTGATAAGATTCGTACGCTGCTATTGGCCGGTATCCGCTCGGCAGTGCTGTGGCAACAACTGGGTGGTCGCCGCTGGCATCTGCTGTTTTATCGCAAGCAGATTCGAGAATCCATAGCGCAGATACGCCGGGCGCTGATGACTGTAAATACCGACCGAACACATTAAGCACAAAAAGGAACCGAGTGGCTATGAACAATACCGCCAGCAAGCAGTTGCAACTGAGCAGCCTTACCGCAATCTCTCCGGTTGATGGCCGCTACCGCAACAAAGTGGAATCACTGAGCAACTGGTTCAGCGAATTTGCGCTGATCCGTTACCGCGTCATCGTAGAAATACGCTGGCTGCAACAACTGGCCGCCCATCCACAGATCAAAGAAGCACCGGCTATCAGCACAGCAGGTAATGAGTTGCTGGAAAGCATTCTGGATAATTTTTCAGAAACTGATGCCCTTAGAGTTAAAGAAATAGAAGCGACTACTAATCACGATGTCAAAGCAGTCGAGTACTTCATCAAAGAGAAAATCGATCAGCACCCGGACCTGCAGCAACAACTGGAATTTGTGCATTTTGCCTGCACCTCTGAAGACATTAATAATCTATCCTATGCGCTGATGCTGCGTGACGGTCGCGCCCAGGGCATGCTGCCCTTGATGCAGCAGATTATCGATCGACTGCAACAACTGGCCCATGCCCACGCCGACCAGCCTATGCTGGCCAGAACTCATGGCCAGACTGCATCCCCCACCACGGTCGGTAAAGAAATTGCCAATGTGGTGCATCGTCTCAGGCGCCAGATGAAACAGTTCGCCAACAATGAAATTCTGGGCAAGATAAATGGCGCTGTGGGTAACTACAATGCGCACTTGTCTGCCTATCCGGATATCGACTGGGAGAGCAATGCCAAAAGCTTTGTCGAAAAACTGGGCCTGAGCTGGAATCCCTATACGACCCAGATTGAACCGCACGATTATATTGCTGAATTATTCGCCGCGCTGTGCCGCTTCAACACCGTGCTGATCGATCTGGATCGCGATATCTGGGGTTATATTTCACTGGGTTATTTCAGACAAAAAACCATAGCCGGTGAAGTGGGCTCGTCAACCATGCCACATAAAGTTAATCCCATTGATTTCGAAAACTCCGAAGGCAATCTCGGCATCGCTAATGCGGTAATGCAGCATATGGGCGAGAAATTACCGATCTCGCGCTGGCAACGTGATCTTAGCGACTCGACCGTGTTGCGCAATATCGGCGTCGGCTTCGCGCACAGCGTCATTGCGTATCACGCCACCCTGAAAGGCCTGAGCAAATTGACGGTTAACCCTGAAGCTTTGCTGGCCGATCTGGATAACAGCTGGGAAGTGCTGGCTGAACCTGTTCAAACAGTGATGCGCCGCTTTGGCGTCGATCAGCCTTATGAAAAGCTCAAGGCCTTGACGCGCGGTCAGCGTATCACTGCGCAGGTATTAGGTGACTTTATAGAAGCGCTGGATATTCCTGAGGAAGGCAAGGTGCTACTGCGCAAACTGCGCCCGGAAAACTATATTGGCAATGCTGCCGATCAATCAAACACCATTTAAACGGAAACGCCCTGCACCATGATTTCTGCCGACACCATGATTCTTCCGAATAACTTTGATGCCGAAGATTTTTTGCAGAATTACTGGCAGAAGAAGCCTTTGCTTATCCGCGGCAATGGTAATGCCTTTGTCGACCCGATCAGTCCTGAAGAATTGGCCGGGTTGGCCTGTGAAGATTTTATCGAATCACGCTTGATCAACTATTACCCGGATGATGGTAACTGGAAATTACGAAACGGCCCGTTTAAAGAAAAAGACTTCCTCAAACTGCCCGATAAAAATTATTCGCTTCTGGTTCAAGCCGTCGATCAGTGGCATGAAGATGTCCGCGCAATGTTGAAGCACTTCAGTTTTATTCCGAGCTGGCGTATTGACGACATCATGATCAGTTACTCAACTGACGGTGGCAATGTCGGGCCGCATTTTGATTACTATGATGTGTTTCTGATTCAAGGGCTCGGCCAGAAAAAGTGGCAGCTCGGTGGCCATGCCGACAGCAGCAACAAACTGCTCGCAAATAAGGATCTGCGTCTGCTGGCAGCGTTCAAACCTGAACAGGAATACCTGCTGGTGCCAGGAGATATTCTTTATCTACCGCCCAATCTGGCGCACTGGGGAATCGCGATCGGCAGCAGCATGACCTATTCTGTCGGCTTTCGTACCCCCTCTTACGCGCAAATTATCAGTGAACTGAGCGATGATATTATCGAGCAGCTACGCGAAGACCAGCGCTATAAAGATAATGCGCCCCAGATTCCGCAACGGCCTGGTGAAATACCTGCCAATGCTATCAGGCAGGTGCAGGATCTGCTGCTGAAACAACTGAGCCGACCCGATATTATCGCGCACTGGTTTGGCAGCAGCATGACCAGCCCGAAGTACCCGGACATCAGTGTTATCGTTGATAAAAAACTGGATGCAGCGGCGCTTGAAAAAGAGCTCAAGACTGGCGCCCGGTTACTTAAAAATCCGGCGGCGCGATTTGCGTTCATCCAGAATCCCGATAAGCTGCAGATGTTTGCCGATGGGGTCGAATTCAGCTGCGACCCGCTGTTACTGCCATTAATTGATCATTTATGTGCGTCTGCAGAATTACCGGAAAACCTGCTGCATAGCGTATTGCAGAGCACCGGTGCTGAGCAGACAACAGCGGTGCTGACGATACTGGCGAAACTGCACAATCAAGGCACACTGCTGCTGGACAACCCAGCACAGGGAAGTCAGACATGAAACTGTCATCAACAAGGCCTGCTGGAGTTACCATTAAACGCCGCCATTGGCTGCTGTCGATGTTAATGCTGGTCCTTATACAGCCCGTCAGTGTGGCGATTGCGCAGACTGAAGCAGAGCGCGATCAATATGCGGCCATCGAGATTATGCGCCTGCAGCACCGTGATGCGAGCCTGATCAGAACAGCAGTCATGCCTGCCCTGGATCCTCGTGGCAGCATTGGCCTGATCGACAATAATCTGATTGTCGCCAGCACCAGAGCGAATCTGCGCGAACTGCGCACGCTGATTCAACAGCTGGATCTGCCGCGCCAGGCGTTATTGATCAGCATTGACTTCGATTTCAGTGATAGTGTTTCTGAGAATGTTCGGTCCGTGCAGATACTGGATGGCGACAGGGTAATCATCCAGCAGCAGCCCGTGCTGAACACTGATCTGCTCAACAACACTCAGACTGATAGTGCCGTCGATATCGCAGCCGACAGTGCCATAGATAGTGCCGCCGCCCCGGGCCAGCAAGTGGCGATGGCCCTCAGCACCCGGGCGGAAATCCGCGGATCCCAGATCTACGTCACCCTGCAGAACGCCACGCCAGCAGCGGATCAAGTTGCTGTTAATCGAGCTGCAACCACCTCACTTTCTGTCACCCCCGGTCAATGGGTAGTGGTCAATCCACTTGCGCCAGTAATTCCTGCCGCCGAAGATGACACAGCAGACACTGGCGCAAACGCTCGTCCAGCGGGTCTGCGTCAACTGGCAGTTCGGGTTGACTTGCTGCCTTGACTGCTGCCCTTAACCTTAGGAAACGCGAGCAACCATGATCTTGCCACTGTTTCGCGAACTGCCTTACCAGCACGACAGCGCTGCACTGATGCGCAGGCTGAACCGGCTGGACAGTCCAATATTTCTGGACAGCAGCATGAACAGCGACCGGGGTGCCCGCTACGACATTCTCACCGCTGCACCAACGGTTAAACTGCTACTCGATAGAGGTGTTGTGCGTCGCGTCAATGGCTCTCAGCAGCAGGTCCTTGGTATGGATATCTTCGCGGCCATCAAACAAACATTGACAGAATTCAAGTCCCCTACCTCGGAATTCGACAACATCTTGTCAGGGCTCCCGTTTGTCGGTGGTTCCGCCGGGTATTTTTCTTATGAAATTGGTGCTCCCGGGCAGCGCACTGATAAGCGGCGCGATGACCGGACTGTGCAGGAATATCCAAACACCCCCGCTGCCCAGGCAGGTATTTACCACTGGGCTGTGATTGTTGATCACCTGCAACAGAAAACCATCCTGTTTATGCTGGCGCAATGCCCAGCGAGGATTGCTGAACGGGTGCTGGCAGCGCTTGAGAGCGGCGATGATCAGCCAGCAGAAGACTTCGTGCTGACCCAGCCGTTCAGCTCCAATCTGTCTCCACAGGCTTATGAAGAGGCTTTTAAGCGCTTGAAAGCCTATATCGAAGCTGGTGACTGTTATCAGGCCAATCTTGCCCAGCGCTTTCGGGCCAGCTATACCGGTGATCCTCTGCAGGCTTATCT
>Ga0209491_10002184_pt1 | contig 35620 bp, 32 predicted proteins | sample BON02_FD_187213 | JGI IMG/M metagenome (GOLD analysis project Ga0209491, IMG submission 187213) | Freshwater microbial communities from Lake Bonney liftoff mats and glacier meltwater in Antarctica - BON-02 (SPAdes) (version 2) | ecosystem: Environmental > Aquatic > Freshwater > Ice > Glacier... | reverse complement strand
ACTTTTTGAAGAGAAGTAAAGGTAGTAACATTTTCCGTAGCGGATTAGGGGCTAGCCCCTAATCCGCTATTTTTATTACACCCTATACCTCTTAATCTAGGGGTTGCATTTACGACTTGAATTTAAGTGTTTCATTTGCACTGTGAAGCAAATTACACTAATTATTGTTCTAGCATTCGCTTGTATAAGTCTGGTGAGAGTACAGGTTATTTATCCAACGGTAGAAAAAGGTTTGATTTTCAAATCAGAAGATGAGAAAGTTAAGATGAGTTTCTCTTTTAGGGTACAGAGTTTAGCCTCTTATCAGGATGATATGAACGGTAATAGCCAAGATATGAGAGCAATGGTGAGACGGATGAGATTAAAATCTAAAGGGTATATCTACAGTCCAAAGTTTGAGTATAAATTAGAGCTAGCATTGAGTAATAGAGATCAAGGACATTCTAAAGATGCTTCGCAAGTGAGTGACGGATCTAAAATGGTGTTAGATGCAGTACTAAAATATCACATAGGTGAGAAGCAACAATTGTGGTTTGGTCAAACTAAACTCCCAGGAAATAGGGAGCGTGTAATATCTTCTATGGCATTGCAATTTGTAGACCGAAGTAATGTCAATAGCAAGTTTAATATAGATAGAGATTTTGGTATTCAATATAGACTGAAACAACATATAGGCTCGGTGCCTGTAAACATAGCAACAGCTATAACCACGGGAGAGGGAAGGAATATAACATCTAACAATCCTAAAGCAGGTTTGGCATATACTGGAAGGGTTGAAATATACCCAATGGGAAGTTTCACAAACAAGGGAGATTATTTTAGTGCTGACTTAGAAAGAGAAGAAAAAGGGAAGCTGGCCATAGGAGGTTCTTATTGTTATAATAATAATACATCAAGAAGCGAAGGGCAATTAGGGAACTTTGTGTATGAGCTAGACTCTAATGGAGATGCTACCTCAGCGTATAGTCTTAATAATCTGAGCACACTTTTTATAGATGCTATTTATAAGTATAATGGGATAAGTATAATGACTGAGTATGCTAACCGTAGCTTGTCTCATAAAGCGAAAGGCTTCACGTCTGGTGCAGGGTATGTAGCACAATTAGGTTATTTATTTGAGAATAACCTGGAAGTAAGTGGTAGATTTACGTCTGTAGATTTGGCTAAGGATTTTGCTGCCACTTCTAATACCACGGAATATACTCTAGGTTTGTCTAAGTATATAGTAGGTCATAAGCTAAAAGTGCAATCAGATATAGCATACATCGATTCTAAATCTGCAACTGTAGCTGATTATAGAATCCGTTTTCAAATAGAATTAGGTATTTAACAATTAATCTACACTTAACACATATTTCATATAAAGCTGGTTACTTGCACTATAGAATTTTCAATAACAAAGAAAAATAAGACTATCATTTTTATTCACTTATTTAACTATTTAATACTAGGATAACTTGGAAGTCACTTATTTACAGTCAGTATTACAAACAAAACACAAATTATAAATGCATATTTCTGAATTATTAACTTTAATAGGAGCACTAGGCTTATTCATCTATGGTATGATGGTGATGAGTGATGGTATTCAAAAACTAGCTGGAGCTCGAATGCAATCTATTCTCGGGTCCATTACTTCAAACAGGTTTAAAGGTATCTTTACTGGGTTCATTACCACTGCTTTAATCCAGAGCAGTAGTGCGACTACCGTGATGATTGTAAGTTTTGTTAATGCTGGACTTCTCAATCTAAGACAAGCTATTAGTGTGATTATGGGTGCCAATATTGGAACTACCATGACTGCTTGGTTACTTGTATTGTTCGGTTTTTCTAAGTTTAGCCTGGGGCATTATGTGTTTCCTATCCTAGCAGTAGGAGTCCCATTGTTGTTTTTTAGTAAAGGGACGATTAAAAATTTAGGTGAATTTTTGGTTGGGTTTGCTCTACTATTCTTAGGTCTTAGCGGTATGAAAGACGCCGTAGAAGGACTAAATTTAGGTGGAAATCAAGGGTTTTTGGATATGATTTCATTTCTTAAGGATCAAGGTTTTGTAGGAGTTCTAATACTCGTATTAGTAGGAACTTTACTGACTATAGTAGTACAGAGTAGTAGTGCGGCTATGGCCCTTACGCTGTCCTTGTGCGGATCAGTAGTAGGATTGCCATTTGAGATGGCAGCGGCAATAGTATTGGGAGAAAATATAGGAACTACTGTCACAGCAAATTTAGCAGCACTCGTGGGCAACGTACATGCTAAACGAGCGGCTCGTGCACATTTTATCTTCAATGTTTTTGGTGTATTATGGATGTTACTCATCTTTTTCTCATTTACCCGTGGTATAGGATGGCTTATGGAGCAAACAAAATGGGGTAGCCCATTCGTGCAAGGAGATGTAAATCCTAGTGAAGAGTCTATTCGGTATTCATTGTCCGCATTTCATACAGTGTTCAATATCGTAAATACATTTGTACTAGTTTGGTTCTTAAGCTTGATCGAAAAAACAGTAATTAGAATAACCCCGTCTAAGGGTGAAGATGATGAAGTATTCAAATTAGAGTATATAGCCGGCGGCATTACATCTACTCCAGAACTTTCATTACTAGAAGCGAAGAAGGAAGTAGCTAAGTTTGGTGAGATTATATTGAAGATGCACAATAAGGCTAAAGACCTTATCAATGAATCTGACAATAAGAAGAGAGATAAACTAATTAAGAAAATAGGCAAGTACGAGGACATAACGGATAGATTAGAAACAGAAATTGCTAACTATCTTGGAAATGTATCTGCAAGCAAGTTGTCGGAAGAATCATCCTCTGAACTCAGGTCTATGCTGAGTATTATTAATGATCTAGAAAGAATAGGAGATATTTATTTTGAAATTGCCAAAGCAATAGAAAAGAAAGGTGAAACGAAGCTATGGTTTGATCAAAAACAAAGAGATCATCTAAATGACTTATTAAAAGAAGTTGAAGTAGCGTTTGATCAAATGATGGATAATCTGAATGGTAAATATTCTGAAATAGATATGGACAAAGCACGTATGTTGGAAAACTCTATTAATGAGATGAGAAACAAAATACGTAAGAAGCACTTGAAAAGTATGGAGAAGAAGGAGTACAATGCACAGAGTGGTTTAGTCTATAGTAATATTTTCTCAAGCATTGAACGTGTTGGGGATCATATTATCAATGTGTCCGAAGCTGCTAGTGGCATTAACTTAAACTAGCTATTTCCATATTCAATATAGGAAAGGGTGTTAAGTTAGCTTAACACCCTTTTTTTTAGTGCTAACCCATGAATTAGTAAAGCATCAGGCCCCATTTATTAAAAAAATAGTTAGAAATTACAATGCCTTGATTCAAATATCATTTCGTAATTCAAAAACCTTTTAGTAATTTGCAATTATGAAATTTTAAAGAATGAGTTAATATGAAACAAATCCCCCTCTTATTATCCCTAGTTTTCTTCATCGTATCAAACTCGTATTCTCAATGTCAAATAAACAAGATTTATATAAACGCTGTATTGGCAAATCCAAGCGGATCCCCCGGATTTGATACCGATGGTAATGGGTCTGTATCTAGTAGTGCAGACGAGTTTGTACAAATATGCAATGATAGTACAGGTGATGTAGTTCTCACTGGCTGGACCATTGCAGACGCCATAGGAGTAAAATATACTTTTGGTGCAGACACCATACTGGCTGGGGAGTGTGTTACCTTAATAAATAGTTATGCAGGAAGCACACCTATGCCTGCCTACTTTAGAGATATAAATAGGGGATCTTCTATTTGGAATAACACAGGAGACGATATCATTTTAGCCAATAGCAGTGATACTTGCACGGAGACATACTCTTCGTCTTCAGGTGGATGCGTAAAATGGTTAGCCGATACTATAAATGTAGATAGTTGCTCCCTACAACCGTCATACCTAGGTTCTGCTCCTTTATATGTAGATTTAATTAGCTTTTATGCAAAGGCAACTAGCTCTTCTGTAGTATTAAATTGGGCAACCGCGAGTGAAATAAACAATAGTCATTTCGAAGTATTGAAATCTATAAACGGTCAAATCTTTGAGCAAATAGGTAGGGTTGAGGGTGCTGGAAACAGTGCTTCTATTAAGGAATATAGCTTCCAAGATAAGCAAGTGAAAGCCAGACAATACTATAAACTAAAACAACTAGATTTTGATGGTGAGTTTGCTTATAGTGATGTAGTTTTGGTAAAATCTGTACTAGAGATAATTGACATTGTGACACAAACTCCAGAAAAATTAATAATACAGCCTGCAGCAAGTACACGAGTAATAATAGCCAACCAAGCTGGCCAAATAGTGCTAGATACAGAAATACATAATAGGACCGTTATTTACAAAAGTGATTATGCTACTGGTATATTTACTATACAAGCCATAAGTGAATACCATATACAGTCTGTCAAGTGGGTTAATATCCGGTAGCTTAAGTTAGATATTAAGTAAATGGGATTAATTTCATTGGTAAATTAATTCTAATTTTGTAGTATGAATTTTCCTGATTTATTTAGCTTAGAGGAATGTAATATAACTATTACTAGAATAGAAAAACTCACTAACAATTCACAGCCTGATTGGGGTAAAATGAGTGCTGCTCAAATGTTTGCTCATCTAAACGTAGCCTATGAGTTTGTATATGAGCCTGAGAAACACAGACGACCAACTGGATTAAAAAAAATTTTCGTCAAGTTGCTTGCCAAACCTTTTGTGGTAGGACCAAAGCCATATAAAAGAAGTACTCAAACAGCACCAGAATTTAAAGCAGCCGGCGAATTAAATGCACAGTTTGATCTAGAAAAAGAAAGATTAATTGAGTTTCTGCAACGTGTTCAAAAAGACGGAAGTACTAAGTTTAAACATATGGAGTCACACTCTTTTGGAATGCTAACAGTGGTGGAGTGGAACACCATGTTTAGTAAGCATTTAGATCATCACTTGACTCAGTTTAGGGTTTAAGTTAGAGATTTGTACGGTCTAGATTAGTAACTCCCCATCCTTCTAGTTCCTCTTTGCTCCATAGGTCTGGGAAGAATATTCTACGTTGATACTTAGGATGCATATACTTGGTCCAGTCGCTACCACCTGTAGCAGCACCGTCACCTATGTACTTTTTAGCAGCTTCTAGATGGTGTATCGTCCATTCTATATTCACAGTATGGTCATAGTGTCTCATCGCTGTTATAAGCTCTGTATTGTTTTTATATTCCGCTGGAAGCTCTTTGTACTTAGACCATAGATTCACAGTGTTATAGTCTTTCATATGATCTATAAGCTCCTTTTTGTACTTGTCTTCGAAGTTGGTTAGTAGTTTGCTTTTAGCACCAGTTGTATAATCTTTTCCTGCCGCTTGCCAATACATATGCTCAAAGGCATGTTCGTATGGAGTATCTCTATCTATTCCTTCTCTAAATCTGGCGTCTATCAAGTTAATGAGCTCTGTAGATGCTATTTCTATCATACGATACTGAGCAGATTGGAAACCACTAGCAGGAGTAAGGGTATCCCTAAACTTCATGTATTGCTCTAGCTCCATTCCTTCGCCCATCACATCAAAAGAGTCAGACAACACGTCAAAGTAGCGAGAAATACGCATCAGGTGCATTACAAACTTATCAGGTTCTATATTTTCTGTATGCGAGATCTGTCCCATTTCCCAAAGAATCATCTTAAAGAGTAGTTCATTGATCTGATGATACATAATGAAGACCATCTCATCTGGTAATTGAGTACGCTGTATTTGTAAGCCTAATAAGGCATCTACTTGGATGAAATCCCAGTATTTCATAGGCTCCGCATGGAGTAATCCTGACAAATGAACGTCCGGATCTTGCCCCATTGCCTTATATTTTGCGTCTATAGCTTTTAGTAAATCTTCTCTTTTACTCATTGCAGCAAAGTAAGGGGTTTTACTCGAATGATAAATATGATATATCTCGAATACTACTTCTTATTTAAAAGAAACGACACCTGTAGTCCGGCACTTGCCTGCAGATCTAAAGCGTAGTTTTTTCTTATTTCCTGTGTGGTGATTAGTCCTGAGGTATTTTGAATACCAGAAATACGCTCATAGCTCATGTTTAGTGCTATTTTTGGTATAAACTGCAAGCGTTTCCCCGCACTGAGTATTAATCCCGTTTCTACGCCTATTTGAGGCAGTATAGACCAGCCTTTATCTTCTATTACATTAAAGGTAGTCCCTCGTAAGTACTCATCTACATATACAAAATCATCTCCATTAAATACAGAATCTGGGCTATTGATAGTATAAGATGAGGCTAAGTCATATCTGCGTTTGTGTGCAAATATGCCAACGTGAGCAGAAGAGTACAATGGAATACCCAATAGTTCAAAATCATTTCGTACACCAGCTTGTATCCCTATTGCCCCTGCATAGCTGCCATAAGTTCTAGTGAGTACACTATCACCTTCTGGCAGTAGATACACTACTTTATCATCGCTGGAAAAGGTACTTTGAGCAGTATCTTGATAGAATTTATTTTGAAATCCACCTTGTGAAAATCCTGAAACACGACCAAATAATTTCAGCTTTTTTTCACTATGACTCAAGGTAATACCAAACCCAAAAGGGTTTCCGATATCTCCTCCATTATAAAAAGGTGTGTTGTAATCTATGCTGCTTATGATGTATTGACCAAAAGAGGTTAGTGATGAAAGTAGTAATGCTAAACAAAATAGTTGTTTCATATTCACTCTAACGGCTATTTAAGTTATATAAGTATCCCGTTTGTAAAGTAAATTATAAACTTGATAAGCTAGAACACTACCCAATAAAGGACTCAAAATATACACTGTAAAAAAACTCCAAGGAATACTCGGGAAAGCTGCATTGCCCCATCCTCCAAAATAGGCTACCAATCGAGGTCCGAAATCTCGAGCTGGATTAAGACCTGCTTGAGTATAGGGAGCTACTACTAAAATAATAGCACCTACCGTGAGACCTATAAGCAAGGGTATAATTGAGTCAATACCTCTTTGTTTTGCTGTGAGAATAAAAATAGTAAATACTAAGGCAAAAGTTCCCATTCCTTCTGCTATACAAGCTTTTAAGTGGCTTACTTGCAGTATGTTTTCATGGCCAGGATTTGGAAAAAACTCACCAAACATAACTGCACTATGATAGGAGTGAGGGTCTCCACGTTTTATGCCCTCAGCTATTTCATAAGTAGCCAAGTCACTATTAATCATACATAAAAGCAAGAACGCTGCTAGCATTGCTCCAGCTAACTGGGCAAGGAAATAGGCTGGCATTTTCTTCCATTCACATTTTTTAGCTAATACCATAGCTAAAGTTACAGCAGGGTTAAGATGTGAGGAGCTAAATCCTCTAGTGACGTATATAGCCAAGGCCACACCCAGTGACCAAACCAATGCCACATGCCAAAGTTCTAATGGGAAGTATAAAACCGCCACTGCTACAGACCCACAACCAATAAGCACTAAAATGAAAGTTCCAATTAGTTCGCCAGCAAGTTCTTTAACTAAGTTCATTTTTCACTTGACTGAAGATATACTTCATTTCAGTAGCTATTTGCATACTTCTCTCTTCATAACCAGCAGTTTCGTGATCCGTATTATCATGAACTTTGGGGTCTACATACGATAAGGACATTCTAGTGGCATTCGATATTACAGGGCAGTTAGCATCTGCATCGTCGCAGGTCATTATTGCAGCGAAATTCTCTCTTGGATTATAGGCATCGTTGTGTCTTTTAGAAAACAAGGTCATAGGACAATTCTCTTCCATGAAATTTACTTTGTAAGTTGGGTTTTGGTAATTAGGTATAGAAGTTACCTCAAAACCTACCTTAGTTAAAACCTCTAGCACGGTCTTGTAAACTGCCGTAGCTTCCGTTCCTCCAGAATAACATTTAATCCCTTTCAATTCGAAGTAATCAGCTGTAGTCTTAGCCCAAACCTGACTTAAGTGACTTCTACGACTATTGTGAGTACAAATAAAATTGAGTTTTACCTTCTCCTCTTTTTTCTTACCCTCGATTATATAATCGATTAGCGGCTGTATTACTACTTTTCTCTCATCAGAAATAGATGAGGTATTTAGGCTTTCTATGTATTCTTTAATGGGCTTTTTCATGGTATTTTTATGTATTAGTTTGTAGGCTTAATTGTTGTCAGACCTTATAGCTATCGGATGAGTGATTTTCGACCTAAGGAAGACTATCGCTACCCCCGTTGTCAGATTGAGTGATTTTCGACCTAAGGAGAAAATTTTACCGAAATCAGCAACAACCATCTCCAGGTGTACAAGTAGACTCTACCTTTTGGCTTAAGTCAGCCAGACTCTTCTTTACTTTAGTTGTGATAGCATCTATACCGCAAAGTTCCGTAGCTAGGCAGTCCGTTTTTGTTCCTAGCAGTTCAAAATTGTTACCATTGAAACTCAAGTGATATTTGCCTACTGTGTCCGATTGGTATTCTACCTCAACCTCTAAATCTTCACCATTGAATAGTGGGAGAGAGGTTTGGATAATATTTAAAAAACTATTCGATTTTAACCTATGATTATAGTCTACGCTTGTCCAAAGTTGTAAGCTTACCTTTTTTTCTTCGTGCCTTTTACCACCACAATCTACAAAGGTCTTGGTAGCTAATCCTATCTCTGTAAGGTGATAGTGACGTGGTACGAAACTGCCATTAGGCAACGTGAAGTGTACTTCGTCCATTGTTTTTAATGCTTCTTGTAATTCTGTTAGTTTCATTTTTTCTATCTGTGCGTTATACTGCAACGCGGTTACTCTATTTTTTATCTATCCGTTATGCTGCTGCGGATTTACTTTGGTCTTTTATCCTTCTTTGCGTAGTGAGACTATATCGATTTTGCTTTGTCAGTTCGAGTGCTCCACGTTAGTGGAATAGCTTGCCCACCGAAGTAGGGCTTGCCCGACGCAGGAGGGTATCGTAACACCCGTTGTAAGATTGAGTGATTTTCGACCTAAGGAGAAAATTTTATCGAAATCAGCAACACTCTTCATCGTTGACTCTAAAGCTGAAAAAAGCATCCAAAGCAGACTTTATCTCTAGCCAACGAGAAGTGTTAATACAGTAACACACACTAGTACCTTCTATAGTACCTTTTAGTATACCGATGTTTTTTAGTTCTTTAAGATGCTGTGATATTGTAGCTTGTGCTAAGCCTATCTCTAGTACTAGATCACCACATACACATCCTTTAGTCGCTGCCACGTGTTGTAATATAGCAATACGGGCTGGGTGCCCTAACACTTTGGCTATGGCGGCTAGTTGGTTTTGACTATCCGTAAATATATCTGCCCTTGTAACTCCCATTATTTATTCATTGCAATATTACGATAAATAAATAAAACGTCTAATTCATTTACATTTGATATTCTAAATGTCTTTGATACCACATGAAAAACATATATAAACTTACGCTCGCTGTATCACTATTATTTTGTGAAGTAACAGCTACTGCTCAGATGGCCGCTGATCCAGAGCCGTTTATCGAAATCACAGGAACATCTGAAATTAAGATAGATCCAGATCAAATTTTCATCAGGATAACACTAGAAGAGAATACAGATAAAAGCAAGATTAATATTAATGAGCAGGAGGAGAATCTTATTAAAGCATTCCAATCTGTAGGGATATCCACTGAGAAACTTGTGGTTACAGATGCAAATGCCTTCTATGGTAAATCAGGATTTTTGAGTAAAGATGTGGTTAATACAAAGCAGTTTGAACTAGAAGTAAAAAATGCGACCCAAGCCAAACAAGTCTTTGAACAAATGGATAAGCTCAATATAAAGAACTCTTACATCTCTAGAGTAGACCATTCACAAATGGAAGAATACAAGAAACAAGCTAAGATTAAAGCCATACAAGAAGCAGAAGAGAAAGCAACTTACTTGCTAGAAGCCGTAGGCGAGGAGCTTGGTGGAGCACTAATAGTCAGAGAAAATGCATTCAATGTCTACGGGAATCAAGGTCTTCATCAGTCCAATAGAAATAGGATGCTAAAATCATATAGATTTGATGGTGAGGAGGATAAGGAAGAATCGGAATTGGACTTCAAAAAAATAACAGTTACTGCCAGTATCTATGTGAAATGGGCTATAGCTCAGTAATTATAGTCTTCATTATCCCACATTTTTATTATTTAAATAGATGCTAAAGCAAATTTCTGTAAAGAGAATTCCTCTTTTACTTTGTATTATTTGTTTCACTCACTATGGATATTCTCAAAATATCTTCAAACGCTACTTTAACCATACGCTAAAAGATACGAGCAATCCAGCTAATCCAAAGTTTATAGCTTATCCTACCGTAGCTTATGCTCCAGAGACAAGTTGGGAATTTGGTGTAAGTACTTTATATGTATATCGAGCCAAAAGGGATACAGTCAACAGGCTATCCGAAATTCAAGGTTTTACTTTCGTCACGCTGGAGCAGCAGTTTGGCACCTTACTAGAGCACACACTCTATACAGATAAGAATAAATACTTTTTTCTGGGTCAAGTTAAGTTGCAGAATTTCCCGCTCTCGTATCACGGCATTGGTATGAGTACCCCAGACGATAAAATAGCGTTAGTCTCTGCAGCCGAGATACGAATACGAGAAAGAGTACTTCGGCAGGTTATTCCGTCGCTTTATACCGGTTTTGAGGTAAATTATGAGCGACTCACCAATGTGGATTTTCAAAATGAAACATCGCCACTGATAAACATACCATTGGGAAATCAAGGTTCTACCAACTTATCACTCGGTTGGGGAGTTGTCTATGATGATATTCACAATGTATTAAATCCAAGAAAAGGTCACTTTGGTGAGATTGCCTTCTTGAGCAGTAGAAAAGTATGGGGCAGCACTTTTAATTTCAATCTTGCCTTTGTAGACTTGAGGTTGTATAAACCTATCCGTAAGAATAATGTACTTGCTTTTCAAGCGTATGGACAGTTTGGTAGTGGAGATATCCCGTTCAATGAGCTGGCACTAATGGGTGGCGAGCGAATGATGCGTGGCTACTATCTAGGCAGATACCGAGACAATAACTATACGGCTGCACAAGTTGAATATAGAATGTTACCTTTTTCGTTTGCTAAGCGATGGGGAGCATCCTTTTTTGCATCTGCTGGCACCGTATATCCAGATTTTAAATCATTCACTAACGCATCACTTGCTTGGTCTCTAGGCGGAGGACCTCGTTTTTTACTCTTTCCTAAAAAGGATGTCTACAATAGGATAGACTTAGCATTTACTCCAGAAGGATATGGTATTTACTTCTTTATTGGGGAGGCGTTTTAGGAAGAATATACCAGCAGTAATTGCTTGATAAGCAGTATTTTAAATCCTTTTCTAAAGGTGATACGTTATATTTTTATCAATTGTAGTCAACTCAATTCCAGTGGAATCAGAAGCTTTCGCTTGTATATGATAGATATTATCGGGCAAACTAGTAGATCCGATTTGTAAAAATGAAGTTATATGTAGAGAATCTCCCTTCATAGCCCAATACACATTGCCCGTTTCAGCTGAGGATGTTTTCATCTCACCGTTGTCTAAGAATAACATTGAAGATTATATCCACTTCAGATAGTGAGTCGGTTCCTATATCATTTCTCGAAGTGATTTTGCAGTAGCTCCATTCTCCAACAAAAAAGGACTTCCTAATTAGGTACGATTTATCTTCCTCAGTTGTTGAACTAGTATCTACCCGAATGTTCTGTACAAACTTCTCAATGAAGAAAAGAATAATTGCAATTGAGACTCTTTATTGGTTGTCAGTTCGAGTGATTTGCCTTTTGCAAATATTATCGAGAAGCCACCAAAACCTTCACCACAGTAGAACTATCATCCTTTCTCACCTCTAGATAATACACTCCGCTAATCTTATCACTCACATCCATAAAGTTTATCATATTATGAAGCGTTCCTTCTTTTACTATTCTGCCTTGATAATCGAGTAGGGTATAGGCTGCTCCTGGAGTAGTGCGTATAGTGAGTATGTCTTTTGCCGGATTAGGATATACTAGAGCGTCCAATTGCTTTAGCTCTTCGACACCCAACACAGGCATTTCTGTTAATACACTATCTGCCTTTAACACATCTGGAATACCGTTTCCATATTCATTATCGGGAGCTGTATATCTATCGCAGCTTTGCAGTATGGCATCAAATACCTGAGCATTCGTCTTATCTGGATGTGCTCCTTTGAGACACGCTACTAGACCCGCTACTAGCGGTCCTGAAAAGGAAGTACCACTTCCTCGTCTTAGTATTCCCGCAGCATTGGGAATGGTATTGCTGCGACCCATAGCTACTACATCTGGTTTGGTACGTCCATCTGCACTTGGGCCTCTGCTACTAAAGTCGGAAATCTGTCTAAAACTATCTACAGCACCTATACATAGCACGTTTTTACCATCGCACGGAGCGGTGATATAAAACCAAGGATCATCTCCTGAATTGCCGGCACTATTGGTAATAAATATTCCTCTCTCGGCTGCAGTTTCTGCTGCTATCGTTATCAAGGTACTCTTACCATCCATGTCTTGGTAGGTATAGTCTCCTTGCAGTGTGTCAAATAGCGAATAGCCTAAACTACTATGAATAATATCTACGCCGACACTATCTGCCCACTCCATAGCTCTGAGCCAATTGAGCTCTTCTAAGTGTGTTTCAGAATAGGTATTTTCTGTACGTGCTAGCACAAAATTAGCTCCAGGAGCTGCACCTACCATACTATCGGGATAGTTGATTCCTGCGAGAGCAAGTACCTGCATTCCATGTGTACTTTGGTTATATCGCAGCGTGTCTTTGTCTACAAAATCAAAGGCGGCTTTTATCTGATTATTGGCCCACATAGAGTCAAAAATGGGCAGACTATCTACTTTCCAAAATCCTCCATCGAATATACCAAGAGTCACACCTTTTCCTGTAAAACCGAGTTGGTGATAGCGATGTAGATTCATCATCTCAATCTGCCAATCTCCTTGTCCATAGCTAAAATCCTCGTCTGTACGTGCTTCTTGTGTTTTATATTGACCTAGGGACTCTGTGTGTGCCACAAAGGATAAATCTTTGATCTTCCCCAAATCAGCATCAGAAATGCAGACAGCATTGAGCCATTTGCTAGAGCCGACTATAGACACACCTTTTTGTTGGAGCTGGTCTATGTACGTGTCACAGACTGAGGTAGTGAAGTAGTCTTGCTCCGTATTGCACTTGTCTACCATGTAAATCCAAGAGTGCTGTGCGTGCACCCCAAAGGCACACAACAAGCTAAAAGTGAGAGCCTTAGTCCTCCAGTAATTGTTTGATTTCATTTAATTTCATTAAAGCCTCAATAGGAGTGAGGCTATCGATGTTCAATTTATCGATGGTTTGCAGAAGCTCTGCAGTTTTGGGGTCATTTATTTGAAATAAATTCAATTGGTAGTTTTGGTCTTGTACTTTTTTTATTGAATCTTTGGTGCTAATACTCGCTCTGTCGCTTTCTAGTTGCTTCAGAATTTGGTCGGCACGTTTGAGCACTTTCTTAGGAATACCCGCCATACGTGCTACGTGTATACCAAAACTATGCTCACTACCGCCTTTCTTCATTTTACGCAAGAAGATTACCTTGTTTCGTTTCTCCTCTGTGCTTACATAGTAATTTACCACGCCCTCATTAGTAGCTTCCAGCTCATTTAGCTCGTGGTAATGCGTAGCAAAGATAGTCTTGGGCTTTTCGTCACTTTGACTTAGAAACTCTGCTATACTCCACGCCAAACTCACTCCATCAAAAGTACTGGTGCCACGTCCTATCTCATCTAGTATCACTAGACTTCGGTCACTTAGGTTATTAAGGATGCTCGCCGTTTCTACCATTTCTACCATAAAAGTAGATTCGCCTTGCGAGATATTATCAGATGCTCCTACACGGGTATATATTTTGTCTACTATGCCTACTTCTGCGTGGCGTGCTGGTACGAAACATCCTACCTGTGCCAATAGCACAGTCAAAGCTGTTTGCCTGAGTATAGCCGACTTACCACTCATATTTGGCCCAGTGAGTATGATGATCTGCTGGTCTTCTTGATTTAAGAAAATGTCATTGGGGATATAGCTCTCTCCTGAGGCTAATTGTTGCTCTATTACCGGATGTCTACCATCCTTTATTGTCAAGTTCTTTGAATCGTTTATCTCTGGCTTCGTATAGTTATTGTCGAGTGATATTCTAGCGAAACTACAGAGACAATCGAGCTTAGCTATTTCTCGTGCATTCTGCTGCACGTGTGTTATATAAACGCTTAATTTATCTATTAATGCAATGTATAATGTTGATTCTATACCGCTAATTTTATCTTCTGCAGACAGTATTTTCTCTTCGTAGTCTTTTAGTTCTGGCGTTATATACCGCTCTGCACTTACTAAGGTTTGTTTTCTAATCCAGTCTTCTGGCACCTTATCTCTGTGTGTATGAGTTACCTCTAGGTAGTACCCAAATACATTGTTAAAAGCTAGCTTAAGACTGGCAATACCTGTACGTTCTACTTCTCGTTCCTTTATGCCTAGCAGATAATCTTTACCATTTTTAGAGATATTGAGATATTCATCTAACTCCTCATTCACACCCATTTTAAAAATACCGCCTTTGCTAGCCACTACAGGAGCATCTTCTGATATCTGTGTGTCTATAAGCTCTACCAAATCTTGGCATAGATTTAGGCGTTCTGCAAAAGTCTCTATAGGTCTACACTCTACATCGGTACACAGTTGTTTTACTGTGGCTATGGACTTAAGCGAAGCAGATAATTGCAGCAATTCTTTTGGGCTAATCCTTTTTAGAGCTACCTTACTTATTATCCGTTCTAGGTCGCCTATTCTAGCTATTTTCTCCGTTACTTTATCAAATAATGCTTTATCTGCTATCAGGTATTCTACGGTATCTTGGCGTTCTTTTATCTCGGCTATGTCTAGCAGTGGTAGCACCAACCAATTTTTCATTAATCGGCTACCCATCGGCGATATCGTTTTATCTACCACATCTAGCAAGCTGATCCCCGTATGATGGTTGCTATGCACTATCTCTAGGTTACGAATAGTAAATGAGTCTATCCATACATGGCTTTGCTCGTCTATTCGTTTTATACTATTAATATGCTCTAGGTCAGTATGGTGTGTTTGGTTAAGATAGTGAATCACGGCTCCCGCGGCTATAGTAGCCTCTTCCATGTGCTCTATACCAAATCCACGTAGCGACTCTATATTGAAGTGCTTATTGAGCTGCTCTTTGCAGTAGTCTTCTTCAAAAAACCATTTATCTATGGCATAGCTATAATGCTCGTCTCCATAGGTTCTATCAAATTTTTCACGATACGCCTTGCTCAGCACTATTTCACTAGGGCTCAGTGTTTTTATCAAGCGTTCTACATAGTCTTGGTTGCCTTGGGCCACCATAAACTCGCCTGTACTCAAATCGGCAAAGGCTACACCCACACGACTGTTATTCTCAAATATGGCTGCTAAAAAATTATTGCTGCGGCTATCGTAGGTTTTATCATTGGCAGATACTCCTGGAGTGATAAGCTCGGTAACACCCCGTTTTACTATGCCTATGGCATCTTTTGGGTTTTCTAGCTGCTCACAGACTGCTACGCGTTGGCCAGATCGGCTAAGTTTGGGTAGGTAGGTATCTAGTGAGTGGTATGGAAAACCTGCTAATTCTATCTTGCTACCACCATTATTTCTATAGGTCTGCACTATATCCAGAATCTCGGCTGCTACTACAGCATCTTCCCCAAATAACTCGTAAAAATCGCCAACTCTAAAAAGCAATAAAGTACCAGGGTACGCGGCTTTTATTTCGCCGTACTGCTTCATGAGTGGAGTTTCTTTTTGCTGCTTTACCTTTGTACCCAATTATCTACCAATTAATTTGACTCGCAAGGTAAAAAACGAAGATTTGAATAGGCTAACTGTTGAAAAGTATAGGACAGTTTCAAAGACTCCACTCATCGTAGTGCTCGACAATATTCGCAGTATGCACAATGTAGGTGCTATTTTTAGAACTAGTGATGCTTTTCGCGTAGAGAAAATCTACTTATGTGGCATTACGGCTACTCCGCCACATCGCGATATTCGCAAAACAGCCCTAGGTGCCGAAGAAAGTGTAGCTTGGGAATACACCAAAACTACTGCCGAAGCACTAGCACAACTCAAAGACTGCCACATTTGTGCTCTGGAGCAAGTGATAAATAGTGTGCCACTGCGTGAAGTAAAATTGCCACAAGACAAGACCATAGTGTTAATAGTGGGTAATGAGGTAGATGGGGTAGACGAAAATTTGCTCGATTCTTGCAACCAAGTTATTGAGATACCACAATTTGGTACCAAACATTCTTTTAATGTGTCGGTATCTACAGGTATCACACTTTGGGAAATTTTCAATAAAATAAATGAGTAGAAATAAATTAAGAAGTATCTTTATACTCCTATTCATAAGAGCTAACCTAGCTGCTAGTGCTAATGGTGTGGTAGATAAATACGTGGAGCGGGTAGCTCAAGAAGCCAAGCGGATAGACCTAATAGATGGAGCAGAAGATGGCTATATAAGTCTGAAAAGTGGCTTGCAAAGTGCACAGGCTACGTCTACCTATCTTACCACTACACAGAGCATAGTAGATAAAATACTGGCAGATGGTCTCAGTAGTGATGTACAAAAGACGGAGCAGCTCCGCAGGGTGCTAGATCTAATGCAAGATGTGACTCCCAAAAACGTTCATTTCTACACACAGTTTAAGCCCATTTTTGATTTAATAGCTAAAGTACAAGATGTAGAAGATGTGAATAGGCTCAATGCTATACTCAAGAGTAATGTGTACGCAGGTCTTAATCTTATTGCATTCTATATAGACAAGCCGGTAGCGGAGCATTTTCTGATGGCCGCCGCTCGTACAGAACCTGCCGAAATACTAAGGCACTACAAAGAGATAGATTATAAGCCCTTTGGCATCAAAGTGCTAGACGAGGTGGCCAGAGTAGCTCCTATGAAGATAAAAACCTATCTGCATAGCTGGAATCCCGTACATCAACGCATCAAGGCGAGCACCAATAGAATAACGAATGAAGTATATGGCATTTTTGAGAAGAAAGGGGCTGCTACTCGGGCGTATATATTACTCAATGATATATTCAATGGTAAGCTAAGCATAGAAGAAGCACACGAGATAGCCAAGTTTGATAGTACACTCTTTGAGTATCTTATCGCTATGCGGGCAGATGAAACGCTGAATGGTGAACACTCTGTAGACGAGGCTCTTATGTATCAATGCTTGAAACAAGTAAGGGTAATCAATGATTTGCACGAGGAGAGTGATGCTACCAGATTCCGAAGTCTAGGCAAGTTTTCTGCTGCTGAGATCTATACGCTTATGGTCTATAGCGAGGACGAAATATATACCTCTACTTTTTTAGGGATGTATAACAGAATGATGGCCAAAATGGATGAGTCTAGTACATACGAGTTTCTATACAATACCCATTTTAATAACTTCCGTACCTTCATCAAAATGGCCGCGGGTTATAATACCTTGAACTCATTTTTGGGTAAAATGGGAGAGTACGAGAAGCAAAAACTCTTTGCCAAGCTAGTGCAAGGCATACAAAATGCCAATGATAACCTAGAGAGTGCAGTAGCTATAGCAGATACATACGGGAGCATACGCAGTACGGGCAATAAAATCATGTTTGAACAGGCTATACTAGCGTACTATGAGCAGATAAGATACTCAGATGCAGAAGCAGAAAAACTATATGGTCTTATTCTAAGCGTTTTCGAAATAGGAGGGCAATCTGCCTCTAATATGGCACTGGCAGACCAAACGGCTAGCCTCAAAATACTCCCCATAGATCGTATCTACAAAGGAGGTAAAAACGTACAGCAGCATTTCTTCTTTGACGACCCAGATGGCAAGGCAAGTTACAATCACTTTTTAGGAACTTTTCGCACGGGTAACTGGAGCGTGCTAGATAGAGGAACCTACATTATAGTAAAATCTAAAAGTGGTATGGATGTAGAAATCTATGCCAATAAACCTACAAGCGAGTTTGCCGGGCAAGATGCTATCAAAGCACATTTTGAAGAGACAGGCAGATGGCCAGATGTAGTAGTACACCGTGGGCACTCGTACTTTGCCAGTGCTGCTATAGAGAGTCTTACTCCTAATGCAGAAATCGTATTCTTAGGTTCGTGTGGTGGGTATAATAATATAGCACAAGTGCTCAAGTACTCGCCCGAAGCACAAATAATAAGCAGTAAGCAGATCGGTACTATGTTGGTAAATGATAGACTGTGCTTAGAACTAAATGAAATCATACGCAAGGGCCAAGATATAGTATGGGACGATCTGTGGTCTACCTTAGACAAAAAGTTCGCTGCAGGAACTGCGGCCGACAATCGTTTCCAGGACTACATACCTCCGCATAAGAACTTGGGAGCATTGCTTATTAAGACGTATAGAGGAATGCTTTAGCGACAAACTCATCCCGATAGCTATCGGGATGAGTTTGTCTCCGTCAACCCCTTTGGGTCTCTGGCACAGTACCCCAAAGACTCATTGGCAAAAGATTCGTATAGTTTGTTCCTCTTTAATAGACCTCATAGAGATTAACACAAATTATATATTACAAAAAGTATTATATTTGTAAAATATAATTTGTGTTATGACAAAAAGAAATACAATTCTCCTTCCCAAAATACAACGCTTGATTGCTACACTAGGCGAGAACATAAAACTGGCTAGACTACGCAGGAAACTGAGTGCAGAGCAAGTCTCTGAGCGAGCAGGTATAAGCAGGCCTACGCTCACTTCTATAGAAAAAGGCAGCTCTACAGTAAGTCTGGGTGCATACGTATCTGTGCTACATATACTAGGACTACAAGAAGATATATTGCTGCTGGCTCAAGATGATATTCTCGGTAGAAAACTGCAAGATGCTAGTATACTCACACAAGACCGTGCTCCTAAACGAAAGAAATAATGGTTAAAATACCTCACAAAAGAAAGATACACGTATTTGCTGATTGGGAAGGTATGGACAATCCAAAGCAGGTAGGCTACCTATACTCCGAGAGACTTAGAGGTAAAGAGATATTTTCTTTTGAATATCATAAAGAGTGGTTGAGAAGAGAAGATACGCAAAGTTTAGATCCTGATCTACAGCATTTTACAGGACTACAATTTGCTCCTGATCAACGAGAAAATTTTGGCATGTTTTTAGATTCATCTCCAGATAGATGGGGTAGAGTGCTCATGAGAAGGCGAGAAGCAGCACTAGCTAGGCTAGAACAAAGAGAAGAGTTATCGCTATACGAAACAGATTACTTGCTCGGCGTATATGATGCTCACCGTATGGGTTCATTGAGATTTAGGCTAGAAGAAGATGGCCTTTTTCTAAACAATAATAAAGAGTTAGCCAGTCCGCCTTGGGCTCAATTACGAGAACTAGAGCAGGTAAGCTTAAAACTAGAAGAGGATGAAGTAATAGACGACCCAGATTATTTGAAATGGCTGAGCATGCTCATAGCTCCTGGCTCATCACTAGGAGGGGCCAGACCTAAGGCCAGTATTACAGATAGCGAGGGAGGATTATGGATAGCTAAGTTCCCTAGCAAAAGCGATACTAGCGATATAGGTGCATGGGAAGTAGTAACCTACGAGATGGCCCTTGCTGCGGGAATAGACATGGCAGAGTCTCGTGCTCAGAAATTTTCTACTCAGCAGCATACTTTTTTAACCAAAAGATTTGATAGATCCATTCGTGGTGAACGCCGACATTTTGCATCTGCTATGACCATGTTGGGCTATACAGATGGAGACAGTTATACAGACGGAGTTAGTTATCTAGATCTAGTCGCATTTTTACAACGAAATGGAGCTGAAGTAGCCATGGACTTAGAGGAACTGTGGAGACGTATCGTATTCAGTATTTGTGTAAGCAATACAGACGACCATCTTCGAAATCATGGGTTTATACTCACCAGTACAGGATGGAGACTATCGCCAGCTTATGATATAAACCCGGTAGAAACAGGAGGAGGATTAAAATTAAATATATCGGAAAATGATAATTCACTAAGCTTGGAACTAGCACTAGACGTGGCGACTTACTTTAGACTGAGTCAGGAGAAAGCCGTAGAAATAATAGATAAAGTACAAAAAGCTGTTCAGCCTTGGCGGACCGTAGCCACTAGGTACAACATTTCGCGTGGGGAGCAAGCACTAAAAGCAAATGCTTTTAGACATGCTATATCTACCTACTGAGGTTTATAATACAAAGGCATCCTGATAGCTATCTGGACAAACTCAAACTCTAAATACAAGTATCAAACTCAATTTGTCTCCCTGAACGTCGCCAAGCAGACACAAGAGAACCACAATGACCTCTACGAATGACTTATACGGAAACCCAATCCCTTTGGGATTGCATATTTATAGAATATAAAATTTAATTACCACCATATTCGACCCCTTCAGGGTCGCACGTTCATGCTAGTCAGTTATGTTATAAACATATGAACCCTATGGGTTCAGAAAACACAAGCAACCCCTTTCGGTCTCTCGCTGCGGTACATACTATAACGGTGTCTTTCTTTTATAAAGGGATGCTGTAGGTTATTTGTTCTTCCAATGTTATTTTTGGAGCACTATAGATTACATATGAAAAACATTCTAACTCTCTTTTTAATTTCTTTCAGCTTTATTTCGTTTTCTCAGACCACACTTACGGGTGGCAACATCTCAGGAGTCTTGAGTGTCAGTGGCAGTCCTTATTTGGTAACTGGAGACTTGACAGTGCCAGAGGATAGTCTACTTACCATAGAACCAGGAGTGTATATGGACTTTGCCGATACTATAAAGCTTATCGTAAGAGGAAATATAAATAGTGAAGGTACTGTCGCAAGTCCAATAACATTGACCTGTACCGATTCATTGAAAGGATGGGGTGGAGTAATAATTATAAATAAAGCTACTTCTGATACTAATCGATTTGATTATTGTAATTTTTCGTATACAACAGGAGGAAGTTATAACTGGGTAAATAGCAATGGACAAAGCGGAAGACAATCTTACGCAGCAATAAATAGTCTGTATTCTTCTCCTATTGTGATACGGAATAGTGATTTCTTTCGCCATAGGTATTGTATCCGTACTCAAGACAATGACATGCTTATAATTGGGTCTAAGTTTAGACAGAATGTAAGGTTTGCCAAGTATGATCTAAATCAAGTAAGTGTCAATTGTATTATCTCATATGGCGGGAATATTCTGATAGATGACTGTGAGTTTAGAAATAATAGGATGGGTGTAAGTATTGGTAACGTAAGTAATGATTCTGTTCCAAATATATCCAACTGTTACTTTGAGGATAATCTGTTCTTTGCATTGCAATTAGGTAATGGCGGGAGTGCTAAAAAATGCACTTTTTATCGCAATGGGTGTGAGGTTATGAAGTTGTTAGACTGGTCGGGTGTGCTGGACTCGTGTACCTTCGAAGCTACTTATGGAGCATGTGGTCTTGGTAAAAATATAGGACTTGTAGGAAACTGTTCACAAGGGTTGATAGTTAACTGTACTTTTAAAAATAGTGTATTTGAAGGAACTAACAACGCTGACATTATCGCTCTGGAAACAGATATTTTACCTATAGTTAAAGACTGTATCTTTAGTAAATCAGGAGGCATTTCAGTTAATGGAGTGTCTGATTTCTTTATCACTGGGTGTACGTTTAATGATTGTCACTATTCCATCGGCACAAGCAGAAATGGAATAATAGTGAACTGTGCATTTATTAATAATAATCCTAAAAATGATCTTATCAACACATCAATCTCAGCTTTGAAAACCATTCATAAGATAGGGATAGATCAAAATACAAAAGCTGGTTATTCAAACGTCTTTTCTAAACTGGGAAATTTGTCGCCTAAATATGATAAGCAACCGTATTCTGCCGTAAAAGCAATAAATATTTTAGAATTATGGAACAATCCTCAAAAGTAGTAACGACAATTTTTTTGATTTTTTTTCTGACTACTTCGTGTAAAAGTAGAAAAATTGTTTTTTCAAATACAACAGGTGTCCAAATGTTAGATAAGATTGGATTTAGAGAAATAATACTTTATCCTGACAGCAACTATTTCGAGTTTAAGGTTTTAGATTGGTTTAATGGGGATGTCTTTTCTAAGGGTTACTACACAGTGACTGATGATAGTATATATCTTGAATCCACAGCAAGTGACTCCATTAGTTCAAAAATTGACGAAATGAGGAGCGAGATTAAAAATGATAATATAAAAGTAATTGTGTACGGTGATAGAACCTTTGATAAGGTCAGTATTAACGAAATTAGGATGAATTTTTTGACTTATGATTCTACTCAGACAGTATTTTTATTGCCAAGAGAAGAATTGCCTTTGGCTAAAGATTATACATTGACTCTTATCAAGTTTAGCTGTCCTAAGCTTAGTTATATAATTCGAGAAGAGCGATATAAGATAAGAAACATTGTAAATGACTTATATGAAGTTCAAAATGAGGTTGTACTAAAGTGCAATAGTTTATTAATAAAACAAAGATATCCATATTCCAAGGATAGTATTATATTTAAAATGCCATATAGAGATTCAACTATGGTTACTTTAAGAAGACATAAAGCAAAAAAAATCACTCTGGATAGAATCCTTCAATAGCAATACTTTTCCACACTCACACAAACCCACTCCAAACCCACGCCGACACTCACTTTTCACCCTTTTTTCACCCTTTTCTCTCCGCATCCCACCCCATCTGTATCCTCCGAGTTGGCGGACAAGTTTTAGGGCGGTTTTAGAGGGGAGTTTTCCTATACCCAAATCCAGCCGCTGATGTACTCTACCTCAAAGATTTAGCCCAAGGTGAAGTTACCATACATACTATGAATGGTATACAAGTGCTCAGCACACAAGTACATTCAGATGCTGTGGATGTGTCGTCACTGCCTACTGGTATGTATCTGATACACGTTATGCATAATGGGAAGGTGTATAGAACTCGCTTTGTGAAGGAGTAGGGGAGTTTCATTCCGATGGGTATCGAGATGAACTCAAACTCAAATACAAACTCATCCCGATAGCTATCGGGACAAACTCAATTTGTCATCCTGAACGTCTATGACAGAACCTAATTAGGTTCATATATTTTTCTGTTTTTCACTACGCTGCATACTCTCACTATTTTGTTGCAGTCTAGCACAAATAACAATTATTGTTATTTGTCGTTATATTTGCATTATGAACGTTTCATTAAATCCACATTACGATGAACTGATAGAGTCCTTAGTGACATCAGGACAGTACAACTCTGCAAGTGAAGTGATTAGAAGTGGGCTTAGACTCCTAGAGCAGCAGAAGAAAGAAACTGAACTTCGTAATGCCTATTTTAAACATGAGATACAACGTGGTATAGACAGTGGGAATGGTGGAATTTGGGACAAAGATTCTTTTCTATCAGAGGCAAAGGAAAGAGCCTCGCACTAAGATGCTACAAGTTGATAAAACTAAGCAAGCAAAAGAAGATTTGTATCATATATGGCACTATATATCCCTAGTGAAACAAAACCCTTTAAATGCAGACGCCTTCATTTATCAATTGGATGCTGCGTTTGGAGTTATCGCAAAAGCACCTAAAATTGGCAGCCTAAAACCTGAATATCTCTCAAATGTAAGACAGTATATTCTAGGCCAATACTTGATATTCTATTTGGTGGAAGATACTGCCATTCTTATAGTAAGAGTAATTCATGGTAATCGAGATTTGCCATCTATATTTGAGTAGATAATATTGCAACTCTTTTAATTAGCACTCAAATGCTCGAAAGCATCTTAAAAAAATACTGGAACTTTGATTCTTTTCGCCCGATGCAGCGAGATATCATAGTATCTGTGATGCAGGGTAAAGATACCTTAGCACTACTGCCTACAGGTGGTGGCAAGAGTATTTGTTTTCAGTTGCCTGCCATGGCCAAAGAAGGAGTTTGCATAGTCTTTAGTCCGCTTATAGCTCTAATGAAAGACCAGGTAGACAATCTCAAAAAACGAGGAATATCTGCCGTAGCTCTTCACAGTAATCTTACCTCTAGAGAGATAGAAACAGAGTTTCAAAATACGCTCAATGGCAAGTACAAGTTTGTGTACCTCAGCCCAGAGCGTGCAGCTACCAAGATATTTAGAAGCTACTTAGTCAATTTTAATGTGAGTTTTTTGGTAGTAGATGAGGCACATTGCATCTCGCAGTGGGGCCACCAGTTTAGGCCAGAGTACTTGCGACTAGGAGAGCTGCGAGAGATAAAACCAGACCTCAATATAATAGCGGTAACCGCCACTGCCACTACCAGTGTGGTAAGCGATATAGCTAAGTATCTTTCGCTCAAGAAGGATTACAATACCTTTAGAAAGTCTTTTGCACGTGGTAATCTGAGTTACTTGGTGATGCGAGATAGCAACAAGATACTGCGGATCATCAAAATACTGAATAAGCTAAAAGGAGCTGGTTTGGTATATGCCAATACCCGTAGAAAATGCGAAGAGATAGCCATAGCTCTGCAACGAGAAGGCATATCTGCTGCGTACTACCACGGTGGATTAGAAAATGACAAGCGTTCTGCCATACAGCAGTCTTGGATAGATAATAAAACGCGAATAGTAGTATGTACTAATGCTTTTGGTATGGGAATAGATAAACCAGATGTGCGTATAGTCTTCCATTTCGAAAAACCAGAAAGTCCAGAAGCGTACTATCAAGAAGCAGGCAGATCTGGTAGAGACGGCCTAGAAGCATATTGCATACTGCTAGCAGATAAGGAAACTAAAGTAGATGCGTGGAATAAATTTCCATCCATACAGCAAATAGAGCACACCTTACTGTGTTTGTATAATCACCATAAAGTAGCCTTCACCGCAGGCAAGGGAGTTACCTATCCGCTTGATATAATATCGTTTGCAGAGAATTTTAAGATAGGAGTACACCAAGTAGCTAACTGCCTGGGGGTATTGCATTCGCTAGGCTACGCTAAGCTTAACGAACGGATCTTTCAACTGCCCAAAGCTAAGTTTCTCGTAGAGCAAGCAGAATTATATGCGTATCAAGTAAAGAATAAGGTGCAAGACATGTTCATCAAGCTATTATTGCGTTCGTATGGTGGCATGTTCGAGTATTATGTAAACCTCAACTTTGGCGAACTAGCCAAAAGGCAAAAGTGTAGCATAGGAGATATTACTAAGCAACTTGAGATTTTAGATAGGGATGGCATACTAGATTATGTAGCCGCAGAAGATGGCAACACCTTGACCTATCTGCAAGCACGACCTACCAAGGTTACGTTTGATAAAAAGGCATATCTGATACTACAAGCCAGAGAAGAGTATAGAAAAGAGTATGTGCAGCACTATGAGAAAACTACTTCTGACTGTAGGGAAAACCTACTGCTAGCCTACTTTGACGAGAAGAGAAATGAAACCTGTGGCAAATGTGATATCTGTCGCTTAGCTAAAAAATCGAATGTAGATAATGCACAACTCAGTGTATTCATAGAGAAAATAAAAGAGCTCACTTTGAATAAAAATTTGGAATTAGAAGGAATAGTTACTTCTTTTGGCTCGTTCGAAGAACACCAGATAATAGCGATTGTAAAATGGCTATTGGATAATGAATATTTAACCAAAACTAATCAAATATATACTTGGACACAAAACCAAGAGTAATAGCCACAGTAATCAATGATGTAATCTACGATCAACGTATGATACGCATCTGTACTTCACTATCTCAAGAGTATGATGTGGCACTTTGGGGTCGTAAAAAATCGGATGCCATTCTAGTGACGCGTCCGTATAAGCAAAGACGATTTTCTTTCCTCGTCCATAAGGGTGCAACCTTCTATTTGTTGTATAACCTTAAAATGTTTTACCATTTACTCTTTGCTAAGTATGACATAATTCACGCTGTGGATTTGGACACGTTGCCTGCCGGCTATATGGCAAGCAAGCTGAGAGGAAAAAAACTAGTGTATGACTCGCATGAGTATTTTACAGAAGTACCAGAGCTTATCAATAGACCGGCCAAAAGAAATATTTGGTTGAAAATAGAAGGTGCTATTTTACCTAAAATAAAAAATGCTATAACTGTAGGTCAGATGATAGCAGATGAGTATACAGCCAAGTACAAAGTAGCTTTTCAGGTAGTACGCAATTGTCCAGAGCTTAAGCCTTTGGCTAAAGTAGAGCCACAAGAAAAGTATTTAATCTATCAAGGAGCCTTGAACAAGGGGAGAGGATTAGAAGCTACCATAGAAGCTATGCAGCACTTACCTCTAAAGCTAAAGATAGCTGGAAGTGGTGATTTAGATGATGAGCTAAGAGCCTTAGTGGCGGAGTATCGCTTAGAAGATAAAGTAGAATTTTTGGGTTTATTGAAACCTGAAGAATTACCTTCTTATACAGCCAATGCATTTGCAGGAATCAACGTATCTGAAAACTTAGGACTGAGCTACTATTACTCGCTCAACAATAAGTATTTTGACCATATACACGCTGGAATACCTTCTGTTACTAATCCTTTTCCTGAGTATCAACTACTCAATGAAAAGTACGAATGCAGCGTATTTGCAACAGCACAGTCAGAAGATATAGTGAAGGCGGTTAATTTACTTTTAGATGATGTCCAGCTGTACGATAGACTGAGAAAAAACTGCTTACTTGCAAGAGAAGAGCTAAACTGGGAAAACGAAGAAAAAGCATTATTACAAGTGTATGCAGAAATACGATAAGAGAATACATATAGTGGCCTTTGATATACCGTACCCAGCCGACTATGGCGGAGTTATAGATATATATCATAAGGTAAAATCTCTACACGAGCAAGGTGTAGAGGTGATTCTGCATATGTATCAATATGGTAGAGAGCAAAACAAGGCTAAGCTGAAAAAGTATACAAAAGAGCTCTACTACTATAAACGTAGGACATTCAAAAATCCATTTATTGGATATTTACCATACATCGTAAACTCTAGAAATGGTGATGCATTGATAGACAACATTACCAAAGACGCAGCACCTATACTCTTTGAGGGATTGCACTGTACGTTTCACTTAGCTCATCCTTTGCTCAAAAAGCGTTTTAAAATAGTACGTACTCACAATATTGAGCACCAGTATTATAAACACCTAGAGAAATCAGAGATTAGTTATTTTAAAAAGTATTTTTTTAGAATAGAAGCAGAGAAGTTGCGTAAGTATGAGTCTATTTTAAAACACGCCAACCTAATAGCCGCAATAAGTCCTAATGATACCAAGCATTTTAGTAAAAAGTACGAAAATGTAATGTACCTACCTGCTTTTCATAGCAATAATACTACGGAATACCCTGGGGCTAATGGCAAATATTTGCTTTACCACGGCAACCTATCTGTACCCGAAAACTATGTAGCAGCTCGAGAATTGGTAGAAAACGTATTTTCTAAAGTAGATATGAAATGTGTGATAGCAGGTAATAATCCGCACAAAGAGTTAATTGCTTTTTGCGAAAAATACCCCAATATAGAGCTCAAAACAGATTTGAGTGCAGATCACATACATGACTTAATAAAGAAAGCACATATTAATGTGCTGCATACTAATCAAAATACGGGAATCAAACTGAAATTGCTCAATGCATTATATAGAGGCAAGTTCGCAGTGGTAAATCCACTGATGGTAGAAGGTTCGGGATTAGAAAGTCTCTGTGCCATTGGCAAAAATTTTAGTGCCATGCTTACTAAAGTGAAAGAGTATTGCTTACTAGATTATACTCCGCAACACTTCGAAAACAGAAAAAAGTACTTAGAAGAGCATTTTAATAACCAGTTAGCAGTGAAAGAGCTCATAAATGTTACAGATTTCAGTAAGCTAAATGCCCCATCTCGCAAGGCTGACAACAAGGTTTTAAAGACTTTATCCCAATTATCTTCGGTTACATCTTACTTCTCCTTGTAATCCTTCCGATTTTAACGAATACTTCTACATTTGCAGCCTTATAAATAAACATGGAAAGAAGTTCCACTATTGGATACGTTTTAATATTTGTTCTGTTCGCAGGTTTTTGGTATTTCACAAATCAAAATACAGAAGTTTTAGAGGCTCAACAAGAAAAAGCCAAAGAAGAGCAAGTTACAGAGGCTGAAGAAGTAGCTGATGCTCCTACAGGAGGTAGCACATCTGCTGAAAGTGTAGTAGCTGTGAGTGACAGTACTCCTGAGTCTATCACTGTATTATCAAACGATCTACTAAAGATAGAACTAAGCTCAAAGGGCGGAATACCTAAAAAGGTAATTCTGAATGAGTACGAACGGTATGATTCTTCAGATTTAGTACTATTTGAAGACAATCAAATGAGTCTGGGATACACTATCCCTTTAGTTAATGGAACGTTTATCAATACACTAACTCAGAATTTTACGGTTCAACAAACCGATGACAACGAGGTAATAATGACCGCCAACTTAGATGGAGGTGCTCAAATAACACAAACCTATACTGTAGTTCCTGGTTCGTATAAGGTAGGTTACAAAGTAGCCTTTGATGGTTTTGAGAACGTAATATCGCCTAATGATAGATTTGCAGAGCTCAACTGGTCTGCTAAGATTCAACTTCAAGAGAAATCAATAGAAGATGAGCGAAACGTAAGTACTATTTATTATAAATATGCAACTGAAGATGATGTGGATTATCTTAGTGAAACAAGTGATGAGGATGATGAAAAACTACAAGGCAACATAAAATGGATCTCGTTTAAGCAGAAGTTTTTCAATCAGACACTTATTAACGAAAATCAGTTTACGGAAGATGCAATAGAGATTTCGACTTCTACGCCATCTACGGATTCTCATATTAAAGACTTTAAGGCTAAATTATTTATCCCGATAGAGGACAACTCTGAGGTAAGTGATATGGCCTTGTACTATGGTCCAAATCACTATCAGACCTTACAAAAGGAAGAAATAGACTTGCAAAAAATGATTCCATTAGGTTGGGGTATTTTTGGCTGGGTAAATAAAGGTATCGTAATTCCAATCTTCAATTGGTTAGATAATTACTTTGCTAGCTATGGCCTTATTATTCTATTACTCACGCTAATCATTAAGATGGCCTTGTTCTTTCCTATGTTCAAGGTATACAAGTCTACAGCTAAGATGAAGCTCTTGAAACCAGAGCTAGATGAAATAAAAGAGCGTACAGGTGGCGACGCACAAAAAGCTCAGCAAGAGCAGATGAAGCTATACAAACAAGCGGGAGTAAGCCCATTAGGTGGTTGTTTACCTCAACTCGTGCAGATGCCTATCTTATTTGCTATGTTCCGCTTTTTTCCTAGTAGTATAGAGCTACGCCAGGAGAGGCTTTGGTGGGCAGAAGATCTAAGTACCTATGATAGTATCTGGACATTCCCTAATGGTTTTGAGATTCCTTTTTATGGAGATCACGTAAGTTTATTTACACTTATGATGACAGCCGTAACGCTTGTATATACCTACATGAATAGTCAAAGCAGTGGTCAAATGGTCGGTCCTATGAAAACCGTAATGTACCTTATGCCGCTTATGTTCTTAGGTTTCTTTAATAACTATGCAGCGGCACTATCTTTCTACTACTTCCTATCTACGTGTATTACCATCATCCAAAACTTCGTAATCCGTAAATTTGTGATAGACGAGGATAAACTTCACAAGCAGATACAAGAAAGTAAGAAGAAGAAAGTGAAGATGAAGAAATCTGGTTTGCAAAAAAGACTAGAGGATATGGCTAAGAAGAGAGGGATAGACCCAAAAACAGGTAAGTCTTCGAATTCATCTAAGAAAAAGCCGGGTAAATAGTACTACAGGAAAGGATTGGGTTTTAGGTTGGCAGGATAGTCAGTAACTAGATCTGCAGTATCTAAATCGTCCTGATACTAATTATTTTGTGCTATTAATTTGACTTGATAATGATATTTGGTGGACCTTTTACTAAAGGTGGCTTAGCTAGACTATATGAGGTAGTAGAGATGAAGGTTAATTATTTTGCCTTTTGGAAAAGATTTTGAGACGCCTATCACCTGTCGGAAATCATAGACTATCTTTATTCTCCTTGTAAGGTTAAGATCTCTATCTTTGGTTTTAATTATTATTTACTGATGAAAAAAAAAATATTCATATCCGTATTTGTTATCTTTACTTTTACCTCTCTATTTTCTCAAACAGCTGGCGACTTTTATAATCGTGCTTCCGTTAAGTTTAATTCTGGAGACTTTGCAGGTGCCGCCACAGAATATACACGAGCCATAGACTTGAGTAATAACTCTGCCGTATTGTATAGTAATAGAGGAGTTTGCTACTTCAAAATAGAAAAATTCGATAACGCTTTAAATGACTACAGCCGAGCAATAGCTTTAGATTCTACCATCTCAAATGCTTATTTCAACAAAGGGAATGTCTTGAAATCTTTAGAGAGAAATAATGAAGCCCTTATCGCTTATGACCATGCGATAAAGTTAGATTCAACAGACAAAAAATACTTCCAAAACAGAGGTATGGTAAAAGCAGTATTGGGAGATGATAAAGGAGCCATTGAAGATTTCAATAAAGTACTATATCTTGCACCTACAGATTCTAAGGCGTTTTATAACAGAGGTACCTCTTTAATAAATTTGGGAGAGTACAAGAATGCTAAGCATGATTTTGACAAGGCATTAGACCTTGAACCAAACTATTATAAAGCTTTAATAAATAGGGGCATTTGCCACGTGCAATTGGATGAAAACGAAGAGGCTAAGAGTGATTTCACATTAGCAGTTACACTTAGCCCTATGGATGGTGAAGGATACTACTACAGAGCTTTAGCAACCTTAAATGATGTTAACTTGATTAAAAGTGAAAATAAGAAGAAACTTAACATTACTTTAATTAAAGAAAACATATACGCTCAGAAAGCAGCTTGTTCAGATTTTGAAAAGGCTAAGCAGTTTGAGTATTCAAGGGCCTATGCTGCTATTAAGGAATATTGCAAGAAATAGCCTTTGAAACTGTATTCTAATTCTTGATGGATGTTTTTATACTCTAGAATTAAAAATTGATCAGTCGCTTCTTTATTTAATACCGGCAAGTAAAAACTCTATTTCTCTACTAGGAATATTGAATCGTTCCGATAGAATTTGGTTGGTAAGCTTACCTTTATAAATATAGGTTCCTTGGCGTAAACCTTCGCGATTTCTAAGACACTCCTCTATACCACCATCATCTGCAATTTGCATAAGCAATGGAGTAAATATATTACTGAGTGCGTAGCTTGCTGTTCTAGAGAACCTAGAAGGGATATTTGGCACGCAATAGTGCAAGACTCCGTGTTTTTCAAAAACGGGCATTTTATGATTCGTAGCTTCTGAAGTTTCGAAACAGCCTCCTTGATCTATGCTTATATCTACAATGATAGACTTAGGACGCATATCTGCTACCATACTTTCTGTTACTACACATGGGCTAAGACCTATGGGGCTTCGTAATGCTCCTATAGCTACATCGCACTCTGCCAGGGCTTTTGCTAATATTTTTGGTATAATAGTACTCGAATGTACTCTAGTACCAATGCTCTTTTCTAACCTACGAAGCTTCTCTAAACTATTATCAAATACTTTCACGGAGGCTCCAAGACCCATTGCAGCACGCACAGCATATTCTCCAACGGCTCCAGCTCCTATAACAACGAGTTGCGTAGGCTGTATTCCGGGGATACCTCCAAAAAGTTCGCCTTTGCCTGAATTGTAATTACTAAGATACTCTGTAGCTATGAGTATAGACGCTCGCCCAGCTATCTCACTCATACTTCGGATTATGGGTAATGAGCCTTCATCGTCTCTAATAAATTCGTAAGCGATTGCTGTGATATTTTTAGAAAGCATCTTTTTAAAGACGACTTCTTTGGTACGTACCATCTGAATGGAACTTATTATGATTTGATTAGGCTTCATGTAGGCCACCTCCTCCTCAGTAGGGGGGGCTATTTTAAGAAGTAAATCACATTCATACGCACTTTTGGCGTCAGGCACTATCTTTGCACCAACACTGCTGTATTGTAAATCATCAAAATTTGCTTTGTCTCCACAGCCCGTTTCTATTTTCACCTGATGACCTTGCTCTACCAATAACTGCACAGCCATTGGAGATAAAGGCACTCTATGTTCTTGAAAAGTAATTTCTTTTGGAATGCCAATTAACAGGCTATTATTATTTTTTTTGACAGCAAATAGCTTCTCCTGAGGTTGTAAACTGGCCTCTCTGGCTAAGTCGCCAAAGGAAGGATTAGAAAGTGTACCCATATTAGATATTACAGTATGCAATATACGCGATATTTTGTATAATATTGAACACTAAATCCTAATGTTAGTAAACCATAAAAAAATAGCGACAGTATCTCTGTTAATTTGTAAAATTATGAATAAGTATGTAATTGGTTTTTTAATAGTAGCATTTCCTTTAATTACTTTAGCTAGAGTAAATGATTCCTTATCCACTACTATATTTGATGACTCTACATCTATAGTGGCAGGCACTATGGACAATACGGCAGATGTAGTTATGCTAGATAATTCCGAAAATGAAATCTACTTAACATACGAAATTACTCCTTTTGAGTTTAATGAAATACCAGTAGACGAAGACCTATTTAGATGCCACGTTAATACTCGTGATTTTCAGGTATCGATGGATTTTAATGATTTAGTAAAAACACAAATTGATTACTTTGGAACACGCTGGCAGTCTAATCTGAAGGAAATGCTAACTAAGTCACAATACTTTTTCCCATTATACGAAGAGATTTTAAGCGAGTACAAGATGCCACTTGAGATAAAGTATCTATCTATCATAGAATCTGGCTTAAATCCATATGCTAGAAGTAAATCTGGAGCAGTAGGTGCTTGGCAGTTTATGCCTGCAACTGGTAAGATATTCGACTTAGAGATAAATAGTAAGATAGATGAGCGTAGGTCTTTAGAAAAAAGTACTAGAGCTGCGTGTATATATCTTAATCAGATGTATACTCAGTATGGTGACTGGCTTGTAGCTCTTGCATCATACAATTGCGGACCAGGTAATGTTAGAAAGGCGATGAAACTGAGCGGGAAAAGTGATTTTTGGGGTATTTATAATTATTTACCTCGTGAGACACAAAACTACGTGCCCAAGTTTATCGCTATGACCTACATGATGAACTTTTATAATGAGTTCGGAATAGTGCCTTCACCTTATGAAAATCCGATTTTTAAATATCAAAAAGTCTATTGTAAAGAAGGCCTTGATTTTGAGGTGATAGCAAACATAGTGGGCATGGAAGAAGCCGTATTGTTACAGTATAATCCTGAGTTAAAAGTGCCTCAAATACCATACAATGGAGATGGATATGAGCTAAACTTACCTTGCGATGTATCCTGTCTGTTTTACGAGAATGAAGATAAAATAGTCGCACTATCAGTGCTCAAAGCGGAGAAAATAAAAATAGTAGAAGCAAATAAGCCTAAGGTAGTATACTACACCGTTAGAAAAGGAGATTCATTAATAGTTATTGCCAGAAAGATGCATTGTTCCGTTAGTCAATTGAAACAATGGAATGGTATAAGAGGTAGCTTAATTCACCCCAATCAAAAGTTGAAGATATACAGACACTAAGTAGATATAACTTGAAACAGCTTATCAAAACCTTAATTATCTTCACACTATTTATTAGTGCGTGCAGACTTACACCAGAGGAGAAGAGGGCACTGTTGCCATTATCTTCAGGAAACTTAGCCGAAATTGTAATAGTAACGGACGCCAGAAACTTAGACAGTACATTTAAGGAGCAAATAATAGCTACTTTCAGTAAACCACTAGAGGGACATCCGCCACCTGGCGAGCCTATGTTTAAAGTCCTTTTTACAGATGAAACATTTTTTAAGGGATACTTCCAAAATCACCATAATATTTTTGTATTGCTCACTCCAGACGGATCCGAGAAGCTCAAGAACATATTAAATCCTAATACCATTGATAAAATGGTAAAAGTAATTGCAGATAACCCTGCAAACTTTGGGGTAAAACAAAAGGACATATATGCCCAAAATCAGAACATATTTTGGCTAACTGCACCCAGTAGAAAAGCTATGCTGCAAAAATTAGATCAACAGAAAGATGATATAATACAAGTAGCACTAGATCAAGAAAATGCAAGTGGTAAAAGAAAATTACTAGGAGAGAGTCGACCAAGTCAAGACAAGTTTTATCAAAAGAGTATTTCAGATCGAGGATTTGGTATTAGAAAGCCTAAGACCTACAGAGTAGCCATAGATAAGCCTGACTTTGTATGGCTAAGGAAGTCACCTCCAGACAAAGAACTTGAGTTAGGACTGCTTCTATTTGAGTCTAAATACACATCAAAAGAGGATCTAACTACAGAGAATCTGATTAAAGTGAGAAACGAATACGTTAAGAAAAATATTCCTGGAGAAATTAAGGACTCTTATATGAAATACTCCACCGCAATGCCACCTGTAAGTACGGTTCAAAATTTTAAAGGTAAATATGGCGTACAAGTAAGAGGCTGGTGGGATGTAGAAGGTGATTTTATGGGTGGACCATCCTATATAAGAGCAGTAGTAGATGAAGCCAATAGTAGGATTGTATTTGCAGAGGGTTTTCTTTTCTACCCTAATGAATCTAAAGCCGTTTATATGCGTGAGCTTGAAATACTAGTGAACACAATATCCATTCAATGATAAACGTCGAAATTTGGGCCTCTGGCGGCGGTACTAATGCAGACGCTATTATGCAATACTTCAAAGGTCACTTGTCCATTAGGGTGTCTACTCTAGGTTGCAATAGGAGAGAGGCTGGCGTTTTTAGTATAGCAGCTAAGTATGATATACCTAGCGTATATTGGGACAAAGAATCATGGAACTCAACAGAAATTTTATACCAACTTAAAGAAAGGAATATCGACTTTATAGTATTAGCGGGTTTTCTAAAGCTTGTGCCAGAAGAAGTTACTGCTCAATATGTAGGTAAGATAGTAAACATTCACCCAAGTTTACTCCCTAAGTTTGGAGGAAAAGACATGTACGGAGCACGGGTACACAACGCGGTTTTGGAGTCTATGGAAAGTCAAACAGGCATTACAATACATGAAGTGAATGAAGAGTTTGACAAAGGAAAGCTAATTGCACAGTATAGTACGGCACTTTCTCCTGAAACGGAGACACTGCCGAGCGTTCAACATAAAATACAAAAGCTAGAGCATACCCACTTTGCCCCAACTATAGAGGCTTGGATAACCAGCTACTCTAAATAGTTATTAAATTACTTTAAACTCCGTTCTACGATTTTTTGCTTTACCAGCATCCGTAGTATTACTGGCTATAGGTGTAGTATCTCCGTATCCCTTATAAGTGAGTCTACTGCTCACTATTCCCTCATTTTCTAAATAGGTATATACTGCCTTTGCTCTGTTTTCTGAGAGCAACTGATTATGAG
>Ga0209491_10002182_pt1 | contig 35636 bp, 23 predicted proteins | sample BON02_FD_187213 | JGI IMG/M metagenome (GOLD analysis project Ga0209491, IMG submission 187213) | Freshwater microbial communities from Lake Bonney liftoff mats and glacier meltwater in Antarctica - BON-02 (SPAdes) (version 2) | ecosystem: Environmental > Aquatic > Freshwater > Ice > Glacier... | reverse complement strand
ACCCCCCCCCCCCTCCCCCCTCCCCCCTCCCCTTGACACAAAGGCTTCGGGCCTGCCGTGGCCCACCCTACCTGGCCGCGCTTTCCACCCTGGAGGCCCTCGACCCCCCCCACGCTTCCCAGCCGAGCCAGCCTTAGCACCAGCCTTGGCAACATGAAGTTTGGCAAGCAACTGGCCAAGGTGGTGGCCCTCTCGGACCCGGAGTGGGCCCCCTTCTGGGTCAGCTACAAGGCCCTCAAGAAGCGCGTCAAGGAGCTCACCGACTCGCCCCCGCCCGGCACGCAACCCCGGGACGCGGGCACCGGCGCACACGGGCACCACGCCACGCCCGCCACCAACACGGAGCCCAACCCCAAGGAGCTGGCGCAGAGCGCGGGGGAGGTGGCCTTCTTCCGCACCCTGCGCGCCGAGGTGGCCAAGGCCTCCGAGTTCTACCTGGGCATGGAGCAGCAGATGGGCGCCCGACGCCGCCGCATCAAGATGGGGCTGCAGTACCTGAAGCAGCCCACCACCGTGCTGGAGGACGACGCCTGGATCAAGATGCGCCGCGCCTGCATCTCCCTCTACAAGGACCTCCTCCTTCTCGAGAATTTTGCCGTCATGAACTACTGCGGTACGTGCTGGAAGGGAAAAAAGAGGAGGCCATCGGGCTTTTCTCAGTGTGCCTGTGTGTATGCGCAGGCCAGTCTGTATTTTGGTTGCGTTTGCGTCCCTGTATTGTCTTGCATCGTTCTTTCTCCTCTCACCATCGCTGTTTTTCTTGCCTCATATTTCATTCACACACGTTCTCCCCCACCCCCCACCCGTCCCCCTCCCCGCAACGTTCCCCAGCCTGCTCCAAGGCCCTGAAGAAGCACGACAAGACGGTCGTGCTGGACACGCGGGCGCGCTTTATGCGCAACGTGGTGAACCAGCAGCCCTTCACGCACTACCCGCGGCTGCTGGAGATGCTGCAGGAGATGGAGGAGACGTTCAAGGAGATCGACGCCTCGCAGGGCGACACGGCGCGGCCGCTGGAGGACGAGGAGCGCCTCTTCCTGGAGGCCATCCGGGGCCTGAACCAGGAGGCGTCCAGCATGCAGCGCGAGGAGAAGGCCGACCTGGGCCACGCCTCCTCCACCTCCGACCAGGAGCACTCGGCCGACGACCAGCCGGCTGCCAAGGACGCTGCCACCGCTGCTGGCACGGCCAGCCAGACCAAGAGACCAGCGGCCACGGAGTCGGCGGCGGCCGTCGTGCCAGAGGAAGGCGGTGGAGGGGGGACGGGAGCAGGAATAGGAGAGGAAACATGGGGGATTACGACGGGCAGCACATCACAAGCAGCGCCACTAGCGGCAGAAGTAGAAGCAGAGGCGGGAGGAGAGAGCGCAGGCAAGCGGCGCCGCCTCTAGCCTTTTGGAGAGAGAGAAGACGGAAATGGCTCTGTACATACACGGTAGAAACCCAAACAAGCTAGCTAGCTAGGAAGCGAGACCCGAGCACCAAATCTAACTTCAAGCATGTTCTTCACGCCCCACCCAAACATTAGAAAGCAAGTCAAGCAATAATGATGCAAATGCCGCCATGCCGCAGTCGCACCAACAGGGGGTCCTAGAGTGCGGCAGTTGCCACATAAAAGAAGGGAACGCTAGCAAAGAAACAAAAAAGCCGATTTCTAGGATGGGTGCAAATGTGCGAGACTCTCTTGTAGTGCCGAGTTCCTCTTGTCTTTTATTTAGTTATCCCCGAGAGGCTTCGAGGGTCCACACAACTTTTGTGGTGAATATGTCTGTCTGTCGCCCCACTTTTATTCGGGTGTCCGGTCCAAACCTGGTCCAAACCTGGTCCAAACCTGGTCCAAACCATGGGTCGGTCGCTGTTCATACGGCCTTTTGGTCAATGTCCAAGCACTACACGGACGAACGTCCCTAGACTCGCCGTCCACACGATTCCAGAAATGTTCCTGATTCCAAGTGTCCAGATCATGGGTCGGTCGCTGTCCATTACAAAGGGGCCATAGCGAGCGCGCGCGGCGGCCCCTACAACACCTTCAGGGCCTCGAAGGGCCAGTTCGCGCAGCGGACCATGATATTTTTTTAATTTGGTTGCCTTGTGTTTTCCTTTTCTTTGCCCTAGTCGTACAAGGTGGATATATCGGCGTTCCGGTTGAATTCTGAAACGGCAGAAATCAAGCTCCCCACGCCGCCGCTCTTGCTACCATCGCCCCCTCCGGCTGCAGCCTTGTTGCCTTTGCCTTTGGCCCGCCACAGCTTCTCTCCGCACCGGTCGCACGCCTCTCGCGGGGCGGTCAGGCCCAGAACCACCGTCTCCCCAGCGCAGCCCAGGTTGCCACAGATGAAGAAGCGCTTCTTGGTGGCAACCTTCTTCAGGCGATGGCCTTTGTCGGCGCAAAGACGAGGGTGCTTCTCGTAGAGCCTGTGGCATTCGTGGCAGTGGATGGCCGTGACGTCGATGGAGGAGAGCGTCTTGAGCTGCTCCGCGCGGGCTTCCTTCTCGTGCAGGGCCTCGAAGACACCGTCCAGGTGGTCCATGAGTTCCTGGAGAGCATGTGAGAGAAGGAGGACAGTGAGAAATGGTGTGAGTAGAAGTCACCCCAGTCGATATATATAGAAACCTCACCACACACCACTCTACTTACACTGCGGGCCTCGGCGGAATGCTTGGACTTGCTCTTCATGAGCTTCTCGGCCTCCTCCGCGCTCATCCCACCCTGGTACTGCTGCTGCGAGCCACAACCTGCCGGCATGGCCGCCGTGCCTGGCACGCTGAGGGTGAAGGCAGGAACGGCCGACTTGGGGGCCATCCGAAGCGTGCCGCCCAAGCTCTTGCGGATCTTGAGGGCCTGCACAGCCTTGGCCTCGCTCTGCTTCTGGTGCAGCTGCCGGCAATGCAAGGCCGCCGTTTCTCGTGCCATACGTGCTGCCTCCTGCTGGTGCTTGAACGTCGCGTACGCCACCGCATCCCCGCCCCGTTCGAAGATGCGCGAAGGCCCCGGCACCAACACCGCCCCGTCCTTCTTGGGCTCGTCCGTGGCCAGGATGGCCGCAACCTCCCGGACCTAGTGCATGGAAGAATAGAAGAAAATGGGAGGGGATGAGAGGGCGCAGAGGAGAGGAAGATTTGATTAACGATCGAACGGTCTAATGCTAATAATTCTTGACCTGCTGCATTCAACTTACCCTGTCGCCTTTCATCCTCACGGGGGCAATGACGCTCCTGCTGGCAACGCCCGCTCCGCCGCCGGCCCCGCCGCCACCACCACTACTGCTACTACTACTACCACTGTCCGCGTCCGGCCTCTTGCTGTTGTTCACGAGTGTAGGCTGCCATCGGTATGCCCGGTGAGGCTGGTCCTGCTTGATCATCTTCTCGAGGATTTCCTTCTTCTTCTTCTTCCCAGATCCCGCTGCTGCTCCTGCCTGCTTCTTCGGGGCAGTGGTGGGCCGACTCCCTACCAGGTTGGGCCGGACGATGAGTCCGGTGCCGCCCTGGCCTCGTCGCCCTTGGGTGGGCAGCATGGCCGCCGCACCCAAGGAGAGCGCAGTGAAGGTCGGGGCGGAGGCCGCCTTGAGCTTGGGCATGCCCGTGCTGCCTGGACCAGATCGAGAATGCTGTTGGCAGAAGCGGTAATGGAGGCGATTGTAGGCCTTTTCGCATTGAAATCCCCGCGCATCCGTGAAACCACATGTCGCAAAGTTGGCGGAAATGCCTACCTGCACCAGCTGGGAAGGCTCATAGATAGCTAACGACGGGGCTGCCGACTGGCCGGGCCTGGAGTCAAGCGGCTTGGGCTGCAAGAGGAGCAAGACAGTGCCTACCGGCAGATTTTGACCCCCCATCAACGCACCCCCAAACACCAAGATTTTGGCCGTGCGACCCTCGAGGTCATCCAACAACCACTCCGCGTAGTCCTTGCCGTTCCGGCTTTGCTTTCGTGGCCCCTTCCTGCCTAATACCCCTACGAGGGCAAAGTCCTGTAGCGAAGAGGCCGTCTCCCCGTGTAAGAAGGAAACTAAGGAGCTAAGTTTCTTGAGCACGCGATTCTGGAGCAGCGATTCAATGTCGTCCGAGGACAGCTTGACCGTGCGGAGTTGGAAAGGAATCAACCTGGTCGTCGTTGACGTCGCCGTGGTGGTCTGCAAGGGCGTCGTCGTGGGTGTAGAAGAAAAGGGGACAGGCCTCGTGGTGGCCGTGGGTGGCTGTGTGCGGGCAGCTAGATCAGCCAGAGTGAGAGTGGGCAAGCGCTGTAGGGGCGTCGTGGAAGAAGGAGGAGGGCTCGGGTCTGTCCGTTGCCGCTTCTTCTTTTGTTGTTGCGCCTGCTGGAACAGCGCCTTCAGCTCGTCGTCCATGCTGTGCATTGTGATGGTGATGGTGGGTTGTGGTTTTGGGGGTGAATGGGTGCAAAGGGGCGGGGGCAGGGGACACGGAAGCAAATAGGGGCAAGGAAAAGTCGTTTTCGCGCTTTTCAGACGACGGACGTCGGCACGTAAAAAAACCGTGGCGCACATCTAAACAAGACCACTTTTTTTCTCCGTGGCATGGGTATCTCCCCTATAGCTTTTCTATTCTTTGTTTTGTTGCCCTTCTGGTGGATTTGTCACCCTACTACGAGTGAGTCTGTCAGTTGTTGTTGCTTGCGGACCAAGGGCCTGCTTCCTCTCACGGCCCATGCCTCAAATTTCCCATCTACTCTGTTCTCTCTCTCGCCTTTTTTCTCAATCTATGTGAATCCACCGCCAGTGGATTCGTCGTCATCGCACTTAAAAAAAGGACATGCCCGGACAAAGGGTACACATACATCTACAAACACAATCGCTCCTCTAGAGCTTCCCCGAGCCGGCGCTGGTGACGAGCCCCAAGGTCTCGAGGCCGACCTGGGAGATGCCACAGGTGACGCAAAGCACGCCCTTGGACTCGGGCGCGTTAGACGACCCGCAGTAGGAGCACTTGACGCACGGGGCGCCGCGGAGGATGGGGGTGAGCGTGCGGCTGTCGATGACAAAGGCCTGGCGGTCGTCGTAGTTGATGGTGTGCTCGTTGCGGGCCATCTGCTCGCTCTTCTGCAGGACCTTTTGGGCCTTAATTCGGAGCTCGGCGTTCTTCTCTGAGGCAATGTCGGGCAATTCCAGCAGCCGGTGCGCGAAGGAGGCGGCCGTGATGAAGTTCTGGAACTTGAAGGCGGAGACCATGGCCATGCGCAGGGCCAGCAGCAGGTGGGCGGGTTGGAGGTTGCAGTGCGTGAAGTAGGCCGAGAGCTCCATCTGTCGCACCGCCTGGTCGGCAGGCGTCTCGGCAATGGCGTTCTTGAGGCGAATGGCCGTCTTGTACTCCCGGCAGATGTCCAGCAGCTCCTTGACCTCGTTGCTCTCCCCGCGCGAGTCCACAACCACCAGCGGGATGGCCGAGAGCAGGCCGTCGAAGAGCGCCTGGGCCTCGGCAAATTTGCCCGCGTGGAAGGCCTTGTAGGCCGTCTTCAACTCCTCGATCAACGGCGGGAGGCGGGTGGCTTGGGACGGCAACGACGCCGCCCCCGGGTGCTTGTCTTGGGCGTTGCGCTGGAGGGGCAGGCGCAACGAGGGCACCTGGGGCAGGCAGGGCAGGGACGTGTAGGCGCCCGTAAAGGCCACCGTAAAGTGCGGCCTCAAGGGGACAAATTCGACGGCGGCGATCTGCCGATTTAGGAGCTGCATGGCCGTCTCGAAGGAGCCTGCCGCCGCGTGGTCTGCCGCGTGCGACGAGTTCTCGCACCAGTGGGCCGTGCAGGAAGTGCCCGGCTGCGGGGGGATGAAAATGTCCGAGTCCGCGTCGTCGCCCGCCCCGAAGCCCTTGTCGCCGCCCTCCGCGCCGTGACCATGCCCCCCCGCACCGCCCTTGCCGCCCGCGTCGGCCAGCTCGCCCAAGTCCAGCTCCTCGTCCTCCCCCCACCCGCTGTCGTCCCCCAGATCAGCCGCCCCCGCGCCGACCCCGGCCTTGGCGACCTGCTTGGCGCCCGCACCCTCGTCCAGGTCTAGGTCGTCGTCCCAGCCGCCGCCCCCGGCCCCGCCGCCGTCCATATCGTAGGAGGCGGCGGCCGCGGCGGCCCCCGCCATGCCGCTGGCCGGCTTGTGGTCCGAGTAGTCCTCGGGCGGGATGGTGCCCTCGCCGCCCGCCCAGCTCTCGAAGGCGCTTTTGTTGGTCACGGCCAGCAGCGGCCAGTTGTCGGCGCGGAAGATGGGCGTGGGCGGCTGCAGGAGCTGCGCGCTCGCGAGGGGCAGGCCCGTGGGCACCGGCACGCCCGAGGCCTCGAGCAGGGGCAGCAGGCGCTCCGCCTCCTTGGCCAGCCCGTGCGTGAGGGCGCAGGCGTAGGCCAGGGAGAGCTGGCCCGTTTGCTCCAGGATGCGCACGCGCTCGGCCGCGTCGCCCAGGTAGAGCGCGTTGTGGAAGCGGGCCATGGTGTCCTGGCGCATCTCGGCGATCTTGAGCATCTTGCGCAGCTTGGCCGTGTTGCCCGTCAGCAGGTACAGGAAGGACAGGCGCTCGAAATTCTTGGTGCGCTGGTAGGCCGCCTCCACCACGGTGTGGTTGCCCTGGCGCAGCGCCTCCAGGCCCAGCTGATGCCAGCACTGGTCGTCGTTGAGCTCGTGCGAGGTGTTGAGGGCCACCTCGATGTTGCCGCAGGCCAGCGCCAGCTTGAAGCGCGTCTTGTTGTCCTCCACGAAGTGCAGTGCCACCTCAGGGAAGCCCTTCTGCTGCAGGTAGGCGATGATGGCCTGCCCGCACAGCCGCGCACCGCGCACCATGCGCATCACCTCCCCGTAGCGGCGCTCGGCCAGCGCCAGCTTGAAGAGGGCCTCCGTCATGTCGATGGGGAAGGTGCGCGTCTTGCCCTCGCGGTCCAGCGCGTGCAGCATCTGGCCCTGGCACTTGGTCAGGTAGATGGGCACGTCCAGCGTGCGCACGATGCCGGCGTCGCCCGAGGGCAGGATGTACTTGACGTGGTTGACCGTGGTGTAGATGAAGACGCGCGGGTTGTTGGTGTCCCAGGCGCCGCTCTTGACGCGCACCGTCTCGGTCACGGCGCACTGCTGCTCCAGGTTGCGCGTGGCGATGACCAGCGAGTGCTTGCCCATGAGCGCCACCAGCGAGCCGTCCTTGTTCCAGAGGATGTACTTGATGCGCGGCGCCTGCAGCTCGGCGATGACGCGGCGGGACTGCTGCTCGAACAGCGTCAGCTTGTCCTCCGAGCGCAGGATCATGCGGCCCGAGACGCCCGCGAAGAGCAGCCCATCCGTGTTGGGGTTGGGCGGCGCCATCTTCTTGGTCACCTCGTTCTGGAAGTTCTTGATCAGCAGCTGCCGGCTCTTGTCCAGCACGGCGAACCGGTTGCGGGCCACAAAGACGGCGGCCAGCCCGGGCCCCCGGCGCACGTCCTGGGCGTCGCCCTGGCCGTTGGGCTCCGTGGAGAAGGTGATGAGCTCGTAGGTGCCGCCGTCCGTGTCGCTCAGCACCAGCACGTTGTTCTCGGCCGGGTTAAACACGTTGTACTGCAGGGTGCGGATGACGTTGCCCAGCCCGCTGCTCTGGCTCACGCCCGCGCGCCGCAGCGAGACCAGGGGCACGTCGCGGCCCGAGTCGAACTCATGCAGGCGCAGGTACTTGTCCTTGACGTAGAACATGCGGCCCTCCTCGGCGTAGTAGGGCGGCCGCTCGCGCTCCAGCTTGAAGACGATCATGCCGCTGTCGTGGCCGGCCGCCAGCAGGTTCTGCTCGGGGTGCGCGGCCAGGATCCAGAACCGGTCGCTCTCGCGCCGGAAGGTCTGCACGCCCAGCCGCTTGGAGATGTCCCAGACGCGGATGGAGCGGTCCTCCGAGTTGGAGACGATCAGCTCGAACTTGGGGTGGAAAATGACACAGGAGACGTTGTTGGTGTGGCCCCGGAGCGTGTCCACCTCCCAGGCCTTGGTCTCGTTCATGCGCCACAGCTTCACCTGCCGGTCGTCCGCGCCCGAGATGACCAGCGGCAGCGTGGGGTGGAAGCTGGCCCAGTTTACGCCCCGGTCGTGGCCCTCCAGCACGTACTTGACCACCACATCGCCGCCGCCGAACAGGTCGTTGTTCACGCGCGAGACCATGTTGGCGGCGTCGTCCATGCCGCCCGGCGCCCCCCGCACCGTCTTCTTGCGCAGCCCCGTGGTGTCCCAGACGCGCACGGTCTGGTCCAGCGAGGCGGAGACGATCAGGTCCTCCTTGGGGTGGAAGGCGGCGCACATGACGTAGTGGTTGTGGCCCGTGAGCACGGAGATGCAGGTGCGGGACTGCCAGTTCCAGATGCGGATAGTCTGGTCGTCCGAGGCCGACACGATCCAGGGGTACTCGTTGTGGAACTGCACGGTGCGGATGTAGTCCAGGTGGCCCAGCAGCGTAAACAGGCAGCGCCGCAGCTTGTAGTCCCACACCTTGACCTTGTAGTCGTCCCCGCCCGACACGATCAGCGGCTGCGTCTTGTGAAAGTCCACGCCCCGCACGGGGCCGTCGTGCTCGTCGAACCGGTCCAGCAGTGTGCCCATTCTGTAGTCCCACAATTGAATGACACCGTTGTGCAGCGACGTCAAGATCCAAGGCCGCACCGGGTGAAAGGACAAGCCTTTCACCCGATTACTTTTGCTCTCGAACTTGGTCAACATTGCTGTAGCGTGTGGGAAGTGTGTGTTTGGGGTTGTAAGGAGTGAGTTGGTGATGATGATGAGATGCGGCGAGCTTGTAACAGACACGCTGGGCCACCAAGTAGTCTGGTCATTCTCAGGTCCTTTGCGGCTTAGACCACCCACGGGACTCCACTACACGCCTGCCCATGACAACAGGTAAGAGGGCTGCGGGCGTGTGGGAAGGAGGACACATCCTATTGGCCGGACAAGAGGCCGCATGTCATCCTCAGGCAGAGCCATTATCTGGTCAGTGGCGCTCATCGTCTACTTGCTGCTTTTGCTCTCAGGCTTGGTCTACATGGTGGTTTTGGTTCAGGTGGTAATGGGCAGGAACAGGCTTGACGATGGAGGGGATTCAAACAAAGGCGGGCGGGGTGGTTGTAGGCTAGCGCAATCACCACACACGCTGGAACCCCCACGGCAAAACCAACCACGCGCCCCTGATCTCCTTGCCGCTCCTCTGTCTGTTGTTTGTGGGTGGGGGGAGGGTGGGTTGTGGTCATGAGTGGGTGGGCTGGGCTTGAGAATGAAGAACTCGCTCGCTCATGATGGGCGTCAGGAATGCAGCGAGCGGGGGGAGCAACCCGACTACCATGCCAGGCTCCCGCGGTTTTGACCACACCACACAAGCTTATACTACATGTCTAAATACCCTCTTCAATAAAGTGACAGGGTGTGGCAGGGTCAAATGGAGTTCAAAAAAGCCTTTTACCACCCCCCCCTCACACACCACCATCATCATCATCCATCATCCGTCATGAGCGCTCGTTCGCTTGCTAAGTTGTGCTAAGGCGAAGGCGCTGGCTCTGAACAACCAACCACGCTATACATTTACTTTGACGCACGCTAAACAACCACTCCACGAACCCATCGTACACTAGGAACGACAACGGCCGCTGCGCCGCCTCGTCTTGCCTGCAGCCCATACCAAGGACTCGCGGCAGCCATCATCACCCTACGTAAATAAAGTCATGGGCCAGGCCACTTCTTTCCCCTTCGAGGTCTTGGAGCCGGCCCAGTCCTCCTACGCGGCCCGCAATCCCCAAGCTTATTGGGCCTTGTTCAATGGACGGCGCAAGGCGGACGGTGCCGAGGTCTCCATCCACAAGCTGGACAAGGTCAACACGCCCAAGCTCAAAGTCGAGGCTGGTATGCACGGTTTCCAGAAGATGAAGACCATGCGACACCCGTACATCCTCCAATACTTGGACGGCGTGGAATTGGAAAAGGAAGTGGTGCTGGTCACCGAGCCCGTGACCCCCTTGGGGGAATGGCTTGCCACGCTCAAGCCCGACTTCCGGGAAGAGCAGGTGGCGTGGGGCCTGCGCTGCCTGGCGGCGGCGCTGGATTTTCTGACGGGCGCGGCCCACCACATGACGCACGGCATGGTCTGCAGCCACAACGTCTTTGTCACCAAGGCGGGCGATTGGAAGTTGGGAGGGCTGGACTTGCTGTGCGAGTGGCGGCAAGGGGGCAAGGACATCTTCCATTTCCAGCTCCACGAGGCCTTGGTGCCCCCCGAGTACCGGGCCCCCGAGCGCCGGAACAACAACATGGACCTGATGCTGAAAGCCGAGCCGGGTGCCCAGGACGTGTGGGCATTGGGCGTCCTGATTGGGAACGTGGTGGAGCTGACTGAAGGCAAGGCTCCAGCAGGCGCCTTGGCCAGTGTCCAACGGCGGCTCCTGTCCGAGAACCCCAAGGACCGGCCTTCCGCCGGGCAAATACTGCGCCACTCCTACTTCTCGCCCAAGGGCACCAAGGAGCTCATCCGCGTCCTGGAGTTTTTGGAGAACTTCTCGCTCAAGGAGGACGCCGAAAAACTCGAGTTTTTCAACAGCCTGCCCCCCCTGGTGGCGCGGCTGCCGCCCGAAGTCGGCATCTACAAGATCTTGCCCACTTTCCGAGACTACGTGCACGTCGGGGGTGGTGGCGGCATGGTGGCAGGGGGGCAAGCGCCCGACCAGGCGCTGATGGAGCAGCAAATGCGGCAACGGCAGTTGGTCCTGACGGCGCTGCCCGTGTGCCTGGAAATCTTGAAAGGCCTGGACGAGCCCACCTTTGCGGAAATAGGGGAACCCCTCCTCGTCAGCCTCTTTGGGATGAACGACCGTGCCGTGCGGGCCACGCTCCTGCAAAACCTCCAACCTTTGGCCAGCAAGCTCTCCGAAGCCAACGTCAACGGCCGGCTTTTTGATTGTGTGCTCACGGGCTTTGCCGACAGTGCTCCCCAGCTCCGAGAGCTCACGCTCAAGTCCATGCTCTGTTTCAGCCACCGTTTGAACGACAAGAATCTGAACGATCGCTTGATGCGGTGTCTGACGAAGCTTCAGGTCGACCCGGAGCCCTCCATCCGTACCAACACCACCATCTTTCTGGGGCGCATTGCTGCGCAGCTCAAGGGTGGTTCCCGGGCGCGTGTCTTGCTCCCCGCCTTTCTCAAAGCCTGCCGGGACCCTTTTCCCCACGCGCGACTTGCAGGCCTGAAATCAGCTGCGGCCTGCACCGCGTATTTTGATCCTCCAAGCGTCGCGACCAAGGTCCTGCCCATTGTAGCCACGCTGCTGATCGACGTGAACGGGGCCGTGCGCGATGCCGCCTTTCAGTGCCACGACGCCTTTATGAAGGTGCTTCAAGTGAACGCGCGGCAACTGAAGGAAGTCGAGGACCAACGGCGGAACGACATGCTTGAGAAGCAAGGGGGTGGAGGAGGCTTGTTGCCCGCAGGCATGGAAGGGTTGTCCTCGTCCGTACTGGGCGCGGGGGCTGCCAGCCTCGGAGGGTTGACGTCGTCGGTCGCAGCCTGGGGGGCACAAAAGATGTGGACGTCCTCCACTTCCATGCTTGGGGGCAGTGGAAGCGGCGGCGTCAGTGCCCCGCCCGAGGATTTGTCGGGAAGCAGCTCGGTGGGACGAAAAGAAGAGGAGCATTTCTTCGACAGCCTGGCCCCGCCGGCCTTGTCTGGTAGTCGTGTGGCGGCCGCTTCGTCGGACGGGTGGGGCGAGGTTGTGGGGGAAGGAGATGGTAATGGTTGGGGGGAAGACGAGGACGACAATGCCTTCGGGGAGAAGGAAACCGCCACCATCAAGTCTGCATCGTTTGGCAGCACAAGTGCCGGTGGGAGGACAGGAAGTGTGTCTTTGTCCGTCAGCGGGCTTGCCGGTGGGTTCGCTCCGGCTGGCGGCGAACAGGTGGCACCCGTAGTCCCCCCTGCGTCCTCGCTTGCGAGCCTTAATCTAGGAGGAGGAAGAACAAGTGCCGTGAGGATGGGTCTCATCAAGCCCGTTACAGACGACGACCTCTTCAGCATGCTCAACGATACAAGCCCCGCACCGTCGGCCTTCAACAGACCGGCCCGTCTGCAAGTACCGCCGCCCGCTGTTGTGAAGGCGGTAGCCTCTCCCATGTCTTCGTCGCTATCAGACTCGGGGACGAAGAAGCTAGCAGGAGCAGGACGGTCACGGTTGCAAGCCAAGAAGCTAGAGGCCTCCCCGAGCGACTGGGACGATTTCTAAACAGAGTTGAAGAGAGGCGAGCGAGGCAGAGTGTATAGAAAGTAAAAAGTTAAAAAGTAAAGGAATGAATTCCTCAATGTTCTAGTTCATCATGCCATTACTTGCTTGTATTACTTTGAGTTTTCATTCATGACGAGGAGGAGACGGGCTGTCGCGTAGGAGGGAGAGTTTCCTTTGAAGAAACGTCTCCAAGTCTTCAAGCCCCATCAGTTCTTCGGTCGTGGTCGTATTCTCTTTGCCGCCATCTTGCCTGCTGCATGTCCACGACACACGGAACGAAGTCACTCGGATCCTGATCTCAAGGAGGAACGAGTCGTCCTCGGCCTCCCCGCTTCTTCCCATGACCACAAGCCGCGAGATGGGCGCCGTGAAGGGGTACTCGACCCACCGCATAGTTTCCACAACCGTCTGTGCAGTGGAGTCGCCCACCCTTCTCACAACCCGGGAGAGCCGCGACAAGAGACGCTCCATGAATTGCTGGTGTGCTAGTTCCCTCGTCACACGTGATAAGATTGCATGGTCCCCCGCGTCGGCCTCCTCGTCTTCCTCCCCCTCGTCCTCTTCCTCCTCCTCCACATTCCTTTTCCCTTGCTGCATCCCTAATTCTACCAAGCGAATGAAGGCTAGTTGACTCAGCCGTCCTAAAGACACTGCTTGCGGGAAAGACGACGGTGGTTGTCTGCCCTCTCTTCCAGCGCCAAATTCGATGGCCAACTCATGGAGATGGTCAATCTCCACCACCACATGCTGCCCCGTTGCTTCCACCACCTGCAGAGGTGCATCCACGCCACGCAGTCCTTCCAACTTCATTTTGGCTTTCCTACCCATCTCGCCGACGGCCTCGGCTGCTCCACCAACCTTCAGGCTCGTCCCGTTGTTTCCACAGCAAATGCCGTAGCGGTCCACCCAGGCCTGGGCGGGATTGGCGACTTCTCGTCGTAGGATTTCGAACAAGCGCCCCATGTAGGCTTCGTCGTCCAGCTCTTGAAGGCGCAAGGCCAACCCGGCAGGACCCTCCGCCCTGTGTGGGGGGGAAGGCCGCCATGACGAACAGGAGGCCGAGGTGCCCTGCTGCCCGTGAAACATGTGGACGTGCAAGCTGCTGGAGGAAGGTGATGGCGGCGTCATTCCCAACGGGTCTCGTCGGGCCTCCTCGCCTTGTCCAGGGACATGTGGAATTCCTTCCCAGTCTACCCTGAAAGGGAGGATAACGGGGCCTTTCTTGGTGTCTATCAGCACCGACAGAGGGTCTCCGGCCGATAGCGGCCGTGCCAAGGCCACGTTGCGCCCGCCGGCCCGCAACCGGGAGGTACGGCGGAGCCCTGCCACCGTCCCTATGAGACGCCGGCCCTTGCTGAGCGTGGCCTGCGTCTGCTGCACCCACGACGCCATGTCGTTGGCCGCCTGCGCCAGACTCTTCTTCTTCATCTCCAATACTACCTCGGGCGGAATGTAAGAGACGGGCAACGGCAACGCACCCCCCGGCAACTGGCTCTCCGTCAAACTGTCCTGCCCGATGAAGGAGTGCTCTTCGCGGGCCACGTGCACCAAGTCTGCCACGATGAGCAGGTCGCGCATTGCCTCCTCTACGCTTTCCAAGGACGACGCGAGGTCCTTCTCCGCTGCCGCCGTGGGGCTTTTGGCCGTTGCCGCCAGCGTTCCTCCGCCGCCTCTTCCTCCTTCCCACCGGCGTTTCAGATGAAGCCGCCGGACCATCGCCTCAAAGGTCTCGGCGGAGGGCCCGATGCGGGGCGGGTACTCGTACCCTTCCTGCCCCATGGCCTGCAGCGGCGGTGCGGGGTAGGGTTCCAGAGGGACCTTCTTGCTGCTGGTGCCGGACGAGGACGCCATGGTTTTGTGAAAACCTCCTCTCCCCCTTGCCTGCGCCTCTCTCCTTCCACTAGGCCGCCCGCCGTCCCCTACCCCGTGACCCAGGCCCTGCGTCTGCGCCGCCGCGCGGCAGTCGCACGCTGACCCTCGCCTGTAAGGTGATGTAGGGTGTGGGGCAGAGCTGAGATGATGCATGGCAAGCGAAGGAAACCAAATCGGCGATGACCTGTGGCAGCATCATCGACTTCACTCCCTCATTGCTTCTCAACCCAGGCAGCCACCAGCAAGCAAGACAACACACACAGGGGCAAGAACGAGCATGGACGACAAGGCTGAGGAGCACCGCCAGCCAATTTGTTGTGGCGGCGCCAGGGCCAGCTGCAATCATTGCTCGTCTTTCGTCTCCGGCGCTCCGGCTGAGGCCAGGCGTGGAGGCTGCTATTGCTGCTAGCGCATAGGGGGCAAAAAGCAAGGCAAACAACGCCGCCGCCACAGCATTTCCTTCTCCGCTACGTCTTTCCTAACGAGGCTCTTGCAACTCACTGCCAGCCAATTTCACAACTCTACCGACACACTCCCCTTTTCCTCCTCCCTTCCTACCACTATCACGACAGCAGCAGCCATGAAGGAAGAGGAGCAAGAAGACGCCACCGACGCCGCGGCGCGGCTCCTACAGAGCAAACTGCGGAGTAATCAGCAGCGCGAGCTGTATTCATTTTTGAACGTGGAAAAATCAGCCTCGCCCGAAGAGATCAGGGCCGCCTATTTGCGCGTCGCCTCGTCGTACCATCCAGACCGCGTGGCGCCGTCGTTGCGGGCGGACTCCGAGGCCCAGTTTCTTAAAGTGGACAGGGCGTACAAGGTGCTCACTGACCCGTTGATGCGGCAGGCGTACGATCACCTGGGAGAGCGAGGCCTGCGGTTGCTCCTGGCCGTGCCCGCGCACGAGCTCTTGCCGATGCGCTTCCCTTTGGAAGTGGCCTACATCTTGGAGGAGCTGTCAGCGGAAGAGATGCAGTACGCGGCCCTGAGCGCCCAGAATTCCTCGGGCACCATCACCGTGCACATGGAGGTGCCCCGGCCATTGCAGACGCCCCGCCTCAAGCAGCTCTCGGTGGAGCAGCAGGTGGAAGTAGCCTTGACCGGCGCCACCAGCCTCTTCGGCGGGCTGTACGTAGTGAACCGGAAGGCCGTGGGGATGGGCATGGGGTACGTGGGTACACGCTTGCAACTGGGCAAGGGCACCTGGGTCTCCGGTACGTACGTCCTCAGCCAAAAGCGGAAGCTCACGATCGAGACCTCAAGGGAGCTCAGCCGTGCCGTCAACGTGCGGGCCTCGCTCTCGGGCGCCGAGTCGGGGAACATCGGCCTCAAGCTGGCCTCTTCCCGGCGTCTGAGCGCCAGCCTGATGGGTAACGTGGATCTGGCGGTGGGTACGGGCGAGGATGAGGCGCTTGGATTTGGGCTGACGTCCTCGAACGGCAAGCGGGAGCTGACGGGCCGCCTGCGCGTGTCGGACTCGGAGGTGGCGCTGAAGGGCATCTACGAGAACCGCATCTCCAACGCCGTGCAGGTCAAGTGCGTGGGCAAGCTGGGCACCCGCGGTCTGGAGTGCATACTGGGGGCTACCCGCAACCTGTCCAGCCTGACGGCAGTGAACTTCGGGCTGAGCGTGGCACTGGACGGGGTCACGGTCAGCATCAAGGCCCGCAAAGGCCGCCAGCACATCTACATCCCCATCAAGATCTCCGCGCGCCTGGACCCCTGGTCTGTCTTGGTGGGCAGCGTCCTGAACGCCGGCCTGAACGCGGGCCTGGTGCTGCTGGTCCGGCCCTTCGAGAAGGCCCGCATCCAGCGGCAGCTGCGCCTGCTGGAGAAGGAGGTCACGGAGAAGCAGGCCCGGGAGCGGCGCAACGCGGCGGCCCAGGTCAGGCTCATGGCCGAGGCGGCGCAGCGTAAGGCCGTGGCGGAGAAGAAGGCGATGAAGGGCCTGGGCGGGCTGGTAATCTTGGAGGCCCGCTACGGCACGTCGGCCTTGCCGCACCAGCGCCCGCCGGACAGCGACTGGTACCTGCCCAGCCGCGAGCAAGACCACACCCTGGACATGGCGTCCGCGCTGGACGTGCGCATCCCGCTCCAGTTCTTCGTGAACAAGTCCCGCTTGAACCTGCCGGCGGGCAGCAAGGCGGGCATGCTGGGCTTCTACGACGTGGCCGCCAACCCCACCTGGCTCCTCCACGCCTCCACCTCCGCCGACGACGACGCGGGCCACGGCAAGAGCACGGCCGCCACCTTCCGCGCCCCCATCCGCCCCCCGCACCACCGACGCGAGAGCAGGAGAGATCGGCCGCGCCTGTACGTGCGGTACAGCTACCTGGGCAAAGTGTACGAGGTGACGGTCGACGACATCCAGAGCGTGGAGCTGCCGCCTCTAGACGCCAGCCACACCTGCCTGGGCCTGGAGGGCCAAGTACGATAATAAGCAAGTGGCGGAGCACGGAACCAAAAACTAGAGAAACAATATAATTGAAATCAAACAAATTAAAACCAAGCTGACAAAAAGCAAAGACAAAGAAAAATAAAATAAAAGCACACAGAAGAGAGCGCTCCCCTCGCCGCATGCACGTATCTATGCGTATTATCAAATAAACGACCGGAGCCTTTCGCCTTTTGCTTCTTTCTTCTCTCCCTCACATCCCGAACGGATGCAGGCCAAGACCGCCAGCAATCAACAAAACCCTCGCTCCCCCCCAACCCCACAAGTCGCGTGCGTGCGCCACGTCCCCATGCCTTGCCGGCCTATCCCACCCCTCCCACCGCCCCCCTCTCCCCTCCTCGCCTGTTTTACTCGTCGGGGATGGTGATGTCGCCCGAGTCGATCTTGGCTTGGATCTCGGTGGGCGCCTCGCCCTGCACGGTGCAGCCTACCGAGTTGGCCGTGCCCAGGATCTCCTTGACGGTGCCGGCCAGCGTGCGGGCCATGGAGCGGGGTCGCATGGTGCGCGCAATGCTGATGATGTCGTCCATGGTCAGGTTGCCGCTGTGCTTGATGTTCTTCTCCTTCTTGCGGTCGCGGGGGGGCTCCTTGAGGGCCCGGATGATCATGGAGGAGGCGGAGGGCAGCAGGGAGACCGTGGCTTGTCGGTTCTGGATCGTCAGCTTCACTGTCACCTTCAGCCCCTTCCAGTCCATGGTCGCCTTCTGGATGTCCTCGCCCACCTTCTTGGGGGACAACCCTAGGGGCCCCACCTTGGGTGCCAGCGTGGAAGCCGAACCCACTTCACCACCGACGGCGCGCAACACGACTGTATGGCATGGCATGGGGAAGGAGGGAGGGAACAGAAGTCAGGCACATTTCCCTTGACGCGTAGGTGGTCTGCCTAAAGAGTCGTGTGTCAAGGCACACCGCACAACACACATCACACGCCCTCCGCCACCTGTTATCCCTCCCCCCTCCCCCACCCCTCCTTCTTCCCCTCTCCCCCTCCTCGATGACTTACCCGTCTTGATCTCGCCGGCAGCGGCGGGAGGAGGAGCCATGGTGACGGGGTCGTGTGTGCCTGTGGTTGTGTGCGTGGGGAGGCAAGCGTGAGACTTTGCATGCGGGTGTGGGTGGTGTGAGTATGGCGGCGGAAAGGCGAAGGCAGAGGAGGAGACGAGGGGAGGAGGGAGAGGAGGCGAAGGGCGTCTGTTGTTCGCAGCCACACAATGCCTATCCAGCCTACCAAGTTGACTGTATTTTCATGCCCTCTCAAGGTGCAAACTCTAGGCAAGCACAAGGAGGAGATGCTGGTAGTTGCCCTGCGTCGTCTTGCCATCATTGCCTCAGTGCTTCTTTCCTGTCGATGCCCACCGTCCACTAGTGAAGGGCGTAGGATGAGCTAATGGGCATATAGCGGTTGGTGCATCATCGTGTGGAAAAGTGAGGGTCGAGGTCTTGTCTTATCTTGTCTTGTTTCTTTAGAGTGCAACCTGTGGGAGGGTTTTTTCTGGCGCATGCCGAAGCAGGCCTACACTGTACCGTGCAGAGCATCACACCCCCACGGGCAGTGGTGCTCAGGTCTTATGCACTACCCTTTTCGCGCATTTGGGACAACCTCCTGCCCCCGAGAAGCAGCGAGCTTCCGAGGTTTCTCGAACGCCTGTGGTTGGGCAAGGGTTTTCTTTGTCAGCACGTGGGTCGGCTTTGGGCAAGCCTTGTTTATGTGTGTGTGTTGAGTACGTTTTGGGCCCGGCATAAGCCCCGGTGAGGGCCGGGACAGCGGTTGGCGATGGTGGGGCCTTCCGCATTTGGGGAGGGTTGTTCGGTGTGTTCTGTCTGCTTGTGGGCGGCTCTCGCGCCCACGCCACGCACATGAAGTATCAAGTGACCTTTGCCCCTTTTTGAGGTGTGCTTTGCATTTGTTGCTTTCACATCTCTGCCTGCTAACCGCAGGCATCCTTGTTGTTGACCACAGCACGGAGCCCCCTTGAGGCACCCACTTCTTCATTGCTCCCAGCTAATTCGGGTCGAACCTTGGCACTTTTGATTGAGAGGAGCTGACGCGACCTGGCTTGTGGTAGAATAATAGGAGGCGCGGAGGACGCCAAGCCGATGGAGGAGGACAGATTTGGATTGCGCCCGTGGCTTCAGTGCTAAATTCTGAAGGTTGGGGATGGAGGGGGAGGAGGAGGGTACGTGAGTTTGTAAATACGGAGCAGTTGCGCTTTTTCTTGAGGAGGAGGTCGCCGACGTTTATGTTCTGTATGTAGTGTTGGTACGGGGGCAGGCGTAAAGGGGTGATGGGCAGGAGGTGGAGGTGCGTACATACAAAAACTCGTCCTCAGCTCGCCTTTCTTCTCCTCCTCCGATGAATCATTATATATTATTCTTTTTGTTCACATTGTAATTGTGCGGGACCGACCCCTTTTTCTTTGTACTCTCTCAAAGTCTATACACAAGTCTCTCTTGCTCTTGCTTCCCTCCTTGACGGCCGGCAAGGGACGAAGGGGGAAAGTAATCCTCAAAGAGGACACCAACAACCCGCCCCACATTCCCCACGTCAACGCTTTTTCAATTTTCCTTCTTTCCCCCCACTTTCACCCGCCATCATCGCCTGGGCACTTTCTTTATTTTCTTTCTGTCGTTGGGACATGGCCTCCATCAAAGGCTCGTGGTCCCGAGTCCCAACCGCCTGCACATAGTACTGGTAGATTTCCACCTTCTCCTGGAGTCGCGCCGCGACCGCTTCTGCCTTGTCTTGGCGGCGCGCCGCCTCCGCTTCCGCCTTGTCTTGACGGCGCGCCGCCTCCACCTCGCCCCTGATGCGGTCCGTATCCGCCTTGTGGAGGCGCTCCATGCCCTGCCACACCAAGGTGATGGTGCCCGTGATGACGGCCCCGATGGTGGCCAAGCCTGCAAAGAACTCAGTCCTCGTGACGCTAAAGGTCGGCCCGCCGTTGACCGTCGAAAAGGACGTCGCGCACTCGGGGAACACACGTGCTTTCCGTGCTGTGGATGGTGGAGTGTGTGTGTGTGCATGTGAGGCGTAGGGCCTCTCTTGCAAGACGACCAAAACAAGGCAGACAGACAACCAGACCGGTACCAAACCATGCTTCGCTTTGGCACTTACGAACCGCCACATCGCCCACCATCAACACAAATAACAAGCTCTGCCTCTGTGTACAAGCACACCGCTTACCTATACCCTGACGGTAAAGCGTCGTCCTCGCCGCGGCCCCGGCCTTCTTCCCCCAACCAAGCATCATGTTCCCCTGAGCCTATCTTCCCCAAGTGACCTGGCCATGTGCTCTGACTGTGCGTGAGGAAGAAGGGGAAAGTTAGGCATGCGCATGGTGATCACCAGTCTAGACTAGACGCAAGGGGGAACAGGAGCCTCCCCTCCTCCCTGCAAGTCTTACGCACTCACGGGGGCGTGGCCTCACATGAGTCCACCCATTCGCCGACACAATCACTGGAGAGTACGACAAGGATCCTAAGGAGCCTTGAAAGCGCTGCTTCTTGTGATGTGTGTGATTGTGTATAGTGTGGAGCCTTGTCTGTGAGAAGTTTTTGAAGGAAAGGAACAATCAGCAAGGTCAGCAAGTCTCCGAGGCAATTGCTCCGAGGGGTTGTTCGGTGTGTTCTGTCTGCTTTTGGGCGGCTCTCGCGCCCACGCCACGCACATGAAGTATCAAGTGACCTTTGCCCCTTTTTGAGGTGTGCTTCGCCTTTGTTGCTTTCACATCTCTGCCTGCTAACCGCAGGCACCCTTGTTGTTGACCACAGCACGGAGCCCCACTTCTTCAATCGCTTGTTCCTTGGAAACGCCAGCAATTCTAACACACACACACACACAATCAACAATCAAACAGGCTGTGGCCGCGGCTGCCTGCGTGAGACGAAGCTGGAATGTCGGCCACCAAGGTAACCAAGGTATAGTGGCCGTCTTTTGCTCCTCCCTCTCCACATAGACGACTCCTCCCTCACTAGCCTCCTCCCCCTCCCATACCCCAAGCACCTCGTTGCCACGAGCTTGTCAGAGGCCACGCGGGCGGGGAAGCGGTTGCGAGAATTAGCATTACGTTCGAGTGCGGACCTGAAGTGCGTGAACCTCATGTGCGAAAAAGTGGGGGAGCCCTGCATCTGCCGCCTGGCCCGGGTCCTCTCCCTCACGCCCGACCTGGAGCGCCTCGACCTGGCGAAGAACGGCCTGACGGCGTTGCCGGAGGAGGTGTTCAAGCTGCGGAACCTTCGGGATCTTGACTTATCGCACAATCTATTGACAGAGCTGCCGCCTTCTGTCCTCCAACTCTCCCATCTGCGCGCGCTGGACGTGCAAGGGAACCCTTTGTGGGAGGAGGAGGGCAAACAAGAAAAGGGGTCGGAGAGCGAAACGGTTATGCGCGTGCGGCTATTCATCAAGGAGAGAATACCAACGGTGAGTGTGTAGTGCAACAAAGTAAATGTGATGAAGTGCATAGCTTCTTTAATATCATTCGTTTGCCACTCTTTTTCTTTTCAATCAATTCCTCTTGTTGAGCTTGCTAGAACGCTTGCCGCTGCCCGCCTCCACATTGGAGGTGCTCTCCTCGTAGAGCTCATGGGCGCACTTGAGCATGGACCCAATCTCCTCCTCCGATGGCCGGCCCGTGCCCCTATTGAGAGATTTGTCAGAGAGAAGTAGCTTGAGGAAAAGCGCTGACATTCACCCGCCCGTGCACACTCACCCTCCCCTCCCACGACCTACGTACCTCCAGCGCATGCGGCCTTTCTTGTCCACCAAGAAGACGTACCCCACCATACGGTTGTCGATGCCCATCCCCTCGCGGATCTCCTCCGTGGACCCGAAGCGCAGGAAGCTCTGCCCGTGCCGCTCCCGCTCGATGTTGCTCTTTTGCCCGTTGAGCAGCAGGAACTTGAGCAGCTGTTGATGCGGGGGAAGGGAAGAGGGGCAAGTATGAGATGCATTGTTCAGTTCTTCGATGCCCCTCCTCGACCAGCCTTCTTCTTCTGCCCCCTCACCTTGAGCCAGGTCTTGTCCTCGAAGGAGACTTGCAAGACCTTCATGGCGGGCAGCCGGGCAAACTCTTCTTGGAACGGCCTTATCCAGTCGGGCAGCACCCGGAAGCCCGAGTCTCGGAAGGACAAGGCCACCAGCGAGACCTGACTCTGGGCCTGCGTGAGCAGCGTCGCGAACTGGTGCGTGACCCCGAGCAAGGACTCGGCATCGAAGGCAGGGAACTTGCGGGCTTGGTTCGACGGCAGCAGCTCCTTGTCGGCCTCGAAAAGCTTGCATTTGGTCCGATTCACCTGCCCAAGCTCATAGAAATACCCCCGTTTAATCTCCTCCTTAATTTTGGCAATCTTCTTTAGCCGCGCCGCCTCCTTTTCCAACACTTCTGGAGGCGTTTGGGGTTCGCCATTATTGGACGGGCTCGTGCCTGCCGGAGGCGGGTCGCCCGTGCTACTCAGGCTGCGGCTCACGTGGCTGGGGGGGTGGGAATGGACAGCGAAGTGAGTCGAGAGCCTGCGCCGTGCCGTGAACGTCGCGGCGGCATCCCTCCATATATATTGCGTCCTACGATTTCCTTCCTTACCTCGTGATGACCCTCAGGGAGGGGTGGGGAGGTTGGAATGGCCGAATGCGGGCCACGGCCACGGCCGTCCTGTGCATGGTAGGTCTGTCGTTGTAGGTAGGGTGTGTAGGTAGACCATGAGGCAGTGCGGGGGTAGTGGTGAAAGCCGGGTTGCAATTCAATCGATTGCTGCGCTCCCCGCTCCCCGTGAAATCGCTCGCTCATCATCCATCACCGTTGCTGCCGTGTGCCCTCCTGGTCTTGCATTGCGTTTGATCAACTCATTCCCTATTTCCCCTGTACACAAAACCACAGGATGCCAGGAAGCACGCTGCGCGTCGGGCGCGCGTCGGTTCTCCTCCTCGTCATCGTCCTCTTTACGGTCAACACTGATGCTTTTCTCGGTTCTCCTCCTCGTCCAGTCCCGCATCAACACCACCGCTTACAGGCCAGCCGGAAAGGGGACGGCAAGCAGACCAGTCGGCAAGGGGCGATTGCACAGGGGCTTGCGGCTCTTGCTTCAGGCCTGACATTCATTTCTACGGTGCCCGTGCGGGCCATGGTGCCAGCGTTGAATGCCGGTAGTGCGGGCCAAGGGGCTATCAAGAAGACGATACTATTAACCGGTACGTCCTCCCCTTCTTTCCCTTCTCCTTTCCCTCCCTATGATGGCGTTCCCTTCGGCTTTTCCACTCGGCGTTTTCGCCTTGCGGTGGCCCGATCATAAGCCTGCATTTTCCCTCTTCTTCTTCTTTTTTATCAACCCCGCCACACTCAATCATCTTTCTTTACTTTCCTCCTCTCGTCTAGGCGCCAACTCGGGCATCGGATTGGACGCGTCCAGGAAGCTCGCAGCGGCAGGGCATGAGGTCTTTGTGGCCTGTCGTACCCTGGCCAAGGCCCAAGAAGCAGCCACTGCTGCGGGCGCGGCCGGTGCCTTTGAATGTGACCTGACAAACCTGGCGTCGGTGCAAAAGTTTTGCGAGAATTGGGGGACCAAGCCCATCGACGTGCTCTGCTTGAATGCTGGGGTAGCGATGTCCACCGGTGACACGGCACCAAAATTTACAGTGGAGGGTTTTGAGGAAACCATTGGGGTCAACCACTTCGGGCATTTCCTGATTGCTCAAAAGTTGCTGCCCAACCTGGAAAAGTCGGCTCTTGCGCACCCTCGGCTCGTCGTGACGGCAAGCTCCGTGCATGACCCGTCAACGCCAGGCGGCAACGTAGGACCGGGCGCCACGCTGGGCAACCTCCAAGGTCTCGCCGATTTCTTGGAGCAGGGCAGGCGCTTCGAGATGGTGGATGGGGCCCCGTACTCCGCCGATAAGGCTTACAAGGATAGTAAGCTGTGCAACGTACTCTTTACGGAGGAAATCAGCCGACGCCTGACAGACCGCAAGAGCAAAGTGCGCTGCAACTGCTTCTCCCCCGGCTTGATCCCGTCCACCGGACTCTTTCGGTCGCAAAACCCCTTGTTTGTCGGCCTCTTCAACTTCTTTGCGTTGAGAGTGCTGGGCGTGGCGACCACGATTGCGGAGGGAGGGAATTGTCTCGTGTACATGGTGGAGTCGCCAGACCTTGAAGACAAAACGGCTTCCTTTCTCGCCACGCCACCAGGGAAACCCAAAGACCTTTTTTCCAGCCAGAAGATCAGCGAGGAAGCTGCGGACGTTGACAAAGCACGCCGGTTCTGGGACCTGACCGAAAAGCTCTTGGCCAAGGTCACCAAGGCATAGGGCTGGCGGGAGGGGGAGGGTGGGAGTAGAGCGCGGTATAAGTTACATTTTTAGTCTTTAGAGTAAAACCAGCATTGAAATAAACAGACAGAAAATTGAAAAATCAACTTGTGATTGTTTGGCACACAAAGCTTTTTTTTCATGTTTGCTTTTGGGTTTGGCCTTCGTTCCGGCCGGCGAACATGCATGGCGTCATGGTGGATGATGCGGGATGATGATGATAGCTCTGCGTTCTGTCTTTTTGATTGCCATCTCCCTGCCCGAGCACAGCACAGGCAGTCCCACCCATCTAGCCTAACCAAGGCTTCCCCGAAACACTACTTGCACAGAAAGGGACCGGCGCGCAAAACAAAATGCGGCTTCTTCAAAACCCTCCATCGTCTCCTTCATCACAATACTGCTGAGCAGCCCCCTTGGACGGCCAGCCACTACCCCAGCCACCCCCACCATGGCCACGACACTCGTGCCGTCTCCCTTTCGAGGGGAAGAGGCAGGACGCGCACTGGCACATTTGATATACTCAGTCCCGCCCGCGGCGTTCGAGCAGCAGGAGGAGCAGGATGCTCCGAACCAAAGCCCGCCGCCCGCACTTCCCCCGACCCCTTCGCACCCTTGCCGCGTGGCCTACCGCGATTTGCTGCGACCTGTGCCCCCAGAAGGCGGCGACAGCATCCGTGTCGAGTACACATGTGTGCATGTGGCCAGTCAGTACCTGGTCTGCGGCTCCAACACGGGGGTCGTGGACATCTACCGGCACGACGGGGCAGGCGGAGACTGCCGCCTGCTAAAAGCTTTGGTGCCGCCCAAGGGGAGCCAGCACACCAACGTGAAGGTGACCTGCGTCAAGCTGGACCCCGCCCAGCGGGCACTCGCGGTTGGCAATATTTTGGGCGCCGTTAATGTGCTGTTGCTGGACTTTAGTGAGGGGCGTGCGCAACGAATGCTTCACAGCCATGCCCATCACCAAGACGCAGTCCGGTGCCTGGCCTGGGACGACGTGGGCCAGCGGTTGTATTCGGGCTGTGACGGCGGGGTCATTGTCGAGTCACGCTTGGCGAGGCAGGATGATGCCACTGCGCCGGCGACGAATGGTGGGGGTGGAGCGAGTGGCGGGGGCGGGGTGACATCTTCGGTTGGAGGACTGTTGGGCGGCCGGCAGTTCGGGCCGTTGCTGACGCTTTTTCAGACCTGCTCGAGCGCCGTCTGGCACCGGGAGAGTTCGGAACTGGTGCAATTGACGTTCTATGCGATGGCGGGGCCGTTGCCTGCGGACATGCAGCGCAAGGGCGACATCCCGGCGGATGTCATCTTGCTCGCCACGCACGCCCGACGCTGCAACGTGCACCTTCTAAACCGCGGCTTGGCCAAAAGCCTGCTCTACTCCATCCAGGTGGAGGGGGGTGGCACGGCGGCCTCCGGTCGGACCATCTACGGAGCGACGTTGCAGGCCTTGATGGACAGTACGGGAAAGAAGCTGGAGAAGCTGCACCTGTACGTCTCGCGCCCCCACGGCAAGTTTTGGATAGTGGACCTTGGGTCGGCCAACGCCGTCAAGACCCTCGCCCCAACCCTTGTCGTGGTTCCTTTGCCGGGCGAACCAGAGGGCGAGGACAAGAAGGCGAAGGAAGGACTTGCTGTGACTGCCCAACCGCCCGCGTCCGTTGCCGCGGCGTTGGGTGGGCGGCTAATGTTGGCCCCATTCCCAGCACCAGCGGGGGACTGCCTCGTCAGCTGGACGCACACGGGCGGCCTGTCCCTTATCTCCTTGGATCATGGCCAAGCCGTCCCGCTGTGGACCGCAGGCATCCACGACCTTGCTACTTTGAAAGGAAAAGGTGCGGTGCTGACGCTCGTGCTCCTGCACGGCCGGGAAAAGGCGGTGGGCATGCTGGAAGTAGGCCTGGTGCCGGAGGGGGATGTAGATAATGACGCGCGGAAGCTGCGGCATGCGGTCACCGTGCTGCAGCGGGCCTGGCGGGGGCTGCGGGCCAGTCGAGCTGAGGCCATGCGGGAAAAGGTGCAAGAGCTACTGGATGCAATTTCGGAGGCTGAGGCACGGTCCCAGGAGCGGTACACCTTGCTATTCGACCAGCGAAGGCAGCACGAGGTTGGCCATCAGCAGATTGACCCGCAGGCGCAGGCGCTTTTGGAAGAGGTGGAAGCGGTTTGCGCGAATGCCAAGGAGTTTCTCGAGAAGGCCTCATCCACACCAGCCGTTGGGGAGGGTTCTACTTTGGAGGGAGGAGGTGATATTGCGGCGTTGGACTCGACGTCCTTGACGCTGGTAGAGATGGTTGACAAGCTCTTGGTCGAAAGCCAACGCGTGCTGGCCTCGCCCCTTCCACACGCGCCACCGACGCCGCCGCCAGTGACGGGAGCGTTGGATAGCGAAAGCACTGAAGCCGAGGCAAGTCCAGAGACGGAGGAGGAGGGCATGCCCGTAATCTACAGGCGGGTGGGCAGGAGGTGGAAAGAGCGACAGGAGGAGGCTGCGACGGCGGTTGTGGAGTCCTCGCGTTCCGTGGTCGTGGGCGTAAAGGAGATCGAAGGGGACGAGGCCGTCAACGTGGGGTCGGCCATCTCGGCCTTGGCGGCCTTGGAGTACGAGGTCCGGCTGGTGGCGAGCAGTGGGCTGGGCTTGGACTTGGCATTTGTGGGGAACGGCGTGGTGGTGCGGGAGTTGGCCTTCTTGGCGGACGGGCGGCCCAGCCCCGCCCAGCTCTGCGGCCGAATCAGACCCGGAGACGCGCTGCTGGCGGTGAACAGTGTGGCCCTGGAGCCACTGGCGCTCAAGGACAAGCTGGCCGTGCTGCTGGCCCTGGCCGGCGAGCACGACACGGAGATTGCCCTCCGGTTCATGGCTAAGGAGGCGTCCAGCTGGACCCGTTCTCTCATCGGCCTAGGTCTGGGGGCAGCGGGCGGGGCCGAGGGCGGGGCTCAGAAGGAGGAGACGAATCCCTTTTTGTCGATGGTGGAGCCGTCTACTCCCTCCCACGCCCAGCACCCCCGCCCGCCCCTCTCATCACCATCTGCAACTCCCGCCTCCCTCTCAATGCCGTCGGCGGCAGCAACAGCGCAGGAGCAACAGCGAGCGATGGAGAAGATGGTGGAACTGGGCCTAGCGGCGCCTAAGCCAGGGCAGAGCCTTGGGGCAGATCAGCTGCGGCAACAGCAATCAGTCGTGCAGCAGTTCTTGACCTCGACCCTCCTTCCCTGGAAGACACGTTTCTGGGAAGACGGAGGCAAGGGCGGAGGCGGGGACCTACCGGGGCTAGGGCGCACCCACGCCGGCATGGCCTCGGGTCGGAAGAAGTGGGGCGAGTTTGGGCAGTCGGACATGAGCTTGGGGCTGGTCTTGGCCCCGGAGGAGATGGAGAGCGACCTTGACCGCATAGCGCGGGACGTCCGGACCGTCTGGACAACGGAGGAGCGGGCCAGCGAGTCGCGCTTCTATGACGACGATCATCATTTCGCGGCGCTGTTAGGTCAAGCGAGGGCTGCGTCGGAATCGCATCTTCCCCTGAAAGTGCACAAGAGGCTTGTGGCTGAGCGACGGTTGGGCCGGAGAGGCGACGATGCCGGGGCGGGGCGAGGAAAGCGCGACATTGCACGGGAGTACCTGGGTCTGCTTTACTTCAAGGATCTGCTCAAGTCGTCAGTCGCTCGCGGGCAAGCCGCCGCCGCTGCTCAAGGGGAGAAGGGGGACAAACCTCGAAGGGTAGCAGGCCACCAACGCGTCGACTCCGTTGACATCTCTCCAACCTCCTCGTTTCTACTCTCAAAGCCGACGCACCCGCCGCCTCCGCCCATGCAGGTTTATTTGGAGGCCGTGCCACTGACGGACGTGCTGGCAGAACTGGGGGGCGGGGCCGAGGTGGAGGTTGAAGGAGGGGAGGAGGAGTCGCAGGACTTGGACGCTGCCATGGAGGTCTTGTCTCGAGTCCTGGAGGCCACCTTGGCTGAGATGATGGGGGGCGCGGAGGAGAAGGAGGCCGCGGCCTTCGCGAGCCCGCTTTTGCCGGGGGGGCAACCGTGGCCGCCCATTCAGCTGACCCATGTGACGGGCATGGCGGTGGCGGTGCAGCAGGCGCACGCCATCCTGGGCTCCTCTGAGACCATGCTGCAGGAGTGGCTCCGGTGCTTCCAGCCCTTGCCGCCCTCGCAGCGGCACATGATTTGGGAGAGCAGCGCCTCGTTCCTTAACCAGCACATCCACCCGGACGACGCCGAGATGATCCGCCAGCACCACCTTCTGACCTGCGAGCTCGTCACGCTCTACTTCCAGATGCACACTGTGTGGCCCCTGCTCGAGAAAGCTATCCGCCGGCCCGAGGGCGCGGACGCCGGCGGTGGTGGTAGGTGGGGGGGTGGCATGGACGGTGCTGGTGATGGTGGCGCGGGCACGGAGGAAGTGCGGCTTCGCCTTTCCTGGGGGCGAGAGGCAGCTGAGGGCGAGGACGCGGGCGATGTCTTTGACGCCGCCTTGGGCGTGCTGCACGTTGGCTCGAGGCGAGGCTCGGGGCGACCGACCCAATGGCAGGAGGACGAGGCGCTGGTCTTTTTGGAGGAATATGGGGCCTACGTGATGCTGGAGGGCGTGGTCAAGGCTTGCCTGGCGCGAGGTTTCGAGCGGGCACTCTGGTTTCTGTTGCGAGACCTGGGGCCGCAAGAAGAGCGCTTCCAGCAGGCGGAGAAAGCCTTGGCACAAGGGCTCAAGGCCAACACGGGCGACGAGGCCGCGCTCGTTCGTCAGGTGAAGGAGACGGAGTACCCGTTGTCCCTGGCCGTGGCCCTCCTGCCCGAGGTGGTGGCCTCCTCTTCTTTTGCCACCCCCGCCATGGTGGCCGAGCTCCATCGGGCCTTCTTTCCCGACCTCCGGCCATGGCTCATCCGGAGCATCCTCGCCGCCCGCGAGAAGGAGAAGGAGAAAGTGGACCCTTATGGCAGCCATTCCTTTGCCGCGGCCGCTCTCATTATCACGCATGACGTGGACGAGGCCTGGTGGTCCTGTCTTCGGGCGGTGGGCTTCCAAGGACAGCAACAGCTCACCGATGCAACCAGGAGCAGCAGCCCCCGGCAAGAGGAGCGGTCGCGAGTACAGCAGCAGCAGTCGTCACCACCTTCGAGCGAGGAGGCTTCTCTGCCGTCAGTCCCCAAGGCTGCAATGGGCGTACCCGCCTTGCAAGCCGCACTTCGGCATCGCCTGAAGCTACTCCGGCGCGCCGTCTCGGCTGGGGATCTGATGACGCGGATCCAGACGCACATTTGGGACAATACCGCCGCCTCCTCTGCTTCGTCGGGCCTAAATATCGTGCCGCCCTCCCTGCTGGGCATCGCACTGCTGGAGATTGCAGCCAGTGGACGGCAGCGGTCGTCGACTGGAGCCACGTGGCTGGAGGAGGAGGAAAATGCGGAGGAGATTGAGGAGCAGGCACATCGTCCATCCCCTGCAGTGGCGTCAGCAGGTGAGGTGGAGGAGGGGCGGTCCTATGTGGTGGACCCCGTGGAAGGGCAAGGCGGCATTGGCATGGCCCTCAACCCCAAGAATAAGTATGTGTGCGGTGTCTGCCAGCTGCCCTGCTGCGGCAATGGCGTGGGTGGTGGCCGTGCGACCAGGCGGCATCGTCGACGCAACGCGGACAGGTTGGAGGAGGGAGGGCGCGGCAGTGGCCAAGGTGGTGAGGACGAGGAGGAGAACGGAGGAGGGCGGGAAAGCGGGGAAGGGAAGAAGACGCTGATCTTGTTCACGTGTAACCATATGTACCACAGCGCCTGCCTTCCGGAGCAGGCGTGTGTGTTGTGCCTGCGGGAGAATTTCTCTTCTTTTTAAGTAAAGGAAAGGACAAACCGGTTTGATGTATATGTACTGATGATGATTGATGGTGCCACGGAAAAGAGGCGACAAGTAAAGTAAAAAGAAGACTATTTTGTTGATTGGGAAAAGATGCATGCCTGTGTTTTTCAGCAATTTGATTATTTTTATTTCCTTTGCACTTTGTGGTGGGTCCAAAACAGTCCCTCTCATATTGTGCGTCGTTAGCTGATGGAGGCGCAGCAGGCGACGAAGCGGGCGGGCATCATTCATTGCGACATCAAGCCAGCGAATATTTTGTTAAAACTGAAGGAGGGAGCGAGGGAGGACGGGGGTAAGAGGAAGATTACGGATTATATTCCGGTTTTCGCGGATTTGAACATCTGCAAAATTTTGAAGGAGGGTCAGACCTGTGTGCCGGAGGGGGAGGAGAGGGGTGGGAATGAGTTCTTTGCGGCACCGGAAGTGCAGTATTTGAAGGATGGTAAAAGCCAGGCGTTTTATTATGCGAGCGACCGGTAGAGCATCTTCAAGACGATCGAGACGCTCCGCAATTTCACGCCGGGCTCGCCGCCCTGTAGCCGGTTCTGGAACAAGGTCAAGACTGGGTAACAGCATCGCGAGCCCGCTTTGAGGATGACTAACGAGGAGTTCGTGGCGCTGGAGTGGGAGAAAGCGGCGATCGAACGGCAGGCACGGATGGCGGCGGTTGTGGACAAGGGCAAAGGGAAGGAGTAAAGAGCTGTAGATGGGAGGTGGAGGGAGGGAGGGGAGGAAGAGAGAAGGGGTGAGTGGCTGTGTGCGGTGTGTGCTGTTTGCATTTACACCCAGGCCAGTCTGTTTTGTGATGCCAACAAGCATCGATGCCCAGAATGTCTGTCTGATTTATGTTTGTCAATCAATATGAAAAGAGGGAGGGAGGGTTCATTGGCTGTAGGATGTGCAGGCTGATCGCCTTCACAAGCAGAAGGAGTAGATGCGGGAGTTGGAGAATAAAATATCAGACATCCGTTTAAAGCACACATGTATCTGTGCATTGCATCGACCAAAGAGAGATTTGTCAAAACAGAGAGAGATAAAAAGAGATGACGCTTGCAAGTGGTTTTGATACATAATGGAGTGCGTTCAAATGCAAAAAAAACATAAAGAACGATCGCAGGGAGGGAGAGAGAGAAGCAGAAATATAGCAGGACTGGACTGGCACAGGTAAAAAGAGTTGTAACATAGAAAATTGGAGGGGCTTCACCCAGCGTGTGATTACAAAAAGAGATGGAGGGCGATTGCATGTCAAATCAGCAATCAAGAAGAAATAGGAAGGCAGAGAGAAAAAGACAAAGGGAAAAAAAGGGCTTGCATGTCAAAGTAGGGAAGGGTTGGAATAAGTCAAGGGACGAAGAATGTTTGTCCCGCCGTATTTTGACAAGGGAAAAGATTGTGGGTGAAAATTGGAACTGAAGGTGCCACTTTGCTAGGCACAAAAAGGCAAAGGAGAGACATGCAACAAAGTAGAGAAATACTGGAACGAAGAAGGCTTGTCCTACTGTGTTTGATTCGAGGCAATCAAATTGATGGTAGGGGAGGAAAAGAAGTGGATGTTGCACAACACGAGCCAAGAAAAGAAAAAGAGTGACCCAAAAATAAAGAAAGAAAGAACAATTTCTACCTAATCGAAACATAATGCTTTTGTGCTTTTCCTTTTTTATCCACTCGATTGTCGGGGAGTAGCAGCTTTTGCATAATGGGTGAGGTCTGTCACACAGCAGCAGATGTGCATGAGTGTTAAGAGCTTGGAAGTTCGCGTCAGAATCAGGAAAGCCACGGGCGCGCTTACTTGAAGACCAGCGCTTGCTGTCCATTGCTCTCGTTTTGGGAACGGATCGACGGCACCCCTACCAACTGAAACGACCTGCCCAGCCGCGAACACTCGAAGCAGTCCGCAAGAAGGCGCACGATGCACAAAGGTCACCGCGAGCCGGATGGCGTCGTGAAAGTTGGACCTGGTGAGCTGGCCAGCTTCTTGTTTTGGAAGTGCGCCGCTTGTTCATGCTTATTTTTGCTAAAACCGCCACTGTTTCTTTTTTTTTTCAGGCAGTATATCCGGTCGCAAACTTGAGGCACCTTGTCTCTTTGTGGGTCTCAGCGCATTTCCCGCAGCAGTAGCGCATGCCACAGCGGGTGCAGGCGTACAGACCCCAGTACCCACACACCGAACAAAAGTGACGGGTTGGGAGTGAAGAGGGCTTGGTTGCCGCTGTCAGGTAGTTGGGGCCGTTGGAGGGGTCGTAGCCCTAGGGAGGGGGGAAGGAGGAGGAGAAAGGGCATAGTGGTAAGCGAGATATGGGACAAGGAAAGGGCGGGCGGGAGGCTATGACAGAGAACACGTATATACAGCATAGGCAAAAGTAAAAATGGGCATGCAAAAGAACAAAAGCATTGGCCCATGGCGGCATAGGTAGAAGACGTGTCGAAGGGAACGCACGTCTTAAAGGAGGCAGAATCAAAGCCTCACTCTTACGTACCGCTTCGTAAACCCATTGTGCCACGCTTTTCTTCCGGAAACTTGAACTGTGTGTGTTGGTGATTGTCAAAAATACATGAAGTAGATACTCTCATGCAAAATGTGCCGCACGTCTCGTGGCTAGAAACCCCTCAAACCCATCACCACCCCTCGGCCTACGTACATGAGCTTGCTTGCCTGCCCGGGCTTCGGCGCGGCGTTCCGCTTCCGTTTAGCCTCACGCTTGGCCGTAGGGCGGTCTTCGTCCTGTAGAGCATGTCACGGGAATTGTGAAGTGAATTAGTGAGCGCCCGTGCCTGATCCAAGCATGCCCCCCTCGTCATTCACCCTTCCCACCAAGAGCACCGGCCATCTGTCCCCCCTCTTCTCCCCACCAAGCCTCACCTCCGAGTCCACATACGCCTCGTCGGGCTCCTCCTCTGCGTTCTCAACATAATTGTCCGCCTCCAGGGCCTCGAGTCGTGCGCCCCGGACTTCCCTCCTCGTCTCCTCGTCCACTTTGCCCATTGCCTTACTGAGGACGGTGGTTCGTCCAGAGGTCCGCTTGCCGCCCTTCTTTTTCGCCTGAGTTGCGGCCGCTCCGGCCAGTCCCATCGCTTCGTCCCATGCTGAGCGGTTCCTCTTGGACATCTTGGCACTTTGTGGTTGCTTGGGTCCTGTAGTTGTGAGTGGTGCGTGGGGAAAGGGTGATTAGACGGGGCGTAGAAGGAGGCGATGATGATGATGACGAAAGGACAGGAGAGGAGGTCGAGAAGCAAGCAAACCCTTAAAAGCCCGCATTATCAATGCAATGGACAACCCTATGCGCGCCAGTGACGCAACAGCACCTCCACACACCACAGGAAGGCGTGAGCCCACCCGTGGCTTTTGGCGTGGATCGCAGCAAGCATCATGTTTCCATCACCGCACCAGCACCAGCCGCCGTCCTCCTTCCCTGCCGCTCCCGGCTCCCCCACCTCGCCTTCGCACAAGCGGCACATTTTGCACGAGGACCGGGACATGCACGAGATCAAGCGCCGGATGGGGGGGCTGCGGTTTGGGGAGGAGGCGGCCGAGATTGCGGGCTTGGGCGTCGCGACAAGCCCGGCACCCGTCGTTGCGGGTGTTCCAGCTACAGCCATGCCACCCGCATGTTTTGGACCCACCAGCAGCTGCGTTACCTCTACGGCGGGTGCGGCATTTTTTGCGAGCGCCTTCTCAAATGCCAGCAGCAGCGTTGGCCCCGGGACCACCCTCAGCAGCTATGGCTTGGTTCCACCTTTTCCTCCGACCGTGATCATTCCCGGCGGGGACTATTCCGACGCGACTGCCAATAGCACTGCCTTTAGCGCGGCGCCTGTGATCCCAGCACCTGCGCCCACTAACGAAGAAGAGGTTGTGGCCATGGACAGCGATGAGAGCGGGGACGAGGAGGAGGAGGAAGGAGGAGGGATCAGCTCCCAGAGTAGCAGCATCAGTCGAACCAGCAGTACCAGCAGCAGCAGCAGCAGCGTTTCACGCATTGACGAGGACGACCCCCGTGCCGTCATGCTGAGCCTGCTTTACAAGCGACGACGCCCCCCCCGCGACAGGGTAGAGGCGAAGATTGAGAACTTGATCCGATATTCCTTGCTGCGCGCCAATCCCGGTGGTGCCCCACCGCCCATGGAGCCGCTTTCTCTCTGTGACAAACCTTGGCAGGCTGTGGAGGGTCAACGGAACGACGACGGTGGGATGGACAGCTCGCCTGACCTTGGGGATGAGGGAGGCATGGACTTGTAAAAAAGAGCGCGCGGTAGAACATATGCAAAGTCGTAGAATGTACAGACACGGGAAAGAAAAATAAGACAGCTCATAGAAACAACAGAAATATGAGATGGCGCGCTCAACCACCATGCCACGCAATGAATTGCTTTTCTCTTTCTTTTTTCTTGCTTTCTATGTACCATTGATTCTTTGTTGTTTTAATTACATAGTGCTTTCACGTGTTTGTTTGAGAAAAGGGAGGAGGGAGGGAGGGAGGGCGAGGGCGGGATGCGAGGTTTCAAAACAGAAAGGGCACCAAGGCTTTGCGTTCGACTGGGTATTCCTTCCCAAAGTGGTTTCTGTACCACAGGTGGTGATGCCAGGCGCGCGGTGCCAGGTTGAGAATGGTGAAGGCGGCAAAAGTAACACTCGGTAATGACCCGCCGCCGGCGATGGCAAATCCACTCCACTCAAGCATCTCCCCAAAGAAATTAGCACCGGAGATGTATTCAAACAGTCCGCCGCGGGGAATGCGGTAAGTCGATGTCTGGTTACCGGAATGTCGCTCTGTTTCTGGTTCTTCCCTGGCTTGCCGTCGCGTGCGCATGGTGTGGGTAGATTCGCGCTCTGTCTTTGTCCCTTTCTTTCTGAGCTCGCGCAAGATGTGATCAGAGTCCAGATTGATGTAAAACCCCAGGAAAAAGACAACGACGCCCAGTCCAAAGATGGGGTTGGAGAGCCAAGAATCAGGAAAAGTGTGAAATTTGGTCAAATATCTTGCCTGCAGGTACCCATTGCAGCAGCAAAAGCTCCAAGCCATGAGCATCACGGATAGTGGCATTGGCTTTCCGCTGGCGGTCATTCTCACAGGGTAGATGAACGAGCGGTTGACGTAGTGCAGGACAAAGAGGCCTAGCAGCGCTTGGTTCGCTTTGCTTTTGACGGGTGCATTGCCGCCGGCATCACTCCAGATTAGGGCACTGACAAAGACGTTGGGCGATTCCATGATAAACCACGCAAGCTTGGCATCAATCAATGGCCCCCATCCTTGGGATTCAGAGTATCGTCCATACGGCGCAGGGCGAACGATAAGATTAATGGCTGCAGCAATGCCCGAAGCCAGGAGGGCAAACGCCAAGTAGCGGTGCAGTAGCTCTTCATCTACATTCATTGGCTAATGCAGGAGCGGAGGGTGGACGCGCTAGCTTTCCCCTTTTTGCCCCTGTAATGTGAGGGAGGGGAGCCGAGGCAGAGAGCCGAGGGGAGGGAATGCTGTGAGTTTGTGTACAGTACTGTCAAGGGTGCACTCGTTCATGCTCTCATCAAAAGTCTCGATATCAGTCTGTATTACTTTAGTAAGGAGGCCCGGTCCACCCGCTTAACTTGCCCCTATTCCCGCCTCATAAATGTACATGCCTAGTGTCTACTACGTGCTGTGGAGTAAGAATTAGCTGGGGGAAGAAGCCTCTCTCGTTAAAATGCGTGGCCCTGATTTGGCGTCTAGGAGGCACCTATAAATACCCACGCGGATACCACCAGGTGGCTGAATGGCTGAAGAGTGAATGTGGTTGTGGAGAACTCGGCAAGCTCGAGCGGGGGCGTGTTTGCGAGCGGGGCAGAAGGGAGGGCGGGTGCAAAGAGTGAGGAACCATTTTGCCAGATGCTGAATCAAATCATGGGCCACGGGGAGGGCAAGCGAAACAAGCTTACGATAATGCAGAGCATGGGTCAGACAACTCAATCATGTGGGGTGCG
>Ga0209491_10002179_pt1 | contig 35679 bp, 30 predicted proteins | sample BON02_FD_187213 | JGI IMG/M metagenome (GOLD analysis project Ga0209491, IMG submission 187213) | Freshwater microbial communities from Lake Bonney liftoff mats and glacier meltwater in Antarctica - BON-02 (SPAdes) (version 2) | ecosystem: Environmental > Aquatic > Freshwater > Ice > Glacier... | reverse complement strand
TCATCCTGCGTTAACGGCAGGTCTGCGCCGATGTTGCCGCGCGCGCGCGCATCGGCTTCGTCATAACCGACATAATAATTGCCTTCAGCGTCATACCAGGCGGGAATCCGGTGTCCCCACCACAGTTGGCGGGAAATACACCAATCCTCGATACGGTGCATCCAGTCAAAATAGGTTTTATTCCAGTTTTCCGGTACAAATTTAATGCGTCCATCTTCCACCGCTTCAATCGCCGGTTTGGCCAGCGGTTCGATTTTCACATACCACTGATCTGTCAGGTATGGCTCAATCACGGAGTTGGAGCGATCGCCACGCGGAATCATCATCTTGTGATGTTTTACCTTGTCGAGCAGGCCGGCAGCTTCCAGGTCTGCAACAATCTGCTTGCGCGCCTCAAAACGATCCATGCCCCGATAAGCTTCCGGAGCCTCATCATTGATTGTGGCATCGTCATTAAAAATATTGATGACTGACAATTGGTGGCGTTTGCCCATTTCGTAATCATTAAAATCATGCGCCGGCGTGATTTTGACGCAACCTGAACCGAAATCCATGTCGACATAGCCGTCAGCAATGACCGGGATTTTGCGACCGGTTAGCGGTAACTCCAACTCCAGGCCGACCAGGTTGGTGTAGCGCGGGTCATCAGGGTTGACTGCAACAGCACTGTCGCCCAGCATGGTTTCCGGCCGGGTAGTGGCAACCACTATGCAGCCTTTGCCGTCTGTTCGAGGGTACCGAATGTGCCATAAGTAGCCGTTCTCTTCTTCCGAGATAACTTCCAGATCGGACAGGGCGGTATGCAGTACCGGATCCCAGTTAACCAACCGTTTGCCACGATAAATCAGGTTTTCGTGATACAGCTCAACAAAAACTTTGGTGACTGCGCGCGATAAATCTTCATCCATCGTAAAACGGTCGTTCTCCCAATCAACAGATGCGCCCAGTCGACGCATCTGTTTGGAAATTTGGCCGCCAGAGCTGTCTTTCCATTCCCACACAGCATCCATGAACTTGTCACGCCCCAGGTCGTGGCGCGATATGCCTTCCTCACCCAAGCGACGTTCAACCACCATTTGTGTGGCGATGCCCGCATGATCTGTGCCGGGCTGCCAAAGCGTGGATTCACCCAGCATGCGATGGTAGCGGGTCAGAACATCCATAATGGTGTCCTGGAAAGCATGACCCATATGCAGCGTGCCGGTTACATTGGGCGGCGGCAGCATGATGCAATAGGGCTGCGCGCCATCGCCCGGGCTGAAATATCCCGATTGTTCCCATTGCTGGTACCAGCGCGCTTCGATGTCGGCAGGTTGATAACTCTTATCCATTAGGTAATCTCATGTGTCTGAGGCTTCAAGCCCAGCTGTAAGTAGGTTTTATATTTGGCTCTGGATGCATCACGTTGTTCTGTTACAAAAGGCACGATTTCCAGAATGCGCTCAAATCTGATTGCTTGCGGAATCGCCTCCGGGCACAGATTAATCACCACTACAGCGCCCTTCAGGTCCGGTCCCAGGTCCGAACCCAGGCCCATTGTGACCGGCGTTTTTTTGGCGTTCTGATCATTTACCAGGTCATTTACCTGAGCATGCGGCAAAAACCGGCCGGGAGGAAACTCCCACATCAGTTCATCCAGCTTGGCTAAATGCGCTTTAGTGGTGGCCACAATAAATACCCGCTGACGCCGTTCCCAGGCCATCATCGCCAATCGGCAGGCCAGATGGTCAGCAGACAGTGATGGATCCGCAAGCAGGTAAAAATCGACTTGCCCGGTTGCAGCGTTGTCGATATCTGCATGCTCTGCGGCAGCGCGGTTGGTTTCAGATTGGTTGGTCTCGCTGGTCAATTCGCGCTCGTCAATTATGGGTGTCCGGAGTTTGAGTTGGCTCAGCTGGCCCGATTAATCAGGTACTGGGTAAGCAAGCCAGCCGGCCGACCGGTGGAGCCCTTGTCGCTGCCCCAAATCCAGGTAGAGCCGGCGCAATCTACGTGCGCCCAGTTCATGCCTTCGGTAAAGCGTGACAGAAAACAGGCCGCTGTAATGCTGCCCGCTGCCATACCACCGACATTCTTCATGTCTGCGAAATTGGATTTTAGCTGAACCTGGTAATCATCCCAAAGCGGCAGACGCCAGCCCCTGTCCACCACTTGTTGTCCGGCCGAAACCAGTGCCTCGGCAAGCTCGTCATGCTTGCTCATTATCGCTGAGGCATGGTGCCCGAGAGCGACCACGGCAGCGCCGGTTAAGGTGGCTACATCAATAATGGCGGCAGGATCAAAGCGGCGACTGTAAGTCAGCGCATCGCACAGCACCATGCGGCCTTCTGCATCGGTATTGAGTACTTCGATGGTCAAGCCCGCCATCGATGTAATCACATCGCCGGGACGGTAAGCTTTGCCATCCGGCATATTCTCAGCCGCTGCAACCACCATTATCAGGTTAATGGGCAACTGCATGTCGACACAGGCTTCAAAAGCGCCAATCACACTGGCAGCGCCACCCATATCGAATTTCATCTGTTCCATATTCGGACCGGGCTTGATGGAAATACCGCCGGTATCAAAGGTGATGCCTTTGCCTACCAGTACGTAGGGTTTCTCATCATCGCCGGCGCCTTCATATTTGAGCACGATCAGTCGTGGGCTATTAGCGCTGCCACGGCCAACAGCCAGCAATGCGTTCATCTCCAGTTCTTTCATTTGTTTGCTTTTGAGTACTTCAACAGTGACGTTTTCGTAACTTTCTGCAATCTGCTTCGCTTGCCTGGCCAGATACTTAGGGGTACAGATATTGGGTGGTAAATTGCCCAGCTCGGTGGCGCGAATAAAACCCTTTGCGATGCTTTGCGCTCGCTCGATAGTTGCCTGCATGTCACCGCCTGCAGCGATGCTGGCACTGACCATCGGGTCGTTGTCGTAGGCTTTTGGTGCTTTGGTTGTGGTATAGCGATAATTACCTTTCACCACACTTAATACCGTTTGGCGAACCCGCCATGCCTGATCTCTTTCAGTGGTTTCCAGTTCGTGCAGGCAGAAATGGGCGCTGGTTGTTACATGGCATTTCAAAATTCCCGCCGCCTTGGCGCACACGGTATCAAAACGTGCCGGCGTAAATTTTGCAGCATCCCCGCAGCCCATCACCAGCACGCGCGGCGCGGAAATGCCATCGATGTTGTGCAGCATTGTATGATCTTTCCAGGTTGCTTCAATATCGCCGGAGTCAAGTAAACGCTGAAGCTGCCCGCCGCTGGCTTTGTCTATCACCGCTGCGGTGCCTGAAAAGGGTGTCTCGTCGATTAAGCCAATGACGAGACAGTCAATTTGTATACCCTCAACCGGGTTGTTATTAAGTGTAAAATTCATCGTTTCAGGGTACCTTTCCCGTTAACCGGTCTCAAAAAACACCGATGGGGTTTGTGATCACTGCTAGAATGCAAGCCAATTGCGCATTCTACATTATTCAAAAAGATTCTGGTATTGAGCATACTTCAAAAATATATCTTTCGTGAGTGGTTCTGGACTTCACTGGCCGTCAGCATTGTGCTGGTTGTGGTGTTGGTCGGCGCCTACCTCGGAGATATTCTGGACGACATTACCGATGGTCGGATGCCCGCGGGACTGATTTCAGCCCAGCTGCTGTTTCATATGCCGGTAATTCTAGGCAATATTCTGCCGCTGGCCGGGTTTATTGCGGTTATGTGGGGGTTGGGGCGTTTATACCGCGACCAGGAAATGGCGGTGATGCGTTCCAGTGGCTTCGGCTGGAAGAAACTGATGAAACCTCTGCTGGCGTTAATGTTGCCGTTGGCCACTGTATTGCTGGCGCTGGGGCTCTATGTTGCGCCCCGCTCTGCGCTGATGGCCGAGGAGCAACTCAAGCAGGCATTTTTGTCAGCGGTTGTGTGGGGACTGCAGCCAGGGAAATTTCACGTCCTGCGCAAGGGCGAGCTGGTGATATACGCAGAATCGATAGAAGAAGATAACGCTACCCTGAAAAATATTTTCATCAAGCAGAAGCAGGAGTTGCGCGAGCAGATCTGGATTGCCAGCAAAGGCAGGTATTGGGTTGACGGTGAATCCGGTGATCACTTTCTGATTCTGGAAAACGGCAAGATCACGGATATGGAGCCCGATAAGCTGGACATGAGAGTGCTTAATTTTGCCCGTAATGATTTGCGTTTGCCACAGCCTGAACTGCGTCAGAAAAGAGACAAGCCGAAAGTAAACCTGGTGCCAACCGCGGATTTGCTGAAAGAATCCAGTCCCGAATATTCTGCCGAGTTGCAATGGCGCCTTGCGCCGGCATTAACAGTGATTGTGCTGGGCTTTCTGGCTATGCCGCTTTCGCACTCCCAGCCACGTGAGGGCAGAGGTGTCCGTGTCATGTTGGGGATTCTGGTTTATTTGGTTTACGGCAACGCGCTATACCTGTGCAAATCATGGATTGCCGAAGGCGTATTACCGGCCTCCATCGGCATGTGGTGGGTGCATATTTTATTTCTGGTTATTAGCTTCTGGTGGATTCGAAGGCAGGGTCGCTTCCGCGCTAAAAACGGTGCTCGCTCGAATGACGTTGACTCATGATCAAGTTGGTTGACAGATACATTGGCACACAGGCGATGCTGGCCATTTTGGTGGTGTGGGTTAGCCTGACCTCGTTAATGTTGATGTTTGCTGTATTAAGCGAATTGCGCGATACCACTGCCGGTTACAGTACTACTGATGCCTTGTGGTTTGTGCTGCAAACCGGTCCGCGGTCTGCCTATCAAATGTTCCCGGTGTCGGCCTTGCTCGGTTCATTGCTGGGTATCGGCGGCCTCGCCAGTGCCAACGAACTGGTCGCATTTCGAACCTCTGGCGTGTCCCGCTTAAGATTGGCGATGGCTGGTCTGGCGGGTGCGATGTTGTTGTCGATTCCGGTGATGATGATTGGTGAATGGGTTGCGCCAGGCGCAGAACAACAAGCCCGCGCATTCCGGCTGAGCCAGCTGGTCGGACAGGTCAATATCGGCGGCACTTCGGGCATGTGGATGCGCGATGGCAGCAATATCGTCAACATCAAAAGACCATTGTTAACCGCCGACAAAGACGGGCAGTCGATCAGTTTTAAAGACATTGAAATCTTCAACCTGGACGGTTTTTCAGCGTTGAAAAAAATCACTCGGGCAGACAATGCTTATTTTGATGGCAACCATTGGTCACTGGAAAATGTCGAGACGACTACCATCGATAGCTCAGCTGTCGTGCTGGAAACCAGCGAGACAAGCCCTTGGGTGTCCAGCGTAAAGCCGGAGTTGCTGGAATCTGCGGTTACCCGTCCACCATACTTATCTATTCGGGTGTTGTGGGATCAAATGAAGTACCTGCAGCGCAACGGCTTAAGTGACAGCGTCTATCGATCCGCTTTCTGGGAGAAGATTTTCTACCCCTTTGTGATTATCGCGCTGGTTTTGGCGGGTATGCCGTTTGTATTTGGCTCGTCCCGGCATCACAACATGGGTTCACGTTTGTTTATTGGCATGACCCTCGGTGGCGTGTTCATGCTGGTGAACAGTGCTGCACAAAATATGGCAACTGCATTTTCATTACCCATTGCGATAGCGACAATTATGCCTTCGGCTATTTTGACGCTGGTGGCGATCGTAATCCTGCGGCGTTCTGTTTAAGTTTTCTTTTTCGGGTTGTTTTTCACCAGCAACGTATGACCGGCCAGATCATGCCAACAGCGTTTTTTGCGGTCGAATAAAGACCACAGTAAGCCCAGGCCAAAAACACCAATTGAGGCGAAGCCGGTGATAAACCGCAAGCCACACCGCAGCCAGCTGACATCGCCACCATCGGCATCGATCAGCCTGACCCGCCAGGCGCGCATACCTACCGTCATGCCGGGGTAGCGCCAGCAACCAGCCAGATAGATAAAACACACAAGCAGCAGCCATAGCGTAAACCATAGGTCCCTGAATGCGATCTTCTCGAGGTTGCCAAATGGCAACGCCAACGCCGAGGCGAGCATCAATAAGCCAAGAATGATAAGGCTGTCGTACAACATCACCATCAATCGGCGTGGCAAGCCACAATAGAGCATAAAAAATCCCGGTTTTGCAATGTGGGTTAGGTCGGGGTGGGTAATATATCATTGTTCCTGTTCGGGAGAAGCCGGTATATTCGTTGTGCTATGCCAAAAAAAATAAACATCGAGCGAGAAATGTACATCGAGCGTTTTCTGGACGCTATCTGGGCTGAGCGAGGTCTCAGTGACAACAGCCTGAGTAGCTATCGACACGATTTACAGCACCTGCGGGATTCGTTGGCGCAAAATTCAATCACTTTGAAAGCTGCCGGTCGACAAGACCTGATGGGTGTATTGGCAGCTGAAATGCAAATGGGTAAAAGCCCAAAAACGGTGTCCCGCTATTTGTCGGCTTATCGGCAGTTTTATCGTTGGTTGTTGCGTGAGGGGCTGATTGACGGTGACCCGGTGGCTTTGATTGAGAGCCCCAAAACCGGTCGTGGCCTGCCCAAAGCACTCAGTGAACAGCAGATCGAAGCACTGTTGGCGGCACCGGACACCGATACCGCATTGGGGCTTCGTGATCTCGCCATGCTGGAGTTGATGTACGCCACCGGGCTGCGCGTCAGCGAGTTGGTCGGCTTGCAATTATCCAACATCAATTTGAACCAGGGCGTTGTCAGGGTGATGGGCAAGGGCCAGAAGGAACGGTTGGTGCCGATAGGAGATGCTGCTTTCGCGGCACTTAAATCCTGGCTCGCCAGCGGTCGGCCTGAGTTATTGAACGGCAGCCATAGCGATTTTATTTTTGTCACCAATCGGCGCACCGGAATGACCCGACAGGCGTTCTGGTATATGGTGCGCCGCTATGCTGTGATCAGTGGGATTTCGCAAAAGCTGTCGCCCCATATGTTGAGACACTCCTTTGCGACTCACCTGCTCAATCATGGAGCTGACTTGCGGGTTGTTCAGTTGTTATTGGGGCACAGTGACTTGTCTACCACGCAGATATATACGCATATTGCTCGTGAAGGACTTAAGCGTATGCATGAGGAGCATCATCCTCGTGGTTGACCCCGTTTTCACAAACTTTTAAGTTTGATTGAACTTTTGGTTGCCTTTCTGTCAAAATCCCCACCGCAGGCACATATACCTAAAAATTACAGTTGGAGAATTTCATGAACCGTTTGCCACGCAGCGTTGCGTTTTTGTCTTTTGGCTTAACAATGATTTTTGCTACCAGCACTCTGGCGGCAGAGCCTGACCACAGTCTTGTTGAGGAAAAAATTCGCGCTTTGGTACCAACCGCCAAAACGGTAGCGATTGCCGATTCTCCAGTTGAAGGTTTGTTACAGGTACAGATCAACAGTGACATCGTTTATGTTACCGAAGATGCTGAATATCTGATCCAGGGTCAGTTGATGGACATGGACACCCGCACCAACATTACCGATCAGGCTAAATCCGTTATCCGTCAAAGCCTGCTGACAGAAGTGAAAAATGAAGATCAAATCATTTTTGCACCAAAATCCGGAGAGGCCAAATACAATTTAATGGTCTTCACGGATATTGATTGTGGCTACTGCCGTAAATTGCATGAACAGATTGAGGAATACAATGAAGAAGGCATCGCCATTCACTATATGGCGTTCCCACGTGCAGGCATTGGCTCAGATTCTTATGATAAATTCGTTTCGGTTTGGTGTGCGGCAGACCAGCAAGGTGCACTGACGTTGGCTAAGAACGGAATTGATCCAGAGCCCCAGTCCTGCAAAAACCCAATCGCCGATCAATATGAGCTTGGCCGTGAAATCGGTGTTACCGGCACGCCGGCGCTGGTTACTGCTGACGGTACTTTGATTCCAGGCTATATGCCACCAGAGCAATTGCTCGCACGTCTTGCGTCGTTAGAAGGCGAAGCGGTTGCGGAAGCTACAGGCGAATAAATCCAACTCAAAGGGGTTCATCAACCGGTATACTAGCGCCTTTAAAATAATTGTGGTGGAGCAACGCTTTGAGCGAGTTTACCTGCCTGTTAGGCGGATCGGCATTTTCCGGCTTTCAACAACAAAAACTAAAGGCAAGTTTCAATACCCGAATCGGGCATGAAATCGAGTTTTCCGCTGAGCACATCTATTTTGTGGAAACCCCCGATGCGTTGAACGCAACAGAGTTGGCCAACCTGGAGCGGTTACTACCCGCAAGCCTGAGCGGCATGTTTCCCGGTGAACTGGTCTTATTGGTTCTGCCACGTATGGGTACCCAATCACCCTGGTCGAGCAAGGCCACCGACATTGCCCGCCGTTGTGGCTTGCGGTTGGTAGAACGCATAGAGCGCGGCACTTTATTCCGCTTCCCTGCAGGATTGGGCCAGTCAGAATTGGACCAGTCTGGTTTGGATCAGTCAGAATTGGATCAGTCTGCATTGGATCAAGAGGCCAGTCTGCAAGTAGTCAAAGCGCTGATCCATGACCGCATGACGCAAACCGTGCTCAATGATGTGGCCGACGCGCAATCCATGTTTGCGCACCCGCAGGCACGGCCGCTGGTTTTCAAAGATTTAAGCAAAGACGCTCGCGCTGCTTTGGAAAGCGCCAATCTTGATCTGGGTCTCGCCCTGTCTTCGATTGAAATTGATTACCTGATAGACGCTTACAGCAAGTTAGGCAGAAACCCGACTGATGCCGAACTAATGATGTTCGCGCAAGCCAATTCCGAGCATTGCAGGCACAAGATTTTTAACGCCAGTTGGACGCTTGATGACGCACAGCAGGCACGTTCTTTGTTTGACATGATCAGAAACACCCACGCACTTCATCCGCAAAGCGTGTTGTCTGCTTACCATGACAACTCAGCAGTGATAAAAGGGCATCTCAGCAAACGCTTTTTTCCAGCGCCCGATGGCGGTGAATATCGCTATCTGGAAGAGCAAACCGGCATCCAGATTAAAGTCGAAACGCACAACCACCCGACAGCCATATCTCCATACCCCGGGGCCGCAACCGGTTCTGGTGGCGAGATCCGTGATGAAGCAGCTACGGGCCGGGGTGCAAGGCCCAAAGCCGGCTTGACGGGATTTTCAGTATCCAACCTTAGATTGCCTGACAGGCCTTGTGAATGGGAAGAAGACTCCGGCAAGCCTGATCGTATCGCCAGTGCTCTGGACATTATGATTGAAGCACCGATCGGCGCGGCAGCCTTTAACAATGAATTCGGCCGGCCAGCTTTGGCAGGCTATTTCCGTGCTTTTGAACAGACCGTTGGTGGCCGCCTTTGGGGTTATCACAAACCCATCATGCTGGCTGGTGGCATGGGAAATATCCGTGACGGTGATATCGAGAAGTTGCGCTTGCCGGTAGATGCTGCTGTGATTGTGCTGGGTGGTCCGGCCATGTTGATTGGGCTGGGTGGTGGCGCAGCTTCATCCGTTGGCAGTGGGCAGGGTGATGAATCACTCGACTTTGCCTCGGTTCAACGCGGCAATCCTGAAATGCAACGCCGTTGTCAGGAAGTTATCGATCGCTGTTGCGCGCGCGGTGAAAATAATCCTATTTTGTCGATCCACGATGTGGGTGCCGGTGGCCTGTCCAATGCGCTGCCGGAGCTATTGAACGACAGCGAGCGTGGCGGCATTCTCGAACTACGTGAAATCCCGAGCGCTGATGGCTCGATGTCGCCAATGGAGATCTGGTGTAACGAGTCCCAGGAACGTTATGTGCTGGGTATCGATGTTGAATCACTGGAGGTGTTTACCGCGCTGTGCCGGCGTGAACGTTGCCCGTTTGCAGTATTGGGGCAGGTGACTGAGGCGCGCGACCTGAAGCTCAACGACCGGTTGCTGGAACAGCTACCGGTTGATCTGCCGTTACAGGTGCTGCTGGGCAAGCTACCCAAAATGCATCGTGATGCAATCACACACAATGTGAATTTAAATGCCGCTGATTTGATCGGTAGCTGCGACAACGCCCTGGAAGATGACCTGCAAGCGGTCCTGCGAGTGCCGTCAGTGGGTAGCAAATCATTTTTGATCACCATTGGCGACCGTTCCGTTGGTGGCCTGGTGGCGCGCGACCAGATGGTCGGCCCGGCGCAGGTACCAGTGGCGGATGCGGCGATCACCCTGCATGGTTTTCACGGATTTAATGGCGAAGCCATGGCGATTGGTGAGCGCGCACCGCTGGCGATTGTTAACAGCGCTGCAGCAGCGCGCATGGCCGTTACCGAAGCCATCACCAATCTGGCCAGCGCGCCGATCCGCCAATTGTCGGATGTATGTTTGTCAGCCAACTGGATGGCAGCTGCGGGTGAGGAAGGACAGGACTCGGCACTATATGCCGCAGTTGAAGCGGTCGGCATGGAATTATGTCCGGCGCTGGGAATCGCGATTCCGGTGGGCAAAGATTCTTTATCGCTTAAAACTGACTGGATGAGCAAAGGTCCGGGTGGCGAGCCACAAGCACAGCACATGTTGGCACCGGTTTCACTGGTGATTACAGCATTCGCGGCGGTTACCGATGCAAGACTCGCGCTGACACCTGAGTTGAAATCATTGCACCAGCCCAGCCGGCTATTGTTGATCGATCTGGGTCAGGGCCGCAATCGACTGGGGGGCTCAGCCTACGAGCAGTGCAAGGGACGGTTTACACATGAAGTGCCAGACCTCGAAGATCCGGCATTCCTGAACGGCTTTTTTGCAGCCATTCAGGAATTGCTCGCGGCGCAAAAACTGCTCGCCTATCATGATCGTTCTGATGGCGGCTTGATTACCGCGCTGTGTGAAATGGCATTTGCCGGTCAGTGTGGTCTGGATTTGTCCTTGCCCAATTTGTCTAAAAACGACGCAGCTGCAATTCGCGCACAACTATTTTGCGAGGAAGCCGGTGCCGTAGTGCAGGTTTCGACGGCTCAGTTAGAGCAAGTCATGGCTTGCTTTGAGCGCCATGGAATTTCGCAGTTGATCACAGACATCGGCGCACCTCAAACTGGTCACGCTCTGGAACTTAACAGTGGCGAGACACAATTCCTGAGCTGCGATTTGCGCCAGTTGCAGCAAATCTGGAGCGAAACCAGCTATCAGGTACAAAAATTACGTGACCACCCGAAATGTGCCGAACAAGAATTTAAGCGCCTTGCAGACTGGTCACAACCGCCGCTTCGTCCACAGTTAAAGTTTAATCCGGCAGATCGGGTGTCAGCACCCATGATTGCCACCGGTGCACGCCCGGCAGTGGCGATACTAAGAGAGCAAGGCGTGAACGGTCAGATCGAAATGGCGGCTGCCTTTGACGCAGCCGGCTTTTCAGCCGTCGATGTGCATATGTCCGATCTGATTGAAAACCGTTTGAAGCTGGCAGATTTTCAAGGCCTGGTCGCCTGCGGTGGCTTTTCTTACGGCGACGTTCTGGGTGCCGGACGTGGTTGGGCAGCATCGGTGCTGTATCAACCGGCGATGCGTGATCAGTTTGCCGCATTTTTTGAAGACTCCAGCCGTTTTGCGCTGGGCGTATGCAACGGCTGCCAGATGATGTCATCGTTACGCGATATCATTCCTGGAACCGCTAACTGGCCGGATTTTGTGGCCAATCAATCAGGTCAATTCGAAGCACGGCTCAGCTTGGTAAAAGTTGCTGATTCGGCATCCATATTCCTCAATGGCATGGCGGGTAGCCTGCTGCCGGTCGTAACCGCACATGGCGAAGGCCGCGCTGACTTTCACCGTCAGGCGCCTGTCGCTGCCAGCATTGCATTGCAATATGTGGATGCCAATGGCGCGCAAGCCAGTCAGTATCCGCAAAACCCGAATGGCTCACCGCAAGGCGTTACCGGCTTGTGCAATGACGATGGTCGAATCACCATTATGATGCCGCATCCAGAAAGAACACTGCGCACAGTCAATTTTTCCTGGGCGCCTGCTGATTGGCCGGAAGTATCACCCTGGCAGCGAATGTTTGATAATGCGAGAAAGTGGGTGTCCTGATGGACAAGCAAGATGAAACGTCGAAAAACGTGACGGAACCCGTGACGAAAAGCGGGTTGAAACCAGCTGCGAATACGGAACTACGCCTGACCGAGTTGTTGATTCTTGCGTTTTTTTGGATGATTTTCGGATTTATGCTCTGGTATTACCTGAGCGCCTTTCACGGTGCGCCGGTACGAATCCTGGCCGACCAAATATTAAGCACTATGTTAGGTTCCGAATTCTGGAACATCGTACCCAATCCCGACCGGCATTATTTACTGCAGGTGCAAACCCACATTCCGTTTCGCTTCCCCGATGGCAGCGAAGAAGCATTGGGTTTTATTGTCAATCCCCTGATCTATGGCTACGGTCTGCCGTTGTTATTCGGCTTGGTGATGGCCTCCGGTGTGCGATTTTTAAGAAAGATGGGTACATTGTTGGCCGGCTATCTGGCGGTGATGCTGGTGCAGGTTTGGGGGGTCGTTTGGCAGTCGCTGAAAATGATGTCATTCAATTTCGGTGCGGCATCTCATCAGGTGGTGATTGATGCTGGCATATCAGATAGTGTGATAGCCCTGTGTTATCAATTGGGTGTGCTGATTTTTCCGCCGCTGGTGCCTATCATTTTGTGGGTGCTGGCCAACTGGGCATTGATTGAACAGTTTACCGGCTGGGAAGCGAATGCCGCAGCAATGGCCAGGGCAAAAGCAAAAGCAAAGGCAAAAGCAAAGGCAAAAGAAAAAAGTGGCCAGGGTTAGCTGTTAGATTCGATGGTCGATGGAACTGATGTCGGGGTGGCGTGGTCTGTTAGTTCTGCGTGGTTTATCGTGCGATCCTGCAGTTGCGGCTATAATTTACTCAAGTTAAGTTTACTATTTCCAATTTATTGGATGATGATCCCGGTGGGGGAAACTGGTGCAAGCAATCGAACAAGTGATCAATGAGAATAGTCCACTGCCGGATGCAGTAGTTGATGAGGTATGCGCACACCTGATCGAAGCCGGGCGCCTGAAAAAGACCGATCTGAAACGGGCCGAAACCTTCCGCGACCAGAACGGCGGGGATCTGATTACTTTGCTGGTCCGTTTGGGGCTGGTATCAGAACGCGACGTCGCCGAAGCCGAATCCAGTTTGCTGGACATGCCATTGATCGGCACGGCGGATTTACCGGAAGATGCGCCCGATATCGGCAAATTGTCGTTACGTTACCTGAAGCAGAATCTATTGTTACCCGTGGCAGTTACTGACACCGATATGGTGGTAGTAATGGCGAACCCGCGTGACAAACGTGCGCTCAAGGCCCTGGCCATGGCCAGCGGCAAGAAAATTGTGCCGCAAGTAGGTGTTGCCTCGGAAATTGAAAATGGCATCGAAAAACTTTACGGCGGTGGCCGCAGTGCCATGGGTCAGATCATCGACAGTCTGGGCGGTGAACAAGACGAGCTCGAAGATGTCGAGCACTTGCGCGACCTGGCCTCTGAGGCGCCGGTTATCCGCCTGGTTAACCTGATCATGCAGCGCGCGGTTGAAGCGCGGGCCTCTGATATTCATATCGAGCCTTTTGAAAACCGACTTAAAGTGCGTTACCGCATCGATGGCGTGTTGCAGGAAGTCGAAGCGCCGCCCGCCAGCTCAACTGCGGCGGTGATCAGCCGTGTAAAAATCATGGCGCGGCTGAATATTGCGGAAAGACGTTTGCCGCAGGATGGTCGAATCATGCACCGGGTTGGTGGTAAAGAGCTGGATCTGCGTGTATCCACTATCCCTACCTCGCATGGCGAAAGTGTGGTGATGCGTATTCTGGATCGTGAAAGCATCGTGCTGGATTTCAATTCGCTGGGTTTTGATGAAAAGCTCAAAGCGCGTTTTATCAAGGACCTGGAAATGCCGCATGGCATCATTCTGGTTACCGGTCCGACCGGTTCGGGTAAAACCACCACGCTGTACACCGCGCTTAGTAGTATTAATACACCTGCCAGAAAAATCATCACCGTAGAAGATCCGGTGGAATACCAGCTCGAAGGCATCAACCAGATTCAGGCGCAGTCATCTATTGGTCTCGATTTTGCGCATGCACTAAGAGCCATCGTGCGACAGGATCCGGACGTCATCATGATTGGTGAAATGCGTGATCTGGAAACCGCCCGCATCGCGATCCAATCGGCGCTGACCGGTCACCTGGTGCTCTCTACCATTCATACCAACGATGCCGCCGGCGGAATCACCCGTATGATGGATATGGGCGTTGAAGATTATCTGCTGACATCCACCGTTAACGCGATTATGGCCCAGCGACTGGTGAGAACCCTCAGCAAAGGCGCGCGAGAATCGGTAACGCTGTTGCCGGAAATGGCCGCTGAAATGGGTTTCGGTGAGGTTATTAAGCAGGACAGCTACACCGTGTTCCGGCCGATGCCAACCGATGAAAACACCACTGGTTATTATGGCCGGACCACGATTCTGGAGTTGCTGCAAATGTCTGACCCGATTCGTCGCCTGATTATGCAAGGCGCGACATCCGGTGAAATTCATAATCAGTCGGTAGCAGAAGGCATGCGCACCATGTATCAGGATGGCTTGCTGAAATGCCTGGATGGTGTCACCACCATTGAAGAAGTGCTGAGAGTGACACAGGAAGCCTGATGCCTTTATTTGAATACAAAGCGGTGGCGCCGTCCGGCGAAACGGTTCGCGGCAGCATGGAAGCGGTCTCGGAAGAGATGGTCATTTCCAAACTTCAGGAAGGCGGCAATATTCCTTTGTCTGCCCATGAGGCCGGGCAGGGTGGTTTCAGTCTTGATTTTCTGAGTCTCAAAAAGCGCGGTATGAACACGCGTGAAGTGCAGCAGTTTACCCAGCAGATGGCCACTTTGTTGGCCGCAGGCTTACCTCTGGACCGCTCATTGCACGTGCTGTTGGATCTTGCCGAGAACGACCGCATCAAGCAAACGGTTAGCAATATTCGTGATGCCGTGCGTGAAGGTGGCAGCTTGTCGGATGCACTGGAAGCACAGCATGGTTCGTTCAGCCGCCTGTTCGTTAACATGGTGCGGGCTGGCGAAATCGGTGGCTCGCTGGATAAAACACTCGACCGTCTGGCCGATTATCTGGAGCGTTCCAAAGACCTCAAAGACAGCGTGGTTTCAGCCATGATTTATCCCATCATGCTGATGGTGTTGGCGGGTGGTTCTCTGGTCTTGCTGCTGGTTTATGTGATTCCCCAGTTCACCCCGATATTTGAAGAACTCGGCGGCGACCTGCCGCTGATCACCAAAATCGTGCTGGCCTTCGGTAGCTTGCTACAAAATTTCTGGTGGGGTCTGATTGGGCTTACTGTTCTGGGGGTCGTGATGTTTAAACGCATGATGGCGAATCCGGAGCAACGGCTCAAATTCGACACCAGGCTGTTGGGTACGCGCTGGGTAGGTGATCTGGTCTCGAAAATGGAAATTGCCCGGCTGACACGTACGCTGGGCACTCTGTTGATCAATGGTGTGCCACTGTTGGCCGGTTTGTCGATTGCGCGCAACGTGATGAACAACTCTCTATTGCGTCAAAGTGTAGAGATTACCGCCCAGCAGGTTAAAACCGGCGGTGGTCTGGCGCACAACCTGGCCGAAACCGGCCACTTTCCCAAGCTGGCGCTGCAAATGGTCAGCGTGGGCGAGGAAACCGGTCAATTAGATACTATGCTTTTGAAGGTGGCGGACACCTATGACAAAGAAGTTCGCAATACCATCGATCGGCTGTTGGCGGTGTTTACGCCGGTGGTCACTTTGCTGATGGCGGTCATGATCGGCACCATCGTGATGTCGGTATTAATGGCGATAATGAGTATTAATGAACTGGTTGGCTAGAGACGAGTCTGAAGCTGATACCAGATGAATGGTTAAGCGGGATGAAGCTTGTCACCCGCAGGCAGCCAATCGAACACAGGCAGGAACACAGGCAGGAACACAGGCAGGATCACAAGTAAGATCACAGGCAGGAGTAAGTAGTACATGAAAGGCAATAAATTAAATAAAATTAAAAGTGGGAAAATTAAAAGTGGGCAACGGGGATTTACGCTGGTCGAATTATTGTTGGTGCTGGTGATTCTGGCACTGATTGCGGGTCTGGTACTGCCGGGCATTATCGGTAAAGCCGAAAGCGCCAAGGCAAGAGCGGCGTCTTCACAGATCAGCCGCATCTCAATGTCAGTCGAGTCCTACTATCTGGATACCGGCAATACGCCTTCTTCCCTTGATGAACTGGTCAACCAGCCTTCAGGGGCTAATGGTTGGAATGGACCGTACATCAAGCCTTCGTTGTTAAAAGACCCCTGGGGCAAACCTTATATTTTCAACTCACCCAGCGATCACGGCGAATTTGATATCCAGTCATTAGGTGCTGACGGCCAACGTGGTGGCGAAGGCAAAAATGCAGATATCAACTCCTGGGAGTGATGGTTGATCAACGCCCTTCACATCAAGCCCGGTCGCAGCAAACCCGGTAACAGCAAGGCCGGCGGCATCGGGCACCGTAACCAGGGTGGTTTCACACTGGTTGAGTTGATCGTGGTGATGGTGATCATTGCGTTGATGATGGGCCTGGTCGGGACTTCGCTTTCCCGTAGTGTTTCAAGTGCCGAGTCGCGCGCAGCAACACGCAAGCTGGTGGCCAATCTGCGCTACACCCGCACCAAGGCAATTGTCGACAAGCAGGAAAAGACTTTTACCGTTGATATTGAAAATCGCAGCTACCGCGCCCCTGGCCGCAAGCAGATTACATTGCCGGATGGGGTGGAGCTGACATTGACGACTGCACGTTCTGAAATGACCGCTGAGAATGTTGGCGGTATTCGTTTTTTCCCCGATGGCGGATCTACCGGCGGACACATAGAAATGTATGTTAATGGTCGAGAGTACCGGGTTGACGTCGCCTGGCTGACCGGCGAAGCAACCTTGCAGCAGGTTGAAGGGTAAGTGCTGTGAGAGTTGTTTCCAACCCAGCTTTACCCGCAAAATCACGAGGCTTTACCTTACTCGAGGTGATGTTGGCGTTTGTGGTGTTTGCCCTCAGTTTTGCAGCGGTTCTGGAAGTGCTGGCCGGCTCTATGCGCAGTGTTGCCCAGGCCAGTGATGAGACCGAAGTGGCACTGTTGGCTCAGTCGTTGATGGATACGGTCGGCACTGAAATACCGGTAGAAGAAGGTCAATTTAGTGGTACCCGCATGGAACGCTACAATTGGAACTTGAACATTTCCCTCTATAGCTCCGTTGAGGGCGACGATAGCTCGGCGCATACCCAGGAGCTGGCCGAATTGTCTGGCATCGAATTGTATTACGTCGATTTGAATATCGACTGGCAGGCTGGAAGCAGAGATAAAGAGATGCACTTCGGCACGGTGCGTAGCGTTATGGCGAATTTTCAATGAATAGGCTTGGACTGAATAAGTCTGGAATGAATAAGACCAGCCGACTTAAAAATGCCGGTTTTACGTTGATAGAATTACTGTTGGCAATGACACTGATGAGCATGTTGCTGGCACTCACGTATTCAGGTTTGCGTGCTGCCAGTCGTTCTGCAGATCAGGGCGAAAAAATGCTGGCCGCCGGTGGTGAAGTGCGAGCCGCGCATCAGTTTGTGCGCAGGCAGCTCAATCAGATGTTGCCGCTTTCCTACGATGTTACCGAAGGTCAGGATTTGATCAGGGTGGTTTTTGAGGGTGATGCTACGCGTATTCAGTATGTCGCCCCCATGCCGGGTTATCTGGGCGCTGGTGGGCCACAGGTACAAATGATGGAAATCGCCAATGGCGAAGATGGCAAAGTTCTCCAGATCAGCCATGCGCTGTTGCAGAATTATGAAGAAGGCGACCTGGAGATGCGTAATCCGGTGCCGCTTTTGGAGCACATCCAGTCCGCTTCTTTCGAGTTTCTGGGGCGTGATGAAGGCGGTGAAATTACGCAATGGTCGCCCGCTTGGGATACGCCTGAAATTCTGCCCATCGCCGTTCGTTTGAATATCAGTTTTGAAGGTGATACCCGGCTTGAGTGGCCGGAGTTGGTGGCCAGTGTGAGATTGGACGCTGGTGCTGTAGGTGGCGGAATACAACGAACCAGCTACTCAAATGCCATTCAGGACTTGATCAAGGGCAAGAATCAGGGCCTAAGGGATTCCCGCGATTGATGCTCAAATCACAACAAAATAAATCACGGCAATACAAATTACTGCGGCCCAAATTGCTGCGACATGGGCCACAGCGGCTCAAGTCGCAACAGCAGGGTATCGCGCTGGTGATGGTGCTGTGGGTGCTGTTGCTGCTGACCATTATTACCGGTTCATTCTCGCTGATGGCGCGCATGGATCGCCTCGAGGCTCGCACCCTACTGTCTGGAACACAGGCGCGCTTGAGTGCCGAAGCCGGGCTCAATATTGCGGTGCTCAGTTTGCGCGACCCTGAAGATGAAACACGCATGATCGCGGATGGAAGATCCTATTCACAGTATCTGGATGGGGCTTTGCTGGAAGTCAGCGCAATCGATGAACGTGGCAAGGTGGATATCAACACCACCGATGAGTTGACCCTGGCGAATATGTTTACCGGTAACGGTATGGAGTTGGATCAGGCTGAAGTACTGGCGGCGGCTGTCATGGATTGGCGTGACGCAGATGAGCTTGAGCGGGTTAACGGTGCGGAACTGGATATGTACGAAGCTGCCGGACTGGCGGTGGGGCCGGCGAACCGACCATTTATGATGACTGAAGAATTGTTGCAGGTTATTGGCATGCCGTACGAACTCTACCGCCAGCTTGAACCGGGACTGACGGTGTTTTCAGGTTCGGGCGTGCCGGACGTGGCGTTCGCGCCGCTTCAGGCGCTGCTGTCGATGCCGGACATTACCCGCGATGAAGCACAAAGATTTATAGAAGAACGCAACGCGCTGCAGCCGGGTGATTCGATAGGCGCTGAACTGCCCAACGGCACCATAATCATGGAACAAGGCAGAGGGGTCACGTATAGTATCAAGATCAAGGCTACCATGCCCAACGGCATTTGGGAGCAACTGGAAGCCACCATTCGGCTGGGCGGGAATAGCAAAGGCAATCCCTACCAGGTATTGCGTTGGCGTGAAGGGTTTCAATACTGAAAAAACCTATGGCAATCGCACTTAAAAATACTATTAGAAATTTCAAAAACCGACTCGAAACCGGACAGGTGGGTCAGTTTTTTCGGTGGTGGGGTGGCGAGCTGGGTAATGCTTTGCCTGAGCGTCTGCGCGCCCAACTGCAATACGCCCGTCGACGCTTGCTGATTCAGGATTACGAAGACGAAATCAGCATTAGTGTTGAAGATGGAGTGGCTGTTCAGTCGCTGGATACCTTTTCCAGAGGCGGTGACACGCAGCTTCAACAACAACAGGTGCGTGAATTGTTGCAGCAACACGAATTGACTCAGGTCAGCCGTGATCTGCTGTTGCCGGAAGATCAGGTATTACGCATCAAATCAGTATTGCCACTGGCAACTGAATCCAATTTGCGTCAGGCATTGTCTTATGAAATGGACAAACATACGCCATTCCAGGCAGCAGAAGTGTTTTTCACCTGCCGGGTATTGCAGCGTGATCGTGAAGCCAATCACCTGCACTTTGAATTATTTGTTACACCCCGCGAGCCGGTAGAAAAAATGATCGAAAGACTGAAACCATTGGGGCTTGCGCCAACTGGCGTGGATATCATGATGGACGAAGGTCTGGGCGGTATCAACCTGTTGCCCGAAGGATTGCAAGCCAGGGTGGTAAATGAGCGTACACGTGTCAATTGGCTGGTGGCCGGTGCAGCTGTTTTGCTACTGGTTTTTGTGATGGCGCAATCATTGTGGCTGCGTCAACACCAGGTGAACGAAGTTACCCGGGCCATTGAAGACGTACGCGCCGAAGCCCAGTCGGTACAGCAAATCCGTAAACAGATTGAAGATGCCGGCGAAGCCGCCAGCTTTTTGCAGGTGCGCAAGGCTGATAATGGTTACAAAGTGGCCATGTTGGCAGAGCTGACACGGGTGTTGCCCGACGACACTTATCTCGACCGCCTGTCCTTGCATGCCCAGAATTTACAAATTCAGGGCAAGTCCAACAATGCCCAGAAGTTGATCGAGCTGATTAATGATTCCGGGTTTTTCAACGCAGCATCGTTTCGCGGGCCCACCAGAGCGGACAACCGGAGCGACAAGGAAATATTCGACTTGAATGCCAATACGACAACTGGGGTCAGGTCGGCAGCGGTTACGCCGGCAAAGGACGCCGGGTGATGCAGCTCATACCTGATCAGAAAAGCTCCAAAACAACAGCCATCATGCTGTTTGTGATTGCTGTAATACTGGTGTATCTGCTGTGCTTCCACTGGTTTGTCCAGCGGCACCGTGAATACAACAGCGAATTATCGGGCTTGACTGAGCAATTGGGTCGCTTTCAATCGGTGGCAGGCAAGCGAGAGGCCTTGCAAACTAAATTGGCCGAACTTAAAAATTCACAGGAAGATGCGACCTTGTTTCTGGAGCAGCCCGGGTTTGATGAGGCGGCGGCTGATATTGCCAGTCGCCTGCGCACTATGGTTCAGGACCAGGGCAATAGTGATTGCCAGATTGTCAGTAACCAGTCGGTGCGCCCGCGCGTTCAGGAACGTTTTGAAAAGGTCACGGTCAACGTACGTATGCGCTGTGGCGCTGAAAGTTTCATGCAGATACTTTATGAAATGGAAACAGCCACACCGTTGATGCTGGTGGATGATTTGAATATTATCCAACCACGCACCCGCCGTCGTAGAGCAGGCGTCGATGTAGAGCTCGCCGGTGCTCTGGATATTCGTTTTAACGTCTCCGGGTACCTGAAATGAAGTGGTTGCACGATAATTTTGTAGGCATGGCCTTGCTGGGTGTGATGGCTATTTTGTTGCTGGTGTCAATTGCATTGGCGGTTGTGTGGGCCTGGCCGGTCTCCGGTGATATTCCGTCACAGGTGGCAGATGAGGCCGATGCTGCGAGCGTAGTGGTGGTTGCATCTGAAATCGGTCCAGTCAGTGATTACCAGGTGATTAACGAGCGTCCGGTGTTTAGTGCCTCGCGGCAACCGGAAGCTGTGGACAGTGAAGACTCCGTTGAGATTGCTCAAGAAGCTCCGACGGTCAGGGACGCACCTGAAGTCAAATTAACAGGTATTTTCATTTCACCAAATGTAAGAATTGCGTCTCTGATGCCTTTACAAGGTGAGCAGATCAGTGTCAGGGCCAAAGAAGGTGAGCCATTGATCGGCGATTATGTGGGCTGGGAAGTCAGCAAAATACAGCCACGTCATGTGGTGCTTACTTCAAGAGATGGTGAGACACTCAAGCTTGAATTAAAGGTGCATGACGTCAAGATTGAAGAGCCACCAAAAATGGAGGTGCCGGTTTCAGTCGATGCTGCTTTGGCGGCTGCCGGTGAGGATGATGTGCCAGTGGGGGAGGACGGTGAGCCGTTAAGCCGCGCTGAACAGATTCGGGCCCGCATTGCCGAGCGCCGCGAAGAGTTGCGCAGGCAGCAGGCAGGTGAGACTGACGATCAGACAGAAAATGGTGGGGAGACCGAACAAGCAGCTCCCCCTCCGGATTATCAGAGTGCGATTCGCGACATGATAAACAACAGAGCCAAAAAGAACAGCAAGGATAAGAACAGCAATGATGAAAATGACAGCTAAGCCACACATCGCATCCGCATCAAAAATGCTGACGCGGACAGCGGGCCGGAGCTCTGCTGCGCGTGGATGTTCCCGGGTGCAGTCAGTCTGGGTTGCTGCACTCGTAACACTGTTTGCCGCCAGCTGTAGTACGGGGCCACAGGTACGCGATGAGCCGCATTCGCGATTGCAGAGCTCTGCAATTAAAGACAGTTCAGAGCCCATCTACTCAACCAAAGTAGACAGCGGAGAAGAGCTCAAAGGCGTAGAAGATGTTGAGTTGAAGCCTGGTAGTGGCAAGTTCATTAACAGCAAAGCTGCCGAACGCTCACCAGCGGCTGTTTCAAAAGACGGTGAGATCGTACTGAATTTCGAAGGCGAGTCATTGCAATCGGTAGTACACACCATTTTGGGTGAAGTGCTGCAGGAAACGTTTGTCATTGGCCCCGGTGTCAGTGGGCAGGTTACCTTCTCCACCTCCAAACCGGTGTCACGTGATCAGTTGATGCCAATCCTTGAATTACTGTTACGTTGGAATGGCGCAGTTATTGTTCACACTGACGGTCGTTATAATGTTTTGCCGGTATCAGAAGCCGTGCGCGGCAATCTTGTGCCGGTACTGAGTTTGCAAGAGCAGGCCATGGGTTACGAAGTACGGGTAATCCCGCTGGAATTTATCGGCTCCATCGAAATGGCAAAGATTCTGGAGCCCTATGTGCGTGAAGGCGCCATGATAAGGGTGGATCCAGCCAGAAGCATGATTTTCCTGGCCGGTACGCAGGAAGAGTTACGTAACTATCAAAAGACCATCGACATTTTTGATGTTGACTGGTTGGCGGGTATGTCAGTGGGTATTTATCCGCTGAAAACAGTGGATGTTGAATCCATCACCGCCGAGTTGTCAGAAATTTTCGGTATGGAAGCAGAGTCACCACTGGCCGGCATGTTCCGCTTTGTGCCACTGGAGCGGCTGGAATCCATCATGGTGATCACGCCGCAAGAGGCCTATCTTGAAAAAGCCCGCAAATGGATCGAGACACTCGATCGCGGTGCAACCGGTTCAGGCTCACAACTATATGTATACCGGGTGAAGAATCTGGAAGCACAGATTCTGGCGGAATATCTGTCACAGTTGTTTGGTGGCACTACCTCCAGCCCCAATCGTAGTAATGACCGCGGCAGCCTTGCGCCGGGCTTGCAGCCCGTGCAGAGAAGTTCGGTAGGTGATTTCAACTCCAATCGTGAGTCAGCCAACAATCGCGGTCTGCAGAACAATAATAACAACAACAATAGAAGTGTTCAGTCGGCCGAAGATGGCGAAATCCGCATCACTTCGGTGCTTGAAACCAATTCATTGCTGATCCAGGCATCACAGCAGCAGTACTCTTCAATTCAGGCAGCGATTGAGCGTATCGATCAGGAACCTCTGCAGGTATTGATTGAGTCTCAAGTACTGGATGTTACGCTCAACGAACAATTACAGTTTGGCGTCAATTGGTTTCTTACCAACAATCCGGATCTGATTCCGGCCAATGCCGGCAATCCGCTCAACCGGTATCTGGACACCGCAGAATTCGGCGGGGAACAAGGTGGATTCAATTTGTTGACAACGCTTTCCAATCCGATCAAGGCCGGTTCTGCATTTGTTCAAGCGACGATTGCCGCGCTGGACACCGTGACTGACGTTCGTTCAATTGCTGCGCCTTCTCTATTGGTGCGAAATAATGCGACCGCTACGATCACGGTTGGCACGCAAGTGCCGGTTCAGTCTTCCAGTATTGGTACAGGAAACAATAACGTTATCAGTAGTGCTCAGTATGTCTCCACGGGTGTAACCCTGACGGTGACGCCGCGCATCAATCCTGGCGGTCTTGTTTATATGGACGTTACCCAGGATGTGAGTCGGCCCGGTACTATTAATCCGTCTATTTCGACCAGTGGTAATCCGCCGATCGATCAAAAGACGGTCACATCGCAAGTGGCAGTGCAGTCCGGCGAAACCGTATTTCTGGGTGGCTTGATTTCAGAGCAGTCTGATAAAGGCCGTTCCGGTTTACCTTATATCAGCCGTATCCCTGGTATCGGCCGCTTGTTTGGTAGTTCCAACAAAAAATTATTTCGCAGCGAAACCATTGTCATGATTACACCGACCGTCATTGAGAACTTCTCTGACTTGCGCGAAGTAACTGAAGACATCACCACGGAATTCAAGAAAGTTCCCCCAATTAATCCTGCCGAATTGCAGGGCGAGGACCATGATCAATGAAACGTACCAAAAATCCATCTGCTATTAAATTAATCGCTCTGTTACTGTCGTTGGGCTTGCTGGGTGCCTGTGCAGCCAATTTGTCCCAAAAGCAGCCAATCGAAGAACGGGTTAATGCGTACTGGAAATTGACATTATCGGACGATTTCCTGGGCGCATACGCATATTTGTCGCCAGGTTACCGCTCCAGTGTTTCTTCCAATCAGTATCAAAGGTTAATGTTGCTGAAAAAAGTAAAATGGAACGAGGCAACATACATTGAAAGTGAATGCACAGAAACAACTTGCAAAGTAGTGATTTCTTTAAATTATACTGTATTTGCTGCCGTTCCTGGCGTAAAATCATTTGACAGTTCGCAAAAGATAAATCAATCATGGGTGCGGGCAGACGGCGCTTGGTATCTGGTGCCGGCAGTTTGATGTTATATTTAATTGCTATGTGGTTTGTTTTATCGTAAGATTGCCTAGCAATTGTGCGAAGACTAATGTGCAATCGTCGTTTAAAGGCGAAAAAAAGCACACATGTTATACTTATATAAAGCCCTGTGTACACAATAGGAGTGTTGTAATGAACAGAAAGAATCTAACAGCAGCAGTACTTGCTGGACTGGCGGGAGCCGCCGGCATAGTAGGATCTGCTCAAGCAGTTAACATTAACCCTGACGGTCTTGGTCAGGTTTTGATTTACCCTTACTACACCACCAATGGTGGTAACCAGACTTTGCTGTCAGTTGTTAATACTTCTGACGAAGCTAAAGCAGTAAAGGTACGTTTCATGGAAGGTCAGAACTCTCAGGAGGTTCTTGATTTTAACCTGTATATGTCAGCATACGACGTATGGGCAGCCGCCATTTTCAATAATAACGGAACGCCTACCCTGATAGTCAACGATACTTCATGTACTGTGCCTTATCTGTATTTGAATGAAGATGCTAACGGCGATCGTAATGGCTGGCAGGAATTCTTGCCGTTCCAAATGATGCAAGATGGTGGTTCATCTGATATCTCTCGTGCTGCTGAAGGTCACCTCGAAATGATCGAGATGGGTACTCTGGTAGACGATAACGGCTTTGAAATAGCTAATGGTTCAGCATCTGCTGCAACTCACGTGACTTCAACTGATCCTGATGTACCTGCTATGCCTGCTGACTGTGCTCAGTTGGTCGCAGCCTGGACTGATCCTGACAACACGGTTCCTGGTGACGAAGGCTACTGGATGTTTGAGTCGATTGACGACGATGAAGGTCCTTTGACCGATTTGGATCCTCCTTCTGGCGGTTTGTTTGGTGGCGGAGCAATTGTTAATCCTAATAATGGCACCATGTACTCATACGAGGCGAAAGCTATTAACGGTTTTGCTGATAGTTTGATTGGTGACGGTTTCCTTCATCAGCCTCCTGGTACATCTGAGCCAGGTCTGAACTCTGGTAACGGAGCTAATAGCGTTGTTGCGACAGTATTCTTGGATAATGGTATTACGTTAGATTCAACTACGTTCGATCGTAGTGTTGATGCGGTTTCATTTTTGTTCATGCATGATCAAATCATGAATGAATATACCACCGAAGTCCCAGTTAATGCCGCTACTGAATGGGTTGTTACTTTCCCGACTAAAGCTTTCTATGTTTATCCAGAAACTAGCGGTAGCCCAGACCCGATTAACCCGTTTACTTCAGTGTGGGAAGGTTCTGGTGCGTGTGAAGTTGTACAACTTGACCGTATTTGGGATCGTGAAGAACAGACTCCTGGTAAGGTTCCAGGTAAAGTAGTTCCACCGATCGTATCTCCAGCGCCTCCAGTTGATGACCCAGATGGCGTAGTGCCTTTCTCACTGTGTTTTGAAACCAGTGTAATCCGTTTCGATGGTGGTTCAACAGTGCCTTCGCCAATAGTTGCGGCGACAGAAATTCTGGGTTCTACTAACTTCCATACTATCGGTAATGGTGCGTTAGGCTTCGATGCTGGTTGGGTTCGTTTGCAATTGGCTGATTATCCTGAAACTGATGCCAACGGTTTGATTGTTCCTGGTGGTGATAGCTATACACGTACTCTGGACAGCTTGACCGGTTTGCCTGTCACAGGTTTTGCTGTACAACGTTTCGAAAGAACGTTTATGGGTGATGGAGCTACTGTACTTGCCAACTACGGCGGCATCTACGGTCATAGAGGTACTCGTATGCAGAGCGCTTCTGTTGAATAGAGTTTTGACAGAAAGAGTTAGTTTACGATGAAGTAATAAAAGAGGGCCGTCTTGACGGCTCTCTTTTACGTTCGGAATATTCAAATATTAACTGATTGTTAAACGAAATCTATTCTTCATACTTAGCTGAACTAAAATAAAAGCAATATCGGCAGGTTGAACATGGGCGGATCCAAGAGAGAGGAATTATGTTTAAATTAAACGGAATTAAATTGGGCGCGGCATTGTTATTGTTATCTGGTACAGTTAATGCCTCTGTGATTATTAGTAACCAGCAGATACCGGATGAAGACATCCTGTCAATTAGTATTTCACCAGGTACTGGTACTTTGCTGATTAACACCAAGGTGGATTACGACGTAATGCGGTCAGACGGAAGTTCTACTCCACCTCCACCAGCTGGAGACGTTGCAATTACAACATTTGTAGCTTCTCCAACTTCATTTGTAGAGGGTGGTAGTACCACGATTAGCTGGCAAACTCAGAATGCTGCGTCTTGCGAGACTGCAAATGGAACAGCCAGTTGGTTGACTAAAAATGTATCAGCGGCTAGCAGTAGTACCAGTATTCAGATCGCAAATACCGGAAGCTACGGATTTACGCTGATATGTAAGGACGCTAGCAATGTTGCAGTAACCAAAAACTTGACAGTCAGTGTAACGGCTGCACCTGTAACCGGTGGAACAACATGTGGATCTACAGCATTGAATGGCAAAACGGAAACATGGGCCGAGCTATGGGGTGCCGAATTCCCAGGTCCAGCAGCCGGCCAAAAGATCCCTTTTATAACTAGAAATGGTTATAACGCATATCGATTTAATACTGGCAATGTAAACGACAATGGCACTATTCTTTCAATAAATAGCACCTATTCACCTGGGGTTAGAAAAGGCTCAATATCAGAATGTCCGGGTGATTTCAACGTTCCGGCAGCTTGTCAACATACCTGGGGTTATGGCGGAGGAATTAAATGGGCTACTGATGGCAAGCTAGGCGCCTGTAATTTAGAGCCAAATAAGGATTACTATTTAAATATTACTTTTACAGATGGCACAGATCCTGCTTCAGCCACTTGTACGGGTACTTGCGAAACAATATTGCAGTATGCCATCAGCCGATAAGTAACTTTTGAACTAAACGAACTACGGGCACCCTATAAATAGGGTGCCCGTTTTTTTTATCAACATTAAAAGTAGAAGCAGAGTATCGCTATCAAATTATCTAACAAATTTCGGAGTTGTCCATGAAAGCCCAATTAATACCGGTTGTTTTATTTCTGCTGAGTGTCAATACCGCGCTGGCAGCTAAAAACATGGATAAAGATATACTTGCAACGCGCGGTGAAGGAGTCATTACTCAAGAAGATTTTTCTGCGCGTGCGGATAAAATACCTGCAAATATACGACGCAGTACGCTGCGAAATGGCAATCGTTTACAAGACGTACTCAATTCCATGCTGCTGAATTCACAGATGGCGGAAGCGGCACGCAATGCTGGCTTCGACAAAAGTAAAATAGTACAGGACAGAATGCGTTTGGCAGCAGATAGAGAGCTAGGCGAGGCCTGGGTGGAACACTATATTGACTTGCAACCATCGGCAGATTATGAAGCCATGGCCAAGGAATCTTTTGAGCTAAATAAGGATAGTATGAAAACCGTACCTGAGATAGATGTAAGTCACATTCTGATATCCAGTAAGGGAAGGTCCAAAGAAGAAGCAATGTCAATCGCAGATGACATTGAGAAACAGCTTGAAGAAAATCCGACTCGATTTGACGAGTTGGTGATAAAGTATTCAGAGGATCCAAGTGCCGCCTCAAATAAAGGCCATTTTAAGGCTATTAAAAAAGGCGATATGGTCAAACAATTTGAAGATGTTGCGTTTGCAATGCAAGTGGGTGAGATTTCCCTACCAGTGCAAACCCGGTATGGTTTACATATCATACGGCTAGACGCGGTTTTACCAGCCGCTTCCATGTCATACGAAGAGGTTGAAGAGCAATTGCTTGATTCAATGCGTTCCCGTCACAGAGAGCGTATCAAAAACAACTACCTGACAGAGTTGTCCAATATAGACGTCAGCATGACTGAAGAGCAGCTTGAGATTATGGTTCAACGCCAGTTTGGTGAGGATTATCAGGTTGAACCTGAAGGGCAATGAAATAGATAGTAGAATATAGACCCCACATAACACCCGGACCGGTATGAACAAGGCTGGACATAAGAAAATGGACCGGGTGTTTTTCCAGAATATGGTGGTCCGGCAGATTCGTCAGGATTACCTGGAAAACATCACAGGATTTGCCTGGCTGATTCTTCAACCACTGATTCTGTTGGCAGTTTATGCTTTTGTGTTCTCTACTATATTCAAAGCCAGAATTCCTGAAGCTGCCGAGATAGGTTTTGTCCCCTATCTGGCAATAGCCTTCTGGCCCTGGACTGCGTTTTCCGAAGCAGTTTTGCGTGCCAATAGCTCAATTACGGCTAACGCAGACCTTATCGGCAAAGTCGCGTTTGCATCCGAACAGATTCCTTTGGCGTCGGTCACCGCCACGTTCATCATGCATATGATCGGCTACCTGTCTGTTTTGATCGTCCTACAAATAATGGGTACTCATATCCATTGGTTGTTCCTGTTAGCTGTCGTACCTTTAATGGTTTTACTGTGGGTGTTTGCCTGCTCCATCGCCCTATTCACCAGTGCGACCCAGGTGTTTATCCGCGACATCGCTCAAATTCTTCCGCCAGTGATGACTTTATGGTTTTTCACGACCCCTATTTTGTACAGTTCAAGCTTGTTGCCGGAGTCGATACAAAGCATCGCGCATTGGAACATTATGGCGTGGTTCGTAGAAAAACTACGCGAGTTGTTGCTATTCGGCGACTTGAATGTTGGCTTAAGTAGTCTGGTCATCATCCCGTTCATCTTTGTTTTTGCCTGGCTATCGCTTAAATATTTCCGGCGCTTTTCCCCTCATTTCGAGGACTTCATGTAATGCAAAGACTGGTTCACATTAAAGACGTTTGCAAAGTGTACCCGCGGGTTCACAAGCCCTCTGAGCGGCTTCGGGCATTTGTCGCTTTATTGCTCGGCCGTGAACCTGGCGATGGTGTCGAGGTGCTCCGCGATATTAATTTTGACGTATTTCAGGGTGCATCGGTCGGCATCGTCGGCGAAAACGGAGCGGGTAAATCCACGCTGCTTAAAGTTCTAACGGGTGTAATCGAGCCAACAAAAGGTTCGGTGACAACCAAGGGTAACATTGCCGCAATGCTGGAACTCGGTGCTGGCTTCCAGCCTGATTTCAGTGGCCTTGATAATGTGCGGATGAAAGCATCGTTACTGGGATTGAGTAAAGCTGAGCTTGAAGAGCGCATGGACGATATTCTCAAGTTCGCTGATATTGGTGAGTACATCAATCAGCCTGTTAAACACTATTCTTCCGGCATGGTTGTGCGCCTGGGCTTTGCCGTCATCACCGCTTGCAGGCCGGATTTATTGATTACCGATGAAGTTCTGGCGGTAGGCGATGAGTCCTTTCAAAAGAAATGTATTCGCTGGATTGAAGAATACATGAAGCAGGGCGGCACACTGCTGCTGGTATCGCACAGCATGTATGTCGTGCAAAAACTCTGCAAGAAAGCCGTCTGGATACATGAAGGCAAAATCAGGAAGTTTGGTGATGTCTACCCGGTAACGCAGGCTTATCTGGCCTGGCATGAACGGCGCCGGGCTGTGGAAAAAGAGTTAATCGTCAATGCTACAGGCGATGCCGCCTACTACCGGATTGAACATTTTGCTTTAGCAGGCGAGCAGCATCAGGAGTCACCCGAGGCAGAATTTGACGATGACCCCAGCCACGAGTTTCAGATGGGCGATGACATCGAAGTTGAATTACGCATTATCTCCCCCGATGGCCGCGCGCCCGTTGGATTAGTGGGCGTTGTACGTGCCGACGGTACACCGGTGTACGGCGTGGCGTCAGATCACGAACATGTAAAGCCTGTGAAGATCGGCGATAGCCTGTATCGATTCCGTTATCGCCTCGATAACATTCAACTTCTACCTGGCAGCTATAATCTACGTAGCCACTCGATGGACCCCGAAGGTCTGCGACTATTCGATAGCCACGAATTTCCTTTTACTGTCAGCGGTAATACCAAAGAGCTGGGTTATATCCGGCTCCCGCACCAATGGCTGGAGTAAACCGACAATGACAAATCCGTTACCACTGATCGTTATTCCAATTTTCAATGCTTATGATCACCTTGGTCTTTGCTTGGCTGCCTTGCAACGCTGCACACCGGCAGATGCTGAAATTGTGCTAATTGATGATGCTTCCACGGATATTCGTATCCGTCCGATGCTCAAAGCCTGGCGGGAGAGTTCGGGATTAAAGTGTCAGATTATTCACAGCGATCACAATCAGGGTTTTGTTGCTACCGCCAACATGGGCATGGCCTTGGCAGAAAATGATGTTGTATTACTTAACTCTGATACCGAAGTTACCAGCGGTTGGCTGCAACGGTTGAGTGATTGCCTGCATTCGGATCCGGCGATTGCCACAGCAACACCCTGGTCTAATAATGGTGAAATCGTTTCGATTCCGGTTTTTTGTCAGGCCAATCAGCCACCACCAAACCCGCAAGCTGTGGCTAAATCAATAGGCGCCTGCGGCACCCCACAGTACCCGCAGATGCCCACGGCAGTTGGCTTTTGCATGGCTATTTCACACAACGCGCTGGAGCAGATCGGTGGTTTTGATGAGGCTACTTTTGGTCTGGGTTATGGGGAAGAAAACGATTTTTGCCAACGCGCAGAACAAGCTGGCCTGAAAAACGTGTTGTGCGATGACGCCTATGTAGTGCATCACGGCGGGGCATCATTCAGCCCGCTGGGTCTAAAGCCGGACGAGCACAGCATGCAGCGCCTGTTAAACAAGCATCCTGAGTATGAGACTAAAGTTTCCGGGTTCATTTCCGCGGATCCACTGAAAGCCCGGCGCGAGGAAATATTGGCGGGTTTAAAGCGCGATCTCGTTGTAATGCGGTAAAATCATCCGATACCACAGCTGGCCACCCTTAGTGGTCAGTATATATCGACCCAAAACCGGCAACTTCAAACAATGACGCAAGCAACCGATCCACTCGATTTCACCGGTGAGCGATTCACACCGGAATGCCAACGGGAAATCTGGTACGAACATTATCACCGTTACGCACTCGCCAGTCGCTGGTGTAAAGGCCTGCGCACGCTGGATGCCGCTTGCGGCGAGGGCTACGGGTCAGCCCTGCTATCAAAGTCTGCCGCCTCGGTTGATGCAATAGACATTTCGGAGGCGGCTGTTGAGCACGCCAAACAGCGCTACGGTAACATTAGCAACCTCAATTTCCAGGTGGCCGACTGCACCGCTTTGCCATTCGCCGACAATGAGTTCGATTGCATCACCTCGTTTGAAACACTCGAACACCTCGAAGCTCAGGATCAGCTGTTGTCCGAGTTCAGGCGAGTATTGAAGCCCGACGGGTTTCTGGCAATGTCTTCTCCCGACAAGGCCATTTACACCGATAAGTACCAGACAGAGAATGAGTTCCACGTTAAAGAACTCTATCGTGAGGAGCTGGAAAGCCTGATTCACAGGCACTTCAATGCTTGCCAGTTGCTGGGCCAGAAACTGGCATTCCATTCGGCCATCTGGTCGTTGGGTGACACAGACAATGCGCAAGGCGCTGCGGACACTACCGTCACTGCGGACACAGCGATTGGCCAGGTCGCGCTGGATCAAATAAGGGATAACCAACACAGCACCCTTGCCAGTATCAACCAGCCAGCCATGTACTTTATTGGCCTGTGCGCTGAATCCGCTGAAAATCTGCCGCCAGCGAACAATCAGCTCTGGTTGTTTGATGATTTCGAGGAATCTGTATACCGCCACTACCATGATGAAATTCGTCACAAAATAGTAGCCGGTGGAATAATAACCGATCTCGAAAATCAAATTCATGATCTAAAACAGCGACTTGACAAGTACCAACTCGTCGAACAGCGGCTCACCGAACAGCAGATTGACCAGCACCAGCCCCGTTCGTGGTGGCAGCGCCTGTTTTCTAAAAGCTAGTCCGCGGTGTCCATCACCACCATCATCGTCAACTACAACGCCGGAGAGCTCCTGCAGCGTTGTGTGAAGGCGGCAATTCAAAGCACCCAACACAGCCGCATTGTCGTTGTGGATAACGCATCAGGCGATAAAAGTGCTCAGAACCTGCGTAATCTATACGGCGACAGAGCCGGCGTGGAGTTTCTGTTCAACCCCGCCAACCTGGGCTTCGGCCCCGCCATCAACGCAGTTGCTCGGAACGCCAGTAGCGACTACGTTTTGATTCTGAACCCCGATTGCATTCTGGCGCCAACCGCCCTGGAAAAACTTAGGGTCGCCATGGACAATGATCCACAGGCTGGTTTGGCTGGCCCTGCTGTACGTGATGAGAAAGGCCGCATGCAACGCGCAACGGTGCGCCGCTTTCCCGATCCGTGGAAGTCATTCCTCAGCATCACTGGTTTATGGCGGTTGGGTAAATGGTGGCCGAAGTTCAACGGTGTAGAGGCGAGGGCAGATTTGTCCGGAACCACAAAAGTCGACGCCGTTAGTGGCGCTTGCATGTTAGTCCGGCGCAAGTCCTTTGAGGCAGTCGGCTTGATGAACGAAAAATATGTTATGCACTGCGAGGATCTGGACCTGATGTACCGTCTGGCGCTGCAAAACTGGCACAGCCTGTATGTGCCGGACGCCGGTTGCGTGCACGTGCAAGGACAATCCAGCCGCAGCAGACCGACCTGGGTTCACTACCAGAAGCACCGCGGCATGCTGCGCTTCTACAACCAATATCAAGCCAACAAAAACGCGCTGCCATTGAGACTGTTGGTGCGTTCCGGCATCTGGCTGAGGTTTCTGCTGTTATGGCCGATCATTCTTCTGAAACGCTGAATCAGCGACGTGTTCTGGTGACTGGCGCCAGCAGTCAGATTGGCGTGTTTGCGATTCCAAGATTGCTCGACGCCGGCTTTCACGTCGTGGCGGTCAGTCGGCAAACACAACCCGCTTATCTACCGAAGTCGGAACAACTTCAGTGGCTGACTTTTGACCAGGCTATGGAAGCTCAAGCAATAGCCGGAGCTCAAGCAGAAGCCGGAGCTCAGACCGGAGTTCAAGTCCAGGTCCATGCTTCAACTCCAGCGAACGTCAGCAAAGCCTGCAACTACCTGCTATCGGCTGGTCCGATGTCACTGGCTGTCCAGGCTTTGTGTGCAAGTAATTTGTTCAAACAAGTCGTTATTTTCAGCAGCAGCAGTGTGTTAAGCAAACGCAACTCTTCAAATCCGGCAGAAAAACAAATGATTGAGAATATGCGCGCTCAAGAAGCTGAACTGGAGACACTGGCCAGTCAGCAAAACCTGAAAATGGTCATCTTCAGACCAACATTAATCTATGGCTGCGGCCTGGACGAGAATATCAGCCGCCTGGCCGGCTTGATAAAACGCTACGGCGTGATGCCGGTCAATGGAAAAGCGAGTGGATTGCGCCAACCGGTGCATGCCGATGACCTGGCGCAAGTGGCGCTGAACGCACTTGTTCACAAGCAGGAATTGCCGGCGAAGCTGCTGCTGACAGGAGGCTCGACCATAAGTTACACCGATATGGTCAAAGAAATCTTTGAGGCTTTTAAAAAACCTGTAAGAATTCTGCACGTGCCCCAGTGGCTACTGGTCGCAGCCATCAGTATATTAAAACTTTTGGGATTGGCCGGCGGTGTCAGCGTCGTCATGGTCAAACGTCAGATGCAGGACCTGGAGTTTGATAACTCGCAGGCCCGGCGGCTTTTGAACTTTCAACCACGCCCGTTTAAGCCGACCAGAAAAGACTTCGAGCTACCCTAAAGCTTTTTGTATTTCACCCGCTTGGGGTTCAACGCATCATCACCCAGGCGGCGCTTCAAGTCCTGCTCATACTCAGTGTAGTTGCCTTCAAACCAGACCACATTGGAATCACCTTCAAACGCCAGCATATGGGTCGCAATACGATCCAGAAACCAACGATCATGTGAGATCACAACCGCGCAGCCGGGAAATTCCAGCAAGGCTTCTTCAAGCGCACGTAAGGTGGCAACGTCCAGGTCATTGGTGGGCTCATCAAGCAGCAGCACATTACCACCAGAGCGCACCAATTTGGCCAGGTGCAGGCGGTTTCGCTCACCGCCGGACAAATCCTTAACGAGCTTCTGCTGATCGGCACCTCTGAAATTAAAGCGGCTGACATAGGCACGTGAAGACATCTCAAAGTTGCCCACTGTGACGTTTTCCGCACCTTCGGAGAGTTCTTCCCAAACCGTCACGTCACCATTGAGGCTATCGCGACTCTGGTCAACATAGGCCATTTCCACGGTTGAACCGATGGTGATCGAACCACTGTCAGGCTGCTCAATACCGGTCAGCATCTTGAATAACGTGGATTTACCCGCGCCGTTTCCGCCGATAACACCGACAATGCCACCGCGCGGCAGTCTGAAGCTCAAATCGGAGATCAACAAACGGTCACCAAAAGCTTTGCTCAAATTCTCTACTTCTATCACCTGATCACCCAGCCGTGGGCCAGGCGGTATATAGATTTCACGGGTTTCGTTCTGTTTCTGATACTCGCGCGAACTCAGTTCTTCAAAGCGCTGCAAACGGGCTTTGCTTTTGGCACGCCGACCCTTGGCGTTGGATCTGACCCATTCCAGCTCATCCTTGATCGCACGTTGATGCGCTTGTTCACCGCGCTGCTCTTGCTCAAGGCGTTGTTCTTTCTGTTCAAGCCACGAGGAATAGTTACCTTTCCAGGGAATCCCGTGCCCGCGATCCAGCTCCAGAATCCACTCGGCCGCATTATCCAGAAAGTATCGATCATGCGTTACCGCCACAACAGTACCGGTAAATTCTGTTAAAAAGCGCTCCAGCCAGGCCACCGATTCGGCGTCCAGGTGGTTGGTAGGCTCATCCAGCAACAACATGTCCGGGCTCGATAACAACAATCTGCACAACGCCACGCGGCGTCTTTCGCCACCCGACAAAGTCGCAATGGATTCGTCCCAATCCGGCAGTCTTAAAGCATCTGCCGCGACTTCCAGCGTGCGATCCAATTCCCAGCCGTTACCGGCCTCAATCGCATCCTGCAGTTCTGCCTGTTTGCCCAGCAAATCGGTCATTTCATCGTCCGACATCGGCTCGGCAAACTTCATGCTGATCTCGTCAAAATTCTTCAGCAGCTGTGAAATTTCGGCCACGCCTTCTTCCACAACCTCACGCACGGTTTTGTCATCATCCAGATGCGGTTCCTGCTCCAGATAGCCTATGCGAATACCCGGCTGGGGGCGCGCCTCACCTTCAAAGTCCTGATCGACCCCGGCCATGATCCGCAGCACAGTAGATTTACCTGAGCCATTAAATCCCAGCACGCCAATTTTGGCGCCCGGATAAAAAGACAAAGAGATATCTTCGATAATCTTGCGATTA
>Ga0209491_10002170_pt1 | contig 35751 bp, 50 predicted proteins | sample BON02_FD_187213 | JGI IMG/M metagenome (GOLD analysis project Ga0209491, IMG submission 187213) | Freshwater microbial communities from Lake Bonney liftoff mats and glacier meltwater in Antarctica - BON-02 (SPAdes) (version 2) | ecosystem: Environmental > Aquatic > Freshwater > Ice > Glacier... | reverse complement strand
GACCCCAGCCTGCCAGCGCGTATAAGCGCCACTGTCCGAGTAAGCCTCGGAGGCGATCGCTCCGCAAATCGACTTGTCTGGTTCCCGTATTGCCCGTAGCGCGTCGCGAGCCTTTTGTTTGGCCTTAAACTTTCGCCCGCTGGCCCAAATAGGTTCCGCATTTTCATCCCACGCGTCGGGATCAATCGCCTGCGCCATCTTTTCCAACATCGTCATCACTGAACTCCCCCACGAACTGATTGCCGTTGATTTTGTGCGTCGTATACAGAATGTCTGAGAATAAGTCCTATCAGTAGGATATCCAGAGCGGGTAATACCTTGGTCTTGGAGGTCATGTAATACTCTCCTAGAGAACTGTAAGGGTATGTTGGATCATGTAGTAGATCGTGACCCAGTATGCGATTGCGGGTGCGAGCACTACAATCCATGGGAGGCGAACGACCCCGGTGATCTTACCGACAATCAGAAGCCCTGTTACCAGATACCAACCATTTTGCCAAATGAACTTGATCATGTTGCACTCTCCTATAGCTATGTTATAGCATATTCTATAGGAGAGTGCAACTGTTTATACGAGGCGGCCTTCCGCGACCATTACTAATATGGTCACATCATCCATTAACTCTTTTACGTTGTAATACGTTCCAGTTGTCAGAGTAACACAGGAACCTCCGCGAAACCCCTCTGAAATACGCTCAATCAAGTCGGCCCGAAGATTAAACTTTCGATTATTCGACCGCGAATAATTGTTATATGTTAACCGGATAAACATTAGGCCTCGCCGAGAGCAGATAGATAGAGATCTGTGAGGGCTTCTTCTTCCTGACGCTTAGCTTTATCTTGAGCTAGGATACGGAGAATCTTTCTGATGATTTTGACATCATATCCTTCACCTTTGCATTCAGCGAAGACTTCCTTCATATCTTCTGCCACAGCTTTTTTATCTTCGTCGAGCCGTTGAAGTCTGTCGATAAACGCTTTCAAACGAGATTGCGCTTGTTCTAGAGTTACATCGTTGCTTGGTACTTTATCAGTCATATTATTTCCTTGTTAAATTAATTGTATTATCTGTGTAGTTGCACACCAGTGTCGTCAGTAGTAGCACCAGTTTGTCTAGCATTACACCGTACGTCTGTTTCCGTAAATGAGCATGTAGTAGATCCTACTGTCACTATACTCCGAGTAATTACTCCGTCTGTTCTAAACGCGAGCTCCCCAGTTTCATCATATTCACAAAGATTCTGTGAACAATACATACCATCATTATTCTTGTTTACGCAGGCGATATTTTCTGAATCTACTTCGCAATATACGTTGCGGGTTGGGGTTGAGAGTCGACGTGTTGTGTCAACCTGCATCATGGGCTGCTCCGCCGTAAATGATGCAGGTTGAAACACCGTCGGATTATCCTCAATTGTATATGTAATCGACGTAATTTTCCAGCTAGAAACGTTGGTTCGAGAAGCAGTAATAACATAATGAGTAAGAGTCCCATCTGTTACTTTTGTGCTAATCAAATACTCAAACGTATTAAAATCGACATATCGGGCTTTATAGGTATCCGTATCGAAGGTATTCTGCACGAAATCGATAGAGATATCACCTACTGTCGGATTGACATTACGATAAAAGTCAGTAGTATTTGAGGGCGTCAGGAAAGATGAGTACATGAGCGCCGCAATGTTGCTTGAAATCTCTTCGTACCCCGGTAACGCGTTCGCGCCAGCAGAGGTTGAAAGCGTGATAATAACCGCTTCGTAGTCGATATGCCTCATCAACGAAGGCGCATCATTTGCGATTGCTGCGTTCTCGATCGTATTAGGTAAACTATACGGAGATGTGTATGACACGAATAGTACAATACTCGCGATAACAGCAGTAGTAATTAGTACAAATTTATTCTTCATCAGATGTATGCTCCCAAATGTTCCAGATAGGTAGTGCGTAGGGGTTAGCGAAGATGCGATTACGCACTTCAGTTTCGAAGCGAATGTCGTATCAAGTACAATGCAACGCTAAATATATATAGTATTTTCAGGAGCAAGGCAAGTGATGACGCGACATACAACCGAGAGTTTTATTGAATTAGCGAAAGTAGTACATAAAAAATATTATGATTACACAGCATTAATTTTTAAAGATACAAAAACAAAAGTATTAATACGTTGCCCTACTCACGGTATATTTTACCAAATGCCTACTTGTCATTTAAGAGGGTCGGGGTGTATCAAATGTGGACATATTAAAATAAGCAATACTAAAATGCATAATCTCGAAGATATCATCAAAAGAAGTATTACGACTCATGGTATGAGATATGATTATTCATTAGTAAAATACACAGGGATGAATCAAAAAGTAGATATTATTTGCAACATCCACGGAATTTTTAAACAGAGACCTTCAGATCATATTAGATTAAATGGGTGCCCTGAATGCTCAAATCGCCAGCGAGCGTTATCAATAGATACCTTTTTGCAGCGAGTAAAACATATACATAAAGGTGAGTACACTTATCCCAATTTGAGCTTCACTCGCAATGCTGACAAGATTAATGTATTATGCCCCAATCATGGAATATTCTCACCTACCGTTGGTAATCACATATATGAAAAAAGTGGATGCCCCAAATGTGCTAATATACGTATAGGTAAAGCCCATACAATACCTATTGAACAAAAAATTAAAAAAGCTTTAGCGGTACATAAGGGTAAATATGTTTATATCTCAGAAGAGAGTACAAACAAAAGAGTAGTTATATTATGTAGTATACACGGCAAATTTTCTCAAACATGGAGTAATCATGTTTCTAACAGCCAGGGTTGTAAAAAATGCTACACTGGAGGGAGGTATAGTTATAAGTTTTTCCAAGATCCTAAAAATCAAAATTTGCGGGGTGTATTGTATGTGTTAAAATTTACTTCCAATACTGAAGAATTTTATAAAGTGGGTATTACTAAAAATATTAATAAACGTATAAATCAATTATCGTGTAAAAAAGAGTATAATATTAAAATTATAACTCAAATAAACGGGAATTTAGCCTCCTTGTTTGAACTTGAACAAAAAATATTAAACGAGCATTGTTATCGCAACAGATATACACCACTCTACAAAATAGGAGGAGATTGCGAATGCTTTACTCCTAAAATTATAAATGTCGTATTAGATATTCTTGAAACGGTTCAAATAAACTCAACATAAATTTCTGCTCATCATACGCCTTATTGGTATAACGGTTCATAGCAATAGAAAAACAAGGCTTGATGAGAGTACCTTGCCCTAAAATAGCATAGTCTTTTCTCGTTAGTGTATTATTTTGTATATAGAAGGTTTCTGATGTATTGATTATATACTCTCTAAACCTAACATACATCAGAAACATTTCTGTAACTTCTTTAATGAGATAATGATTATCTCCCATAACTGGTATAATATCATCCAAGGTTGCGTTTACACATACCTCGTATTGGGTCTTTTTTGATTCTAGTCCCGACCTAAGTGCGTGTAGCTTAATATATTCCATACCTTTCAATTTCACGCGGTGATCGTTAGGAAAGCGAATAATAACACCCTCAGCGTTGCGTAGTGCAGCAACGAGAGTACGGATATCGTCTTCTGGCTTGATCTCCCAACGTTGAACAACGGAAACGTTATATTGATTCGCGATATAACAAAGGTCAGCGTACGACAAATACGCACCCGATGTATTATCACGTACAGCGAGAAGCGTCATCTTTTCTAGAGGACCGTAGTCCACAACAATACGATGCTTCGGAGCCATATACTCAAAAGTAGGAGTTTTGTCGAGCGACATAATAGCATTCGCAAGAGCTTGATACTCAGGGTTACGTTCCACAAACGCTTCAACATCAGGCGTCATATGCGTGACGCCTGCTTTGGTACACCACCGAACTGCACCGTTGATCATAGCTGGGCGAAGCATCGAACCATCGAGCTTGTCATACACTTCAAACGACGACCAGTCCAGAGTGTCGTGTTGGTTCTCCACACCTTCATTCAGATTGTGGAACTTATGTAGACTGAGACTTATAAGTTTGCCAGTTTTATCAAACAGTGCTCCGCGAGAATTCCAACATGCAACTCGTAATTGCATGTCCTCTACATCGCCACTATCTATTTTAATAGAAGGAAATTTTGTGATAATACTACGGTAGTTAGCAAGCCAATAGTCGCCTTTGTCTTGCACATAAAACCCCTCATATCGCTCAGCTGCTCTTTGAAATATCTTAAGGTCTGATGAGTGGTATTTAAAAAGTAGGTTCATTTGGTGTTTCCTGTTTACCTAAATATCATAGTCTCAACGAAGGTAAAATGCAATGAAAAAGTTATTAACAACTAGAGAAATAAATGAGTTAATTGAAGAATATGGATTGACCATGTATATTCGCGATATTGCAGATATATTAAATGTTACATCTAATAGTATACGGCAAAGAATACAACGGCATAACTTATTCATGTTAAAGGAAAGCGGCAAGAAAACGTCCCATGAAAGTATCCGCTTTTTTACTAAATGTGGGAAAACTGAAATGGAGTGTATAGAGGATATTAAAACTCTAATTATTCTAGGAGAAACAAATCAACAAATATCTAAAAAATATCAAGTATCTGAAACTGTAATATCGAAATTTAAGACATTACATAAAATACCCAATAGACGACCAAATCTTAGAAATCATAACATACTTGAACAAATGTATACGGTTGATAAACTTTCACAGGTAGCAATAGCACAAAAACTGCAGTGTTCCCCAGCCGCCATCTCTCAAAAACTAAGTAAATATTTAATTAAAAAAAGAACTTTGTCAGAAGTTCAAAAATTAGCAAGAAATAATATTACCAGTAATTTTACAGTATCAGGACTACAAACATATCCAAATACTGTGAGTAACTTCGGGTATGTGTTACAGTATAATGATCTGATTTTTTACTCATTAGGTGAGTTTACATTCTATTTATTATGTATTAAAAATAACGTCGCCTCGTTAGAAGTGCACCCTGAACAAAGTAACCGAGCTATCTTTTTCCCTGATTTTAAAATTAATGATATAAACATTGAAATAAAAGTTGGGTTTTGTGATCACCGAAAACATTCGTATTATAGTAATATAACCAATGCTCCATTGGCCCTTATAGATTTTAATACAACTTTGATGCCTGTATATACGCACGTAAAACATACACTTAAGACACACAATAATATTAAACTAGGTGTAATTAACTATATAAAATATAGATATGTTACTAGTAGATATTCCTATTTTAGATGTTATCTCTTTAATTCAAACATACAAAATACGCTAAATGCAACTACTTTGCGAGTAAATGCTCCACCTGTTCACATGGGACTGTAGCGGTAGCTGCAGACTGATAATACGGGCGCGACCACGCATAGCAGATATTTACCCGCTCGTCTTTCGTGTATACAAGCGCCCTCGTCAAAGTTAATGCGGTCCGTTCGTCATGTTCCCTATTCTGGTCGAGCTGGAACTCGGCGTCCGTCCATTCAGGTGAGCATGACGTAAGCAGTAGCATACAGACAGCAATTACTGCGATCCGCATTACGCTACTTTTAGCTGGGAAAGTGAAAGGTTTTCAACAGACTGTAAAACTCGCCCGTTTTCTTCTTCGATCACATCATATAAACCAGACCCAGGATCAAAGGCGGCTTCACCAAAGAAGCCATACATCGAATGGGTAGGGTCAATAATGCGAACATATTCACCATCAAAGGCATCGTTTTTTAGTTTAGTCATCGTTAGTACTATCCTCAATTAATTTTACTAGTGTGGTTGCTGATGCTGCGATGTCATATTTAAGTCCGTTTGTCATATGGAGAATACAAGCAGGCTGGCTACCTGAATTTTCAATAATATCAGAAACCGCGTGTGGGTTAATAAAGATCGCTCGCTGGTATGATCCAGTACTACTCATACCTGACACAGTCACGATAGATGTTACAGTAATAAATTTCATTGTTTTATCCTCAATCTATTGATTTAGTTACATACGTACAATGGCTTCGTGACCATTAGGACAATCAATATATGTAAGAGTGTCAACCTCTCCACATGCACTATACTTTCGTGTCTTTTGCTCCGATATCGTATATTCTAAAATCGATGCACATTCACGGCATGTAATACGCTTGACAGCGTTTTCATCTCTACCTACTATTTTGACCATGGGTAGTCTCCTATGAACAGATAACGAGTAGCTGGTTAATCGTGTTTTGATACGCGCGGGCGTACTCATCGTCGCATACGTCGCGGTTTATTATGAGATTGTTTATCAAACTGTTGAGTAGATACTGAACGTCTCGTTCCGCAAATAGCCGTTCACCGGTATCTCCGGGGGTCGACCAGTGCTCAGAATACTCATAGCCTGGGTTTCCTCGCAGGAAGGCGAGTTCGCCCTCAGTAAGGTTCTTACGCTTTTCCCTATAAGCAGCTACTGGCATTTGAAATACATACTCGTGACTGACAGTCCGTCGCGTAGCATACGCTTCCTCATCAGAGAGGTGAATGAGCTCTTTGAACCCCATAGCTTGAGCAATAGGACCTTCGCGTTTCGTATTGCGAGAAGCACGAGTGCAGCGCTCGATCTGCTCTTCTTCACCGGCACAGTAGTCATCCTCAGGACAATCCTCCTGGAAAAGATACTTACCGAAATCAGTCTCATAATAATCGCGAGCGGTCTCTACGATATCAGATCCCCAACGTTGGATTGCCTCTTGCTTATTCATCGTCAAACATCTCCTCACATTGGTCATAATCATGTATTCCGTCAAGATACCCCCGGGACCATTCATTTGCGAGGGCCTCAGTATTGTACGGGTTCTTTGCAGCGATATTTCTATCAAAACACGTGGCATTAAACCCAGTATTATACGCGGATACTTCCGGCCAATTATGATCCATAATCGTCAATCCTTTGTTGAACTTTGGTAAGGTTAGCATCTAACTGCGTGGCGGTCGAATAGTGTTTCAGTTCAAACGCCAAGACTATTGCGCGCTGAAGGTTGGGCACCACCTTTAGATCTAATTGATGTTCCGCTTCCGTTCTTTTCATAGTCATGTTATAGACTACTTCAACATAAAGAGCAACTGCTTATGATAAATTCTGCAGTTTAATTGTTTTTGTGTTAGATGGGTAAAACGATCTACGTAAGATCCGGAATGCATTCTCTACATCTCGCGTCATACCAGCGAGTACGATGAAATCGTATGATTTACCCGTACACGTTTGCTTGAGTGATTCTACTGTGGCGTTACGTGTTATAAACTCCGACTCCACCATGTCTTCGTCGAAGTGGAGAACTGTCTTATGACGTCCGCGTAGTTTATCTACTACCGCTTGCGCAATAAACGTTTTCCCGATATTTCGTCCAAGTCCATCGGCATCAATCTCGGGTGTAATTAAAATATATTCTGTCATGTTATCCTTCAATACTAATAAAATCCCGCGCAGATATCCAGGCGCGTACTGGGTCAGTTCTAAGCCTACTTAAGCGGCGGCCTGAGGAAGAGCAGATAACACAAAACATCGACCCGACTATTTCCAGTCGAGCATCAGGATATCTTTCTTGTACTACTGCTATGCTGCGTAGTCTGAGCGGTCCTGTAGTATCCATTAGTCTACGCGCGTTTCGGCATCAGAAAGCATATAAATAAGCTCTTCGCGAATAGCCGCACGGCAATCTCTAATAACAGCAACTCGTCGTGTTATAGAATTAAACCGAGCCTCAGACTGAATATCAGGCCGCGCCTCGGTGAGTTGGCCCCTGGAATTGGTACCCTCAACATGGTATGCAGTAGGATCTCCAGATCCTACTTTTTCAAGAGCTGCTAACGCTGACTCAAGAACAGATCGTTTATTATCGGTATAAAATCCCATAATTTATTCCTTATATGTGGTTGAATAAGTATTAGACATTGATAACTTTCCATTCATATGGGGTCTTAACCTCACCGGGGTACCCGAGTGGATTAGCAACTAGATGAACACCGTTATCAGGATGAACAAATTCCATTCGGTCGTGAGTATGTCCGAAAGCCCACAGGTCAATCTTATCTGCGTACTCTTCCATAATACTGTCACATGAGGTCGCGAAATACGGATTTAGCGCATCACCTGCGTATGAACCCCGTTTACACGCTTCGACAGTTGGCATAAAGTGTGTAAACACAATGTTGTGATCAGCCGTTGACTCACGTAGAGCATCGTTAATGCTTATTTTTTCCTGTTTACAAATCTGACGCATCAGATCGAGATTCATTTTATGATTACCGTATTTAATCAATCTGAAATCAGCGAGCTGGTTTTCAATTACGGTTGGTGAAGTATCATAACCATCAAGATGCCCAGTAGTCCACAATGTGGATCCAATGAACTTATATGTCTTACCCTCAAATTCATAATCGTACGAATCGCCTCCAAGAAGGAGTTTTACGTTTTCGTAGTCTTTCCCGATAAACATATATCGTAAATCTTGATATGCATGTCCGTAGTATTCGTGGTTGCCGAAGGTTGTGAATACCGGCTTTTTAAACCACATTTGCAGTTTGGCAATACCTTCTGTCCACGTACCTATATCTCCCACAGCTAAGACAACATCATACGTATCATGGTCTGGAAGATTACGCTCCAGCCATTGAATGTTACGATAGAATTCAGTATGCAAATCCGAGCAGGTTAGTATTCTCACTAAATACCTCATAAGGAAAAAGAAATGGAAAAATGTTTTATTTATGTTGCGCGTAATTATCTTAACGAGAAAGTATATATTGGTTATTCTAGCGGATCATTAAAACAACGAATGTATCAACATAAATATTATGCGTTTACGCAAAATGCAAAAACTAAATTTGCTAAAGCGTTACGTAAACACGGTTGGGAAAACTTTACTTGGGAGATTATATATGAGTCTTGGGATAGAGTTCACTGTTTAGAAATAATTGAAGATCAATTCATAGCACAATACGGTTCCCTTAATTCAGGATACAACTCAATGCAAGGTGGATTTCGTGGACCTATATTAAAAGGTGTAGCTAACGGAATGTTTGGTAAGACTCATACAGAAGAAGTTAAACGAGCACAAGGCGAACGAGCTAAGCTACACTTTACTGGTAAAACCTACGAAGAACTCTACGGAAGTACAAAGGCTCAAGCGCTTCGTAAACATAGGAGTGAAACTTCTAAAGGAGTTAATCATAAAGGTGTAAATAATCCACATTTCAAACCCGAAATAATTAATATCAAACACACATTAGGACAAACATTTTCAGGTAACCGTTCTCAAATCAAAGACGTATGTCATATTCCAAAACCATATATTGTTCGCATAATGAACAACAAACCATATAAGGGGTGGTCTTTAGCCTAGAAGTCATATTCAATCGATAAGTAATACTCCGCGAACTTATGTTTGGGTTCTCGTGGATCATTTTTTAACAGATTCAGAATATCGAGAATATCCTTAGCATCATCCGGATCGAAGTATGCCTCGTCGCCATACTTCCCCTCAAACTGAAGATAATTTCTCAGTGATGTTTTAAGTTTCTCTAGGTTTGTGGTGATCATCGTTCTTGTACCTTTTAAGCGTTTTAAGCCGCTCTTGTATTTGGTTAAGGGTTACAGGACTAAAGTCCCAGCAATCAACTCCGACGTCGAGGCTTTGATCTGTACCTGGGAGTGATCCGTGGCTATGGCCATACAGCATTATAGCGCCATAATGTGATCTATTCCACACTCGCATAGCATAATGTGTTGAGTTCAGCTGCAACTCGTGTAGCTGTATCCTCATCCTGGTATGCTGCGACGTTATGGCTGAATGAACCTTCAAAGGAACTATACTGCCCTATAACCATATAAATTTTCATTACACATCTACCTTATAAGAGGATATATCGTCTTCGGATATATTATATGCAACCCGGAGGCTTTCAAAAATTGAGTTGGCTACTGGTTCAGAATGACCAGCAATACACGCGCACTCGAGTACAACGTCCACATCAGAGAGATAGGCCTCGACACGCTTCCGGGTGTCCTTGGCCAGGATCTGACGAACAGGGGTACCATCCTTTTTGTGGTAGGTGGAGCTGTTATGAGAGCCGTCGTTGTGCTTGCGATAATCGGCGTGGCGCATAATTCGTCTCCATCATTTGATAGCTACTTATAGCCTACTTCGTAAGCGTTTGCAACTTCTTTTTATCGCGTTTAGCTTTATCTCGTTTAATCAGTTTACGTAAATAAACGATTTCCTCAACAGTTAAATTCTGCTTATTATGTAGAGTGCCTTCAATTCCGTGATATGGTGCCATTTTAAAAATCCTTTACTGTCATATCTTTCCAAGTGTATTTGGGTTCACCTACTCGTGGATATGGTTTCGACATCATCCACTCCTCTTGTCCACAATCACATATACGGACGTAACCATCACGAATATATGCAAATTTATGTCTATGTATTAACTCGCGGAGTGCCTTAAAAATATTACGCAGTTTCATGACCAATATCCTCAAGGTATTTCAAAAATTCAATGAACCACGGCTTGATGGGTTCTTTAAAAACTTGCAAAATTCCGTCTGCTGGGGATATTATAATGACTACTTGCTTCGGAATCAAGTCAATTCGCCGAGTTCTTTCGGCGAACATATAACCATAACCAGAAGTTTGATAGAAGTAGCTGTGAATCCATTCTTTACGTTTCTCGTTATTTGCTTGTTTAAAATCAATTACAGAGTTAACTCCATCAAACTGTCCAATAACATCACAACGTCCAGCAATTTTTAGCTGGTCAGAATAGAGTGGAGTTTCTAATGCGTACACATCTCCGAACCGAGTGTCGATGCACTCCTGTACAGATTTGAATCTTCGTTTTAATTCTAAGTTATGTCCAAACTCTATCGGTTGTCCTAGAATGTGTTGTTCTGCAAGATTATGGAGCGCGGTTCCAAACTGCCCGGCTTTGTTTTTAATACGATCCGCTTCTACAACACCTACAGCGTCAATCCATTTCTGGAGACCTTCTTTTCCATATTCAGCTAGGACTGTGGTCATACTTAAATATGAATTGCCCTCTGGAGTCACATATCGTCGTTTGCCGTCTATATTCGTTGACACCATGTCTGATTTATATTGTATGTTTAGTTTCATAATAACCTCTAAATAGTACTGATCGCGGTGTTGACGCACCCACCAGTCCTAACCCGTAGAGGAGGCTTAGCATGAATATTTATGGACAAACACCATACACATACTTACTTTACTGTATACCGTTAGATAAAATATATTATGGTGTCCGTGTAGGTAATCGGGTTTCGCCAAAAGAAGATCTTTGGCATGTATATTTTTCTAGTTCTACGCGGATCAAAAAGTTGAGAATCCAATTTGGTGATGCTGCCTTTGTTGCTAGTGTACGTAAAACATTTAATTCACGCGAACGTGCGTTTATATGGGAAGAAAAGGTACTCGAGAAACTATTTTCCAAGCACCGAAGTAAATTAATTAATGTTAAAATAACAAGCTCTAGTTTTTGTAATAATCCTGGGTATACGCAGAGTGTTGATCATATACGTAAACGCGCTGACGGTCTTCGTAAACGTTGGGATGATCCGGATTTTAGAAAAGCACAGTTAGCACTAATTAGACAACCGGAGCGACAGGCTAAGGTAATTCAAGCCGTTAAAGACCGGTGGAAAGACCCTAAACGTCGCGAAGCTCTTACTGAACGAAACAACAAGCGTTGGGCAAATGCGCAAGAAAAAGAACGACATATAATGTTAAAATCGAAAACCTATAGAATTATTCTTCCGACTGGCGAAGAGCGTATAATACGCAACTTAACAAAGTTTGCAAAAGACAATTCTATAGGTTTAGGGTCATTACAAAAAGCTAAACGCTTAAATACGTGTGTTGCTGGATATTATGTTAGTTTGCTTATATAAGCCTCAATAGCGAAGTATTATTCTGAGATTCGTATTTGATCGAAGCCTCTATCCATGATTTTACGAATCCTGACCGAACAATATCTTCAAGTCTAAACTCGATTGAGGAAATATCCTCCATTAATTTGATTATTTCATAGAATGTTCTATGACCTGATCGTTCATCTTCAAATTTTAGATCTGTTTGCCGGAGATCTCCACAGAAGATAATGCGGGTGTTTTCACCGACTCGTGTACATAATGTGTTTAGTTCGTTCCAACCCATTGATTGACATTCATCTACAATAATAACGGTATCGTCGTAGGTAGTGCCGCGTTCAAAAGACGTTGAGTTAAATTCGATAATACCGTTTCGCGTTTGTATGTCATATGCATCGCCCCGATCATATAAGTCGGCACAAATTGCCTTATATGGGGCTTCAAATACTGCCATTTTTTCTTGTTCATTGCCTGGTAGAAATCCAATAGATCTCGAGGCAACTGCACTTCTAAAGATAGCGACTTTTTTATACTCGCCGCGAGATACTGCTTTAAGTGCTAGATACATTGAAAGATAAGTATTATGTGTAACAATCCAATTATCTGTTATATAGAGATGTTCAGGGTGATCAACAGAAATACATTGAGCCTCCTTTACTCCTATAAACTCTATTTGCTTAATTGCAAGATTTAAAAATTCAGAGTATTGGTTCTTATACTTGCAGCGAGCTTTTTTTCGAGAAAGAAAAAATAAATCTGACGGTACTTTAACTCGTATACGACAAGTATAATTAGGTGCACCGATTTTCTTAACACCATTATAGGTATAACTTGTATCATCTCTATATTTAATTGAACATATACCCCCTAGACTACGAATAATATCTGTAAAATCATTTGCTAATTGTTTACTTGTTGTCGTAAACGAAGCTCCGCCTGTTTTTTCCGCACATCCATCACTATCCATTAATCCTCTGATTAATTCTAATTTTTGCGTAATAGAGGCTTGTTTATAAATATCTGGTATAAATTTAGAATAACTTGTACAATTTAAATTTAAATCTGATATAATTCGCCTATATTTATTTAAATATTGTCCCTCTATTCGTGCACCCTGAAGAACTAATTCCGATACTATACCATAGCTTACTCCATCACTTTTAGGAGTAAGTTTATACCCGTCTACACTGATAAGCTGTCCTACCCGGGTTATTATTTCTTCATCAATAGAGGAAAAGGAAGGTTGAGTTGTGAGGGAACCATCTCCAATTAAAATACCTAGTAACCATGGATCTAGAGGCAAATCAATATCCGGGGTTTCAATCGGTATGGGTAATTGTATTTTTAGCGGATGTATTCCTTTAAACTCCATTATCTCCTTAAGGGATAAAACTCTCCACATATCATCTCTAGATTTATCTTTTATATAATCCTTTTGCGGCTTTCGACCCCAGGAATAGTTATACACCCGCCAAAGGTGTTCATCACAACATTCTGTAGAACGCCCGTCTGAGAAAGTTATTTTGTAGATTGCTTTTTTACCTTGCGGAAATATCCCGTTTATTAGACTGATAGTTCCATCTGGCATTGATAACTGTTGCCCTAAGACAACATCACCCATTTTTATCCACCCAGTTGGCGTTTTAATAAGACTGTCTAACGGCTGTGCCTTGCCTGTACCTGCGAAGCCGTGTAAGTTAAGATGTTGACCGAGGGCGAATTGTGCAAATACAATATCTTGTGTATCAGTTAATCCTTCAATTTTTTTGAGTACTAATGCACTCTTAATATTACCTGCTTGGTCTCTTTTCGAGCGTCGGGTTGAAGCTGCGGCCATGTATAATCCTTTTTGTTAAAGTAAGAATCATAACAAAAAGTCATCAGTGGTTATCATTTTGTATTAATGGTGTTACCTTGGCCGGAGCCTCTTTTAATTCCTTTCAACAGATCGTTAAACCCGTTTGAAATCCTAAGTGAACCGACACCAGAAACAAGTGCTGGAGCCGATCTAATTATTGTCATAAATTCAGGATGCGCAACAAGAAATTCTTCAAGCTTCGAATAGCTTGTGAAGAACTCATCATGCTCCACTTCATTTGTTTTATTCTGCAAGGTATATGTTGGGATTTTCGGTATCCTTTATAATTTCACGCTTATGTTTTTGTTCACGACTATGCTTCGCCTGCTCACGCTCACGCTTGACGTTGTGAAACCTGTCGTCTTTATCGAATTTTCGGAATGTTTTACCCATTGTCTCAATCAAAAATAGTAGGAAATACTTCACGAACGTCTTCTATGCTAAACGTCGTATAAGGCCAAACTTTATTTTTCATGTTTAAAACAAGCGCGGCATCATGTGGATGTATATATTCCAACATCGCAATAAAAAGTGCTTGTCGTTTATTCGTTGGGAGGTGATCATACCCACCACCGTTTACAAAAATCTTCAAACGCCTAATTTCCGCCCACAATGAGTTATGGGTGTTTATATCGTTATGTGATGTAAAGGGTGGATCGTCACTAGGTAAATTCGTAGTCACTGCAGGATTAATCCAATAGTATAATATTTGTTGAATAGAATCCGGGACTGTTTTGAGAGAAGCTTGTCTATCAAAGGTGTTTGTAATCGAGTCGAGTGCATTAAATATTTCATACACGGCAAATTTTGACATTTATGGTCTCATTAAAAATCGCTGATTGAAGACATCAGCTTTGTTAAGTTATATTTGTAAAAATAATCAAAGAGGCTTCTTGGCCCTTTAACTATCGGCTCCTTATATTTATCGATAATGGCGTCCTGAATTTCTTCAGGTACCTCTCGTAGATCTATAAGGGGCTTATTACGTTCGAGATACTGTTGTTTTCCAAGGACAAAAAGGGCGGTTTCTCGCTCTTTAATAACATCTTTTTTGACGTTAAACTTTATAAAATGTTTTTCTAACTCGGTTTCATTATCCCAATCTGAGACAGTAACGTTGAGCATAAAGGACATACGGGCTTCTGTTAGCGCCACTTGCCGTTTGGTATCGTCTTGTAATGCGGTATCTTCAGAAAGTATATTAGGGATGCCATCGCCACTATCACCTCTAATGATGTGTTCATGTAGGAATAAAAGTGGGTTTGCCGCTTTGACGATTTTATTATCTACTGGGTGATAAATTACGCAGTCGGTATAAACCTGAAGCTGCTTGAAATCCTTATCGGTTGATATAATTAAATTAGGTTGATCAGAGTAACGTATTGCTAGGGTTGCAATAACATCATCCCCTTCAGCTCCGTCTATCTCAATCACTCTATATTTCGTATATGTCCGCACTTCTTTTTTGAAATCAGCAAAGAATTCGAAGACTGTAGTCCAATCAATATGCGTTAGAGCTTCTCTATCTGCTTTACGATGTGATTTATACGGTTTGAAGAAGTCTTTACGCCACAGATGTCTATCGTCAGCAGCGAATACTACTTCTCCATATTTACCTTTGTACCGAGAAGTAACGGCGCGAACGGTATTTAAAATCATATACCTACATGCGTCAGGGTCAAAGACTTTAATCTTCTTTCCGTTTTCATCTAGATCATCTGTCTCCCTCATAGAGGCATGCAGATTTATGAAAAAAATGTTAGACATATCAAAAATTATCATATAAGCTTTCTAGTTTCCTTGAGTTGCGCGAACCTGTTCAAGCACAACTTCAGTTAGTTCTTCTTTGTAGTTTGTAAATGTATTAAACACGTCTACAAAGGTGTTGAATTCATCTTCGAAACTATAATGGTCTGACATAATAGATCGCAAGAGGCTTTCCAAAATATTCATTTTCTCGTCAGATGGGTCTATACCGATCTCTATAAAGGAAGTATATATGTTTGGAATGATATAATCAAGCGTATCTTCGATTGTTTCGAGTTTTAATCCTATTAGTCTCTCAGCGACGTCGTATGGGTTTTTTGTTATACGATTATTGTCACTGGGGAACATGATGACGTTATTAGCTGAATCCATATCGTCTCCTTTACTACTGTACTATTTAGTCAAAGGAGACGATATGCGGTAGGCATCTCCCTACTTGATGATTCGAACGATAATCACTTCTTCAGAAGTGCGATTTTTAGCTTCAACTGGCGTACCTTTGACTGAGTCGAACGACTTCTTTAGAGTAGTCTTAGGTTGCGATGCCATGGCCTTTACAGTAGCCGCAGCTCGACCTGCTCGCTTGGTCTTAGATTCGTCTTCATTGTAGTTAATGATTGACGTACCCTTAATCGAAAGCCCCGCGGCACCCTTAGCGTACAACACCGTCAGTAGATTATACTTGGTGTTGTAAAGAACCGCAACTTGAGCGCCAATAATACCGGAAGGATTCTGACTGATAACGCCAGTATCGTCATCCGAAGGCTTATACTTTAGACCAGATACCGCTTTGGTTTCACGCTTGGCGCTCGTAAGTGCGAGGCGAACCGATTCACGCTTCAGTTGTGCATCCGTCTTCGGCTTGGCCTGCTTTTCAGAAGCCCATGTGGAAGCTGCATCGAGTAGATTGGTCCAGAACGGCACCTGAGTCTTCAGAGTTTCCTTGGAGTAGTCTGCAGGATTCTCTGCATACTTTTCAACCGATTCTTTGAAGCGCTCAACAAGACGACGTGCATGTCCAGGCTTGATGTCCATCTCTTTGAAGATTTCGAAGAACTTCAAGTCTTTGAGTTGCTTTTCGTTCGTCCAAACTTCATCGGCAAGATCGTCAAATGCGACGAACATCTCATTGGCTTTGTTGTCGGTGCGCTCTTGAATCGAGAGTACAATGCCTTTCTCTTCGGCTTCAGCAACTCGCTCTTCACGAATCGTGTAACCTTGAGCAATCAGGGTTGTAACCTTCTCTTCCCATCGCGTAAGAACGTCGTATGGGAGAATAATCTCACGCTGCAGCATCCGAGCGATGACGAGTACAGAATGTTGCCAGAATCCTTTTTGTGAAGCGGCTCGCTTCATCGCAGCGATATCGGCTTTGCTGTAGTCGCGCGCTTTCATCTCGGCAAAGAGTGATTCGATATGCGCATCAGGCTCTTCGACTGTATTATACCAATTCAAAGCGGCGGTCAGACCCGATGCAGAGAAGTCAGACTTGATCTCAGGTTCCGATCCGTATCCTTTGATAGCGATCGATTTCGCTGCCATAGGGCCGACGCGAATAGTAGGCTTTTTGGTCTTTTGAAGTTTACGAGCGGCTCGTGCCATGTGCTATCTCCTGTTTCTATTTAACAGTTATAGGCTCTTTACGTAGATGGTGCAACTTGATTCAGCAGTTCGGTCCATTTATGTTGGACTGTTGCCCAGGAATGTTTGTTTCTTATATACTCACTCGCCTTTGCAAGCTTCGTTAAATCGTATCGTTCAGCTATATGTTTGATAACCTTCGTAAGATGAGCTGTAAACAAATCTACGTGGATTTCTGGATTTGGTACGAATGGATATATATGTGTGAGGCCACCAGAAGTTTCCGGAAGGGCGCCAAGTGAGCTGTGAACGCAGAAGTTTCCAGTTGCCATTGCTTCAATAAGAGCTAGACAGTTATGACTTACAAATGTTTCTGTTACATAGGAATGATCTACCTCAACTTCAAAGTTGTATACCATTCCGCTATAATCAATAGGTTGTTGAATCTTATCTTTTTCTCGAAATTTTAACCCGATTAAGTTTTCATACTTTATACATTTACTTTTTTGTTCAATATCATTCCAACTTACAGTGTATGCCTTGACTTTAGGTGTTTCACACACGGTTGCAAATTTACCTAAATTTGTTAGTATTTGCGTTGCTCCGTGAATGAGAGAAATAGATATTGATTGAATTGTTTTTCGGTTGTGTTTATTAGTGTGCCCATCAGCTGCAAAATATCCATTTAAAAATTCTTCTTGAATCGCGAACGAACAATCCCAAATAAATGACGGTACCCTTTTATCTCTGCTGACGCCAATCGTACCTCTAATGAAGTTCGCCCATATTTTATTATGCGCTGTAACCACTCCACCGTTTTCAGATGTTTGCTTATCTACTCCTCCAAAAAAATCAATAAAGCGTGCAACGTTATCTGTTTCAGATACGTGGTGTGCTAGCGTTAGCGTTCCAGCTTTTGAAGCATGTCCATCACCAGCCATTAACCCGAGAATATATGCAAACTCAGGTGTTATTTTCTGCCGATTTAGTACTTTTTTATAAGAACTATATGTATTACGAATACTAGTAATTTCATCTAATTCATTAACGAGATTATGTTCACCCTGCATGTAATCATATATATTAATATATTCAAGATTCTGTTCGTGTTGTTTTACTCGTAATAACACTTCTGTTTGTTTATTAAAGTCTTCTGCATTTTTCCAAACTGTATTATATATTTTTTTAGTGTCTGATTTACTATATTTAGCCGTTTTTTGCTTATGTATAATTCCCGTGTATAATGGATGTTCGTTTGTAAAGTATACTGTTTTATGTACTCCAATAGGTTTGAATCCATAGAGTTTTCCGTTATACTCCCTACTAAATGTTTTTGTTACTTTACGAAAAACCCCAGTGTGGGAAAGCACTTCATCTCCAATTTGAATATCTTCGATGTTTTTAACACCAAGTTTAGTAAGTATATTAGTGCCTGCTAGCTGGCAACTCGTTTCAGGCCAAATCGACGGGAATGCAAAAACATGAGATTGTTTAAGGGCTTCAAGCACTTCTTCGTTTGATACAGTACCGTGGTATGTAATACCTGGATGATCTATACACTCTTGAAATAAGTGTTGATATTGTTGGTTTCGACTACCCCAACCGTATATTTCAAACGAACTATACACATCAAGGGTAATATAGATGCCCTGCTCTTGTAGTTGAGTGTATAGAGTTTTAAACACCGGGAGTAGAATAGCTAGGCCTCGGTGAGGTGTAGTATGGTATATTAACTTGATCGGGTATTCTTTTCGACCTAATCCGATTTTAAACTTATTATTTAAAATCGGCTTTAGATCATAATCGATGTTAATTGAGTTGGGAATTATTACAGTGTTGTACGCTCGGGCATCGGGTAGATAACCCTTTTCGAGGAACTGTTGGTGTTGCCAATACGAAACAAACACCTGAACATCGAAATTGTATAAACTTGTCTTTAAATGCTCTGTTTCCGGGTCTCCGGGCAAATCATGAGCATAGTACACCGAATGCCGATTTTCGTCAAAATCACGAACTCTCGAGAAATAAAAATCTATGTTTTCAAGATGTTCTGGGTGCTTTTCTACGAGGAAATCATGAAGTCTCCCTTTTAGAAGTTCAGTACCACCCTTTGCGTTCGCAGATAGTTCGTCTGTTTTGATCATTACGGGAAGCGAACCTCTAGAAGGTTATCCCAGCGGAAGTTTCTAAACGCACCAATGTCTGTATCGAATACAACCTGGTTATCCGGATTTGGCGTCTTGACAGTATCGGTGGTTTTCTCATATGTCGAGGTAATCAAAGCAGGGTTGAGAGTAGCGTTCATTTGACGGATCGTACCATCTACCTTGTTGAACGCAATTGCAACAGGAGTCTCTGATGCTCGTAATAGCTCTAGTACTTTTTCTTTATATAGATCTTGATTAGAAGTTGTCGCGTTTGTTTCCATAGTTTTCACCCATTATGTTGTTTGCTGTTATAAATTGTTGCAGTTCAGTATATCCACCGATGTAATTACCATCAACGACTACGATAGGGAGCGTCTTTGCAAACGGATATATTCGAACTACTTCTGCTCGAGAAATATCTTCTCCGATTAGTATTGATTCGTAGGCAATTTCTCGAGACTCAAGTAGCGTTTTTGCCTTGACGCAATAGATGCATACCGGCTCAGCTCTCCAATATAGTTTGATCATTATAAACGATTTGTCCTTGTGTTTCAATTTTATGCGGGAACTGTGTTCGATCTATTACAGAATATTCTAACGATACTGGTTCGAACACATTAAAGAACGAAATTACAGTTTGAGGATCGTATCCCTTACATGAATAGAGATCTGCTTTGACAAAAGGTTTTCCGTTATTATTCCAGAAATGTGCAGTGAAATGTGAAGTCGTTATCATTGCGAATACAGACAGACCCTCGTTGCAGGGATCGTCGCAATATTTGGCCACAGGAGGAATGAATACTTCCATGTCTATCGCTTTGATGATATCTCGAACCCAAGCCTCTGTCAGAGCTGTATCCGTAGGGGGATGAGTAATCTCCGCATCTATCATAAGATGCTTGTGTATTTTTGCCATATTGGTTCCCGTTAAAAAGATCAAGAAAAGCGACAATCACGAGTTACTATTGTCTCTGCTCATATAGAAAAATCTTATGGGAACGCAGCATATATTATTTAGTTAAGCATCCTTTGCCATGTGGGAATTACCATCCCTGCGACGCCAATTATATCACCTTCGCGTGATAGTGGCCACTTTACAACATTTAAAATATGTTCGCCACCGTGTATATCAACATATGTTTCTTGTAGTTCGACGTGTTCGTGTGATTCCATAACAGCTTTATCGTTTATACCATATTCTTTCGACGAATCGTTATGCCACATTTCAAAGTCTAATTTTGTATTGTATTCTTCAACAGTTACTTTATATTCAGTCTCGTATGCTGGATTTACGTATATCATTCGCGTATCGTAATCTTTAATCCAAGCAGGATACGGGCAACATGAAATGAAAGATATTAGTTCTGATGCACGAGAGTCTAGGAAAAACGGAGCGACGGCCAGCCGTAATTCCATTTGTTCTAATGACTCAATGTTTAGAGTGATTTCTCCAGGCATCAACATACACTGCTTTTCTTTCTAATTGTTTCGGTTACCCGGTGGGAATTCCCTCATAATCAATTAAAGTGTCTTCGCAAACGTGCGCTTATTTTGCGACTTCAGATTCTTCGTCTTCAGGGGCCTCGTGCGCATCGCCATGCGGCCACTCTTGTTGTAGGTGAGGTAAATGCGCATTCGCGTTGTTATTCATTTCCCAAAGATCCTTTGAAGTATATCCGTCTGGACGCTGATCTGATTTAAAGTGGATAGTTGCAAATAGGTTCGGGATTTTACTATCATCATCGTCTTGATCGGGTTGATCAGGATCATGTAGAACTGGAAGGATCGCGTCCGGACCTTCTGATACTGATACTAAGCCATCAGACTTAAAGTCGGCGAATGATGGTACTTTGCGTGTATTTGTCATAAATTATTTCCTATATTTTTAATGTATCGCATATTATATATTATTTAGTAACTTTAAGCAACTCTTCTCGTAGCGTAGAAACGTGCGTTCCATGTATGCGTGTTTGCACAATATTATTGTAAAAATCGTCACGAAAAAGCACATTGTTATCAATCTGATACTTCAATTCCATATAATGCAACTCACCTTTTGCTTTACAAAGTCTAATTATTTCACGCTTGAAATTTTCTTTGCCGAATATTTCGATATCCTTTTTAAGATTCTCAGAAGAACCCCAATACTCAGCCCAGTCACTCTGCTTTATCTCTTTACGCTTACGTACTTTACCCTTGAGTGGCGGGCGCGTTACTGTTTTCCATAGTCTCTTCTGTCCGACGTATTTTTTATCATTAATTAGATTTGTAATTACATAGATAAAACCTATATAACCTTCACCATCTTCAATAATAAAATCGCGACCTGTAATAGTCCAATTAATCATTACTCGCTTCAATCTTTATAATAGTATTAGAATTGCAAATAGGACAGAATGTTGGTTGTCTTTCTTCACTAGTCTCTACAACTGTAACTACAAAAACACTATCACAGGCAGTACAATTGTACATGTTTCTCTGAGACATTGATTACTCCTTTGTTATTATATATTTAGGGAGTATCTTCGTGAGGTACTACAGTCCAAATATGTCGCTTTATTTGAGTATTATATACATTGCGATGGTACTCGCTATTTTCATTCCCCTGCCAATGATCCATTAAACCTTCAAAACGACTCGACGCCCATTCTTTTACAGTCTCATGCTTCTCGAGTTTCCACTTCTGCTCCTTATCAATAAGAAACTCATGCTCGTCTGCATATCGCGAATGTGGTTTTATATAAAGACCCTTATTATATCCGACTGGTAGCTTGAAGTGTATTATATGCTTATCGTATGTATTCTTTACCGTGCTCAATGTTGAGGTAGCGGGGGTTAATGTTGTACGTTTAACAGGATTCATTGGAATAGGGCGCGGAGATTGCTTCTTTTTAAATTCAACTGTCTTTATATTAAACTTCTTTCCAAAATCAGCTGGTGTATTAGTGTTCAAAGATGCAGAAGTGAATGCAGGCATATGTATTACCCTATTACCATGTTTAAAATGTTCAGAAGGATCAAACCCCACCCCTGAATACACATGAGCTTCATGATCAAGCGGCTTACTATGTTTGTGAATTATTTTAGAAAGAGTTCGTGCATAATCGAGCATTACAGGACGACGATCTGTTACGTCTACTGATATAAGAGTATGGTTAATATGCTCACTTTGAAAACGAGTATAATTTTCTATAGATTCTTTTTCAACTTGAGTAGGTACAAAGGCGTGGTTGCGCATCATTACTGCATCATGTTCGGCGGCCTTGGCGTGGTGTGCTGCGCGTGATATCTTATTAGCGGTGATATTTCTTGCGCCGATGTTTGCATCAATAGTTTTGTTTGCGAACATCTTTGGATCATGCTCAAGTGCTTCAGTTATTGGTTTTTCAACATGAGGAGTAACAGTCCACACATGGCGTGGAACAAATGTTATGTTATGGCTGATGTCTGGATTACGCGTTCTGAACGTTTCATGCTTTGTAATTTTCCATGTTTGATTCCGATCCAACAGATATTCATGTTCAAAAGGTAACATGGAATGCGGAGCAATATACGCGCCACGAGTATATCCCGGTGGGAGTTCAAAGTGTATAATATGGTGAGCTTCATCTCGCTTACCCCAACCAAAACCTTTTGCAATAGTGTGCTGTATACTAGTGGAAGTAAACGTAGGGGTATGAAGAGTATCTCCTACCTTTGCAAATCCCGATACCAAATGTGGATGTGTTGTACCAGCATACGTATGTATCGTATGATCTTGAGGAGTTGTATACTGTTTGATTCCCTCAGATACGTCTCGAACCAGATTAGTTAGCTGATGATCACCAAGCCCTGCAGCTGAGTTGTTAATCCGTTTGGAATCCTTTGTGTATGCCTCAAGTTGCGGGTGTATCAACAGGGTCTCAGGTTCCCCTTTATATAAACTTATATGAGGTGTCTTTGCAATTACCCCATTATGTAGAAGTGATTTATGTTCTATAAACTCAGGTGATTTTGGCATTTTGTGTAGATGTTCTTTAGTCCACGCAACAGGATCTAGATGTGGATGTGCATCATTGAAGTATGCTTCTCCATCGTGGGTTACTTCTTCTTTGACTGTATCCGCTTCATGTGGCGTTACATGCCAAACGTGAACATTTTTCTCCCCATTATTGAATACCGTCTTGTCTTGGAGTTTAAACTTTTGATCGTGATCAAGTACTAATTCGCGTTGTAGTTTAAATAACTTATTAGCCTTGCCGCCGAAGTATGCGCCTCTCGCATATCCCTTTGGAAGATGGAAGTGTAAAACGTGGCAATGCCCCAGCGCGCTGGCGGCAATTTGCCAAGATACCTGCGGGTTTAAACTAGTAGAAAGATACGCCGGACTATGGAATACTCCATCCGCAGCATCAAAATGACTAGAAGGATTGAATCCAATACCAGAATATGTGTGTACATCGTGATCTAAAGCAAGGTCTTTTTTAAATATTGATTTTAATCTCTTGTGATGTTCTTGCGACTGTTCATCTATTATATAATTAGGGTTTTTTGCTTTAGTTAATAGCCGCGTGTTGATAATTGTATCCCCTTGCGTGTACACATCTATAGCGTTGTTATCCTTCGCAGTGTATTTCGAATCATGCAACTTTATTAGTTGGTTATGTTGCTTTACAATACTAGGATGTTCAACAATAGACTTATACGCAGGTAGTGTATCAGCTAAGCTCGCAAGCCACGTTTCATCAGACTGATACCCCATTGGAGGATCGGCGTGGAAATGCTTCTTTAATTGTGCCTTTGAAAGCGGCTCATAAAGCTCTTTTACAGCTTCAGTTGGTGTATGAGGTACTACAGACCAAATCGTTCGGGTATGACGTACGTTCGTTTTAGGATGTGTGCCGTGTGTATGTGCAACATCAGTCAGTTTCCATTGTTGGTTTCGATCCATTAGCATTTCATGCTCGCCAGTATACCGTGAGATTTGAGCTATATATCGAGCGTGTTTATAGCCTTCTGGTAGCCGAAAATGTAATATATGTGTGTGTTTAATTCCTTTGTCGTGTATTACCCGTTGAAAGTTGTCGTGTTCTGTTGCTATACTGGGGTCTATGGAAGTACTTATGAAGTGGTTTACCCGCATTATACCCTTCCCATGCTCAAATGCATGAGTAGGATTGAACTCGCCGAGACCTGCATATACGTGGTGTGTATGTTGCAGCGGTGCTAGTCCATGCTGTATCGCCTCTGATAATGCGTTCGCAGTAGATGTGTATAGTGGACTAGGAACGTCGGCACGCAGTTCCTTATTCAAATTAAAGCTTGTTTTAGTATATGCTTCAATTGCACGATTATGTATGGGGGTAGATTTGGGGTGTAGCTTTGAGAGGTGTAGATGCTCTTCCTCGTGTGAGGGATTGATATTGTAGCATGCTGGCTCACACGATTTGAAATCAACAAATGACGTATGCTGTGGATTATGTTCGAAGGCTTCTATAATATCTGTCATGTCTTATTTATCATGCGGCTTTAGAGTAATAATTTGATATTTACTATGGGAAATTCGACCCGCAAGGTGGGCCGCCGTCCGGAAGATAGCACCATGTACGTTTTGCACGTGATGTACTTTCCATGTTTGCCCTTTATCTAATAGATATTCATACTCTGTATGATGCATTGAAGCGTGTTCGCCGAGATATGTCCCACGATTGTATCCCTTCGGAAGATGGAAATGTAGAACGTTTCTCACACGATCGTGTATAGCTACTCCTGGAGCAAAGTGTCGGGCTGAAAATCCAGCGCCGACGTTTAAATCGATACTAGTGGATGTAAATGATGGCATATGAATTACTGTACCTATCTCAGTTGGGACGTGTCTTGAAACGCCTGAATACACATGATGCTCACGATCTAGCGGTGCATTAGTTCTCGAGATTTCTTTTGAGATATTTGCTACAGTTTTATCAAGTCCGGATCTATCCTCAGAATCGGTACTCTCTGGTTCAAGTAGATGATAATTAATATGTGATGAGATGTGAGTGTATGTATCTCGCAATGTTGGACTTTTAAAGTGATTGTGTAAATCGGATAGATGGTCATGTTCCTCTTCACGACGACCTTGCTGATCTGCCTTTAATTGTCTTACTAGCGTATCATGCTTATCCTCCCAACTTGACGAACGTCCGACTGCAATTCGTCGATTTAAATCTACACGAGGGTTATGCTCGTACGCCTCTTTAATAACTTCATCAGTATGGGGAACGAACGTATGTATATGCATCGTCCGGGGTCCGGCTCGCCCAGGACTCTCATGCGACGCACTCGATACATATTTCCATTTTTGATTGCGATGCAATAGAAATTCTTGTTCGTCGGTGTGTTGCCACCCGCGATGCCCTATATAACTACCTCTCTTATATCCCTCTGGAAGATCAAAGTGTATGATGTGGTTACTTCGCTTTGTAGATATAAAGTTAGAGGCCTGTTCAACATTTGCAGACGTCGACATATAAGCTGGGGTATGTACTGTTGCCCCAGGTTGCATGTCTCGTACAGGATTCCAATTTGTAGTACCAGAATAGAAATGACCTCGACGCTTTAATGGCTTCGCGGTTTCCATCATTTTATCAAGTTTTGCTACTTGAGATGATACATGTTCCTTTTGAGACTCTGTTAGACGTCCGTGGCCCGCTATTTTAAACTTAGCACCGTGTGCTTCTAAAAGCACTCGATTAATCGAGCTACTATCTTCAGTATAGGAAAGAAGCGACCACGCATGATCTTTTGACGATGTTTTAATTTGGTTGTATTTGGTGAGATGTTTAGCATGAGCACGCACTACATCTGAATATTTTTTTACTTTTTTTCTAATCTTTACCGGATGGTCAACATGACCCCAGTTTGTAGGCTCTGTACCTTGTGCGAATAGACCTGCCATTATTTCTGGGTCATGCTCAAACGCCTCTTTAATAGTTTCATCGGTGTGAGGAACGAACGTATGTATACTAAACTTTCCCCAACGGCATTCTTTATTAAGTGTTTGTGAACCAGTATATTTCCACTTTTGGCCTCGGTTTAATAGATATTCATTTTCATCGCCAGCTTCACTGTGTTCTCCTATATAGATCCCGTGAGGGTATCCCGTTGGTAGATGGAAGTGTATGATATGTTTAGCAGAAAACTCCGTAGCGTGATTTATACTCGCACTTGTAGACATAAAGGCTGGTGTGTGAACGGCACTACCAATAGTTAATTTCCTAATCGGATTCCAATGACCAGTACCTGAATAGAAATGTCCATCAACCTTTAACGCTCTTGCATGTTTTGTAAAGATGTTATCAAGCTGGTTCGTCGTTGTATAAACATTCTTAGCGTCCCAATGCGGATCATCGTAATACGCGTGGGGTGTTTTTGACATCGGCAAATGTTCAAACATATTATTATGTTTGCCTTTTGCAATATTTATTAAACGTCTGTTGAGTGGGTCTGACATTTCGGAAGTATACAACGCTATCGCTTCAGCATGTGCTTTAGTTATACGTCCCTTCATAGTATTATGCTTCTCAAGATGGTATATGTGACCGGCGACCGGACCGTCTATCGATTCGTAGTCTCTGTATAGGCCTGCATGGTCTCGTTTTGTTTTTTTAGATGCACCTTTAGGTGGGTCTGTGAAGACTGCTTTCATCGTTTTAGGGTCATGTGTAAACGCCATCTCTACAATTGGCTCAGTACTATGCGGCTTTACAGTAATAACACGAACAGGCTTATAGGGACCAGGGGTGACCTTTACAGCGTGCACCCGCCACGTTTGTCCATGATCAAGCAATACCTCATGCTCTTCCACATGAGACGAATGATGTCGCATATTCATAGCTCGGTTGTACCCAGCTGGTAAGTGAAAATGTATAACAGTCCCGCCGGCCGCGAATTTATTCGCGACATCCAAACTATGACTAGTTGAAACAAATGCAGGTGTATGAATTAGTGTACCAACTATATCAGCTTTGCGCCCCGTTGGATTCCATGAACCTGTACCAGAGTAGATATGATGCTCATGCTTAAGAGGCGCGATTGACGCGAATGCTGTTTTTATTGCGTTATATCGCTCAGGTGCTTTCGAATAATCACTCTTGGCTAAGAAGGTTTTATCTTTCGCGATGAGCGCGTTGTTGATGGCGGTGGATGATAACGTATATGCGTTTAGCGCTGAAGCTATAAGAGGTGAAACACGCGGGTGTGGTGTGACAAACATAGAAGCTAGCTTAGCATCTATCTTATGAGTGATACTCTTTCCAAGTAAAATATTTTTCACGTTCGCGTCTGTATGAGATCGTAGCGCTTCTTTTATTTGTTCAGTGTGAGGAACAACAGAGATTACGTGATACCCATTGTTCTGGTTAGCGGTACGTATTTTAGTTACTTTCCATTTCTGATTGCGTTTTAACAGGAACTCCTTTTCCGCGAGGTGGAAACTATGCCCGGCAATATATCCACCGTGTGTAGATCCCTTAGGGAGATGGAAGTGTATGATACAATTATGTGAAAATCCCCTCGATCTTTGTGCTGATAATGAGGTAGAAGTATACGTGGGAGTATGCAGTACGTCCCCGGCTTTCAGGTGGCGTAAATCCCAGCTACCTATACCAGAATACGTATGTATATCTTCCGGAAGAGGTTTTGATAGCGCATGGAGGTCGCGGTCGAGAGCATGTACTGAGGCTATATGCTTTGGAGTAGAGAAAGCCTGTATAGGAAACGGCTTTGCCGGGCCGAAATGCGTCAATGCAAAGGCTGATTGATTTACGTTTTGGGCTCCCGATGAAAGAGTATAAGCTGGAATAGGATCCTTCAGACTCGAACTTGAAGTGTTACGTTCACCGTAATGATTAAGTAGTCTCGCATGTTGTTCAGTAGCGTCGTCACTTGCGATATACGTGAGGGCTTTGAGTCCATCTGCTAGTTTTAATCCTTTAATCCTGGAGAACGACCTCTGGGAACGGAAAGCATGTGACGTGTGCTCTGTTTGCTCTACCACATGGGGCGTATCGTGAGGAACAAGCGAAATAAACTTAGCTACACTCTTTACTTTAGTACCTGAATGTGCATGTTCTATACCGACTGTGTGATGTGTTACATCATGTACTTTCCATTTCTGGCCTTTGTCGAGTAGAAATTCTTGTTCTCCGGGATACTGCGAGACTGCAGACACGTGAACGCCCTTTGAATATCCCTCTGGTAGATGGAAGTGTAATATTGTACGTTGTCTATCAAGTTTGCCGTTTTTAGTAGTCGCCCATGCGCGATTAAATGCTGTTGTTGGCTGTAAACTAGTAGAAGTATACGAGGGCATGTGTAACGCATCCCCCTTTTTAATGGTGTCGAGGGCCGTCCATTCGGAAGAAGCGCCAGAGTATACGTGTGTTTCGCGCGGCATTGGTTTGCTATGCTGGGTAAATTCATGCGTTAGTGCGCTAATCGTATCTTCGTGACGTAGTGTTCGGGCCTTGAACCGGTCGTCGGCTTCGTATGGTTCTCGTTGCCTACCATTCAGTAGAAAGGCATTTGTACCATAGGAATCTACCGTCATTCGATGAAACCCGGGTGTTTGGGATCCTGGATGCAGACCAGCATGAGTTCTCATTTCTGAATCTTCAGCCCTCGAAGCATTCCACTGCTCGTCTTTTAGTTTGGCCTTGCTATCTGTATATTTACTTAAACGACCGTTAACAGCGTTATATATTCTATTTCCAACTGCAGACTGTATATTCGGATCGTATACGCGCGGCAGATGCTTCTTTGGATTGAACTCGTATCCTTCTTGCAGGGGTGTGTGAACCATCTTCTACCTATAAATTTAATACATATAGGCTATTTATGGCAAAAAGAAAGACTCCGAAGAGCCTAACTTTATTCAAATTTTATCTTGATCAAGAAATCTTTGAAGTACTAAGGCTGTCTCAATAATATCTGATCGGTTGCCCCACTCAATCGCATGAGCGATTGCAGATTGCTTTTGATGTTCCAATACCTTATACGGAACGTCGGCAGAAATAATTAACTCAGACTTCAACCCGCGGAACATTTCAGACATAAAATATGCATCGTCTGACATTCCATACATTATATCAGCTAGCTGAGCTTCGTCTGTGGCGTAGCTGTCATCCTTTAGAAAGAAATCGTATTGCCAGGTACCGTAACCTGATGCCCAGGTTTCACGGAATTTATACCAAACTGGAATATCGCTCATAATATCTCTCCTAAAACCAAGCGGTTTGTTCAATGTATTCGCTTTGTCCAGCGTCTACGAAAAAGTATGTTTGATAGCTAAGAGCGGTCGATACACACTGTGCCAGCTGCTTACCAGCTGCCTCTTTATCGTCGAACGACCAAATCAAATTCCGAACCGTATCCGGGTCAATACCGTTGATCCGGTAAGAAGCTTTATGTTCTGGAGGAAGTTCCTCATGGCGAAGAATGCGATATCGACCAACGTATTCTTGATACTTCTCGGACATCTCGTGTTCCTCCATCTGATGACCACTTATAGTCTATCTAATGGAGGAATGCAACTGGTTAAGACGGGAGAAAGGCGTTAGGTACGATGCACCATTGTGGTTCACCATCCACCATTTCTTTGTCGAGCCTGATGGGGCCGTAATTAGAGACGGTATTTGCCATCATTTGTTGAAATTGATCATACGTCATATTTCCAAATATGTATTGTAAATCAATAGTCATTTTTCTCGATACAACCGCGTCAACGTCTGCAGCGGGGACGAACTTCATTAGCATTTCTTTCCATCAGCTTTAAGCCGATTAGCGAGTTGATGATCAGGGCGCGTCTTGTTAAAGTTTAGCTTTTCCTCAATAGCGCCGCCGAGATCGAGGCCTCGTGCCCCTGCTAAGTCTAGTGCTCTAATAATTGCATCAGCCAGTTCTACTTCCAACATCGAACGGTGAGGTAGTTTATCATCCATGAGATTTTTACGGACACCTTCCGCTGCTTCTGCAATTTCTGTTACTATAAGCATTAGTAGATTTAAGGTGTCGCGGAGTGGTCGCCCGAATTCATCACACCCTCGAAGATCTTGTTTCGTGAATGGATCTGTCCACCAACCTGCTTCAACGTTATTGTTGTGTACAAGAGTCGCAAGCTCGTTGATGACTTGGTAATTTATTTGTGTCATATTATATTTCCTGTGTTAAAGTTTAAGGCCGGCTAAAAAGTCAGCTGTGATATCTTGTTTTACTGCACCAACCTCATAGGAAGTTATCTGCACTTCTTGTGGAGCTGGTTGAACATCATTACCAGATATCCAACGTTGCGTCCACGGTAGGGGGTTTACGTTCGTTACATCGTAGAGCTTAGGGTATCCTGCCCCGTTGAGTACTTTATTTGTTCTCCACTTGACAAAGCTACTCAAAAGCCCTTCATTTAACCCGAGCATTGATCCACTCGCAAAGAGTGTAGTTGCCCAGGATATTTCTTGTTCAGCTGCTGCCTCTATAATAGACATGGAATTATCTTCATCCATCTTACGAATCAGCGCAAAATCTTTATCGTCTTTCGGTAGTGCCTTTAATAGGTGTTGAGTAACACCAAGATGTAGATTCTCATCACGACAAATTAGCTTGATAAGTGTTGCGTTTCCCTCCATACGATTTGTTTCAGCGAACGCCCACGAACACGCGAATGAAACATAGAACCGAATACCTTCAAGTGCAGTAACTGCAACCAACGCTCTCCAGAAGGATCGCTTGTGTTCAAATTCATCATAGTCGGGAAATAGTCCGTTTTGGAACATCATACGCTTCGCGTTCCAAAGGATCAAGTCGTCATAGTGCTTGACAATATCCATAGCACAATCAACCACAGGCTGAATTTCAGTAATAGCATCAAAAATTGGAGTAGCGTCTGAATAGACGCCTTCAATGATATACTGGTATGTTTTATTATGTATTTGTTCGTAGAACGGCCAAGTGCAAATCCAATTTTCCATCTCTGGAGTCGAACAGAGCGGTCCGAATAGTTGTGAAGGCGCTCGCTCTTGAATAGAATCGAGAATGGTTTGTCTACTTAGGTTATATGTAAAGATTAGCTGCTCTGGTTTTGTTAGTCTTTTCTTGAAGTCTGCCCGATCAGGGTATATTTCAATCTCGGACGGTCGCCAAAACTTTCCAATCTGTTCTTCGTTAACACCGGAAATAAAAGGATACTTGTCGATATCATATCGAACAATATCAACTGTGTCCCCAAAGAATAGCTTCCGTACTTTATCACCTTTAACTTCGAATACTGACATTATACTGAACAACAATCCTTTTCTGCGTCTTCTAAAATGAAAATAGCTTCGTTATCTTTTTCACCTGAGTTATCATTAGTGTTGAGATAATACAGCGACTTACCTCCCCACCGATAGTGATTAACAACATCTTTAACCATAACCGACATCGGTAGTTTACCATCAGGGTAAAATGCTGGGTTGTATGACGTATTAACACTCATCCCAGAATCCATCCACTTTTGAATAACAGCGGCGATTTTTAGATAGCCTTCAGGTGATTTTTGATCCCAAAGTAGATCGTACGCATTCTTGAGTTTACGCGACTCGGGAACAACCTGAGTAAGAATGCCATCTTTACTCTTCTTGGAAGAGATAATACCGCGAGCAGGTTCCATACCATTTGTGCTGTTGCTTGTCTGAGATGAAGACTCAGTTGGCATCTGACACATATTCGGGTTATTTCGAACTCCAGATATTTTAGCACGTTCTCTGTTTTTATTCCAGTCTAAACGCTCAACAAAAGGAGTTAACTCATCTACGGCTTTCTTGCGAACGTCTTGCGGCATCATACCTTGCTTATATAGAGTATCCTCTACGCGACGGCAGGGCCCCCACTTCTCTGCACGTTCGATTGAGCCTTCAATCGCACCGTACGCGTGAGCTTCCATCCACTGATCAACAGTATCAAGACATTCTGGAGTTGCGTCTTGATACTTGAATCCTTGCTTTGCCATCCAGTATGCGAAGTTTGTAATACCGACACCAATTGAGCGGAAATCGATAGTACCTTCGCGTGCTGCTTCAATAATATAATCTTGATATGAAATAAGCTCATCAAGGGCGTAACCAGCAAGCTTGACGTATTTGATAAGATCTTCTTTTGTCTTAATAATACCATAGTTAACTGCAGATAATGTACAGAGAGAAATACGCGCATCTGTATCATCGAGAGACTTCATTGGTACAGTATTCTGCATAACTTCCGTGCAGTTATGCACTAAGATCTCATTAGCAAAAAAGTTTTCATTATCTTCAACAGTAATATCATACACTGCTGCTTTTCGTGTTATTTTTTTAATTTTTAATGTCAATAGATTTTACCTTTATTTTTGTATTCTTTTTATGTTTGAAAATTGTTATGTCGTACCCTGTAAAGCTATCACAAAACGCATATGCTATTTTCGGAAGATTACCAGTATTAATATACTCACTAAATCTAAAGGCGCTCCCGAAGTGTGGATAGTTATGCTCACTAACTATATCCCGCTGGAATTGTCTTATTGATATAAACTCACCATTATCAATATATTGCTTTAACAAATCTAAAATTTGTTGATCAGTTATACTACTATAGTTGTTGTTTAATATACCAGTACTGCATATTGATCTGTTTTTACGTTCAGCTTCAGAATAAACTCTACCTGTTAAATGGTGTATCCATTGCCCGGATAAAACATTAGGATGTGTATTTGACACCGATCCTACTATGCAACGAGTATCGATATCCCGTACAACTATTTTGCCAGTTCTTGCTTCAGAAATCTTCTTTCTGCCTTCAGCAGTTTGCCATCCGTGTTTTTTTCTAAATTCTGCAGAATTTGTTTTTATCCAAGCATATCCAACCTTTATACTTTTAGTTATTCTTAGATGTGATATATCACCCCGGCACTGCTTGTTCCCCTTTAACCCGTTTAGCATAAAGCGTACTGCTAATACATCTTGTCTACAATTATATGCTTTATATCTAAGTTTATGTGCAAAAAGATGTTCTTCTGGTAATAGAACTACGAGATTGTGCATATCATTAGTTCCACCTATTGATCGAGGTACAATGTGATGTATCTCGGTATATATATTTTGCTTTGATATTCTGAAATCAGTTTTATTACGCGAAACTAATCTTGAACGTACAGTAGTCGTCTGACAGTAGTGTATAAACCTTCGGTATAGTTGATCGTAATTCATTTAAACTCCAGAACTTCTAAACATATAACTATATTTATAGTTCTGGAGTTTTATGCTATGTAATTACTAATTGATCCTGTGTATCTAAATACTGCGCTTCAACATACCCGCGATTTTTTGTAAAGATTTTATGTTCAGGTGTGCAATATATTTTTTTGCCCGTCTCTTCATCTTCTATTTCAAAGAGTTCCGCCTCCGGGTCTGTTAATGACGCAGCTAAAATCGATTTATACTCTGAACCCTGCTCTTTAATATTATAAGACAATACCTCAACCGAGTTTCCAGCTTGAATGAGCGTAACAACATCTTCCAGCGACATATCAAGCAGCTCTTCACGATATCTAATCTGTAAAATAGTATCACCCACGAGACATAGATTTGTCATTCGAACAGGAGCTCGTTCAGACACATACATACTCTGGTTGTTTGCATTGTCCACATTCATAATATAAATGCGACCTGTATCTTTACGCTCTTGCAATAGGAGGTTGAAGAACTCCGATGCCTTTACTCGATCTTTATTGACCTTCGTGGACCGTTCGTATTTCTCATATAGCTCTTTAAACTTCTCGTCGCTCTCGTAAAATGCATCGATAAGCCCTGGGGTCTCTCTATGTGAAGGAGACATAAGAGTAATAGATTCGCCATTTAACAGCCGCTCATAAAACATACGATTAACTTGAACGACGTAGTCAACACCACGAGCACTTGAATCGTCAGCGCCCTTGTTATTCTTTAGCGTGAGCATATCCATAATCTCACGAGACCATCCGAGGATATTAACTGTCGCGGCGCCTGACCGCATCCCGCCTTGAGACGCAGATTTAGTTGCACCTTGTAGGAATCGGATATAGGGTGTCTTACCCGTATGATATGCGTATCCGTCATTTACGTCGTCGCCAAGATCGCGGATGGATGTAGTGGATACCCCAATACCAGCCCGCTTGGAAATATATTTTACAATAGCGGTTGCACCAGCAGTAATACCGTCGAGCCCGTCAGCAATGTCAATCAATACGCAAGAGCTAAATTGCTTCGTACGAGTGCGAACGCCAGCAATGAGTGGAGATGCTAACGAAATATAGAATTTGGATGTCGCGTCGTAGTATTCCTTAATCCAATTCATACGATCAGGGAAACGCTCTGTGTTGTGGAAGATGGTTGCGGCAATCAGAATAAACGCAACCTGAGGAGTTTCAAGGAACTCACCCGTATGTCTATTCTTTACAAGATATTTACCACGGAATTGCTCCATACCTGCATAAACAATAGTATCGTCACGTTGGTGATCAACAATGCTGTCGAGGTATTCAAATTCTTCTTCAGTATACCAGTCGAGTAGTTCAGAGGTATAAAGCTTACGATCAACGTTTTCTTTGACAATATCATACAGCTTCTTCGGTTGATACTGTCCGTATACTTCCTTACGCAACTGATAGTTAACAAGGCGACCTGCTACGTATTGATAGTTTGGAGCCTCTTCAGTAATAAGTTCAGCGGCTGCCTTTACAAGTGTTTCTTGAATATCGGAAGTTTTCATACCGTTAAAGAATTGCAGCTGAGACTTTAATTCAAGTTCGGAAACAGATACTCCGGCAAGTCCTTCACAGGCAGCTTCAACTACTTTGTGAATCTTCGAAAGGTTTAAATCCTCCTTTTCGCCGTTTCTTTTAACTACTTGTATATCAATCATTTAGCGTATATTTCCTATCTCAAAAATGTATTCGTCTGCGTGATTGCTCAAGCATAGTGTTTAAAGTTTGTTATTGTGGCTCTCATGGTGTAGAGGCCGATACAGCATATTTATTGTATATTATAGGAGTTTAATTGCGGAAATCAAACTCTTTTATCGTGTTTTGATGTTTCTTATATCACCATGAATAGAAAGCATCAGCGAAGCGTTCTTCGCTTTTTCTAAAGATGTTACTGTGATTGGGTCGAAATGCCTAGGGGCATGATCTGGTCCGTGTATAGTCCACACAGACTGGAAGGTTGATTGCCCGGCACCCATTACAGGTCGCAATCTATGTTCGATATTTGCAATATGTTCACCCGCTACGTGGACCCTTTGCATATGTATACTATCAGGATGTCGTGAAAGTGCTACTTCGTTCATATGTTATATCCTTCAACCGACACGGTAGTATAGTAGTGTATTACGCACAATGCAAGTATATTACGCACAATGCAAGTATATTACGCACAATGCAAGTAT
>Ga0209491_10002165_pt1 | contig 35810 bp, 14 predicted proteins | sample BON02_FD_187213 | JGI IMG/M metagenome (GOLD analysis project Ga0209491, IMG submission 187213) | Freshwater microbial communities from Lake Bonney liftoff mats and glacier meltwater in Antarctica - BON-02 (SPAdes) (version 2) | ecosystem: Environmental > Aquatic > Freshwater > Ice > Glacier... | reverse complement strand
ATGACCGCGCGACGTATCAGCCAAATGGTTGGGCGGATCTCGACGGGGACTGCATCTCTGGACGGCACGAGGTACTCATCACACAGTCGGCGATCCCGGTGCAGATGAGTTCGTCAGGATGCTTTGTCGAAACCGGATCCTGGACCGACCCGTACACGGGCATCGTGGTGACGGCGGCGAGTGACATCACGATCGATCACGTTGTACCGCTGAGTGAGGCGCACCGTGCTGGGGCGTGGCGCTGGGACTTGGCCACGAGGATCGCCTTCTCGAACGACGAGACACCGGGCATGCTGCTGGCCGTCGTGGGATCTGTCAACCAGGCGAAGGGCGACAAGACGCCCGACAAGTGGCTTCCGCCGCGCCAGGAATTTCACTGTGCGTATGCGGCGAACTGGGTGTCCACCAAAGCTCGCTGGCAGCTGTCGGTCACTCAGTCGGAGGCGACAGCGTTGATGCAGATCCTGTCGTCGTGCGCCGTTGGAGACATTCCTGCCCGACCGGCAGCAGCGCTGCCGCTGATCGTGATCGCCCCGCCACCAACCACGACGACGCTTGGCGCGGTCGTGCCGTCGGGAAACGGGGCCGGCGAGATTCGGGTTGCTCAGTGCCAGAAGCGAGAGGAGCGCGTCGTCCTTGAGAACCCCACCGGAAATACGATCTCGCTTGCCGGGTACGAACTCCACGACGAAGAGTCACGCCACTCCACCATGCTCAACCAGTTCGGTTGGATCGCAGCTGGCGCGCGGCTGGTGATCCTGACCGGCGAAGACAATGTGGAATCGCCGGGCGAGGTGATCTGGAAACGGCAGAACGTCTGGAACAACGATGGCGATACGGCGTATCTCGTGACGCCCTCCGGCTCGGTCACGAGTGCCAGGTGTTGAGCCTCAGAGTCAGAGTTGTTGGCTCTCGCGATTGATGACGTCGTTGCTTCTTCGATTTCAGCAATCAGTTTCTCGAGTGGGTCGGGGTGGGATCGACGTGGGCAACGGTCAAGCGGATGTGTTGTCGATTCACGGCGACTGGAAACACGTCACCCGGTCCGAGCTGCGGACGATTCTGTTCGACTACATCGAGACGTTCTACAACCGGCCACGCCACCAGGCAGGTCTGCAACATCACACTCCAGCCGAGGTCTACGCTGCCTCAGCCGTCGCATGAAATCTCACAACAACCCGTGCCTCACAAAATAGGGGAACTCTGCCTCGCCGATGTAGGCAAGCCAGAGAACTCCGTCACAGTCGGCCGATGTGGCTTGCGAGATCGAGTAGTTCGCCGACTCGATCTTCGATCGCTCTGCAGAGATCGAGGCCAGCCAGGCCTCAATAGGGAGAGCTGTGAGGTCGAGGACTTGTCGGTGCTCCGGCGCGAAGTGTGGCTGGGCTCCTCGCTCGGCATCCCGACGATCACGCGAGGTCATCTATGACGGGTTCGGCAGGAACCGGCTCGGCTTGCCGGCCCAGCCGACCCAGAGGCCGTCTCGGGCGCGGGTCGCGGCGACGTACAGGAGGCATCGTTCGCGCTGCAGGTCGTGAGCGCGCTGCGTTGCGTCTTCGCTTTCGGGGGTGAGGTCCCAGTGAGCAGGCATCGAGTCGTCGTCGCAGTCGATGATCGCAACGCACCGGAACTCGAGGCCTTTCAGGCGGTGCATCGTGCCGAGTCGGACCCCGTCGCCCTTTGCCTCGTCGGGCCCGAGTTCGCACGTGGGTAGGCCACTGGCTTTCAGCGCTTGCTTGGCGCCGTCGACCGCCGACGATGTCCGCGCGCACACGGCGATTCCCTCGGGGTCGACCCCGCCAGCGATCCACTGCTTGATTTGCTCGACGAGTGCGGTGTGCTGCGCCTGCGCCGACCGTTCGCCGACGAACACCGGGGCTGGGCCGTGGAGGAACGAGTGATAGCCGGCGAAGTCATGTTGGTCGGACCCTTCGTCGAGGTCGTCGAACTTCCCGTCGCCGAGCACCTGTAATCCGAATCGAAGGATCTCGTGGGTGGTGCGGTAGTTGATGCGGAGCTTGCGTGACCGGCCGACGATGTTGATGCCGACCTTGCTCAACGATGAGCGGCGGTCATAGATCCGTTGATGGCTGTCGCCGACAAGGAACATGTCGTTCTTGTCGGGCTCGACCGCAGCGCGAAGCAGCCTCCACTGGGCCTCGTGGAGGTCCTGAGCCTCATCCACGATGACGTGCCGGTACGGCTTGACCGTTCGAGCGGCGAGGTACCCCTCGGCAGCGGCAGCCAGCTGGAGCCACGTTCGTTGGCCCGACTCGGTGAGCGTGCGGGTGAGTTCCTCGATGACCTTCCACACCTCGGCGCGTTGGCGGCGTTCGAGTCGAATTCCGCGTCCTGCACGGCTGACTCCGAAGTAGTCCGAGCGTGACGCACACGACTGTGCAATCACCACCTGTTCCCATTCGTTGATCACGAAGTTCGCCGTGTACGACAGGCCACGCTCGTCGAGCAGTCGTTTGGCGATGCGCTCGACGTCTTGACCGCGGGCGATGGTCGGCGCGCCCTGTTCTTCGTCGCGGACGATCCGGAACGCGAGCGCGTCGACGTTGATCACGTCGACTCCGCCGGCGAGATTCGTGCCGGCGAGGTCGATCAGGTCGCGTTCAATGGTCTGACTGAGGTTCTTGGTAAACGTGGTGAACAGAATCGGTCGCCCGATCGATCGGTCCGCTTCTCGCGCAAGGAAGGCGGCGCGATGGATGGCGACGATCGTCTTGCCGGTTCCGGCGCCGCCGGTCACGCGGGCAGGTCCGTTGTAGTCCTTGAAGGCGGCATCGCGTTGCGACGGGTGCAGGTAGGTCCGCCACTGCGAGAGCGGTTTGGCGAGCATCTCCTGCAGTTCGTCTTCGCTCGACAGAATCGCGAACTGAGCCTTCGATGCCGGCGTTTCGATGGCGGCGGCGATGTCGTCTTCGGGCACAGCCCCGGACTTCACAGCTCCGGCGATTTCGCGATAGATGACCTCGACCGAATCCTGGCCGGCCAATGCGACAAGCGCGTCGCATTGCGCTTCGGGAAGGATGCCGAGCAGGCCATAGAGCTGTTCCTGCGACGTGAACGCACGAACGGCGGGCACAAGGTCGGCGGCGATGCCGAGGTTGACGAAGTCCTTGTCTTTGCGGTGGTGGTATAGCGCCTCGTCGGTTTCGACCGGTGGCGGTGCTTGTGCAATCGCGGCATCGAGTTCGACCGTGTTGTAGATCTCGAGTGCGCCGGTTGCCTGGTTGACCCGGAACGTGTTGTGCATCATCCACCGGTCGACCTCTTTGTGGGTGCCGATGTACGTCAGGATGAACAGTTCGTTGTCGCCGACGTCGAGCACGACGCCACGGTGGTTGTTGTCGATGCGGATCGTCTTGGCGCGCGGGTCCTTGGCACCGATGTAGGGCTCGAGGTTGAGGCCCTTACTGGCCCGCAGATCCTGCACGCTCATCTGGCGGAAGTTCTCGGCGATCTGCGTCACCTTGGCCTGCGACGGCTTCGACAGCTTGCCGAAGCCACTGAGGAAGTCACGGGCGAGTGCGAGTTTGGCCATCAGTGTTCTCCGGTCAGGCTGGTGAGGAGGGCGTCGACGGTCCAGCCGGTCACCGGGCGGATGTCGTAGCCATCGAATGTGCCGTCGCCGTCGAGGCCGATCCCGACGTGCAGTTCGGGCCAGACCGCTTCGATCGGTACACCGTTGATCTCGTGGCCGGCGACGAAGTCGGGTGCGCCGCGCCGCAGTACCTGTGCGGTCAGTTCGCGGATCTCGTCGTCGTCGATGAGATCGAGTTCGTCCTGCTGTGCGTCCGTGAGGTCGCCCCCTGCCGGCGCAGTTGCGACGTTCGCTGTTGCCGATGTGGGACTGGCGGCGGAAACGGGGGAGAGGGCGGCAGCAGAGGCTTCGCTGCCGTCCAACAACCACAGGTGGTCGATGTCGATGTCGGTTGCCTGGGTGGTCGCGGTGATCACAGCGTTGCGACCATAGCCGCGCACGAACTGGAGCAGATTGGCCCATTGCATCCAGTCGGCCCAGCGCCGGCGGTGGGGTTCGGATTCGACGTCGAGGGTCGTCGACGGGATCGACGAGACCACGGTCCACCGTTCGGCAGCCGGGTCGTCGGCCGACAGGAACACCGTGATTGGAAGCCCGTTGGCCGTCGCCCATTGGCCGACAATTGCCTTCGGTTCGTCGGCCTGCAGGACACGAGGAGCCTGGCCGCCGATGGCCTGTCGAAGCAGCGCTTCGAGCCCCTCCCGACCCGCCGGTTGCAGGGTGGCCTCGCGGGCAACTCCCCCGACAGCGGAGAGGGCGAGGCGTGTCCATTCCGTGATGTCCGGTTGGGCGAGGTACCGCAGGAGAAGCGTGAGCGGGTTCTCATTGACGGTCTTGTAGTCCAACGTTCCTCCGCCTTGATGGTGCAGCGACTCGGCGATTCCCTGAGCGGCGATCGGGAGGAGCGGTCGGGTGGGCGGCGTGCGCAGGTCTTCGCGTGTCGTCGAGGTGTGGAAGTCGTCGACGTCGCTCCACGTGAGGTTCCAGACGAACTTGTTGGCGGCCCGAATACCTTCTCGCTTGGCGGCGTCGTCGGCGAGGTTGTTGATCGTGGCCGATGCGTGGAACTGGTAGCCGTCGAGGTAGATCGCCACGTCGGGCGCAGGCTCGTCTTGGCGGTGGATGACGAAGTCGGGCGTGGTGTTCGGTGTTGTGCCGAGGCCCTCCTGCTCGTCGATGCGGTACCGGATCGTGTCGTCGCCGTTGGTGAAGAGCAGTTCGAAGGCGTCGCGGCCGGCTTTGCCAGGGATGGCACGGAATGTGGCGGCGTCGTTGTCTGGGTGGTCCGCCCAGGCGCGGACGGCAACTTTGAATCGTCGTTCGAGTTCGGATTCTTCGACCTGGCCGATGTCGAGCGACGTGATCGAGTCGCATGGTTCCGGGTTCCAGTTGTCGAGTAGCTCGTCGAGCATGTTGAGTGCAAGATCGCGTGCCACAAGGTCGTACTCGTGGCGATCGACCACGCCGAGCAGGCAGCGGTGGCAGGCCCGGCGACCCTCGCTGCGACACGGGCACTGCGAAATCACTTTGCGACCTGCCTCGAGGACAGCTTTCATGCGGTCGGGGTCGGCGAGCCGGGCGAGGTAGCCGGTGCCGCCGGGAACACGGTCGTAGACCACGACGAACTGTCGGCGGCCCTGCCCGGCGCGGTTCGGCATGTGCATCCGGGCCACTTCGAGATGCTGCGGGTCTCCACCGAAGTCTTCTCGCAACCCGAGGAGCAGTGCACCGGTGAACGATGCCAGGCGTTCGGGCACCTCGAACATCGAGACGGGCAGCAGCACGCGCACGGCCTCGGTGACGAGTTCGTGGATGAGCATCAGGGCATCCCACTGCTCCTTCTTGCTGCCTGACCGAACCTTGCACCAGCCCAGGTGGAGGCGTTCGGGCCGTGTGCCGTCTTTGTCGTCGCGCACATCACGCACGGCGCCGCAGTGTCGGCACACGTTGAACCGCGTGACGTGCTGCTCGTCGCCGCCGATGAAGAGTTGCTCGCCGGCGCGGCCTTTGAATCCGAGGTTGATCGTCCGGAGTTTCGTCTGGCCGGCCAGTTCAGCGCCGAAAGCCGTCTCGCCAAGCGACCACGCGTTGGAGATGTGGGCGGGGTCGGCGTCGATGACCGTGATGACTTCGTACTGTTCCCGGTCGCGTTCGTCGCGTTCGTCGTAGACGCGTGCGTTCTCCTCTGATGACGATGCCATCGAACTGCGGAGCCGCAGCATCGTGTGGCGCGTGCTGGTGTCGGCGATGCCGTCGTCGCCGCAGCGTGGGCAGATGGCGGGCGGTTCGCCCTCTGGTTCGATCTCGCCGTACCCGCACCCTCGGCAGAAGCGCCACGTCTCGTAGAGCGGTTCGTCTGAGGTGCCGATCTCAAGGGAGTCGATGACGTGCTTATGGCCGGCGGCGTAGAACGTGTTGCCGGGAGCGAATTCACTGAGCGCGAGTTGGGCCGACCGTGTGTACTCGAACGATTCGGTCGAGATGTCGCCGTTGTCGTCGCGTGACCACAGCGTGGCGTTGAGCGTGGCGGTATCGCCGAGCAGCAAGTAGTTCGGCAGGAGACCGATTCGCTCCATAGCGGACAGCGTGTACTCGTTGCGTTGACCGCGAAGCAGCGCGAGCAGTGCAGCGCGTTGCCCGGTGAAACTTGAGAGTTCTTCGTCCTGGTCTTTGGTACGTGTCTCGACGGCGTAGAGGGCATCGATGGCGTCGGTCAACCGGCGACGGCGAAGGTCGAGATCGCGGTCCTCGCTGCGCCAGCGGTCGATGGCGTTCTTGATCATTGGCTCGATGCCAGCGCTTGCGAACTCGCGCAGTCGGTCGTGCGTCTCGCTAGTGAGGTGGTCGCCGAAGAGGTTGAGGAAATCGTCGATGCGGTTCGAGTCCAGGCGGGATGCTTCGACGATGCGTTGCAGCGGGGCGCCGTCGTCGAGCCCAGCACGAATCACCTGTCCAATCTGGGTCGGGAGCGGCTCGGCGTCGATGGTGAGGTCGGCCATACGGTCGAAGAGGTAGGCGATGTACTGGCGCTGCAGTGTCTCGACCGCATCGAGGTAGCAGTTCGGGGGTCGGACGTCGCCCGAGATCATCGCTTCGGGGTTCGACAGGTAGTAGAGCCCGTGCGTGTCGGTGCGGACGAACGTCGTGATGAGCGAGTTGCCGTTCAGGCGGCCAGCGCGGCCGACGCGCTGCACGTAGCTCGCCGGGTTGCGTGGCACGGAGGTGAGCATCACCGCTGAGAGTTCACCGATGTCGATGCCCATCTCGAGGGTCGGTGTGGCCGTGATCACGTTAGGTGCGTCCGGTGCCGTGCCCGATTTGAAGGCCGCTTCGAGGTCCTCTCGTGCCTGCCTGCCGAGGATGCCGGTGTGCTCGCCGGTGACGACGCGGCGCGTGGCCCCGCTGCGGTACATCCGGCGGTAGTAGTTGTCGACCTTCGGTTCGTCTTCCACGTAGGTGCCGATGCACCGGTAGCGGAGGCAGTGGGCGCCGTACCAGTCATTGACCATGTGGGGAGGCACCGGCTGTCGTGATCCGCAGAGTGTGCAGCGCACGGCGGCAACGGTCAGCTCATCATCGTCGGGCACATCCCAGACGCGCACGGAGCGCCGATTCAGGCCCCACACCCGTCCGCCGGGGCCATCGATCTGGATGACACCGTCGGTCTGGGATGTGAGCAGCGACATGGTGTTCAGGTTCAAGTCGCGTGCGACGCCGGGCTCGACCCCAAGAACTCGCCGTGCCCAGTCGATGACCCAGCTGGGCGTGGTGCTCATCGTGCTCAACGAGTCGAAGTCGCCCTTGGTCGATGAGGTCATGAACGTCGGGCGTCCCTGACCTGGTGTGAATGGCGGGAGCCCGAGCGGGCGGCCACCCCAGATGAACCATTGGCGGCCGGCTTCTTCGAGGTACTGCTGCAGCAGCGGGTTGACGATTCCGCCGTTCAGCCGGAGCCGTTCCAGCAGGCCGCGTACGTACTCCTCGGTGCGGGCCAGCGGGCCAGGTCCGATGTTGCCGTCGAGCTGGCGCAGGTTCTCTGCGACGAGGCCGACGACCTCGTCAAAGTTGTCGATGTCGACCGTGCCGACGGCGACGCGTGACAGTTCGAGTGTTCGGCCGACTCGGGCGCGAAGGCCGAACTCGATGTCGGCCTCGAAGCCCAACCGCTGACGGAGCAGTTCGATCCCGTAGGGGTCGGGCGAGTCCGACCAGACTGACCGCACGTACTGGTCGTATTGGAGGTCAGGTGGGACAACCGCGAAACGCGCATGAGGTGAGTCGGCATTGCCATGAAGCTCGTCGCCGAGGTCGTCGAGCGTGACGCTCCCGCGGTGGGAGATGATCTCGGCCATCCGGGTTCGCAGGTCGAACCGGTGGGTGCGGCCGGCGAAGAACGCGGCCCGGTGCGATGCGTCTTGCACCGAGTCGGTGAAGGCCAGCAGCTTGCGTTCGTTGTTGTCGAGGTGTTGCGACCCGAAGAGCGTGTTGATCGCGACGGAGGCGAGGCTGGCGACTTGCAGCCCGAGGAAGCGGATGCTGTCGCGTTCCCCACACGACGGGCAGCGCTGCGCCTTTGCGTCGTCATCGTCGGCGGTCACCAAGACCGGTACGGCACCCTCGGTCGGCTGGTCGCCGACGGTGCGCGAGAACGGGTCGTACCACTGGGCGTCGGGGTCTTCTGCGCTGACTGAGACGAGGTCGCGCACGTTTGGGCTGCGCCGCACGGACTCTTCATAGATGGTGGTGACGCGGGTGACGAGCGGCTGGGCCACGCTCGATCGCAGTGCCCGCCAACCGGACTGGCCGCATCGGCGGCAGTAGATGGCGGGCAGCTCCGGCACCGGGGCGGCGAAGTCGTCGTGGTTGTCGACGGCATTCGGTTCGCCTCCGGGCGCAGCCGAGTCGACCCACCGGAACGACGGAGTCGCCGAGACGGCGCGCAGCAGCCGTGACACTTCGCGCACCCACAGTTGGACCTCGACGAGGAACAGCGGGCGGAGCCGCTCGGCCTGTTCGCGCCGGGCCAGCGAGAGCAGCCAGATGAATCTGCCGAGCGCCTGTTCGACGTCGGCTGGCCGGGTCATCGCAGCTCGGCCCCATGTGGGTGCTCGGGTGTTGATCTCGGTGAGGGCGTCGGGCCACGATCGTGCCTGTTCGCCGACCGATGCGAGCACCGCACGCGTCAGCGGGTGTTTCAGCAGCCGGTCGCCGAGATGCACGACGTCGGTGACGTCGACGGTGTCGGGTTCGGCGTCGCCTTCGATGTGTTCCTGTCGGCAGAACGCAGCGGCGATCGCGTCGACGTCGTCGCCGACATCGGCGAGTTCGTCGATGTCGGGTATCGACAGCAGGTAGTCGATGTCGGAGCAGGCTTCTTCGACGGTCTGGCGCGTCTCTCCGATGACCGAGTCGCGGGCGAACTCGGTGCCGAACACCTTGCCGGCGAATGATCGCAGTTCGTCGAGGGCATCGGCACCGGTGCCCAACGTGGCCGAGGTTGCGACCGGCGCGGCTGAGCCGAGCGGGCGATCGGGCTGGTTCATGTCGAGTGTGCGGCCGAGTCGGCGCAGCAACATGGCGACGTCGGTGCCCTGGGCGCCGTCGTAGGTGTGGAACTCGTCGAGTACGACGTACTGCAGGGTGTCGGCGTCGTTGGCGGCCCACAGGTTGCGGTCTTCGCGGCGCAGCAGCAGGAAGTCGAGCATCTTGTAGTTGGTGAGCAGAATGTCGGGAGGGTCGCTGCGCAACACTTCGCGTTTGTCGATGAGGTGGTCTTCGCCCATCGTGGAGTGGCGACCCGATTCGCCGACGTAGAGCCCGGCGCGCAGGCCCGCCAGCCGGGCTTCATTGTGGATGAGGCCGGCGATGCGTTCGGCTTGGTCCGATGCCAACGCGTTCATCGGGTAGAGGATCAGCGCCTTGATGCCGGGCTTGCCGAGTGCACGTTGACGGGCACAATGGTCGAGCAGCGGGTACAGGAAGCACTCGGTCTTGCCCGACCCGGTTCCGGTGGTGACCAGCGTCGGTTGCGGCTCGCGCCCGTCGGCGCTGCTCAACCGATCGAATGCAGCGGCCTGGTGCAGGTACGGCGTGAAGCTGTCCGGCAGCCACTCCAGCGGCGATTGCCATCGGTCGTCGACGGCACGAAATGGCGTACGCACCCGCAGGTACGGCCCACGGAAGATTCCGTCGTCCCGATCGTTGAGGAATCGCGTCAGCTCGTCACGCACCCCGTCGTCGGACAGCGAGAACGTCGTCGCCAGAAATTCGACGAGTGCCGAACGGATCTCGGAGACGACCAGTGACGGGATCATGCGGCCAACCGATCAATAGGGAGCGAGGCGCCGTCGGTCATGCGGGCCCGTATTCGCCGGCGTCGAGGCGGCGCTGGAACTCGTTGTAGGCACGGGTCATCGCAACCTCGCGATCGACTCGGGTGAACGGCGCGGAGTAGAGCCCCAGCCAGTCAACCGAATCAGGCTCGGCCTCGTACTGCTCGTAAAGATTCCACAGGTTCGTCCACTCCGCAGGTAGGTCGCCTGCTTTGGCTTGATCCTGCAACTGCGACTGGCGGAACCCGGCGCTCTGGTGGTATCCGCAGATCTTCCGGCCTTCGGCGTCGAACACCATCTTGTACTCGTACTTGCGTAGCACTGCGAACTGCGTCCTGTACATCGCAGACAGTTGCACCGAAGAGAGTTCAAGCATCAGTGCGGAGAGCGCATCAAGCTCCACAAGTGCCTGCCAGCGCTCACGATCGCGTCGAAGCGGTACGAGCGTCGTCCACTCGGAGCCCGAACTCCGGAGTGTCTGCTCCAGTACAACTGAACTTGTCCACTCATCGTCGCACCAAGACTCTCGGTGCAGGTTGCTCCAGATTGGTGCGTAGTCAACAGTCAGGCAATTCAGCCGAAGCACTCGATGCCGGAGCCAATCGTCGAATCCCGTATCAGTCGGCATCGGAAACCTGCGGGCGAGGAACTCTTTGATATTGGCGACGCCAGAGACTTTGACCAAGTAGTCGAGCGGTATCGAACTCCAGAGACCTACCGCCAGTGCCGTGAGTGCAGGTTCACTGAACGCCAGAGAGAAGACGCTCCCGACCTGTGATGGGCCTGGCTGAAGAAGCGCTGCTTGCAGCGATCTCACAGCACCCGGCTGAGTCATAGCGCGCCAAACTAAGCGCCACGACGCTGAGTTTGGGCTGCCATTCCATTGCTCCATGCGGGAGATATATGTCTCTCTGTCGCATGCGGGCTGGTAATTTGTTCGAGGAACAATCGTCGCTGGCAGAGACTCAAGGTCCCATTCTCGGTAGTCGAGATTGTTCCTGCAGCCGTCGTTCGGCTGCTTGTAAAAGGGTGTGGCGACTGTGAAGTGTGGTCCTTGAAGAATCACGTCGTTCCACGAACGAGGAACCGCAGTTTCCCAGCGAATCGTGCCGTTGGTCCTTGCTCCCTTCTCGTGCCAGCCAGCAGTCCAGTCGTATTCGTGTTCGGCGAGCCGGACGGGCTGATCTGCGAGAGTCGCCAATGCCTCAAGGTCAGACGTCGTGATCGGTCGCAGCAGTCGAGCCTCCGCGGCTGGAGTCCCCGGATCATCGAAGAGCTTGGCCCAGTCTGCGAGCACGTCCTCGGTGATGGTGACGATTCGTGAGGCATGCGGCCGGGTGTCCCAGCCGCCTTGCAGGTGTTGAATGCCTGGCTGCTCGCCGTCTCCATCGTGTTCGAGCGATTTATCGATCGTGTCCGGGTGAAACAGTGTCGACATCTGCTTGAAGGCAACCGATTGCCGCCGACCAGATATGTGAACACCGAACACGTTCATGTCGTGTATTTCTTCGAATAAGAACAGGGCGTTCTGAAACTGCCAATGCCGACGAAGCTGCTCGTACGCTCGGCGCCGGAGCGCGCCGCCCTTTGGGTCGGTGAAGTGGCTCTCAGGGTGGAGCAGCCCGCTTACGCCTTGGGCGCTGAGGTTCTTCCAAGCTGTGTCCATGAACACCATGTACAGGTTGGTCTGAATGCCCGCCAGTAGCGGGTGTATCAGCGGTGAACCGAGAATCTTGCCGATGCCTTCCGAAGTCGCAAGCTCGCGCAGATAGCTGCGCCGAGTCTCGGGAGCATCGAGATCAGCCGATCGACGTTCCTTAATCGCAGCCGCACTTGGTTTCGCGGTCACGCCCCACCACGGATCCTGTTCGGCTAGCACTAGATCGTCCCTCCAAATAGGTCGAACCCAAGGTGGATTTCCTACCTGGAGATCGAAGCCGCTCTTGCTGAACACTGGAGCGAATTCGAGCTCCCAATGCCAGGCACCTTCATGCCGGGCGGCATCGACGGCGATGGCGAGCCAGGCGTGAGAATCCTTCAATTCGGCAGCCGTTATCTGCTGCTCCTGGCGCTGCTTCTCTGCATCGAGGAGCCTGTCCAGGTCGGCGAAGAGATCGAGTTGGCCGGTGAGGCCGTGGCGCTCGTCTGGACGGATCAGTTCTTCGGCGACGGCGAGCCACTGGTTCCAACTCGGCGGGCGTTCGCCGCTGTCCAGGGGCCAGAACCACAGGCCGGTCCACGCGTCCATCAACGTGCGCAGCCGGCCGAGGGGCGAGTCCTCGTCGTTCAACGCGGCGATCGCCTTCTCGCGCGAAATCGGCGTCGAGCGTGCGGTCGATGTGTCGGTGCCGTAGACACCGATTTCTCGACGCAGGGCCTTCTGCGTAGCAGCGATCAACGCCGTGCTCGCCGCCCACATGGCTTCGATGCCGGCGGTCAACGAGGTGAGGCGCTTGGCATCGGACTTCGTGGGAGCCTTCAACACTGCCTTGCGCCAGTTCTTCAACGACTCGACTTCATCGGGCCGCAGTTCCTTTGCTTCCTTGCGATCGGCGACTGCCGCCCAGCCGTGGCCGGGGAGCAGGAAGTGGTGGATCTCGCCGTCGGCGAGTTGCTCGGACAGGGGGCGGTCGATCGGCGGGATCACCGAACCTGCCTTCGTCTGCGCCCACGGTCGGTCGCCGAGTTGACCGGCCGCCCACGTCGAGCGTCGGCAGCCGACCAGGCTGTTGCCCTGGCGGAGTTGCAGGCCGAACCACGGTGCCTTCAAGCCTGGGTGCATGGCGTTCAGCCAGAGGCTGACCTCCGCCAATTCGACTGCCGTGGCGTTGAGGTCGACGCCGTATGTCTGATGGAGCGCGAAGTGCGCCTTCACCTTCTGCAACTCCACGTCGCGCTGCGCCGGGTTCAACACTTCGCCGAGTTCGGCTTGGCGGCGCCGTAGGTACTCGTCGGCGAGTTGGTTGATCGCCTCGTTCGCGAACGCACCCGAGCCGAGCGCCGGCTCGCAGATCGTCAGATCGAGGAGATCGACGGCGTTCACGATGCCGCTCGACCCGTTCTCCGGTGCGTAGTCGTCGAGGCCTAGCAGTTCCGCAAGGGCGTGTTTGACGACGCACCGGGTCAACACCTCGGGCGTGTAGTAGCTGGCCGAGCGCTGGCGGTCGCGACCCGACAGGCGGAACACGAACGTGCCCTCGGGGTGCACGACACGCTCCTTGCGGCCGGTCACCTCGTCGGTCGTCATCACGAACACGTCGTCGGGATACTCGCCGGCGTCATCAACCGGAAGCATCCATGTGCCGTCGGCCGGGTCGCCGCCCTTGGCCACCTCATTCAGGTCGGTCGACGCGTAGAAGCCGGTGTAGGCCATCAGGCCCTCGTACACGGCGCCCAGCTGGTTGATGCCGAGCTGTGCGTACGAGATGAACCCGGCCGCATCGTTGCGGCGCTTGCCCGGAGCGAGCATCAACTTGCGCAACACGTGCTGCAACATCTCGTTGCGCAGCGGCACCTCGTTGATCAGCGATGTCGACGCAGGCGAGAACAGCTGGGCGTCGAGGCCAGGGAACTGGATATACAGCTCGGTCGAGCGACGCTCCAGATCGTCGAGCCCCGCGTCGGCACTATCAGCGAACAACAACTGCTGCTCGGCCGACTCGGCGTTGTAGCCGCCGTTGACCAGTTCGAAGAGCCGGTCGAGCGACTGCTGGAAGTGCGACCCGTTTCGAGAATGGTCGTCGTCCAGCTCCACCAAGCACAGCTCACGCAACCGATCGAGGCTGTAGCCGTCGACGTAGTCCTGATCGTTGGCCGGCACGATCCCCAGATCGGGTCGCGACTCGGCGTACAGCAGGACGATCAACCGATACAGATAGCGCAACGACTGTCGCGTCAGCTCGCGGGCATCAACGTCGGTGCGGGTGAACAACTTCTGGCTGCGCTGTCGCGCCCTGGCATCGCGCTGGGAGATCACCTCGTTGGCGATGAGCTCGATGCTCTCGCGGATGCCCGACCGCAGCTCCTTCGACACGCCGACGGCATGCTTGTGCGACTTCTCGACGAGTGTCTCCAACGGCGACTGGCCGCCGACCGGCGCGAGCGCATCGAGGGAAAACAGTGCGGCAATCGTCTCCAACTCGCCCTTCGCCGATGCGTCATTGCGGTCGAACGCCAGACCGAGGTCGACTGCGAGGAATCGGCCTTCCGACCACTTCGCACGTTCGGCCAGCAGCACCACCGACCCAGCGACCACCAGCACGTAGCGGGGAGGTTCGTCGGTGTTGAACACCTCGCCGACGGCATCAGCGGCCGAGTGCACGGAGCGCTTGTCGACATTCCGAATCACTGGTGCGCGCAGTTGGCCCGCCTGTTCGGTGCCGGTGTGCAGCTGTCGCTCGTCGAAGTCGAACAGATCGTCGACGGTCGAAGCGTTTCCTGCTTCGACGGCCACCAGCAGCAGCCCGGTCGACGTGTCCACCTTCGCAGCGACCGGCACGTCGAGCAGGTACTCCGTGTTCTGTTTGAACTCCAGTTCGGAGCGGTCCGGCGTGAAGCTGAGCAGGCCGAGGACCACGTCGTGGAGCCGCCGCAGTGCGTCGCCGCTCGTTCCGCGGGCCTCGTCGGCGTCGGCACGGGCGGCGAAGAACGCCGTGGCGCCACCTTTGAGCCGGCTTCGGGCGGTGGCCTCGCCGCGGGCCTCGGCGTCTTCCCATGACGACCGCAGGTCGCCGAGGTCGCCAGCCAACACGGCGTCGACGTAGTGGTTCGAGAAGAACTCGCCCCGGTTGGTGATGCTCTCGAAACTCATTGGTTCCTCCCGACCAGCACGGCCAACACACGCACCAGCGGTTCGCCCGCCGTTCGCATCGATTCGATCAGCCGCTCGGTGTCGACCTTGATGTTCTCGCGTTCGTCGTTTCGCCGGTCCCGCACGGGGCCATCGAGGGCAAGGCTCAGTTGCATCGACTCGTTGAGCCATCGCTGCAGCCGATCACTCGGCCCGGCAAGCCGCTCGGTCAATGCAACGTCGTGGGCGTTACGGCGCAGCTGCAGCTCGGCTCGGGCGACATTCACCACGTTGCCGAGCTGCGCTGTCAACGGTGCGACGTCGATCGGCTTGCCGTCGTTCGGCATCGACGGGCCGACACCGGCACGCGTCAACGTGGCGAACAGGTCGTCGACCATCAACGCACCCGACGGGCCCGCGAACACCGCCATCCACTCGACCAACTGCGGTTGCCCCCGGCCGTTCGAATACTGGCCCTGCACACAGAACACCGGACTAGACACGTCGGCCTTCAACACCGGTGCCTGGTGCCGGCCGAGTTCGACCAGCACCTTGTCGCCAAGCCAGCTGGTAAGCGGATGAAGCGGCGACAGGTAGCCCACTTCCGGCCAGCTCGATTTCGACGACTCGCGGGCCGCAGCCAGTTGCCCTTCAGCAGTGACCGCATCACCGGTCAGCTTCAGAGACTCGGCCACCTTCTGCTCGGCCAAATACGACTGGGGGAGCACCCCGAGCCGTCGGACCAGATCCTTCGGTGGTCGAATCGAGAAATAGTCCGGATGATCAGCCTCGGTACGGATGTCGAGTTCGTGCTGAGCGTCGTCGAACACGGCGTGCATCGCCTCACGGACGAACTCGTTGTCGCTCTTGAACATCGTCGGAGGGCGATCGACCGGAACCTCATGCGTCGTAGCAGGCCCTTCGAGCAACGTCATGATGTCGAACGCCTTCGCGGGCTCCGCAGGGATCACCGCATCGGCGTCCACACCCTCGGAGAGACTCTTCATCACCGACTCCTCTTCGAGGCCGGCGTGATGCAGGCCGAGCAGGCTGCCGCTCTCGCCGAAAGCCTTGTGCGCCTCCTGCTCACGCTGCAGCAACTTGGTGAGGATGCGGACGTCGCCAGTCAGGCGAGGATGGTTCGGTGTCTGGATCAGGGCACGGATGTCGGGGGCGTGCTGCTGGCCGTACCGGTCGATGCGACCGTTGCGCTGCTCGATGGTGATCAACGACCACGGCAGATCGAAGTGGATCAGGTGATGACACTGCCGGTGCAGGTTGACGCCCTCCGACGCCATGTCACCGGTGAACAGCAGGCGGATCTTGTTGTCGCCGAGCCCGAACTGCTCGATCACATCCATCTGCTTCACGTCGGCAAGCCCACCGTGCAACACGAGATGCTGACCGGGCTTCAACCCCAGCAAGCCGGGCACCGTGGCCGCCAGCCAGTCGAGGGTCGCGATGCGTTCGGAGAAGATGACTACTCGCGCCTTCGACTTCGGGCCGACCCCGATCTCACGGAGCTGGGCGACGAGCGAGCCGAGTTTGGACGACGTGCTGTCATCGATTGCGGTGGCGCGATCCAATAGCGTCTCCAACGCCCTGTCTTCAGCTTGTTGGTCCATGCTCAGGCCCGTCGCTGTTGCCGGCTTGGAGGCCAAGGTCTTCCGACGCTGCTCAAGGGTCTGGATCAACGCGTGATGGCTAGACAACGCCGACTTGAACAACGTCCACGGGAACAGGCTGCGGCCCTTGCCGGTAACCGGTGGGCTACCGCTGACCGGGTGGGTCCACGTGTCGGCCAACTCGGCAAACATCGCCTCCTCCGGCGGCGTCGGGACGATCGCGACCGGCCTCGGTTCCTTCCGATCGGCCCACATCGAACCCACCTCGCGAGCGACCTCCTCGTTGCCCTTGTGGCGACGCAGATACAGATGCTCGATGTCCTCACGACGGATGTTCGTCGGGTCAGCGATTGCCGTCGGATCGAGCAGTCGGATCAGCTCGGCAAAACTCTCCGGGTCGCCATTGTGCGGCGTGGCGCTGGTGAGCAGCAATGCCTCGGTGCGCGGCGCGAGCGTGCGCGCCAGCTGGTTGTTCAACGTGCCACGGTTGACGAGGTTGTGGCATTCGTCGATCACCACGGCATCCCACCGGATGCCTTCGAGATGGTGGCGGTACCGGCCGGTGTTCTTCAACGTGTCGATCGAGATGATCGACCGCTTGTAGAACGTGAACGGGTTGCGGTTCGATGGGATCTGGCGGCGGACACGTTGGATGCCCTCGCTGTCGAGCCGCACCAGCGGGATCGCGAAACGAGTCCACAACTCGTGCTGGAACTGCTCGAGAATGTGGCGCGGTGTGACCACGAGAATCTTGTCGCCCTGGCCCCGCCTGATCAGCTCGGACAGGATCATCCCGACCTCGAGCGTCTTGCCGAGCCCGACCGCATCCGCGATCAAGAGTCGTGGGCGAAGGCCCGTGAGCGCCTTGTGGGCCGCTCGGCGCTGGTACTGGAGCGGATTGAGCAGCTGATGCTGCGACACGGTCAGATTGGTGTTCGTCGCCGGGATCGGCGTCTTGCGCAGCACCGCCTCGAGGTAGAGGCGCGACGTGCGGAAGTGCGGCGACTCGTCCTGCACCAGCGTCGTGTCTTCTGGACGCAAAGGGGTGATGAGGTCGAGGTTCGTGAAGAAGCTGGCCTCGGTGTCGCGGACCAGCGTCGACGTGCCGATGCAGCGCACGAGCAACCCGTCGGCGGGGGTCGGCTGGACCTGTGTGACCAGCCACTCTTCGTCGCGCACCTCGACCTGGCCGCCGGGAGCGATCAAAGGGAGGAGATCGTTCGGCGTCGACGCAGGCATGTAATGCATTGTTCTACACGGTGAGGGTTCCTCGGGTGTGGACGACTCGCGTCGCGTTGGATATTGTTCGTAAAGCAGATAGTGGGACGACGGGCAGGGGCATTGGTTCAAGACAATCAGTGGGCGGACACATCCGACATCACGGATGCCGTCGAGGAACTCGGCAGCAGGTGCCTCGCCGCCTATGCGGCCAACCCGTATCTCATCGAAGAACACATCGGTACCGAACGGAGCATTGCCGAGGGTGGCTACGGTCGCCGCCAGATCTACGAGCTCGTCCAGAACGGCGCCGACGCAGCGCTTGATGCCGGGCTGACAGAAGCTCGGATCGCTGTCGTACTCACGGCCGACGCCCTGTACTGCGCCAACCAGGGCGACCCGATCACCCGGGACGGCGTCATCGCGATTCTCATGGCCCACCATTCTTCGAAACGGGGCGACCAGATCGGCCGATTCGGACTGGGCTTCAAAAGCGTTCTCGCTGTGACGGACGCTCCGCATTTCTTCAGTAAGAGCGGTTCGTTTCGCTTTGACCCAGAAAGCGCTTGGAAGGACATCAACAAGATCACTGCGGCCGACCGCGTGCCCAGCCTGAGAATCGCCTATCCCCTTGACCCGGCGCACGAGCGACAAAGCGACGCGGTGCTCGCCGAATTGATGGAGTGGGCCGACACCATCGTCCGACTGCCGATCAGTGCGCAGGGCGCAGCCTGGTTGCACGACGACATGAGGTCGTTTCCAGCCGAGTTCATGCTCTTCTCCACGCATGTCGGCAGCCTCGAACTCGACGACCGGGTCGAGGGCCGCACCCGTCGAGTCAGTGCATCGAGGACCGACGACATCGTCGAGTTGAGCGAGGACGACCGCACAGCCAGTTGGCGGCTCTTGGAGACCCGCCACAAATTGTCCGAGAAGGCTCGTCTGTCTGCTGGAGAACTCGCCGAACGCGAGTCGCTGCCGTTCGTCTGGGCGATTCCGCTCGGATCGACGGTGGAACGCGGCTGGTTCTGGGCTTTCTTCCCGACCGAAATGTGGACAGGGCTCCGCGGCATTCTCAACGCTCCCTGGAAGACAAACTCCGACCGGCAAAACTTACTCAATGAGGAACTGAACCACGAGCTCATCGAACGGGCCGCATCACTCGTCGTCGACAACCTGAGCCTGCTCGCCAGAACCGACGATCCGGGTGCCTACCTCGACTATCTGCCAGGGCGAGCAGCCGAGGCGTACCAATGGGCGGATCGGCGTCTGAACGAAGAGGTCTATTCGTTCTGCAACTACGGCCCATCGGTCCCTGACCTCGACGGCATCTTCCGGCAGCCGAAGGACGTTCGCCTTCACCCGCCGGGGCTGCCGATCGAGGCGGTCCGAATCTTCGCAGCGGCAACAAGTGATCGATCTTGGGCGCACCCATCAGTCGACACCAGATCGCGACGTCCCCGGATCGAACGCATCGTCGAGGAGGAGGGCAACATCGTCAGATCGGTGTCCGACTGGTTCACGGCGCTTGTCCGAGATCCGAAAGCAGGCGACCCAGGCGCAGCGGTGCGCGTGGCGGCGTTGCTTGCGGCGGGTGCCGTGACCGGCTGGGAGAAGGTGCCGTTCATCCCAACCACCGGCGGAACGCTCACCACTTGCCAGCCGGAGACGGTCTTCTTCGGCTCAGCCGGTGCCACACCGCCACCGAACGTCCTCTACGTTTCGGCCGAGGTTGCTGCGGACCCGGCAACCCGCGAGGCCCTCGAACTGCTCGGCATCCGAACGCTCGACGCTTCGGGGCGCCTCGAGGCCCTGGCCGCGTCGACGACTCGCAAGACGACCGATGTCTGGATTGAGTTCTGGGAACTGACTCGACAGCTTCCCCAGGATGTCGTTCTCGAGATCGTGGAACGTGCTGATCTGAACAAGCAGATTCGGGGACGCACCCAGGCTGGCACCTGGGTTCCGCTGATCGAATCGATCATCCCTGGCGTCGTCGTCGCGGTCGACTCCAAGGTCGACGTAGATGCTGCGCTCGACATGGACCATCACCGGGCAGACCAACCGCTGTTGGTTGCGCTCGGCGTTACCCGAGGGCCGATGGCCGACCGCGACGCGGAACGTGAGCCGTGGTTCTCGGCCTACCGCGACGAACAGCTAAAACGTTTCCTCGCACGGCCGGAAATGCGGGGCCGCAAGCCGCAGGCGCATCTCATCAACTTCGTGCCGACCGGGTACGCCGGACCGTGCGCCCCGTTCGGAAAATTGTCCCCTGCGGCTCGTGCCAAGTTCAGCCAAGCCCTTCTGGAGATGCCTGCCGCTGTTTCAGCGTGGTCAATTCGTCATGACACGCAGGACTACGGCGTGATGGAATGCCCAAATCCCAGTATGTGGATGCTGCAGAAGTTCGGCATTCTTTCGACGACTCAGGGAGAGCGCGAGGCTCGCGACGCAGTGGGTCCCGAACTTGCTCACCACCGCAGTGTTCTTCCGGTCGCCGACGTTGAGACGACGATCGCGCGTCAACTACGACTTCCCTCCCGGCTCGACGGGATCCCGCAGCGAGCGTGGCCGACGTTCGTCGCCGACGCGTTCCGTACCGGGCCGCACGAGCTCGGGTTGGTCCTTGAGCTCGCCGTCGAGGCCGGGGTGCGCCCCTTCCCGACGATCTCGCTGCCCGGTCCCTTCGAGCAGCAACTCGCCGAGGTCGTCGTGTGCACCCCTGCCGACGACCTCGCCGCATTTGCCGAGTCAGGCCTGGAGCACGCACTCGTCGACACCGCCGAAGTCGCAGCCGTCCTATGCGGCACGTGGGGAATGCGGCCAGCGTCAAACTTCTTCACCACGCGTGTCACACCGATCGCGCCGGCGGAGCCGATTCCCCTCACGGAGATCTTCCCCGACTTGGCGGCTATCGACCCCGGCATGGGGCTGATCACGGTGGTGCCGTGTGACGGAGTCACCATCGAGCGATCCTCGGAGGCAGGCGCTGTCACCACGACGGTGGGGCATCGGCTCGACGGCAAAACGCTGTACGTCTCCGAGGCGCAAGGCAACGACGAAGCCGTGCTCAGCGCGATCGTGGACGTGAAAGATCTTCAGCTGACCCAAAGCGAACGCGAGCGTCTTCTGACCGCTCGGCGTGCCCCGAACGGGAGGCAGTTGCATCGATCCATCCGTGATGCCGAGATCCTCGAGGAGAAGATCGTCATTGCGATCGGTCGCGATGCGCTGGTGCGACGGCTTCCCCGACAGATCATCGAAGAGGTCGAGGCGAAGCAGGGCAATGCTGCTCTGTCGGATCGCAACGTCGGTCGCCTCGCGCTCGCCGTCCACGGCGTCGAGGTGCTTCGCCACCACCGCGACGACCTCATTGCGAGTGGTCTCGAGGCGCCGAGCCACTGGGCGGGTGGCTATCGAACGCGTCAGTTCGTACTCGGTCTTGGCTTTCCCGAGGAGTTCGCCGGGTTCCGACCCGAGGCCCGCGACCCGTTAGTTCACGTCCAGGGCAAACCGTCACTGCCCAAACTGCATCCCTTTCAAGCAACCGCGGCGGAGAACATCCGCATGCTGCTCCTCGAAGGTCACGGGCGAGGCCTGTTGGCGCTCCCGACAGGAGCCGGCAAGACCCGCACCGCCGTCCAGGCGGTCGTCGAAGCGATGCGCGACGACGGGCTCGTCGGACCGATCCTCTGGATTGCCCAGACCGACGAACTCTGCGAACAGGCCGTCAGTGCGTGGGCGGAGAACTGGCGGGCAATCGGCCCACGTGGGACTCTGAAACTCGCGCGATTGTGGGCTGGCAACGAAGCAGAGAACCTCGCCGACCCCCATCATGTCGTCATCGCAACCATGGCGAAGCTCGAAGGTGTGATGGCGAAAGAGGAATACGAGTGGCTGTCGCGCTCGACGGTCGTGCTGATCGACGAAGCGCACCGGGCGATATCGCCCACATACACCCGAGTCCTCGAGTGGATCGGCATGGGCCGCGGGAAAGCACGAGTCCCATTCATCGGTCTGACAGCCACGCCCTACCGGGGCACGTCGGAGACCGAGACTGTCCGGCTGGTCAACCGGTTCGACGGCCGTCGACTCGACGGCTTCGATGACGACCCCTATGGAACACTGCAGGACATGGGAGTCTTGGCACGCGTTGAGCACCGGTTACTCGCCGGATCGGACATCTCGTTGACCGCCGACGAACTCGCGACGCTGCAACAGACAACCCGCCTGCCCGCTGCAGTTCTCGAACGACTCGGCGAGGACAAGAGTCGCAACCAAAAAATCCTGGAATCCATCCTCGGGCTACCCGACCACTTCACCGTTCTGCTGTTCGCAGCCTCCGTGAACCACGCGGAGCTGATGGCCGGGCTCCTGTCGATCGAAGGGATGCCGAGCCGGGCCATCTCGGCACGAACCGACCGGGGCGCCAGACAGCACTACATCGAACAATTCCGTCAGGGCGAGGTTCGAGTGCTGACCAACTACGGCGTCCTCACCGAAGGTTTCGACGCTCCCGCTGTGAGCGCCGTCTACGTGGCCCGCCCAACATTCAGCCCGAACCTGTACCAGCAGATGATCGGCCGAGGTCTTCGAGGCCCGCTCAACGGCGGCAAAGAGCTCTGCCTCATCGTCAACGTCGAGGACAACCTCGCTGCCTACGGCGAAAGTCTTGCCTTCGAGGCGTTCAACCACCTCTGGAGCAATGATTGAGTCTCACCGACGAACAGACGACGGTCGCATCGGCTGAGCCGACCGTGCGCCAGCTGGTGACGGCAGGCCCCGGAACCGGCAAGACCCACACCCTGGTCGCCCGGATCGGCCACCTCGTTGACTTCCACGACGTGTCGCCGGGCGGGGTGCTGGCGCTTAGCTTCAGCCGCGCAGCGGTCGGCGAGCTCACTCGCCGTCTGCGTGCGACAGGGGATGACGCTGGCCGCGTCGCTCCGATCACGTTCGATTCGTTTGCCACGCGCGTGCTGGCGCAGATCGACCCCGAAGGCGAATGGAAAGAGTCGTCCTTCGACGGGCGGATCGAAGAAGCGATCTCTCGAATCGACGACTTCGGAGAATTCCTGGAACGAATCGAACATGTCTGCGTCGACGAACTACAGGACCTCGTCGGCGTACGGATGCGCTTCGTGCGAGCACTCCTTGACCGCCTCGACGTCGGGTTCACACTGCTCGGCGACCCGGCCCAAGGCATCTACGACTTCGCGTTGGCCGACGGCGAAACGGCCGAACAGGACGGGTCGCCAGCCTTGTACCGATGGATCCGCGAACGCTTCGGCGAAGAACTTGTCGACCACACGCTGACGGTGAACCATCGAGCAAAGAGCGAGCTGGCCAAGCGAGCTGCATCGATCGGGCCGTTGGTCATCGAAGACCACGCTGCGGCCATGGACGACATGCTCGACCTGCTCGCCGAGGCTCCCCGGTTGCCGTCGGTCGGTTCACTGAGAAACGCTGCAGCAGGCACCCGAACCGCCGTGCTCTGCAGGAACAACGGCCACGCGCTCTGGGTGTCCAGGCATCTCCGCCAGGCCGACATCGGGCATGTCGTGCAACGAGGGGCCACCAGCAGAAGCGTCGCCCCGTGGGTCGCCTCGGTGATCAGGGCAACGGGCGGTGGTGTGTTGAATCGAGAAAGGTTCGAGAGAACCCTCGCCGGAGTCAACGATGAGATCGACGCCGACTCCGTCTGGCCGTCGTTACGCCGGGTCGCCCGGGCCGATCTTGGCATCGATCTCGATCGACTGGTTCAACGGCTGCGCGAGGGCAACGTCCCCGACGAACTCCACACAGCACAGAGTGCCGACATCGTCGTATCGACTGTGCATCGAGCCAAGGGTCTCGAGTTCGACCGGGTCGTGATCGTCGACGAAGGATGGAAGGCAGCCTCGTACGACGACGACGATGCACGGACGCTGTTCGTCGCAATCTCCCGAACGATCGAGACGTTGGCGACGGTGGACCTTCCCGAGGTGTTCGGTCGCCTGCAGGTCGACAAGTGGACGGACCGGTGGGTGCACGCCGGTTGGGAGAAATGGAAGCGATTTGGCATGGAGCTTCGCCCGGATGACGTCGAGACCCGCCACCCTGCAGGATCTGTCATGTTGCACAAGGACGCGGCACACATCCAACAACTACTCGCCGACGAGGTCAGGCCAGGAGACGATGTCGTCGTTGAGTTCATCCGAGCGAACATCGGAGCCGCCGGAGCGTTCTACAAGGTCGTCTGGAAGGACCAAGACATAGGCATGATGTCTGAACGCTTCGGTGTGGAACTGATGGGCGTGCTCAAGGCGAGTTCGAAGTGGCAGTATCCGAGGCGGATCGAGGAACTGTCGATTGAGGCGATTCGAACGATTGGCGGCGACTCCCTGATCACCAATCAGGAAGGCCTCGGACCCGGGGGCGCATGGTTGGCCCCGTCACTCGGCGGGCTTGGGAAGTTCATCTGGAAGGAAACGAAATGAACGAACTGGACACCATGTACGAATTCCGCGACGCACTCGCGGAATCAGTCGTACGCGACCTAGTCGGCCCGTCGAGAGGCGACGTCCCGACCGACGCAGAACAGACCCTCAACGAACCGCCAATGACGAGATACATCGCAGGTGTGCTGTACCCACCCCGAGTCGACCTGACGGACGAGGTTGATGCGATCGACCCGGTCTTCGACAACGACGTCCAGGACGTGAAGCAAGATGACCGCGACGATCAGGCCGATCCGCCCATCGCGCTCTCGAACGTCCGCTACCCGTCGGCTATGGGCCTGACCTTCGGCGTCGACGGATCGATCGCGAAGTCCCTCACGGTCACGATCACCGCCGCCCGATACACCGAGCTCGAAGAGGATGCCGACGGAGGCGAGCGGTGGGACCGAGCGCCGGTCCGTCACGAAGTTCCCGTCGAGTTGGCCATGAAGGCGCACGACACGACGAAGCTTCTCAGCGACGGCCTCGAGATCTTCGTACGCGAACGCAAACCGGACGCGTCTGGGGCGACTGCTGTCACGATCGCACTGATTAACCGGCTGACATTGTCGGGCGACGAATGGAAACGCGACCCGTACTCGTTCTTCCAGGTCGAGTTCGACGTCTCGGCGGATGGTGAACCGGCCTTCGTCGATCGTTCGAAGCTCGGCAAGGAAGGCGTTGACGCTGACGCACGTTCTTACGCCTTGCTGTACCGGCACAGCCCGAGCTTCGCGACCGGCCATGGTTGCGGCGCCGACTGGGAAGTCGCCGAGGGCGACGTGACTGGACGGGCAGTTTCGGTGCGTTCGACGGTGACACCGTCACACGACCTGCTCCTTGCGGACAACAACCCCGAGGTGACGTCGGCGTTCTTTGGCATGCGAGCACTGGCCGAAGGTGACCGATCGGAAGTCATCGATGGGCTCCGATTGTTCCTCTCCGGTTACGACACCTGGATCAAGAAGACATTGGACGAATCGGGCAACCTCGGTGTCGACCACCGGGCGACTGCGAAGACTCATCTCGAAGAATGCCGACGAGCCGAGGAGCGGATCTCGGCCGGCATCGACCTGCTCGAATCCGACGACCAGGTCTGGTTGGCGTTCACGCTGGCCAACCGGGCCATGCTGGAGCAGCGGGCCCGGATGGACTGGGTGAAGTCAGGCGCTAACGGCGAGCCGGACCTCGGTGGCGACAAGCACCAATGGCGTGCATTCCAGATCGGGTTCATCCTGATGACGCTCGGTGGAATCGCCGACCCCGAGTCCGATGACCGACCGATCGTTGACCTCCTGTGGTTCCCGACCGGTGGTGGCAAGACGGAGGCATACCTGGGCCTCATCGCCTTCACGGTTTTCCTTCGGCGCTTGCGGGCAGTTGTTGCGGGCGGCACCGGCGCCGGTATGACCGTCATCATGCGGTACACGCTGCGTCTCCTCACCCTCCAGCAGTACCAGCGTGCGTCGTCTTTGATCTGCGCAGCTGAGGTGATTCGGCGAGAGCGTGACGACCTCGGAGACGAGGAAATTTCGATCTGCCTCTGGGTCGGCAAGGCAGCGACCCCACTGACGCTCGCCGACACCCGGACGGCGTTACAGAAGCTCCGTGAAGGGGGCACGCTCGAGGAGAACAATCCCGTCCAACTTCGCGAGTGCCCGTGGTGCGGAACACTGCTCTCTCACAAGAACTACTGGGTCGCCGAACACAACCCTCGGCTCGTTATCGCCTGTCGCAACACGGCATGCGACTTCGAAAAAGGGCTCCCGTGTTATCTCGTCGACGAGGACGTCTACAACAAACGTCCGACCCTGATGATCGCAACAGTCGACAAGTTCGCAAGCCTGCCGTGGCGCGACATGGTCGGATCGATGTTCAACGTCGATGACGTCGAGCCGCCACCCGAGTTGATCATCCAAGATGAGTTGCACCTCATTTCCGGCCCGCTCGGCACGATGGTCGGGCTGTATGAGACGGCGATCCACAGCCTGTGCTCGGACGGCGGCATCGGGCCGAAGATCATCGCTTCGACCGCGACGATCCGACGCGCCGAGCAGCAGATCAAGAAGCTCTACGCGAGCGAAGGCTTCCAGTTCCCGCCGCCTGGCATCGATGCGCGCGATTCCTACTTCGCTGTCGAAGTCCCGAAGGAGAAGAAGGGCTCTCGCCGGTACATGGGCTTGATGGCGCCGGGTACCAGCCACTCGACACTCATGGTTCGGCTCTACGCGGCCGTCTTGCAGAAGACCGCCGAGATGGAAGCCGAGAGCGCCGTCAAAGACCCCTACTGGTCGCTGCTCGGCTACTTCAACAGCCTCAGGGTTCTGGGTGCGGCTCGAATGCAGTCCCGCGACGACGTGTGCGACCGTATCGAGGTGCTCGCTTCCGCGTCCGGAAGTGACGTGCGATTGACGAGCGACGGAATCGAACTGATCGAAATGACGTCACGCGTCCCCAGCAGCGACATCCCGAAGAACCTCGACCGCATGTCGGTGACACGTGATAAATCCAACTGCCTCGACATCATTTTGGCCACGAACATGATTTCGGTCGGCGTCGATGTCGACCGCCTCGGCTTGATGGCTGTGATGGGTCAGCCGCAGTCATCGAGTGAGTACATCCAGGCGACCAGCCGTGTTGGCCGTCGGCACCCAGGGCTGGTGTTTGTCCTGTTGAATGCTGCCCGCTCGCGGGACCGGTCGCACTACGAGGACTTCGTTTCCTTCCATAACAGCCTCTATCGGCAGGTGGACGCATCAAGTGTCACGCCATTCGCCGCTCGGGCCCGCGACCGAGCCCTTCACGCGGTCTTCATCGGCATGCTGCGAGCGAGGTATCCGCAGTTCAGGAAGAACGATGGCGCTTCGAACATCAGCGATCTTGATCGGGTCGCCGCAACGGTGATCGACCAGATCGTCCAGCGTGTTCGAGTAGTCGAGCCAGACGAGGTCGAGGGGACCGAAGCGAGCCTTCGCCAACTCATCACTGACTGGAAGAGGCGAGCTGCCGACACCCCGAAGCTCGTCTTTGCCAACCGACGGCACCCCGAGCTGGCCCTACTCGCCGACGCGTCTCGGCCCGAGATTGCCGAGCAGTACGACGCTCAACCGACGGCGTGGAGCATGCGTGCCGTCGACACCGAATCCAATCTCTTTCTTCTGAGGAACTGACATGAGTATCAAAGGCAGCGTTCGCAGTAGTCAGCTGGTGACGACCTATGGCGTCGGCGCGATGATCGCGGCGGGCAACGAGTCGTTCATCGTCGCCGGGATCGACCGATGGAATCGCGACGAGGACTTTGAGTTCCACGAGCCCCGCCTCGAGCGCATGCTCCACGTCCAGGCATTCATGCGGCCACCGTCGACCGGTGAATCCGACTCGTGGGATGTCCCGGTTCGGCGCTTTCCCCTGTATCACTCATGTCCGACCTGTCATCGTCTGAACGACATCAGTTACTTCGAGTCGCCGTTCGGCCAATGCGTGTGTTCGCTGTGCGACGATCAACCTGACCTCGTGCCATCGCGTTTTGTGACGGCATGTGGGGACGGGCACCTCGACGACTTCCCCTACTACGTATGGGTCCACCGAGACCATCCTCATGATGATTCGACGGGCAAGTCGAAGCTCTACCTGAAGACCTTGGGCGAGGGCGCGGGTCTCCGGGACGTCATCATCGAGTGCAGCTGCGGTGCGAAGGAATCGATGGACGGCGCATTCGGCAAGAAGGCGTTGCGTGGAATCAAGGGCTGTGCCGGCAAACGACCGTGGCTCGCCAAAGCCGAAGGCGAGAGCTGCGACAAGCACCTGGTCACGATCCAGCGCGGTGCCTCGAACGTCTGGTTTTCGGAAACGATCTCGGCGATCTCGATTCCGCCGTGGTCCGACCGTGCATTCAAGGTGCTCGATCGGCATTGGAAGGTTCTGAAGGCTGTTCCGGCTGTCGCACTCGAACCGACGATTGAGGCGCTCGGTATTGCTGACGATGAGCACTCCGTCGCCGACCTCCTCGCAGTGGCGGCCCATCGGAAGGCGCAGGAGACCGATGATGTCGACATCGAGGACGTCAAGTCGGAGGAATACGAGGCACTGATGCGCGGTGCGGCAGAGCGGCCGGGTCACCAATTCGTGTGCGTCCCTGCTGCAGAACCCGGCGACCTGGCGAAGGAGTGGGTTCCCGTCGTCAATCAGGTCACTCGACTGCGCGAGGTGCGAGTTCTCCGCGGATTCTCCAGGCTCCTGCCGCCCAAGGGCGGAGCGGAAGATGACGGCCATGAGGGAACCGGCAACGTGGTTCGGCTGCCAGGCCCAGAACACGGGTGGCTTCCTGCCATCGAGGTCATGGGAGAAGGCGTGTTTCTCGAGTTCACGTCTGAGCGCCTCGCCGCGTGGGAGCAGCGCTCCAATGTCCGGAAGCGCGTCGCCCGCCTAGCCGAGCGGTATGCGGCGGCCGGTGGATGGGGCGAGTCACTGGAGGTTTCGCCCCGATTCGTGCTCCTTCATTCTCTGTCGCATGCCTTGATCGACCAGTGGGCGTTGGAGTCCGGGTACTCCGCAGCAGCACTCACCGAGCGGCTCTACGTGGCACCGGATCGGGCGGGCGTGCTGATCTACACAGCCACATCGGATTCCGCCGGAAGCCTCGGCGGCGTCGTCGCCATGACCGATGACGGTCGTCTCGATTCGTCGCTTGTCGAGGCGATCAAACGGGCGTCCTGGTGCAGCGCGGACCCTCTCTGTATCGAGACCGCAACGCAGGGGGCTGATGCGCTCAACCTGGCAGCGTGCCATGCCTGCTCGCTACTCCCCGAGACGTCATGCGAGCACCGCAATCAACTCCTCGATCGGGCGTTACTCGTCGGCACTCCGGAAGATCCCACGCTGGGTTTCTTCGCGGATCTCATCTGACAAGTGGCGGTTCTCATCCCCACCGTTTTCGGTCGACGGCTGACGAGCGACGCAGAGCGAAAGCTTGCGGGGCAATTTGAGCGCGAGCTGCCCAACGACGTAGTGCTGATGCATTCGGTGGGCCTCGTACGGCATCACAAGAAGCGATGGGCCGAAGTGGACTTCGTGTTGGTCTCAGATGCAGGGGTCTTTTGCATCGAAGTGAAAGGCGGCCGCGTCGCCCGGAAAGACGGCGTGTGGAGTTTCACAGATCGGCAGGGACACGTCGATACCAAGCACGAAGGACCCTTCGAACAAGCGGGCTCTGCGGCGGGCGCATTGCAAGCCTGGCTCGACGCGGAAAACGTTCGTCGTGACGATGGAAGTCGGTTCCAAGTCGGCCATGCGGTGATGATCCCCGACTGCGAACTCAACGCAGGTGGGCCGGATATCGAACCCGACGTTCTGTACGACAGACGAAATCCAACAGAGTCGATGTCGATGTTCGTCGAACGGATCGGCATCCACTGGCAGAACAAACAGCAGTACTCCCCGCTTCTCCCAGGGGAGGTGCAGAGGCTCCGGAACGCCATTCGCCCCGACTTCGAGGCAACCATGACGCGCACGCTTCAGATCACCCACGTCGAAGACCGACTGATCCGTGCCACTGAGGAGCAAGCGCTCGTGCTGAACGCGCTCGTGGACAATGAGCGACTGGTCGTCAACGGGGCGGCCGGGACCGGAAAGTCGATGCTTGCCATCGGCGAGGCGAACAGACTCGCCGCGTCAGGACGATCCGTGCTGTTGGTCTGTCACGCAAGGGAGTTGGCCGATGCCCTGCGGCACTCCGTGGCTGAGGGTGTGAAAGTCGCCACGATCGGCGGTCTCATGAATGACATCGTGAACCGAGCGGATCTACGAGACCGACTGCCCGACGCGACCGAGGATGCGCTGTTCGACATTTTCCTGCCCGAGCTTGCCGTCGAAGCGCTCAGGACGATTAGTGCAGAGACCGCCTACGACGCACTCGTGATCGACGAGGGCCAGGATCTATTGCGCGGCGACGCAGTGCAGGTGCTCGACGCAGCCCTCCGAGGTGGGTTCCAGAACGGCTGCTGGCGTCTTTTTCTAGATCCCAACCAGAATATCTTTGGCCGTATCAGCAAGCAGTCCCTCAATTTGGTCGCGACCGGTTCGCCAGCCAGATACCGGCTCAATGAGAACTGCCGCAACACACAACAGGTGGTCCAGTTCGCGACCATGATCTCAGGCGCATCGGTACACGCTGACTCCCGCATATCGGGTCCAGAAGCCCAACTGTGCAGCCGATGGGACGAGCACTGGAAGCAGCGGACGATCGATCAGGTCCACACGCTCATGGACGAAGGACTTCCCTGCGGCGACATCGTGGTTCTGGTTGCCGATGAAGCGCAGCGTCGATTGATGATCGCCGCCGAACCGGGCCTACTCGTCGACGTTTCGATACCCAATCACGTGCAGGTGACAACCGTTGCCGCCTTCAAGGGACTCGAATCCATTGGAGTCGTCCTCGCTGGGCTTCAATCGCTCGATGAGCCAGCACTCCGGCAGGCGGCGTACGTCGGAGCAACACGAGCCAAGGTAGAGCTCCGGGTCGTGCTGCCTCGCAAGGCCAAGCATTCGTTCCAGCAGCGCGTGAGCGAGTTTGCGGCCAAGGCTGCGGCGATCGCTGGGAAGCAAGAACGGGAATCGCCCGAAGCACAGCGGCCCTCGCGATGACGGAGCCCGAATGGACTTCCGGCAGACCGCTATGGTCATAGACGTGCCCCGCCAGGACCTCACAGTCATTGATCTGTTCGCCGGATGTGGGGGGATGACCCAGGGCTTCGTCGATGCCGGGTTTACCCCGGTCATGGCGATCGAGATGAACCCGCACGCCGCTGCGACGTATGCGGCGAACTTCGATCCTGACCTCACTCACACGCTCTGCGCAGACATCAGCGAGGTCGCCACAGCAGACATCCCCGCAGCCGACGTCGTGATCGGGGGGCCACCCTGCCAGGGATTCTCCGCTCTCGGCCGGCAGAAGAAAGACGACCCGCGCAACAAGCTGTGGATGGAATACGTCCGAGTTGTTCGAGCCGCCCAACCAGAGTTCTTCGTCATCGAGAACGTTGACCGTTTCATGGCATCCGGTGAGTTCGAGCTGCTTTCGCACGAAGTCGACAAAGGGCTGCTGAAGGACTACGAGATCCGCACCGCAGTTCTGAACGCCGCCGACTACGGAGCACCACAACGTCGAAAACGGACCATTGTCATCGGTTCTCGGCGGGGGCAACCAACGATGCCGAATCCGACGCACGGCCGCAAGGCAACCCTCGATCGTGCGCCGTGGACAACGCTCGCTACAGCGCTCGACGGGATTCCGTTTCGAGCACGCTCTTCCGGCCCGCTCCCGTCGAACGACATGAACATCTTCGATCAGAAGATCGCCGGACCATTCACGATGGAAGAGCTGCACTTCGGACGAAACGCAACGCAACTCTCACGCGACAGGTACGAAGTGATTCCGCCGGGCGGCGGCCGGTTCGACCTCGGACGCGAACGTCCGGATCTGCTGCCACCGTGCTGGCGTAACAAACCCACTGGTACGTCAGACGTGATGGGCCGTTTGGAATGGGACAAGCCGTCGGTCACGATCCGGACAGAGTTCTTCAAGCCCGAGAAGGGCCGGTATCTGCATCCGCAATGGGAGCAGGCCCGGCGTTCCGAACAAGTCAATCGAGTCATCACACATCGAGAGGCCGCGACCATCCAGACGTTCCCGGACCATTTCCTGTGGTGCGGCACCAAAACAGAGATCGCACGCCAGATCGGGAACGCGGTTCCGCCGGTGCTCGCACGGGCACTCGCCGAACACATCGCGAACGAACTCGTCGGAACGATACCGAAATCCCTCAGCGCTTAATCCACCTGACAGCGTTCGCCGCGGCTGCGGTCGCAGGGTGTTGCCTGGCCCGACTCGGATCGGTTCGGTGGTGCGTCTGGTGACGAACCGCGCAATGTACGCGAGACTGGGTTATCCGAACAATGACTCAGCCGGTGGGGGACGTGTAATGGCGGTTCAATGGTTACACGGTGATGCCGTCACAGTTGTCGGCGAGGCAAGCACCATTCGCGAGCGGGCCAAAAAAGATGGGTCGCCGTTCGTCAGGGCATCGATCGAACTGGCTGACGGAACACAGGCTGAATGCGTGTGGTGGGACGCCAGCGATGCACCGCAAGCGGGTGAAACGGTGCGGATCGAGGGAACCGTCAAGAGCTATCAGGGCGTCCTTGAGATCCACGCTCGCCAAACAAGCAGGTTGTCAGCCGGGCCTACGGGCGAACTCGCCCTCGAGCAGAGGATCCTTGGCTACTACGGAGACTGCGCCGAAGCTGAGAGCCAGCAGGACCTCACGTTGGCCCCCGGCCACCGTGGTCACCTGACGCTTGAGCAAGGACCTGAGCCGGTCGTCACGGAACCTGCCGGCCATGTGTGGGAGATGCCGGCTGATGCTCGGTTTGCACGGTGGGCGCAGGACCGGCTCATGGCAGCCGGCGGCGAATTGGTGCTAGCTGGCTACCCAACCGTCGTGGGCGGGCAGTTCGTCGACGGCCGGGTGCGAACCCGGCACGCCCCACTCTTCACGGTCGAGGCAAGAGTTCGACGCCAGGAATCAGGCAATGGGTTCGAGCTGGAGCGGATCGAGGGCCCGATCGACGTCAACATCGGGGCACTACAGCTACTCGGAGTGGATCGACAGGAACGCAATGCGATCGCGGATGCATTGGACCGGTCCGAGACGATTGCAATCGCGTCGAGCACAGGCGAGCGGTTTGAAGCGATGATCGCGGTTGTCTGGGAACTACTCGGGCTCGATGCCGCTGCCCCGGAACCTGCTGGGCTCTCTCCGATCGGCAACTCGCCGGGAATTCACAACGCCGTCGTGCTGCTCGCTGCGGCCCGGCAGCCGATGACAAGAGGCTTGCTCGACGACCTCGCCGCACTGGCCACCCAGCCAATCGAGCACCTTCGTTCTGGGCCGCTTGGCATCTTTCTGGGTGCGAAACCTCTGACCAAATCGACAATCGTCGACCCGTTGTCGTTTCCTGTTGTCGTCCCCTCCTGCGTAGCTCAGGACCTGGCTTTGACCGGTTGTATGACGGAAGAATTCACGGTGGTGACTGGTCCGCCAGGGACCGGCAAGTCGCAGGTCGTGGTCAATGCTGTGTCTGCTGCTGTGGTCGCTGGCGAATCCGTGCTGTTTGCATCGAAGAACAATCAGGCGATCGACGTCGTCTTCGAGCGCCTCTCGCAGACCATCCCCATCAGCTGGCCATTGCGGGCCGGCGCCAACCGGTATCGATCGGACATGGCTGCCACGATTCGCAATGCAATCGAGCGTCAGCGGCAACCCGAAGGAGCGGCAGCAGACATTCACCGTAACTGGCAGCGAGTCGAGCGAGAGGTCGCGGAGATTCATGCGTTCATTCCAGCCCGGCGTTCTCTGGCGGCGCAGGCCGAGCAGATGGACAAAGACCTCACGCAGCTTCTGCAATCGCTGCCGGCTTCGATGCAGAACCTCGAACCGAGCAACCTGCTCGCCGAACGCATCGGTGAACTTGAGCAGGCCCTCGACGCCTTCCGATGTCGGCTCGGGCTGTTCCGGCGGTGGCGACGGCATAACGTTCGGCTCGATGGCGCACGCCAGGCCCTGAAGAATCTCGCTGAGGAGGTCGGTGACATTGCAATGGCCGAACTCAAGTTGTGGGAAACCATTTCTGACGTTGAAGATCGCCCCCGCAGGTCGGCGCGCCCCAGTGGAGAGGCCCGAGCACGTTTGGTCGCTCTGCGATCTGTCGCCGAAGTGGCCAGCGTGAGAATGGAGCGCAGATCGGTGCAGTTGCGATTGGACGCGATTCCTCAACCGTGGGAATTGGACGACCGCCTTGCCGCACTTGAGGACGAGCGATTACGTGCGGGTCGTGCGCTGGTCGAGTTGTCGTGGCGCTCACGAATGAAAGATGCGAAGGCCGCAAACCTCACGAATGCATCGGATTTCGCCAATCGAATCAGTCCTACTGAAGGGGGCTACGGCGGGTCAGCCCGTGAAAAGGTCGCAGCAATGCTGACGGCCTTTCCAGCATGGGGTGTGACGAACCTTTCGACAGGATCAAACTTTCCGGTCGTGCAGGGGCTCTTCGATCTGGTCATTATCGATGAAGCATCTCAGTGTGACCCAGCTTCAGTCCTGTCGCTGCTGTTCCGGGCGAAGCGGGCGGTGATCATCGGCGACGATCGGCAGTTACCCCACATTTCTTCGCTCAACAAAGGTCGGAACATCACGATTGCAGACAAGTGGCAGCTCGACCGTTCGACGCGTGAAGAGTTCTCGTATCCCCATCGCAGCGCCTTTGCAATCGGCCGCGCCCGCGTCGGTGGTCAAACACAATTCTTGAATCTCCACTTCCGATCACATCCGTCAATCATCGATTTTTCAAACTCCGAGTTCTACGATCGACGATTGGAGATCTGCACAGATCCGTCCCGATATATCGGCGCACCGGCAGTCATGTGGGATGACTGCGACGGTTCGATGATCCGTGGTTCTGGCGGTCGAAGTTGGCGCAACGTTGCCGAGGCGCGTCGTATCGTTGTGCTCGCAGCGGAACAGGCACGACAATCTGTCGGCAAGGGTCTGACTGTCGGCGTGGTCAGCCCGTTCCGTGCTCAAGTAGAGCAGATTCGGAGGGTCCTCAGTGAAGAGGCACCAGAGTTGGTCGAGTCGATCACGGTCGACACGGCGCACCGATACCAGGGCGGTGAGCGGGACATCATGCTGATGTCAACGGTGCTGGCTGGCGACTCGGACGACTTCACGGCTCGTTTTGCTGGCGACGCCCAGCTTGTGAACGTCGGGCTGACCCGTGCTCGAAGTCGGTTGATTGTTGTCGGCAGTCGGTCCGCATGTGCAGCCTCGGGAGGCGTTCTCGCGGACCTGGCAGCGTACGTGAAGGGGCTCAACCCGGATCGATTCGACTCGCGGGTCGAAGCCCTTCTGTTCGACGCGTTGGCGAGGGTCGGACTTTCCTGCGACCCGGGGCGACAAGTCGCTGGGTACCGACTCGACCTCGCGATCGAACAGGGTGGGGTGAAATTCGACGTCGAGTGCGATGGCGAGCCGTTCCATCGCGATCGTGAACGCGATCGCACGCGAGATGAGGCGCTGCGCCGTGAAGGTTGGACGGTGTTGCGTTACTCCGCGCGTACCGTCTTACGCGATGTCGACGAGTGCGCACGACAGATCGCGCTCCAGGCTTTCGAGGAACCCATCAAATCGGGGTGATTGGTAGGACAGCGTCGCAGATCCGTGATCGCTCGACGTGGCGGGCCCGGATGCTCGGACGACGAGTGTGACGATCTGCTCGAACACCTGCGGGTCGGGTTGCAGTCGAACACGGTCATGTTCGGGACAACGGGGCAGACACCCTGAGCTTCCCCCGTTGGCCAGGCGTACTGCTCGGCAGTCCTGCGTACTCCAACGAATCCTCGCTCTCACCGCCGCCATCTGGCACAACGAAATCACCAACGCCATCGGGCCAGCACGATAACTACTCGCCTACGACCGCTGATACCCCTTGGAACCAATCCTCCGGGGCGCAAGCGACTCAACCTTCAGCGAGCAGGCGGTCGCGCTCGACGGCCACCAGCCTCCGCGAACCGATCGAGTGCGGCGACAACGTCGACGGCAATCCACGCGCGATTTCGTTCCTGTCCACGGGCCTTGACCAACACGCCGACGTCTTCGAGCTTGCCGATCGCGTTCAGCGCCGCGGGCCGCGACACTCCGAGGGATTCTTGGACGACCTTCGAGTTGACGCCGGGCTGGCGCATCAGGAGTTCGGTGA